>Ga0181536_10003995_pt1 | contig 15823 bp, 16 predicted proteins | sample PEATcosm2014_Bin_41_FD_121105 | JGI IMG/M metagenome (GOLD analysis project Ga0181536, IMG submission 121105) | Peatland microbial communities from MTU Mesocosm Facility, Houghton, MI, USA - PEATcosm2014_Bin17_60_metaG | ecosystem: Environmental > Terrestrial > Soil > Wetlands > Peat | place... | reverse complement strand
CCACCAGCGGAATCAGCTTCTCGGGAAACTGAAAGGGTCCATAGTTATTCGAGCAATTAGTGGTGAGAACAGGCAAACCGTAGGTGTGGTGATAGGCCCGCGCCAGATGGTCCGATGCTGCCTTGGACGCCGAGTATGGGCTGTTGGGCGCATAGGGCGTTTCTTCCGTAAATGCCGGAGCGGTTGGGCTGAGGGAACCGTAGACTTCATCTGTGGAAACGTGCAGGAAGCGAAACGCGCGCTGTTGCTCGGAGGGTAACTCTGACCAGTATCCACGCGCAGCTTCCAGCAACTGGAAAGTCCCTTCGATATTGGTGCGAATAAACTCAGCTGGACCGAGAATGGAGCGGTCCACATGACTTTCCGCAGCAAAATGCAGAATTGCTCCGGGGCGCTGCTCATCGAGGATACGGCGAACCAGCCCGCCATCCACGATGTCTCCGCGCACGAATCGGTACCGGTTGTCGTGCTCGACCGAGGCCAGATTCTCAAGGTTTCCGGCGTACGTCAGCTTGTCCAGAACGGTCACCGCCGCGCCTTGTTCAGCCAACCACTGCAACACAAAGTTGGAGCCGATAAAACCTGCCCCGCCGGTCACCAAAATGGGAGAATTCAACGACACCTATTCCCGCCTTTCCCGGTAAAATATTGGACCATGTTAACAATAGCACGAGATAAAGGCAAACGTGTAGTGACGATCACAAGGCAATCAGGGAAATTGCATTTCAAAATAGCGCCAATAGGCTGGTAAGAAAGGAGTCATCCCACCAGCGAATTTGAATCTTCCGCGCAAAGAGCCTGTTGATCCCCCCGTCTGTGTCGCATTAAGGGCCGCTTGTCTCAGCGCGGCGAGGTTGTGCGGACCATTGCCTACTGCCACTATGTTACTAGATTGTGCAGGCAACGGGGTGCCTGGGTAGTGAGCGGGCGAGGTGGACAGTGGTCTGTCGTCGCAGAGTGGCAATGGAGAGAGGATTATGCCGTTCGCTTCGCAGCGGCAGCGCCTCGGGGCGTGTACCCGGTATGCAAGCCGGATATTAAAAGGTGGATGCTGGCTGCTTCGATAAGTTGCGCATTGCATAAGGAGGAAAAAGGCGTCATTCCAATAGCAGGAAGCCATAGGTGGCGACCGCGAGGGTGGCGTGATGTTGAAACCCGCGCCAGTTGCGGCCTTCGAAATGCCCCAGACCAAGTTCCTATTTTAGTTCTTCATAGTCGCGTTCGATGCACCAGCGCAGTTTAGCGATGGCAACCAGTTTGCGTAATACAATCGACGCGGGCAGATTGGACAACCAGTATTTTATAGGTAAAATCGGCGATTTTGAGCAGATGCGAAAAAATGCCAGTCGCGACGGCTTATAGGTCGACGTCCTTCAGAGCTTCCCTGATATGGAGCGACCCTGTCAATACCCGCACATCGCTGGGGTTGTTTTTGTCGTTGTCTTTGCTTTTGTCGTTGTTCGAGGACAGGGCCAGCAGCAGCCGGGGCAGGCTTTAGCGACGATTGATCAGTCTGATATTCGCGGGTCGAAACCGCATAATCTTGATCTATCGGGAGCTGCCTCTGACTAAAGTCGCGAGTTCGGCAGAGCCTGTCGCATAGGGAGACGAGGATTCTCCTTCGTGCTTGCTCCGCCTGCGGCTGGCTCTGCCCTTGAATTGGAAGTTACAGTTCATCTGTCAGTTTTTGTTTTTCATTCTTTGGAAAGTTTTTGTTTTTGCTTTTGTTCTTGCACTTTGTCAGGCTGCCATCCTCTATAGGTCTGCCGTTTCTGCTTTGACCCCGATGGCCCAGATAAAACCCAGCAGTTCGCGTCCCACGGCAGTTACAATCTTCTTCTGATCCTTGCCGCGACCGCCAGTCTTGCGTAGCGCTTGCTGAGCCTGACTTGTGCTTTCCAGGCAATCTCCTTGATCTTTTCCGGCATGCCTTCTTGTCGCTTGCGCAGCCGGGGACCGATGGCGGGCCGATAGCGATAATTCCACGCCGCTTCAACCACCATCCGTCGCAGATGCGCGTTGCCTGTTTTGGTGATGCTTTCGCGTCGCGTTTGCTGGCCGCTGGAGTTCTCCGTGGGAACCGCGCCGCTGTAGCTCATTAACTGCCTTGCTGTGTCGAAGCGAGTGATGCTGCCTAACTCCGCCACGATTGTCACTGCCGAAATCTCCGCAATGCCGCGCAAGGCCTGCAAGCCCTTGACCACCTCCCATACTTGCGGAGAAGCCAGCTTGACTGCCTCCGTGATCGCCTGCTCCAGGCGTTTGACTCGCTCGCCCATGTGGTCGGTCTCGTGCAGATAATCCAACATCGTGGCCTCGCGCGCCACTTGCGCAAAGTGAACCTGCCGCAACCAAGCCATGTAGGGCGCCGTCCACGCCTTCACACCGGCCGCGGGCCGCTGCCCCATGCGCAGCAGAAACTTGCCCAGCCGATGACGCTCCCGCAACTGATCTTGCTTCCACCCCACGGACTAAGACCTGTCCGTGGGGACCCCGGTTTAGCCGCTTCGCGTGCCCGCATTAGATCGAGCAACGACTCGGATCCCTCGTCCGGAACCCACACCGCCGTCAAATTGCCCGACCGGTAACTCCAAGCCAATCGCTCGCCGGGGTCCCCAGCGACGGGTCTATGTCGCTGGGGTGGTCGGCATCGCGCCGGTCGGTCTTCACCCGGTCGCCAGCCTTCATCGGAACCAGCGTCGGCGCGATCACCTCGCAAGCAACGCCCAGCTCAACCAACTGCCAGTAGAGAACATAACCTGTCGGACCAGCTTCATAGCAGGCCTTCAACTGTTCACCCGGCCCCAGCTTCTTCACCAGCTTGCGAATCGACTCAGCGCTGTTGGCAATCGTTCCCAGGCTGCGCACCTCGTTATCCGGCTCGGCAATGGCGGCGGCAATCGTTTCGGCATGGACATCCAAGCCCCAAAATCGTACCTTGTTTTTCATGACCGGTTCCTCTCCGCTTGTTGTGGCTCTGAACGGTGCTTTTTGCTTGAATCACAGCTTAACCCACGATCAGCGCAGGGGACCGGTCACTCCATGATGACTATGGTCGCGTGAACTCCACGAAAACATCGGAAAGGCTCTGGCCGAGGTTGACCGCCGTCTGGCCACCGGCGAGCTGGATTGGGCAGGCCGCTACTACAGAGACGAAAAACTGGCGGCAGGCGCGGCGACGGGCGGGCAGAGAACTCCCGCGAAGCCGATCAAGACAATCGCAACTTAGGAGAAGGCCGATTCCCAGCGTTTCCCTGCTGAAATCCGTTAATATGGTGCAACGGAGAAACCATGATGGAACGGATGCTTGCCACCCCTGCTGATGCCGAAATCATTCTCAGACTTTATGAACTGCGCACCGAGGCGGTGATGCGTCAGGCCCGCGCATGGATCACCGGCGAGTTCTGGCCGGCTACAGCGGACGAGTTTTTTGCCGTGGCGGCGAACCCTGGCGACCCGCACAATGCATGGCTGCGGCAGGTGCTCACTTACTGGGAGATGGCTGCGGCGATGGTGCTGCACGGCGCGGTTTCGGCGGAGTTGTTTGTGGATTGCAACTCCGAAGGTTTTTTTATGCTGGCCAAGTTTGCGCCTATTCTGGAAGGAATCCGGGAAAAGAATCCGGAGTTTCTGATCAAGACCGCCGAGTTGGTGAACAGGTTTTCGGCGGCGGCGCAACGCTACGAGGCAGTGCTCAAGAACGTGGAAGCTCGGCGCAACAGCCTGCCGGCAAGGCAGGAAGCGCACGGGCAGTATTTTTATCCTCCGAAACCGTGAACTGCACCGCCAGTCTTTTCCAATCCAGGAATGAGCCTGAGCGGCCGGTGTGGTTCGGGCAGCTTCGGATGGCTCCTTTCGGGGATTTTTTCATAGATGCCTCGCCGTTGTCGTGGCGGTGGGAATGCCCGTCCCCCGCTCCTTCAGGCTCATCTGAAAATGACTGTCAGGCTACTTCGAGTGAAGGTTCCACCGTGACTTTGAAACCGAGCTTTTGCAGGCGCTTCACGAAATGACGCTGAAGTTGGTCCCTATTGATCCGGTCCAGGCAATTGCCTCCCAGTTCGCGGTAGCCTTGGCCGGTCTTCAATTCTGTCCGGGTCTGATTCCCCGATGCTTGCGGCGTAACGTCAAATCGGGTTTTTCAGGATACCTCGCCGCTTGCGGCGAGGTCGTTCATTATGCGTATCCGATCACCGGCATCGTATGAGCAACCGCCATCAAGGCCCGCTTGGGGCCTCGCCGGGCAGCTATGCTCTTGAATTGAGATGAAAGGCAGCAGTTCTTTTTTCGGCTGACCGCCCACGCAGCCTGGCACAATGTGCGGCGCAGCCACTTGTTGCCATCGCGGGTTTTTCTTGATTTTCGCTTGCCTGCGCTTTCGTAATTGCCAGGGCATATTGCCGCCCAGGAGGCCAAATGCCGCGGCGTGGGGAACCGATTCATGTTGATTCTGATCTCCGCCACCAAGCTACAGGCCGTCACATGGTCGATGCCAGGCATGGTTTGCCACAGGGTCAGGGCTTGCTCAAAAGGGCCGATCTGCTTGTCAATCTCCTCCTCCAGACGCACGATTCTCTGCTCGAACCAGTCCCATTCCTCCAGAAATTCGGTGAGCGGAAAACGATGATGAGCTCTCACCCGACCTTGCAGTGCCTGCACCAATTGAGGAATCTTGTTTTTTAACTTTCCCCGCGCCAACTGCGCTAGCTGCGGAACCAGAGTCGATGTATCCCGAAAGCACGGCACTCAAGTCAACGCGACCATCAGGGAGCGGCGACTCGGCGCATAACTCAAAAGGACACAGTTACTCCGGTTCCGTTCTAATCGGCGCCACTGCCGAAACGGCCTTCGGTCCAGAAACGGTCCGTCCCAACGCTACGCCCACCCGTCCACATTTTCATTCCCCCTTGTGACCGGCACGGTCATGTGCGACTCATCTGGCGTTGGAGGAGAGTGGGGCTGGACCGTAGTCCCGTTGACGGAGTAAAGTGGTTGGCAATGGTTCGTCTCCTTTTTCAATGGCTGCTCTACGCGGCTGCATTGCTACTCGTCTCCGAGATCGTGCCTGGCTTTTACGTGAGTGGGCTGGGACCCGCGCTGGCGGCCGCATTGGTGATCGGCCTCTTGAACGCAACCCTGGGGCTGCTGCTGAAAATCGTCACCTTCCCCATCAGCATCCTCACGCTAGGCATTTTTCTACTGGTCATCAACGGGCTGATGATCCTGCTGGCATCGAGTGTGGTGCGCGGCTTTCATGTGCGCGGATTCGGGCCTGCCTTCTGGGGCGCGGTGGCGCTGGCGCTGCTGGGGATACTCATCCGGGCGGTGACCAAGAACGCGTAGCTTGTGACTTCCCACCCTTCGTCGGAAAAAGCTCAAGGGTGGAGCGCCCATAAGCGCTAAGATAACGACAATGTAACCCTCTGCGTGTGCGTTATCTACGATTATCCCACCAGTAGCTTATAAGACTGGTTGAAAGTGGTCCGCAATGCCTCACCTTGGAAACCACAAACCTCAATGTCGCCGAAGTTCCCTCCTCTCTATTCCCTGCTTCCTGTAGCATTCAACTATGATTGCTGGGGTTTCGTGGCTCTGGTGGCTGGGGTTTCATGCGGTGGTGGCGGCGCTGCTGGTGGCCGACTCGCTGCTGCCGGGCCATCGGCGCGAGACGCGGCATCCGCAGGCCTTTGCATGGCTTTGGACGGCGGTTCTAGTCGTTGCCGCAACCGGCTTTGCCGCGTGGGTCGCCGTCGCCAAAGGCCATCAGCCGGCGCTGGAATTCGTGGCCGGATACGCCATCGAGACATCGCTCAGCGTGGACAATCTCTTCGTCTTCCTGGTTATCTTTCAGGGCTTCCGCATCGGCCCGCAACGCCAGCACGCGGCACTGCTGTGGGGCGTGGCCGGAGCGGTGGCGCTGCGGGCGCTGTTCATTGCCGCAGGCATCGCGCTGCTGCGGCGCTTCGTCTGGATCACCTGGATATTAGGCCTTATTCTGCTCTATGCGGCCTGGCGGCTTGTACGTGGCAAATCGGCCCGGGGCGGCTCGGCGCGCGCCGTTGTTTTGGAGTGGATTCGCCGGCTGCAACCGGCCAAAGGCTCGCTCTTGCCGGTGATTCTGGCCGTTGAGGTCACGGATGTGCTGTTTGCGATGGATTCCATTCCCGCCGTGCTGGCCGTCTCTCACAATCCCTTCGTGGTCTACACCTCTAATATCGCGGCGATTCTGGGCCTGCGCTCGCTCTACTTTGCGCTGGCTTCGCTGCTGGACCGCTTCCGCTATCTGCGCTACGGATTGGGCGTGCTGCTGGCCTTCGTCGCGTTCAAGATGCTGGCCGCCCGCTGGATCGAGATACCCATCACGCTTTCGCTGGCCGTGATGGGCGCAATCCTAACCGTGTGCGCCGTGGTCTCTTGGTTCGCTCCGGGGAAAGCGACGGCGGAATAAACGGAGATCGACGAAGAGGTGCCCTTCGGCTCGCTATTTCTCGCCCAGCCATCGCCGGGTATTGAGCAACTGGCGCTGATCCAGCGCCCAAACCTTTCCCGTCAGTTCATCCGGCCCTTTGCCTTCGCGGATGCACTTATCGAACTCGCTCTGGACAGCTTGCAACTTGGCGTCGAGGTCGTCGATGAAACTAAGCGCAAGCGCCTCGGGGATCATGGGCAGCTTGGGAGAGCCGAACTCCAGCTTGCCGTGGTGCGAGAGGATCAGGTGCAGAACCAGCGTCTTGAGCTTGGGCGAGAAGCTGGGCAGACTGTTCATAACGCGCTCGGCCATAGCCGTCCCGATCTGGATGTGACCCAGCAACGTGCCTTCGATGGTGTACTCGAAGCCGATCTCCCAACTGAGTTCGCGAACCTTGCCGATGTCGTGGAGGATGACGCCGGTAAGCAGCAGATCGCGGTGCAGGATCGGGTAGTGGGGAGCGACGCGATCCGCCAGGGTGAGCAGGCTGACGACGTGTTCCAGCAGGCCGCCCAGCCAGGCATGATGGAGCTGCCGGGCCGCCGGGGCTTCGCGGTAGGCTTGGGCGATTGCCGGATCGGCAAGCAGGGTCGAGAGCAGCCGCTTCAGGTCGGGGTCGGTGAAGCTGTCCACAAAGCCGAGAAGCCGGCGCCAGAGGTCGGCTACGTCGTAGATGGTGGAGGGCAGCAGATCGGTCTTGTCCACCTCGGCGGGCAGCGCAACGCGGAGTTGGTCGATCTTCATCTGCAAGCGGTCGTCGAAGCGGGAGGCGCTGCCGCGGACCTTCACCACGTCGCCGCGCTCGAAGTCCTTGGCGATGCGCGGGTCGCCCGGCTCCCAGACCCGGCCCTCTAGCTGGCCGGTTTTGTCGCCCAGAATCAGGCTCAAGTAGGGCTTGTTGGTCTTGGTGCTGCGCTGCTGCTTGGCCAGGACGAGAAAAAAGCCGTCGAAGAGCTTGCCTTCCTCGAAGTTGGCCAGATCGGCGATGTAAATGTCTTTCATGCTGCCAGCAAGATTATCGTATGCGGCTATGAATGCCAAAAAACGCCGGACTGGGGCGGGTCAGCTTCGAGTTGCTGGCCTTGCCGGGAACGCGGCTGGGAGCTAGTATACAGGATGAGTAAAATGGTAAAACTTGATAACCTCCGCGCACGCGAAGACGGCCAGAATAACCAAAAATCCGTATGCTGCCAGCCGAAACGTGTTCAGTTTAGAAGTTAGGCGCGAGCTGAAAGCGCGCTCAAATCTCGATGGTTTCAGGAAAATGATAGGCAACAAGGCAACGATTGCGCATAGACCCCACGCCACTAGTACGTAAAACCACGTCAAAGGCTGCGTAAACATTACGCCTAAAGCCGCCAGAGATATCAGAATATAACAGGAACAAAGGAATGCGATAGCGGTTACGGCGTGTATCGACATACGCGCGATCGTATTTTGCCTCTGTGCCAACCAACCATCCGGTTTCGACCAGCCAACCAGCCGCAGGGCCAGGATCGACGTGCAAGCAAGAAGCGTGAAGACCGTATATAGCCGCAGTGGATCCTCCTCTTCCATCAATAAACCGAAGAAGCAGTACGGCGCAACAACAATCCCGAATGCCAACGCCGTGTATATCATCGCCAATGGACTGCGGTCGGCGATCATATGGCTGCGATTCCATAGAAGCATCTTGTTACCGATACTTTCGTGACGAGGGGAGCGTATCCGAATTGGTGCTCGAGTTGCCACCAGGCCGTAAAGCCTTTGTTCTCCGGCAATTGATTGCGTACTTCTGCTTTGTAGCCCGTTAGTTGTATGTTCGCGTCATTCAGCCCGAAGCCATCATACAACTCAAATAATAATTCGATGTCGTACTTACCGCGTGCCGAACTGTATGTGTAATCCTTCACAAAGATTAAGGTGTGGCATACTGCATCGATCATAATTTTTAGTCCATTCGCAAAATCTCCGCTAGTGCCAATAAACGGATAAGGGAACTGAAGAAGTCCATTATCGAAGGCTAAAACCTGCGGGGGTTTCCCATTACTTTTACTGAAATCTTCCAGTTTCTGTTTAGTGACATGGTTGATATTCCAGCCAACAATTTGCAAGAATTGATGAAGTCTGAGCCGCCCTTTATCGTAGTGGCCCAAACCGGGCGCATTGAGTATGTAGTCCGAAAAGGCTTTGAAATTGTCGTCCGAGGCTACAGTCCGGTCCAGGGCCGGATCAGTGTATATCTGCGGAGCCGAATTCTTCTTTAGGAACGTATTGAACTCGTTTAAGGCCATTGGTTTAGTCGAACGGCCATACGTTTCCGGTAGGATGAGAATCATTCTTCTCAGTTCGGCTTCGTTTCTGGAAACTTCTTCGCCTCCGTTGAGCGGAAGTTTTCCAACGGTCCCGGAATTGATTTCATCGTCAAATTCCAGGGTATATTTTTGGCCGTCAGCGGCTTTAACTGGGAAGTGTCCTTTAACATACTCTCTTTTCTCGTCGAGTTGAAAGATTAATCTCGGAGCGGCACCTGTGAGCTTGCATACTGTGGGGGTATGTGTTGTGGCTACCAATTCTTTCTCTCCTTTCGGCAGGCTTCATGAATGCGTCCGGTAAGGCGCTGGAAAAGCGGCCAACGACAGCCTACCATTTCATTTTACTCACAGTCAAGGTTGAGACGCGGTGAATTGCGGCGCGCCATCGGCGACTGGACCGATACTACTCGATAACTTCCTTTGCTTTCGGCTCCCACCAATATCGTAGCGGGCTCGTCTCGTATCCTGTGCCGCCATCGCGGACAAACGGGGAACCAAGCCGCCGCCGAACGGGCAACCTGCGCGCCGAACCCGAGAGTGAAATCCCAGGCCCGGCGGATTGGTTGCGGCTGCTATTGCTGCGGAGCGGGAGCCTGAGTCTGCGGAGCCGGAGCAGGCTGCGGAGCGGGGGCCAGCGGCACATCGCCGGAGGCCGGCGCCGGGGTCTCCTGCTTCTTCTTGTCGGTGATGCGGGTCTTCTCGCCGGTGGTGGTGGATTTCTTTTTCGTCTTTTTGGAGGTATCGCCAGCCAAACCAAGCGGACCGGCCTGGGTCTGCCGGTCGGCAACCTCAGCCGCGTCCGGTGCCGCGAAAGCCGTCGTCTCCACCTTCGGCCCGTTCGCTTTGGGCTGTTTGGCGCGCGCGGTGTAGCGGGTCTTCTGCGTCGGCTTGATCTTGGTCTCCAGCGGATTCACCGGCTCGGGCGCAGCGGCAACCTGCTCGACCGCGCCCGCATCCTCGGTTTTGGTCTGCGAAGCATTGGGCAAGGTCTTGGTGGGCGCTCGGCCGTAGCGGATTTTTTCCTTCTTGCCGGGCTTCATTGAGGCCGTCGTATCGGCGCTGACGTTCTTCTTTTGGACCTTCTTGTCCGGCGCGGCGGTTGTATCGGTGGCCGCGACCGACGACTTCTGCCGAAAGGTGCGCGTGTTTTCGCGGAAGCGGGTACGTTCGACCTTCTTCTTTTTCTTAGGTGCGGGCGGAACATAGGCGCTGTAAACCGGCTTGGTCTGCTTGACGCTGGCACCGGAGTCGGTATAGCCCGGCTTGATGTCGATGTAGGAGTCCTCGCGCATCTTGGTCAGATACTCGCGCATGGCCGGCTCCATCCGGGCCATATAGAAGTTCTGCTCCACATCGTCCTTCACATCCTTGTACTCCGGAATGCCGCCGGGAATGTGTTCGACCACCTTGAGGATGACCAGGCCCTGGCGGGTGCGAATCGGCTCGGTATACTGGCCGGATTTGAGTCCGAAGGTCGCATCTTCCAGCACCTTGGCCAATGCGCCGCGTTTGAATTGGCCCAGATCGCCGCCTTCAGCCGCCGTGGGTCCGTCGCTGAAGCTGCGCGCCAACTGGCTGAAGTCGCCGCCGGCGTGCAGCTTAGCCTCAATGTCGTCGGCCTTGGATTTGGCTGCCGCCAGCTTCTCCGCATCGTCGGGCTGCGCGACACCCGGCACAGCGGAGGGAGCGGGCGCGTCGGTGGAGATGAGTATCTCGCTCAGGGTCACGCTCTCCTGCCGCGCATACTCCTGCTTGTGCTGCTCGAAGTAGCGCTCGGCCTCGCCGGGAGTGAACTGTATCTTGCGGCCAATCTCCTGGCGCATCACCTCCTGGGTGATGATGCTGTTGCGGATGTTGGCCTTGAAGTCCTCGAAGGAGACGCCCTGTTCTTTGGCCGACTTTTCCAGGTCCTCCAGGGTATCCAGGTTGTATTGCTTGCGGATCTCGTTCAGGCGCTTAATCAGCTCGGTTTCGCCGTTGATGTCCAGTTCCTTGGCCTTGGAGAGCCAGAGCTGCTGGTCGATCAGGTTGCGCAACAGGTCCTTGTGGGCCTCGGAAATCTCCTGCATGGAAGCGCCGTGCTGACGCGCCTCGGCATCCAGTTCCTTCATCGCCCGGTCGTAGTCCGAACGGGTGATGATCTGATCGTTGACGCGGGCGACGATTTCCTCGACGGTGGCGCCCCCGTAAGGACTCTCCGGCGCTGCAGCGCGGGTTTGCGCCGGAGCGGAAGTTGCGAGCAGCAATGTGCCAAACACGAAAGCCGCGGGAGTGTAAAGGATTCTCAGATTCATAAGGTCAGGACACCGCAAGAGGCGGCCAATCGCGCCCCTATGCTTAGACGTCATTGTAAATGGCTGGGCAGCAGCAAGGCGATTCGGGCGCGAATTCGTGGCAAATGAATATATATCTTGTTGACACATCCGTAGACCGCTGGCAAAATGGCTTCACGCGAACCAGATCGCGTCCGGTCGATCGCTTCTCCGAAAAAATTCGATTGACACGGCAAAGAAGCCGGTTGTATATGTTCATCTGCGGGGTCCCTTCCCACGTTCGGAGTCCCGGATTCCGCGATTTCGTCTGAACAATCGCTTTGGGTTGCGAGAATTTCGCGGCGGTACTGAGGGTATTGAATTGAGCGCAGACTTCGCGGGCAAGCCTGCGAGGGGATAGCTGTTGCCGCGTCAATGCGGGAGCGGGTTCAACTTCCAGCAAGTTCACAACGGAGGACGGAGAGATGGCTGCATTTACTTATCCGGGAGTCTACATCGAGGAAATCTCCAGCGGACAACACACGATTACGGGGGTTGCAACCTCGATTGCAGCCTTCATCGGCTGGGCCAACCAGGGGCCTGTGGGCGAAGCGGTGATGGTGGAAAGCTGGTCGCAGTATCAGGCGACCTTTGGCGGGATGATCCCCGGCGTCTATCTGGGGTATGCGGTCTACCAGTTCTTTTTGAACGGCGGCTCGCAGGCGTACATCGTCCGGCTGGCGTGGACCGATGCGGTGACTGCGACGAACACTATCGGCGGTCTTACGCTTTATGCCAACAGTCCTGGGCAATGGGCGAACAGCATCAATGTGATCGTCTCGAACGTGAACACGACCAACAACACGTTCAATTTGCAGGTGACGCAGACCAACGGCACCCAGACGCAGACGCTAGAGAGCTACACAAACCTTTCGATTTCGCCTACCAGCTCCCAATTTGCCGTCACCGTAATCGATAGCGACTCCAACTACATCACGTTTATTGCTCCTGGAGGCACGGCGCCGACGACGATTACGCTGCCGACGGCCACCGTTGCCGCCGGGGTAACGCTGAATGGCGGGACGAGCACGACAAAGGGGAACGACGGAACGACGCTGGTTCCCGGAGACGGAAACTTTGAGACTGCGCTGGCCAATACCACAAGCGGCTATGCAGTTCTGAGCAGTGTGCCTATCTTCAACCTGTTGTGCGTTCCCGGCGAGACGGGCGCAGGCGCTGTTGGTGAATTGCAGAGCTTCTGCGCTACCAATCGCGCTTTCCTGATTGTGGATTCGGCACATACGGCGGTGGTCGGCACCGGTTCCAGCGGGTTGAGCAATACAGGGCCGGCCGACAGCACGAACGCTACCCTCGTGGATCAGTTTGCGAGCAACTCAGCATTCTATTTTCCCTGGGTGCTGGCTCCCGATCCGCAGGTTGGCTTCCGTCCGACGCTGTTTCCGCCGTGCGGGTTTGTGGCGGGGATATACGCCTCGACCGATGCCAGCCGCGGCGTTTGGAAGGCGCCTGCGGGCATTAACGCCAGTCTGACCGGCGCGCTGGGGCTGCAATACAACCTGACGGATCAGCAGAATGGCCTGCTCAATCCATTGGGCGTCAATTGCCTGCGCCAGTTCCCGACCTACGGCAATGTGGTGTGGGGGGCGCGCACCATCGCCGGCGCCAATGCGGCGGGCTCCCAGTGGCAATACATACCCATTCGGCGACTGGCGCTGTTCCTGGAGTCCAGCCTCTACGAGGGTACGCAGTGGGCGGTCTTCGAGCCGAACGCCGAGCCGCTCTGGGGCCAGGTGCGGTTGAGCATCGGCACCTTCATGCAGGGATTGTTCCTGCAAGGAGCCTTTGCCGGAACCACGCCGCAGCAGGCGTACTTCGTGAAGTGCGACGGCGATAACAACCCGGACGCCACCGTGGCGATGGGCATTCTGAATATCACGGTAGGGTTCGCGCCTTTGTATCCGGCGGAGTTCGTCGTGATCCAGATTCAGCAGATGATGAACCAGAGTTAGTTTTTCACTGTTTCCGCAACGGGGCATCGCGCGATCCCACCCTGGCCGCAAAAACAAGCACGCGGCGAGGGTGGGGCACCCGCCTTGATTCGGCCGCGCCGAATGTGCAGGCTTAGGCCCGTACCCTTGAAAAAACATCGACTTTCGCAGAGATTCCTCAGACAAGAAGGAGATACGCAATGGCTATGTTTCCCGCAAACCCGAAGCGTCTGGACCCCTACAAGAACTTCAAGTTCCGGCTGAAGTGGGATGGGCAGTATGTGGCTGCCGTCAGCAAGATGAGCACTCTGAAGCGGACGACCGAGGTGATTTCGTTCCGCAGCGGCGGCGATCCCTCCACGGACCACAAGTCGCCGGGGCGGAACAAGTATGAGGCGATCACGCTGGAGCGCGGTCTGACCCAGGATATGGCCTTTCACGACTGGGCGGGACTGGTGTGGAACTACGGCTCCGGCCTGGGTTCCGAGGTGTCGCTGGCGAGTTTCCGCAAGGACATCTATTTGGAGTTCTACAACGAGGCCGGACAGTTGGTGATGGCGTACAAGATCTACCGCTGCTGGGTCTCGGAGTACCAGGCGATGCCGGATCTGGACTCCAACGCCAACGCGATCGCGATCGAACACATCAAGCTGGAAAACGAGGGATGGGAGCGCGATACCAGCGTGATCGAACCGGTCGAGCCGACGTTGAGCGTCTTCGCCACCTAAAATGCGCACATTGACCCAAGCCGATTTTCTTGCGCTTTGGGAGACCGGCCGCTCGCTGCACCCGCTCGACCAGGGAGTGCTGGCCGCGCAGTCTGCGTTTCCAGAGCTTGAGGAGAGCGTTGCGGATTGGCCGCTGGGGCGGCGCAACCGCGCGCTGGCCCAGTTGCGCCGCGCCCTGTTCGGATTGCCACTGCGCGGATGGACGGCCTGCCGCCAGTGCGCGGAGCAACTTGAGTTTCAACTGGACGGCAAGGCTTTGGCGGAGAGCGAGGCCCCTGCGGGCGAGGAGCGCATGGTGGTGGGCGAGTTGAGCTATCGGCTGCCCACCAGCCGCGATCTGGCTGCGGTGGCAGAGGAGCGGGACGCGGCGCAGGCGGCGCGGCGGCTGGTGCGGCAGTGCTGCGTGGCGGATGATTCGGTCGAGAGGGAGTGGAGCGAAGAGGAGATTGAGGCGGTCGGCGAACGCATGGCCGCGGCCGATCCGCTGGCGGAGATTCTGCTGCGATTCGACTGTCCGAGCTGCGGCGCATCGTTCGACGAGAGCCTGGACCTGACCTCGTTTCTGTGGGCGGAGATGGAGGGCCGCGCCAAGCGAATGCTGCTCGAAGTGCATACGCTGGCCTCGGCCTACGGATGGAGCGAGGCGGAGATTCTGTCGCTGAGTCCGGCGCGGCGGGAAGTCTACCTGGAAATGGCGCGCGCATGAAGGGATATTTGCAGCGGCTTGTCGCCAGCGCTTCTCGCCCGGAGCGAAGAGTGAGGCCGTTCGTAGGTTCGATCTATGCGGAAGGCGCGCGCGAGACGAGCATGGAGGAAGCGCGACCGATGATGGCAGGGCAGATTGCCGAAGATGCGGCGCGAGTGCCCGCGGCGCGCGCCACGGAGGCGCAACCGATACGAGCTTCGCGCGAGGCGGCGGCAATCGAACCGCTGGGCGCATCGCGACCTTATGCCCCGGAGCCTCCGCGCTTTACGCCGTTGCTGCCGCGCAAGGATGCGGAGACTGGGGCTGGGATATTGCAAATTGAGGATGCTCGGCTCGATAGTCTGGCGCCGTTGCATCGTCAGCCGGAGATAGCGACGCGCAAGCAAGAGCCGGAGCGGGAGGCGCTTCTGCTGGAGACGCGAGTCAGTTCACAGCCCCTTGTGCTGCAACCGCCGATGCTCGAAGAGAGAAGCGGAGAGTGGAGTCCAGAGGCCGGCGCTCCGTTGGTTCCAATCCGTGAGCCGCTGCGCAAGACCTCGGCCCAGGAAGCGCGCCGGGAGTCTCAGCAGCAGGCAGCATCGAGAGCGCCGGAGCGCGGCGCAAACGAGGAGATTCAGATTCACATTGGGCGCATCGAAGTCATCGCGGCACCGCCGCCGCCCGCGCGCGCCGCGGCCGCGCCGGCGCGCAGGTTCACCAGCCTCGATGACTATCTCAAGCGCCGGGATGGGCGTGCCGAATGAGCAATGGGCTTGCTATCGCTGGAGTGACTGCCGTTTTGCAGTACTACTTCACCAATCTGTACGCCAGTGCGGCGGTGGCGCCGCAATTTCCGTCGACGGTGACGGTCTCTTGCCTTGCGCCGGATCAGGTGCAGAACATGATCGTGAGCGCCACCAACGATACGGAGAATCAGGTCAATCTCTTTCTGCACCAGGTGACGCACAACGCGGCGTGGCGGAACGCGGACCTGGCGTCGATGAGCGCGGATGGAACCAGACGGTTGAGCAGTCCGCCGCTGGCGCTCAATCTGCATTATTTGCTGACCGTCTACGGCTCAAACTACTGGCAGGCCGAGGCGCTGTTGGGCTATGCGCTGATGATGCTGCACGAGGCGCCGGTGCTGACCCGGCTGGATATCGCCGATGCGATCACGGCGCTGACGACGCTGCCCTATCCCTATCCCAGCAACAATTTGAGTGCGTATCTGAACACTTCGGGACTGGCCGACCAGATCGAGATGATGAAGATTACGCCGGAGAGCATGAGCCGGGAGGAGTTGGCGTGGCTGTGGACGGCGCTGAAGGCGGACTACCGGCCCACGTTTCCTTTTCAGGTCTCGGTAGTGCTGTTGCAGCCGACGCT
>Ga0181536_10003993_pt1 | contig 15826 bp, 10 predicted proteins | sample PEATcosm2014_Bin_41_FD_121105 | JGI IMG/M metagenome (GOLD analysis project Ga0181536, IMG submission 121105) | Peatland microbial communities from MTU Mesocosm Facility, Houghton, MI, USA - PEATcosm2014_Bin17_60_metaG | ecosystem: Environmental > Terrestrial > Soil > Wetlands > Peat | place... | reverse complement strand
GGCCTCCCGGGGCGTGCCCCACGTCATTCCATGGGGCGCCGGAAAATGGTTCTTTGGACGCGGTAAGTTACTGAGCCAGTTGCTGCGCGAGCATCACGCGCCGATGTTTTTTCTGGGCGACGAAGGCGGGCGGCCGGCCTTCTGGCCCTATCCGCGGCATTTCACGGAAGCCGGGCGGCTCGGCGTGCGTGATCTTCCCGGGACGGATCCCCTTCCGTTCGCACACGACGTCGACAAGGTCGGCCGCGTCGGCTTTCTCGCGAAAATGAATCTTGACGAAAAACGGCCGGCTCGGAGCTTGTTTCAGGTTCTCGGGGACGGCAACACCGCACTCGAGCGGTTTGCCAGACTGGAACCTTTCACGCGATTCGTGCGAAATCAGGTTGCGATGCAGCTGCGCAAGAGACAATCATCCTGAATTTGCGGTCATGTGCGGCATAGCGGGAATCGCAACTCTGGATGGATCGCCCGCGCGCGAACGCGTGAAAGCGATGTGCGATTCGATACTGCATCGCGGGCCGGATGGCGAGGGAATCTTCGTTGCACCCGGAGTGGGCCTCGGCATGCGGCGGCTGGCAATCATTGACCTTAACACGGGCGATCAGCCCGTGACGAACACATCCGGCACGATAATCGTGGTTTTCAACGGTGAAATCTATAATTATCGCGAGTTGCGCCAGGATTTGATCGACAAAGGCCATAGCTTTAGAAGCTCCGGCGACAGCGAAGTCATTCCTCATCTGTATGAAGAATACGGAATGGACTTTATCGCGCGAATGAACGGAATGTTTGCGATCGCCCTTTGGGATTCGCGCGAGCGTCGTCTTCTGTTGACGCGTGATCGTGCCGGCATCAAGCCCCTCTATTATAGTTTGCGCAACGGCACGCTTTTCTTTGGCTCCGAAGTCAAGGCAATCCTCGTTGCCGGCGGTTCCAACCGCGAGATTAATCCGCGCGGCGTCGATCAACTACTTACATTTGAGTACACGGCGAGTCCAACGACCCTATTCAGGGATGTGCACAAATTGCCGGCAGGGGGGTGGTTGGTCTGGACCAAAGGCGACCTGCAGCAGGGGAGATTCTGGTCGTTGCCGAAATCCGTCACGATGCTCGATGAGTCGGAGGAGGCCATTGCGGAACGGGTGCGAACGACCGTGACCGCAGCGGTTCGCCGGCAGCTGGTCAGTGATGTGCCTATCGGCGCATTCCTCAGCGGCGGAATTGATTCCTCGATTATGGTTGCGGCCATGAGCGAAGTGTCGCCCACGCCGCCCATGACATTTTCCGTGGGATTTGGTGAAGCCTCGTATAGCGAGGTCGAGTACGCACGTGTGGTTGCCGCACATTGCGGTACGCAACATCACGAAGAGATATTGAGTCCCGATTATCTGTCTATATTGCCGGAGGTCGTAAGCCAGCTCGATCAGCCAATTGCGGATTTTTCCGTGTTTCCAACGCTGCTGGTTGCGCGCATGGCGCGGCGCCGTGTCACGGTCGCCTTGGGCGGGGATGGCGGTGATGAATTGTTTGCGGGTTATGACGCCTACCAGGCGGACCGGTACGCACACGCCGCGCTTGATTGGCTTCCGCGGTCATTACGTCAGGCCTTGGATAAGTGCGCTCAATTGACGCCGTTGGGCCGTGACAAACGCGGCGTGGTCAATCAGCTTCGCCGCTTTTTGGAGGGTGCCGCGCTACCCAGCCGGTGGCAACACATGCGGTGGATGGTGTTTCTGTCGAATCGCGGGCGCGAGCAGCTGTACAGTCCCGAATTTCAGGCCGCGGTGGCGGGCCAAACCGGCGAGATCATCAGCGAAATGCTCGATGGAGGTTCAGCGTCTAGACTGGACGATCAAATGCGCTGCGATCTGCGCTTTTATCTTCCCGAAGACATCCTAGCGAAAGTTGACATGATGAGTATGGCTTCGTCGCTCGAAGCGCGGGTGCCGTATCTCGATAACGAAGTCATCGATCTGGCGCTGACGATTCCAGCGCATCTGAAAGTTCGCGGCGGAGTGCGCAAATACATTCTGAAGAAAGCATTCAAGGATCGACTGCCGGCATCGATTCTCGGACGGGGTAAGGAAGGTTTCAGCATGCCCATGAAGAACTGGCTAAACCAAGAATGGAATGGTCTCATGCATGACCTGTTGTGCGCGGACAACCTGCGTGCCGACGGCCTTTTTGATGCAGCGGCGGTACAGCGGCTGATGCGCGAGCACGAAGCCCGCAAGCAAAACCATAGTCATTTGCTGTGGGGATTGATGGTATTTCAACTTTGGAAGCAGCGCTTTCAAAGCTGCACTACGTAGTTACCTGTCGGCAATGCGTCGCGATATTTCGGCACTGACGTCCAAGACATACGATCTGATCGTGATCGGCGGGGGAGCATACGGCGTTTGCGCGGCGAGGGTAGCGGCACTGCGCGGTCTTCGCGTCGCGTTGATCGAACGCGGCGACTTCGGCGAGGCTACCACCGGCAACAGCTTGCATACGATTCATGGTGGATTGCGATACTTGCAGCATCTGGATGTTCGCCGCATGCGCGAGTCGATACGCGAGCGCCGAACATGGATGAAACTTGCGCCTGACCTCGTTAAACCGATGCCATTCGTATTGCCAACCTATGGACATGGCTTGCGCGGACCGGAGGTAATGACCGTGGCGCTTGCCTTGAATGACCTCATATCCGCCGACCGCAATCGTGCGCTATCGCCGGAGGTGCACTTGCCTCGCGGCCGCCTTTGGTCGCGACACGCAGCGAGCGCAATGTTTAAGCAGCTTCAGATTGACGGCTTCAATGGCGCAGCCCTCTGGTATGACGGTTTCAACAGCAGTCCGGAGCGTTTGCTTATCACGCTTCTCGGCGATGCGCATTCATTGGGTGTCGAGCTGGCGAATTACGTGTCGGCGAATGGTTTTCTGATGCGTAACGGGAGCGTTTGTGGGGTAACAGCACGGGATGGCGTCGCGGGCGGCGAGATTGAACTGCATGCACGCTGCGTGTTGAACGCTTCCGGACCCTGGGTCGACTCGATCCTCGCATGGCTGAGGCCGATGCGTGCCCTTTCAGATGATCGGTTGTTTTGCCCATCGAAGGCGTTCAATCTTGTCGTTCGTCGCATTCCGCTCGACTATGCGGTCGGCATCCCGGTCCCGCGTCGAGGCAGTGACAGTGACACAGTATTCGATAAGGGTTCGGTGACATACTTCGTGATCCCATGGGGAGAATTCTCTCTCATTGGAACCAAACACCTGGGTTTTGATGGCGAGACCGACGCGCTACGGGTGAATCGGCGCGAAATCAGCAATTTTCTTGATGAGATCAATCCGCGATTGGGCAATTGGCGAATCGATGAGTCGGATGTGGTCGCCGTCAAATGCGGTCTGCTGCCGGAGGAAAAACGCGCAGCTGGTGGCCAGGATGTTGTTCTGCAAAAGCACGTCCGGATTGTGGATCATCAAAGCCGAGACGGCATTTCGGGTCTTGTATCGGTTGTCGGGGTTAAGTGGACTACAGCACGGCTCGTAGCCGAACAGTGCGTCCAGTTGATTTGTGAGAAGCTTAAGCACAGGCCCACGGCTCGTGCAGAGCCCGATCGTCAGTTGGTCTCGGCGCAGACGCGGAATGCGCCGGCGGCGGGTACGGATCTCGTGGGCGATGTGCGGGTTAGGGGTGAGGATATCGTGTTTGCAGCCAGCCACGAGATGGCGGTGAATCTGACTGATGCCATATTTCGGCGCACTACTCTCAGTCTTAGTCGCGGACTCGATGGCCGCATTATCGAGCGGTGTGCCGAACTGATGCGCGGTGAGCTCAAATGGTCGGAAGCGGAAACGCGCCGGCAGGTGGATTTGGTTGGGGCGGCGCTTGCTCGTATGAACGAGTGGCGTAGATGACCGGTGCGCGCGGTTACAATTAGCGCCGCCAAAGACAGCGGCACATCGTTCGCCCCTGCATGAATCAAATCTATTCCCCATGTGCCGGCCAGCCTGGGAAATGTGACTTACAGCGCAAAACCACAACGGAATCCGCCACATACCATAACATCGATCGATGGATTATCTGCATAAGGCGGCACAATGCATTAAACTACGCACCAACCAATTCATGGGGAATTCGCAATCGGCGGTAAAGCACAGTGCGTCGCGAAAATTCGAATAAGCCCGTTAGCAGCGGACACCGCCTCACCGTCGCTGTGCTGGTGCCTTGTCTAATCGAAAAACCACTCGCAATCTTGAGTTTCCTCAGTTTCGCCTGCGGACTCAGCCTCGATGCGGTGAGTCGCGGCGGAGCGGAATCGAAGCGGCTTGCCCATCTGTCCTTCCCGGTGCGTTTCACGTCGGTCAAAACCATCGATCCATAAGGCGCCGAACATTGAGGCTGAATTCACTACCGCGATTCTTTCGTTTCGCGCTCGTCGGCTGCGCGGGCTACTGCGTCGATGTGGCGGCGCTGTATTTCGCGATTTATGGCTTGGGGGCGGGGCTTTACTGGGGCCGCGTTTTTTCCTATCTCTGCGCGTCGTCGTCGACCTGGTACATGAACCGACTGATCACCTTCGCTGACTTGCGGAGCGACAAGTTCGCCGGGGAATGGTTGAAATTCGTGGTGCTGAATGGCGTAGGAGGTGTCGTGAATTACACTACCTACACCATATACCTGCACTACGGTTTCTCATTCGCGGGTATCTCATTCGCGGCGACGCCGGCTGTCGCCGTGGCTTTGGGATCGCTCAGTGGTCTCGGCGTCAATTACATTCTTTCGCGCAAACTTGTGTTTCCTAGCGCGGCGGAGAAGTGTGCGAGGTTGCGATGACGATTGGAGGGGCCACGATGCAGCGGGATCGCTGGCTATGCTAGGGTTCTTTTTTTGCTTAATAAATTTCCAAACTGAGTAAAATGGTAATGCGCAGGCTATCGTTTGGCGTTCTTCTGATCGCTCTGTCCACGCTGGTGCTTGAGTTGATGCTCACGCGTGTATTCGACGTGGTTCTGGCACCGAATCTCGCCTATTTCGTGGTGACCTCGGCGGTGTTTGCGTTCGGTCTGGCTGGGATTGTGGCCACGCTCCGTCCAATCGCCCCTGAGCAAGATATCACGAGCTTTCTGGTCGGACGCAGCATTGGGTTCGCGGTGGTCACGGCATTACTCATTCCGCTCATCAATTTTTTGCCGCTCGACTATACGCAACTCGGTAAGCACGCGATTCGTACGATCTTGTCGTTCCTAACTTTATACGTGGCGCTCTTGCTGCCGTTTTTCCTCGGCGGTTCCGTGCTGATCGCGATTTTCTCCAAATACGCCGTACGCATTCAGAGACTGTATTTCTGGGATTTGATGGGTGCGGGTGTCGGAAGCATCATCGTCATACCGTTCATCGCAATGATCGGGCCGGGGGGATTGATGCTTGCCGCCGCCGCCCTTGCGTTGCTCGCAGCCGCATTATTTTCCGAATCGCGAAACCTGCGATATGTCGTCGTCGTTGCGGCAGTTGTTTTGGTTGCTTATCCCGTCCTCAAAGCCCCGAACTATATCGATTTCACGCAGCACGTGGACAAACGCGGCGTGAAGGAGGCGCTGGAACAAGGCCGCGGCGAATTCGTTCGATGGGATCCGATATCAAAAATCTATGTCATTGATGAGACGTGGTCGCCAGCGTTATCCGTGCCATGGCATCGGTCGGGCGATCGAAAGGCCATCCAATATGACGGCGGCAATCAAAGCAGCTATTTCTATAAGTTCGACGGCAATCTGAAGGCGCTTCGTGAGCACATTGATCGCGACAAATCGGACATCACCAATCATTTCTGGCAGATCGGGGTTCTCGCTTCGCACTACCTAAAGCGCGATACCGGTCAGCGTGTCCTCGTGATCGGCAGCGCGGGCGGCCAGGAGACGAAGGCGGCACTGGTCTATGGCGCAGCGCATGTCGACGCGATCGAACTCGTTCCCACCGTCGTAGAACTCGGGCAGGGACGGTATTCCAGCTATATTGGCGATATCTTCAAGAATCCTGCAGTGCACGTGGAATCCGGCGAGGGCCGCAGCTTCCTGCGCCATAGCAACCAGAGCTACGACATCATCCAGATATATAGCAACTACACGAGTTCCAGCATTGCACAAGGCACGGGTGCACTTGAACCGGCGTATTTGCAAACGGCGGAGGCGTATGAGGACTATTTCTCCCATTTGACCCCAAACGGCATTCTGCACATTAATCATGACGCATTCCCCCGGATGATTACGACTGCAGCGCTCGCGTGGAAACAGATGGGCCGAACGGACTTCGCCCGCCACGTCGTCGTGTTCTTGATGCCCTCCGAACTGACATTGCCCACGGTGCTGTTCAAGATGCAGCCTTGGACCCCTGAGGAAATCTCGACGCTCAGCGCGTTTCTCGCACCGCCAGAGGTCGAAGCGGATCGTCGACTGACAATGGTCGAAGACCCGCTGGATCCTAGCAAGAGCTTTTTATCGCCGGACTTCTACTCCGGCGATTTTCCCGCCAGTGTGGCGCAGAAAATGGCGGTCTATGCGACGCCGCGTACTGACGATAAGCCCTATTTCGATATGATGAGAAAGTCGCTAAAGATGTTGAAGCCGGACCCGAGCATATATCTTGACGCAGGCACCGCCGAAATCGTGAATGAAGCCAGCAATTATTCCAAGGGCATCCCAATGGATTGGATCCATCTGGTGTTCACCGGCGTTGCTTCGCTCGTCTTCATGGTGGTGTTCGTGCTCGTCCCATTGCGATTTTCCAATGTCGGCCGGGAAGAGGGCTCAACTTCATTTCCATTGCTGACCTATTTTTCATGCCTGGGCGCGGGGTTCATCACATTGGAACTCGTCTTCATTCAGAAATTTAGCCATTTGATCGGCAGCCCTCTGTACACGTATTCGACGGTGATATTCACGATGCTGGTATCGGCGGGAATGGGAAGTGCGGCGTCTGAAAAGTTCGGCATAACACCCCAACAAAAGTGGACCATACCCTTTATTGGAGTTCTGGTGCTCGGCACGGCGTTGGCGCTCCTCTATCCAGAATTATCGCACGTGGTCCTTGGGCTGCCGTTAGCCGGACGAATTCTGGCCTCGGGTGCGATGATCTTTCCGTTGGGTTTTTTCCTCGGCATGCCGTTCCCACTGGGTATCTTGGCAATTGCCGGCCATCCGCGCGGCGCCATTGCATGGGCTTGGGGCATGAATGGACTGTTCACCGTAGGGGGAGGCTTCGCCGGCATTCTGATTAGCATGGGTTATGGCTTTAACGTCGCTATTGGCATTGCGCTGTTTTTGTACGCTGTCGCTTTTGGCGTGTTCCCACGACTACAGAGGCTGCCTGAGCGGGGGCTTGCAGCATAAGGGCCACTACTCGAGACTCTCAAGTACAGCGCGATGTGATCAGTACCGATGTTTACGCCTCACCCTTCACCTGGCGATAGAGCAGATCGTATCCATCCGCCCATTTCGGCCACACAAATTCGTACTTAAGGATCCGGCTCGGGGCCGGCCCGCATTTCAAGCGTAAGCTTATTCCGGGCAGCGATCGGGGTCGGCCGATGCTCTGGGTGCGGAAAACAGTCGAGCTAGGCGCTTCACGGTGCGGGTGTCCACCAGCGTAAATCGCCGCATTTCAAGCGTGTTCATATAGTGCGTCACGCCGGCGAAAGTGCAAGCGGCTTTGGGTGCCGAAATGGCCGCGTACAGAAGGTGTCGGTCGGCTGCTACGTCTGGGTACTCGATTTCCATGTTCACGAATTGAATCAATGCATGAGTTGGGGGTAATTCCGCAGCATATCGGTCGCCGCCGGCATAGAACCGGTCGTTGATTTGTTTCACGGTTTGGTCGGGTACACAGCAGGGAATCCGGCGTTCCCGGTTAAAAAGTTTGGCGGCATCCTCGGCGGATAACGGCGGCCCGCCGATGGTTCCCGAAAACAGGTAGGCCTCCTGCGCCGTCACGCCGCTTTTAAGCCACTGAAGCGCGACATCGACGCCTGCGGAATGCCCGACGATGATGGTGGAGGCGGAGGCTGTTCGATGAGTCGCGTCTATAAACGCGAGTGCCTCTCGCGGACCGACGGTCGGATCCCAGCTGTCCAATGCGGATTCGGGGCTGCGATGACTTGCACCATATCCAGGCATTTCGACCGTCATCGCATCAAAGCCGGCGCGCAGAAGAGCACCTTGCAGAGCAACTGCCGCGGGCTGGCGTGCGGCGCCTGGATTGTTGCCGTGCAAAAGGATTGCCGTACCGACCGATTTGTCGCCCGGAACGGTCAAAAGCCACGCCGCGGCGCCGGATGGCAGCGACACGGCTTCGCCCGGCAATGGCGCGGCCAGAGCAAGCCGCATGGGGAACAGCGGATCTCGGGCGAGGAGCCGGGATCCGAAGTCATCTGCTTGCGTCACACATAGCCCCAGTAGCGCCGTCAACGCAACGGGCATAACCCGGAGGATTCGCTGCACCCGAAGAGTCATCAACCGCCGTGTCAGACGATCGAGCGCGAAGCCAACAGCCATGAACACGGCGGCCGCCACCGCCACTCGAACCCAAGCGATAGGGACGACCGAAAGCGTGCCGAGCGCCGCGAACACAAACAAATCGGCAGCGGGTCGGGCAACCAATTTCAGCCGAGGCTGCAAAATAAAAACGCCTGCGCCGGCAGCGAGCCCGATCAATAGTATCTGCCACAGCGGCACCCAGGCGTGAAGCAGAGCCCCAGTGATCCATGCCGCGATACCGAGCCATATCCCCGCTACTATATGACGGCCGAGGCCTGACTGCGGTTGAACGGCCCCGGCATAGGCAATTCGAAACGACACAATCGCCAGCGCAGCTTCGGAAATTACCAGCATGTCGTCGTAGCGCAAAAACCACCCAGTTAGCGCATTTCTCAGTAGTCGCAAATACGGGCTGCGGAAGGAGCTTGGAAGAACGAGCGTCCGCGCACATCCACGCCGTTCAGCAGCGGACGCCGAGCCAGTACAATACCAGAATCCCGCGCGTGCATTGAGAGGGGGTGACACAGCCGCTGCTGAGCCGTGCGCATCCATGGGCGAGTGCCTCGAGAAAGGACGTCGCAAAGCCCTCGCGGACGCACGGATTTACCAGAATCCAGAGACGTAGTTATCAGAATCCAGATAAGTTTGCGCCGGACTTGACCAATCTGCTCCAAAACGACGTATGGTGCGCCAAGGGGCGGACTGGAGGGCAGTGCGCCCCTAAATCCATTATGCTTTAATTTATATTATAGACAAATCACTTGTAAGAGTCATTCAATGAACACGAACTCGACGACACAACCGCGCGATGCGGAAATCCCGTGGCAGCTTCAGATGTACAACAAGTCGCTGAAGAAGCGGCAGAAAGTCGAGTTGCTGATGCGGCTGATGGGGCCGATTAGCCGCGAACGGTGTCTGCTGATTTCCGGGCACGACAACAATGGTGCGATGAACTACTGTTTCAGGGCCGCCGGCGGGACCTGGAGTTGGGGTCAGGTCTACGAAGACGGCATCGCGGAAATGTCGGAGTTTCTCGGCGAGCCAGTGGCACATGTGGACATCAACCGGTTCCCGTTCGCCGACGCGTCCTTTGATGTCTTGATTATGATCGATGTGCACGAACACTTCGCGGATCTGTCTCATTTGAACCAGGAGATCGCGCGAGTCGTGGCGCCGGGCGGACTTGCCATTGTGACGACGCCGAACGGTGACACGCACTTGCCCGTGGCTGTGTTAAAGCGGCATGTTGGCATGAGTCCGGAAGTCTACGGGCATGTGGTTCAAGGTTACCGAGCGTCCGAGCTGCGCTCGATGATGGAGTCGGTGGGACTGAAGCCGGTCGCCTGGGGCGGGTACTCCCGTTTCTTCACCGAGTTTGCGGAGCTGCTCATCAACCTGGCCTACGTCAAGATTTTCTCCAAGAAGAAAGATCATCCGGACGTGGTGCAGGGCACGATCGCTCCGACCTCCAAGAAGGAGTTGAATGCGGTGCGCAAAGAGTACCGGATGTATTCATTGATCTATCCGTTCATGTACCTGTTCTCGCTGTTCGATAAGCTAATCCCCGGTCGCGGCGGTTACGCTGTCGCCGTCTCGGCGAGGAAGCCGGGTTGACCGAAGCTCGGCGCGCGCTGGTCACCGGCGCTGCGGGTTTCATCGGCGCTCATTGCGTGAGGTTCCTGGCGGGCCGGAACTGGCGCGTTCGCGCATTGGATGTCCATCCCGCACCGAATGATTTCAAGTCGCTGGATGTCGAGTTCGCACAGGCCGATCTGCGCGATTCCTCGGCTTTGACCGCTTCATTGCAAGGCGTCGATGTGGTCTTTCACCTAGCGAGCGTGCATCTCGACGTGGGTGCGAGTTATGCCGAATTCGAGGCCGTAAACGTCCGGGCCGTTGCTGCACTGGTCGCTGCGTGTGCCGCCGCGAAGGTCGGCCGCCTGGTGCATGTAAGCAGCGTAGGGGTTTACGGTCATGTCGAGCATCCCCCCGCCGACGAATCGGCGCCGTTGCATCCGGAAAATGACTACGAGCGAACCAAACGGGCCGGTGAAGATGCGGCACGCGAGGCGGCGAAACAGTACGGCGTGGATTTGGTCGTGGTCAGGCCCTCGTGGGTCTATGGCGTTGGATGCCCGAGAACCGAAAAACTGATCGGCGCGCTGCGCCGGGGGCGCTTTTTCTATATCGGCGCCGCGAGGAATCTGCGCCACCCCGTGTTCATCAGTGATTTTCTGGAAGGGATGTGGCTTGCCGCAACTGCCTCCGAGCCGCTCGCCGGAGCGACGTTTAATATCGCCGGCCCGCGCTGGATGACGGTTCAGGAAATGGTGACGACGTTTGCGACCGCGATCAACGCTCGGCCGCCGACGTTGCGCATACCGCGTTCGGTCGGATATGCAGCTGGATGGATGGCGGAACTGGTCGGTGCCGTATTGAAAATCAATCCACCGATCTCGCGCCGTACGCTGGCTTTCTTTGAAAATGACAATGCGTTTGATATTTCCGCAGCGCGTACGCGCCTGAAATATGAGCCTCGAATCGAATTGCTGGACGGCGTACGGAGCGTGCTGCAGGCTTCCTCCGCGCACTGAAACGGCGGTCAGCGTTTCAGGCTGAGATGCGGTCCTGTCTTAGGTGCGGCAGGCATAACCAGCCCGCAATGAAACAGCGGATGAGCCAGCCGGCCGAAATGGCATAGATTACGCCGACCAGGCCCCAACGCGCCGCCGGAAATGAGGCGACGGTTGCGATCGCCACGCACGCCCAGGAGCCGATGCTGAAAATGCGCAGATTCCGCGCGGGCGCGAGCGCGCTCGCTACGGCGGTCGCAAACGCGCTGAACACCTTTAGCACGCCGGCAATGACCGTCGCAATGACGAGCGAATTGCTCAGATCGTAGCGACCGGCGAGTAGCAGGTGCGCGAGATATGGCGCCAGCATCCAAATCAGAACCGATCCCGCGAGGATCACGATGATCATCAGAAGGCCCTCGCGCTTTAGGAGTTGATTTCGGGCTTCGATCGACTCGGCGTCCCGCAGTCGCGGGATTATTGTAAAGCCAACGGCAGCCTGAAGAATGCGAAACGGCGAACCGACTAGCGCCGCTAGGACGCCGAACGTCGCGAGATCGTCGATGCCCAGCGCTGCCGGAATGACCAGCCGCTCAAGCTGCAGAAACGTGCTGCTGGCCGCGGTCACGGTCACGAGCGGGATCGCTTCGCCCCACAATCCTGCCGGCTTTCCGCACGGATGAGCGCCACTCGTCCGGCGCGCGAGCAGCATCCAACCACCGCCGGAAGTCGCCAGACCGCTTGCAGCCAATATTGCACAGGAAAAAATCGGGTTCGTGGCGCCTACTACCATAGTCGCAGCGCCCGCGAGCACGACGGCCCAGTTGGGCGATTGAAGAATAGGAACCGAGACTGAAAATTGGCGAAGACTCTGAAAATGGGCCGATGCGGCCTGCGAGACTCCTCCCGCCGCGATGGTCAGAAACAGGCAGATCAGCAAAGAAGCCTGCAATCGATACAGCATGGCGCCCACGATCACCGTGGCGACGCTCGTCACGAGCGATGTCGCGAGCGTGATGCGGCGCAGATACTTACCAAGCTCCAATCCGCGGCGAGTAATGACCAGGTCGATTCCGAACGGTGCGATCACGACAGCCAGCGATATGAGGCCGATGACCAGCGACACCAAGCCGTACGCTTCGGCCGACAATTGCCGCGCCAGAAGCAGATTGCCGATCGAAAAGGCCGCGCCGCCGACGCCGAATGCGGCGGCGACACGCAACGCCGGGGAATGCACGAATGCTTTCAGCATGAAGCCCGCGCGAGGGCCCGCGGGGGAATCGTCGACTGTGTACTAGACAAAAACAAGCGTTCCCAAATGCTTAGATTAAGCAGCGTCCAGAACAAGTGGCTATGGTTGTTCCGGCGCTGCTGATGTTCCTGCCAGAATCGTCGCAGCGCGGAAACATCAAAATAATCAGCGACCAGCCGGGAGGAAAAAACCGTGTCATGCGTATACTCGAGCAAATCACCCCTTATCCAGTTTTTCATTGGGATGCTGAAGCCTTGCTTTTTGCGATGCGCTATTCCTGGCGGCAGGCGGTTTTCCATTGCGGTCTTCAACAGCCATTTGGTCGTGAATCCGTGCAGCTTCATATTCGTCGGTAGCGAGTAACAGTATTCGACGACACGATGATCTAGAAAGGGCGGTCGAACCTCTAGACTATGCGCCATCGACATCTTATCTACCTTCATGAGCACACTGTCGGGCAGAATCGTATTAAGGTCGACGAATTGTTCGCGCGCACCTCGCTCCTGCGGGGCGAGCGCGGACCACCTCTTCACGAGCGCGAATGGGTCCGTATTGACGGCGCGAAGGTACTCCGGCTTGAAAATCGCCGCGGTCTGCGCAGGATCGAGGAAATATTGCCAACGGATGTGCTCGCCGCTGCGCGGCAATACCGCGCCCTGCAGGAATCGTTTGATCATATTGCTCGCGCCTTTTTTCTGATCATTATCACTGATGGAATCGATAACGACCTGATATAAGCGGTTACGAAACGGCAATGGAACGAGATCCAACAAATGCGACACCTTGCTCGCTCTGAAGCGATCGTAGCCCATGAGGAGTTCGTCGCCACCGTCGCCGCTGAGACAGACTTTGACGTAGCGCCGCGCCTGCTCGCAGATCAACATGAAAGGAAGGTTCGACGGGTCGGTGGTCGGTTCATCGAGATGCCATACGGATCGTTCGATCTCCGCGCGATCAATCGGATTGATCAGGAGTTCGCGATGCTCAGTGTGAAAATGCTCGGCGACGCGGCGCGCGTATTCAAACTCGCTATATGATTTTTCGCTGTAGCCCAGCGCGAACGTCTGCAAAGGCGAGTCCACCAACCGGCTAGCGAACTGCACGACAGCGCTGGAGTCGATGCCGCCCGATAGAAATGAGCCCACCGCCACATCGCTCATCATGTGATCGGCACATACTTTTCCCAGCAAATCGACCAATCCTTGGGGGCTCGCGTCGACCTCGGTTTGTTGCAAGCTCCAATACTGCGAAATGCGGAACTGGCCGTCGGTTTCGAACACCAGGATCGATCCTGGCGGGAGCTTGTGGATTCCGCGGAACAGCGTGTCGGGCGCCGGCGTGAATTCGTAGCCGATCAGATCGAACAATCCTTGCGGGTTAACCGAGCGCTCGAGCGTCGGGTCGGCGAGCAATGCCTTGATTTCGGATGCAAAGCGTAGCTTGCCGCGATCGAGCGTGTAATAAAGAGGTTTGATGCCGAGCCGGTCCCTAGCGAGCACGATGCGGCGCTTGCGTGCGTCCCAGATCGCGAACGCAAACATGCCGGTCAGGTGCTTTACGGCATCCAGGCCGTATTCTTCGTATGCGTGCACAATGGATTCGGTATCGCTGGTGCTGCGATAAACATAGCCCTTTTGTTCCAGGATTCGCTTTAATTCCGGGTGGTTGTAGATTTCGCCGTTAAAGGTCACCCAGACCGTCCCATCCGAATTCGCAAAAGGCTGGCGACCGGACTCGGTAAGGTCCACGATGCTGAGGCGTTGGTGGCCCAGTGAAACGTCGTCGGCGACAAAAGAGCCGTGCGCATCCGGGCCACGATGGGCAATTGCCCGTTTCATTCGCTCCAGCAGCTGTTGATCGGACCAGCTGAAACCGCATATGCCACACATGGTCTTGTCGTTAGCTCATCCTGATTGGTCATGCATCGTAGTTGTCTGTGGTTCGGGTTGAGCATCTCAACGCTCGCCGATTTTCACCTTGCGGTGTTGTAGACATCGCTTATCGTACCTGAACCGGGCGTTGTACGCGGGATTGGCCCATCGACCATATCGTCAATTGGTTCAAGCCTTCGCGCGTCGCCACAATGAACATATTTTCCCGAAAACCGTGATAATGCCCATGCTAGCGGCCGCGGTGGGTGCGGGAAGTCACAATTAGCTGATGCACCGGCTGATAATGAAGAGAATTGTGGATTTCTTCGCTTTTAGACCGGCATTTATAGTTATTATTAAATTATGGGGCACAAAGTTGATGCAACTTCGGTCCGCGATGCGAGTCCGGTGCGCCTACCATAGTATGGAAATTGAATGCGGAAAAATTCATTGGCAGCAAAGCCTGCCACGGCGAGATATTCGCCTGCGGGCACCGGTTTCTCGCGATTGATCGTCCACGCTGACGATTTCGGCGAGTCGGTTGAGATTACTCGCGGCATCTGCACGGCGATCGAGGGAGGCGCTGTCACGAGCACGACCATCATGGCGAATATGCCGGGCACCGCGGATGCGCTGCAGCGCGTTGCTGGATTGTCCGACCAGGCGAGCTTCGGCGTGCATCTGAACCTATGCGAGGGCCGCCCGCTCACGATGGGCCGAACGCTGGTCGGCCCGCACGGTGAATTTCACAGTAAGCGTGCGCTGTTTCTCCGTGCGATTTCTGGAATACTGTCCGAGACCGACGTCGAAGCCGAATTGCGCGCGCAAATTGCCGTGGTGCATGATGCGGGTGTTCGAATCTCCCACGTGGATGGACACAAACATCTGCATCAACTGCCGGTGGTATCTGCTGCCGTAGGGCGGGTCTTGCCGCACTTTGGCATCGAGCGTGTGCGTCTGACCCGGCTCGGCAGCATCGCGCGCATTCGCGCACCGGGAACGCTGATGCGCGAACTATTGGCGCGACCGGCAGCGGTTGCGTTTCGCGGTGCGCGATTGCGTTCACCCGGGCGCGTCATCGATGTGCAAGCGATCATGGATCTGGATGCGCGCGCCGACGCGACCGCACTTTTGTGCGAACCGGGCGGAGTGGTTGAAATGTTTTGCCACCCCGGCACGGAGCTTGCGGACATTGAAAAGCCTGGAAGCTGCGAGCGGAATGCCGAATTGCGGTTTCTGCTCTCGGCACGTTTCCGTTCGCTGATCGAGGCGCTCGGTGTGCGGCTCGTTACTTATTGGGACATCTAATTCGATGCGTATATTGATGATCATCCCGCAGGCGTTTTACACGACACGCGGAACTCCGCTGAGCGCATACCACCGGACAAAAGAACTGATCGCTCGGGGCCATGAGGTCGATATTCTGACGTATGCCGTCGGCAATGACCCGCCGGATCTCGCAGTGCGGGTTTATCGCTCTCGAGGCCCTCATTTCCGCAAATCGATCGAGGCCGGACCGTCCCGCATCAAAATCTGGTTCGATCTGTTGCTGTCCGTCAATCTTCTGTTCCGACTGTTGGTCAAACGCTATGACTTGATTTACGCGCACGAAGAGGGCG
>Ga0181536_10003992_pt1 | contig 15835 bp, 17 predicted proteins | sample PEATcosm2014_Bin_41_FD_121105 | JGI IMG/M metagenome (GOLD analysis project Ga0181536, IMG submission 121105) | Peatland microbial communities from MTU Mesocosm Facility, Houghton, MI, USA - PEATcosm2014_Bin17_60_metaG | ecosystem: Environmental > Terrestrial > Soil > Wetlands > Peat | place... | reverse complement strand
TGTCGCCCCGCGGACCCCGACCGAGGAGGCGCTGGCGAACATCTGGCGTGAGGTTCTCAACCTCAAGCAGGTCGGCATTCACGACAATTTCTTCGAACTCGGCGGGCACTCGTTGCTTGCGACCCGCATGATGTCACGCGTGCGAGACGCTTTTCAAGCGGAGATTCCACTGCGTCTGTTCTTTGAACAACCCAATATCTTCCAATTAGCAGAGTGTGTTAACGAAAGACCCGGTGCTGATGCGTTGCGACTTGCAAACCGAATCGTGCCTGTCCATCGAGCAGAATACCTGCCACTTTCATTTGTGCAGGAGCGACTGTGGTTCTTGGATCAGCTGGAGCCTACGAGCTGCGCATACAACATACCACTGGCGCTTCGCCTGAGCGGGCAGTTGAACGAATCGGCGCTGGAGCGGAGCCTCGGCGAGATTGTTCGCCGACACGAAGTGTTACGAACCACTTTCAATCTAAATCGTGATGAACCAGTTCAGGTCGTTGGGGAACGCCACGAGTTATTTCTGCCGGTTGTTGATCTTCGGTTGATGCCCAATGCAGAACGTGAGAACCAAGTACACCAGTTAATGAACGAGGAAGCCAATCGCCCCTTTGAATTGAGGACGGGCCCGTTAATCCGCGGTCTTCTGTTGCGGATTGCTTCAGAGGAATACGCGCTGATAGTAACCGTGCATCACATTGTGTTCGACGGAATGTCGGAGATGGTATTTTACCACGAGCTTTCAGTGTTGTATGAGGCGTTTTCGACGGGGAGTCCATCGCCATTGCCCGAGATGACTCTCCAGTATGCGGACTTTGCTACGTGGCAAAGGGCATACTTGAGCGGGGAGGCTTTGGACAGGCAGTCGGCGTATTGGAAGGAGCAGTTGAGTGGATGCGTGCCGGTGCTGCAGTTGCCGACCGACTACCCACGTCCATCTATACAGCGGTACCGCGGAGCCGCGCAATCGGTCGTACTATCAGATTCAATAGCAGAAGCACTTCTAGCTCTGAGCCGCGAAGAAGAAGCTACTCTATTCATGACTTTGCTATCGGGACTTGCAGTGTTGTTGCATCGCCATACAGGACAAGAGGACATCATTATTGGCTCGCCGGTCTCGGGTAGAAATCGCAAAGAGCTCGAGCCGTTGATCGGCTTCTTCGTAAACACGCTGGCTTTGCGCAATGATCTTTCGGGAGACCCCACGTTTCGAGAGTTATTACGACGGACGCGCAAGGTAGCCTTCGGCGCTTATGCCCATCAGGATTTGCCGTTCGAGAAGTTGGTGGAGGGATTGCAGCTAGAACGGCGCCTGGATCGCAACCCGCTTGTTCAAGTCATGCTAAATTTCTTCAATTTTGCACCCAGCATCGTTGACCTCCAAGGACTGAAGACGCGGTCCATGGAGCTGGACACCATGCAATCAAAATTTGACCTGACACTATATGTGACTCCCGATGGTAAGCGCCTGCGAGTTGATTTGGTGTATAACGTTGATCTGTTCGCAAAAGAGCGAATGGAAGACTTCGTTGATCAGTTTAGGCAGCTTCTGGAACAAATGGCTGCGCAACCGGACGAGCGTATCTCCCAATTCAATTTGGTCACTCCCGCTGCCGCGCGTAAGTTGCCTGATCCGACGGCACCGCTTAGTGCAGAGTGGACAACGTCAGTGCACGAGAAGTTTTCAACACAAGCGAAATTGGTGCCGCACCGTATAGCAATTGAAGATCCGTGGAATGAGTGGAGTTATCACGAATTAGAGACGCGGAGTAATCAATTGGCGCATTACCTTTGCGCGCAGGGCGTTGAACCGCGTGATATTGTGGCCATTTATGGTCATCGAAGCGCTTCATTGATCTGGGCGTTGCTTGGAGTTTTGAAAGCGGGAGCGGCATTTGTTATTTTTGACCCAACGTATCCCGCGGCCCGATTGCTTGAGTGTCTCCAAGTGGCCAAGCCTAAGGGGTTTATTAATATTAAAGCAGCGGGTGAGCTTCCTGGAATTCTAGCAAAATTCGTGGACGGTCGACATTGCCAGTGGGAACTGCCGTCACTGGCGGAGGCGGTATCGAGCAAGTTCTTGCGCGAATATCCTAAGACTGTAACCGGCAGAAGTGTCCGCCCAGAGGACCCGGCATATATTGTTTTTACGTCGGGCTCCACGGGTTCTCCGAAGGGGATTGTTGGAACACATCGACCGTTGGCTCATTTCTTTAGATGGTATGCTGAGCGGTTTGACTTCAAAGACTCGGATCGATTTAGCATGCTGTCGGGACTTTCTCATGACCCGCTGCTAAGAGATGTTTTTTCGCCACTGTGGTTGGGCGCTACGGTTTGCATTCCCGACCCCGCAAACTATTTTGATCCAAACCAACTCATACGTTGGATGAAGATGAAGAACATCAGTATCGTGCACTGGACTCCTTCAATGTGCGAAATGTTGGTCCGCCCGTCAAGCGACGAGTTGGTGCCGAAACTTCGGTACGCGTTTTTCGGCGGCGACTGCCTGCGCAGAAAGGTGGTTGCCGAACTTCAAAGAGTCGCTCCGTCGGTCACCGCTGTGAATGTTTACGGAGCCACGGAGACACCTCAAGTCATGGGCTATTACGTTTGCTCACGCGGGGCCGGGATTAGCGACACGGAGGAATCAACAGATAGCGAGTCCTCGGAAATGTTCCCGTTGGGCAAGGGTATTCGGGACGTCCAATTGCTGGTCTTGAATTCCGCAGGAAGGCTCGCGGGTATTGGTGAACGTGGGCAGATTTGTGTGCGTACCGCGTATTTGGCTAAAGGCTATCTGGAGGACGTCGAGCTCACGCGTGAGCGGTTCATTGTAAACCCGCTTACGAATAATCCAAATGATACCTGTTATAATACTGGTGACTTGGCGTCCTACTTACCAGATGGAAATGTTGCATTTTTGGGGCGGGCCGACGCGCAGGTTAAGATACGGGGGTATCGAGTTGAGCTAGGAGAGGTTGAAAACACGTTGCGGAGGCATCCGCTTGTCAGGCAAGCCACGGTAGTGGTCGGCAAGGGGCGGGACGGCGCACAATATCTAATCGGGTATGTGGTTTGCGTCGAAGGAAACACTGTGACTGTGAGTGAGTTGCGCGACTTTCTGGGTCGGATGCTACCAAACTATATGGTCCCGTCTACATTTGTGTTTGTGGAAGCAATTCCACTCACACCGAATGGGAAGGTAGACCGTCAATCCTTGCCTCGGCCCGAACAGGTCGGAGGCGATGTAATACAAGATTTTGTGCCACCTCGAACCCCATTGGAGCAGGCTCTGGCTGAGATATGGTGCCGAATTCTCAAATTGCCGCAGGTTGGCGTTAACTCCAACTTTTTCGAATTGGGCGGGCACTCACTACTAGCAGTAAATCTTCAGGCACAAATTCGACGTGATATTATGATTGAGGTCCCCTTGAGTGTTATATACAGGCGGCCAACAATCGATGGAGTCGCTCTTTATGTTCTTCAGCAGAAGTCAGAGGCAATAGGCGATCAGCAGATTGAAAGGCTTCTTGCCGAACTGGAGGCGCTTCCAGAAGGAGACCTGAAGCACGACTTACGGAGGGTGGACGTAACGGCGTTTAGTTCGGGTGTTGTAGAGACGGTGCAGAAAAATCCAGTCGCTGCTTCCAGCTTTTATTGTCCAAGCGCAACGTCAAAGTTGTTTGGGCGGCGGGAATGCAATTTGCTGATCCTCGTGAACGATCGTTTTGAGATGGCAAGCTTCGAGAACGTAGCTCGCGTTGTTCGGGAGCTGGACACAGCCATCAATGCTGTCGTTGCCAGGGATTCAGCATCCGCGGAGATTAATCTCCGGAACCGTCCGACTCTGACATTCTCGCCAGCAATGATTAGACACTGGCCCCCGTATCCAGGGCGTGTTTTCTGCGGATATCCGCTCAGTAAGTGCGAAGAATATATTGCTTTGGAAAGGGCAGGCATCGCTGTTCCGAAATGGGCCTTGCTGACTGAAGACGAAGTGCCAAATCTATCAAACTTTGATGAATATGTCGTTCAGAAGCCAAATTATGGCGGCAGGGGGTTAGAGGTCGAGATCGTAAATAAATCTGGGCTGCGGTGGAAACGAATTACCACTGACGCGCAAGGCGAAAGCCCGTCGACGATCGTCCAGCAATTTATTTACACGGGCGCGTTAGCCGTAAGTTACAGGGTTAATACGTTGTTTGGACGGGTACTTCATTCGGTCAGTGTTCGAGCTGGCGCGAGTAGTCCTGAGCTGAAAGGGATAGAAGACCTGAAGTCGATGCTGAATCGAGGCAGCGGCTTCTCGATTGCGTCATCAACATCAGAGCCGTCGATCGAACTCAATTTTGACGAGGAAATAATTCGCTTCGGGGAATTGGCGCACGCGGCGTTTCCGAATATCCCGTTGCTGGGGGTTGATGTTGTGCGGGAGGTTCCGTCAGGAAGACTATTTGTGCTGGAGGTAAATGCCATTGGCTACGTGTGGAACTTCCAGACGGATCGACCTGCGACCTGGCCAAACATTGAGGAGCAATTTGATGGAGTGCGGAAGGCGGCATACATTCTTGCGGAAAAGACACAGGAGTATGCTCGTTGAGCTTGACCTGCCACTGCGATTTTCCTCCACGGAGAATTAGAGTCCAGCCTTCACGGGGACGGACAGATGAAGCGATCGAGGTTCACGGAAGAGCAGATCATTGGCGTTTTGCGCGAACATGAGGCTGGGGCGAAGACGGCGGATTTGGCGCGGCAAGCCGGGTGCCATCGTCTCCGACAACGGCACGGAGTTCACGTCGCGCGCCATGCTCGCCTGGGCTCAGGAGGCCGAGGTCACCTGGCATTTCATTGCGCCCGGCAAGCCCATGCAGAACGGATTCTGTAAAAGCTTCAACGGCCGGATGCGCGACGAGCTTCTCAACGAGAGCCTGTTCTTTGGCATGGATCACGCCCGAACGAAAATCGCGCGCTGGGTCGACGACTACAATCACCGCCGCCCGCACTCGGCGTTAGGCTATCGAACCCCGGCCGCCTACGCGGCCAACCTTCCCGCAACATGCGATCGGCTGCGCAACCCCGACCAGCTTCGCCGATCGCATGTTGCTCCACCCGCGCCCAACGGCGTACAACCCGCCGAGGCTCTAATCGCCGCTGGATGAAACTTCGGGGCAGGTCAAGTTGTAAAAATCCGCATTTTTTGGCCGAAAGCCGACGGAAGAGGAATGGAGTGAGAATCTCAAGCATGGGAAATATCGATAAAGTCGATGAATTGAACAGGCGGCTGTCGGCCCTCTCGCCAGCAAAACGCGCATTGTTAGAGCGGACGCTTCTTAAATCGGCGGGAGATCGGCCCATTGGCAAGCTGAAACCTGCGGTGATTCAATTGCAGGAAGGTAGTGGTAAGCTTCCCGTGTATTTTATTTATGCCGGGCCCGACGAAATTCGCTTTTCGCAATTGATGGGTGGAGAGCGTCCAATTTTTGGAGTCGAAGTGCCGTGGCCTCTGTCATGGCGTGAGGCGGCGACTAACAATGAGATTGCGGCGCTGCCAACTTTGGAGCAGTTTGTTGCCCCTTTTGTGGATGCACTGAGTGCTCACTTGGGGCCCTCTCCGTGTGTGCTAGCGGGACACTCGTTCGGCGGAGTTATGGCGTTTGAGGCCGCTCATCAACTTCAGAGGCAGGGTACTGAGGTAAAGATGGTGATATTGTTCGATTCCTTGGCTGGGTTCTTCACGCTACATAAGTTGGCGCGGCGCAAATTACGAGACGCCTGGAGGGGAACGTCGAATGGGCTTACGGTGGATCGATCTTTACAGTCGATTAGCTCCCGCCTGAGTAATTTGTGGCTAACAAGCTGGTGGCTGGCGAAGAAGGAACCAAAGGCGTTATTGCGGCCCACATACAAATGGTTGCAGTCGGTATTCAATCCTGCGAAACAACTGCGCGAAGTAAGCGCCCATTTTGACGAGGGGGGCATGCCGATTCATTGGTCACTATTAAATCGAGTTTACACGGAAGTGGCGAAGCCTTACCGCCTTCGTTCGCTGAATAGTAATGGTATTCTTTTCGTGGCGCAGCCGGAAGACGAAAGACGTATTGCTGCCCTCTACCCTAGCTTAGGTTGGGAGAACCTATTTACTAAAGGCCTGGAGATTATCCCGGTGCCTGGAGATCACGTTACGATGATCAGGCAGCGATCAAATTCGTTATTTTTAGGTCAAAAGTTGAGGGAGGTGCTGAAGCAATATGAAGCGAATTAATACAATACGTTCGGCATCTGCGCACCGTAACCGCGGCGAGCGGCTTCGGGGCCTTAAGAGCGGGCCAGCTGCATCTATGGACAGTAGCAACAGATGGTTCAGTTGACGCTGTGATCGCGGCAGACGCCTGACACTTGTGCTATGCACTCGTATTGCACGTACGAATTGGCGAATAGTTCGTGTTTCATTCCATTCGGAGAGTTGAGAACATGGCGATCAGCAAACGCGTGTTGGTGACCGGGGGCTCCGGGTTTCTCGGCTCGCATTTATGCGAACGGCTTCTCCAACGGGGAGATGACGTGCTCTGCGTCGATAATTTCTTTTCGAGCTCACGCCATAATGTCGCGCATCTTCTCGACAACAAGCGCATGGAGCTCATGCGGCATGACGTGACGTTTCCGCTCTATGTCGAGGTCGACGAGATCTTTAACCTCGCCTGTCCAGCTTCGCCAGTGCACTACCAGCACGATCCGGCTCAGACCACGAAGACGAGCGTCATCGGCGCGATCAATATGCTCGGGCTCGCCAAGCGGCTGAAGGTCAAGATACTGCAAGCGTCCACATCGGAGGTCTACGGCGACCCCGATGTTCATCCGCAGCCCGAGGAATATTGGGGTCACGTCAATCCGATCGGCATCCGTTCCTGCTACGATGAAGGTAAACGATGCGCTGAGACTCTGTTTTTCGATTACCGCCGTCAGCACGATATGGCGATCAAGGTGGCGCGCATCTTTAACACCTACGGCCCGCGCATGCACCCGCACGACGGTCGCGTCGTCTCCAATTTCATCGTCCAGGCGCTGAAGGGCGAAAACCTCACCATTTATGGCGACGGAAGCCAGTCACGATCGTTCTGCTATGTCGACGATCTCGTCGAGGCGATGTTGCGCATGATGGGCACGCCGAAGGAGATCACCGGCCCCGTCAACGTCGGCAATCCGAATGAATTCACGATACGCGAGTTGGCCGAGCTCGTGATCGAATTGACGGGGACCAAGGCGAAAATTATGTCTGAGCCATTGCCCTCGGACGATCCGCGGCAACGTAAGCCGGACATTGCGAAGGCCAGGGAAATACTCGGCTGGGAGCCCAAGACTCAGTTGCGCGAAGGGCTCGTCAAAACCATCGCTTATTTCGACAGGCTTCTGTCCGATGGGAGAATGGACGCATTGGCTTCGCATCGCTCAGCCTAATTGACGCGCCCGCGCTTCGAACGCGAGAAAAGGAAGACAAACATATTATCCCATATTCAAGCCTGCGCCGCGCTACGTCGTTTCGACGCAAATTCCAATACGTCGAACGAATATTTTTGCCTGAATCGCCGCGGATTGATAGTTGAGGCGGCGACGTGCGCCCGCTGTGGTTCGCGCCACAATGCGGGATTCGTAGTTTCTCGCTGGGGGCCTTGAAATCGGCTGAATCGAGGGTCAGCCGATCGGCGCGAGTCCGGTAGCGTTCGCCGGGAAACTGATGTCACCTGGGGGATGGACGCATGCGCATTGCGATGATTGGTTCGGGCTATGTCGGCTTGGTGTCGGGGGCCTGTTTTGCCGACTTCGGTCACAATGTGGTCTGCGTCGACAAGGACGCCGCCAAGATCGCCGCGCTCGTAGACGGCAAGATTCCGATCTACGAGCCGGGTCTCGATGTCCTGCTGGCGAGCAACGTGCGCGAGGAACGCCTGACCTTCTCCACCGATCTCGCGGCCTCCGTGCGTCAGGCTGAGGCGATTTTCATCGCCGTCGGCACGCCGTCTCGCGGCGAAGATGGTCAGGCGGATCTGCGTTTCGTCTACGCCGCGGCGGAGGAGATCGCCAAGGCGATGGAGGGCTTCACCGTCGTCGTTAACAAGTCGACCGTTCCGGTCGGGACCGGCGACGAAGTCGAACGGATTATCCGCTCGGCGCGTCCCGACGCCGACTTCGCGGTCGTTTCCAATCCGGAATTCCTGCGCGAGGGCGCCGCGATCTACGACTTCAAACATCCGGATCGAATCGTGGTCGGCTGCGAGGATCCGCGGGCTGGCGTGGTGATGCATGAAGCCTATCGACCGCTCTACATCAACGCGGCGCCCTTCCTGTTCACCGCCCGGCGCACGGCCGAATTGATCAAATACGCCGCCAACGCCTTTCTCGCCACCAAAGTCGCCTTCATCAACGAAATGGCGGATCTTTGCGAGAAAACCGGAGCGAATGTCCAGGATGTGGCGCGCGGCATCGGCCTCGACAATCGCATTGGCTCGAAATTCCTGCACGCGGGTCCAGGGTTCGGAGGATCGTGTTTTCCAAAGGATACGCTGGCGTTGACCCATACGGCCCGTCAATTCGGCGCGCCAACGCTTATCGTGGAGGCCGTCGCCGAGGCCAATCAGGCGCGCAAGCGAGAGATGGCGCAAAAGGTGGTCGCCGCCTGCGGCGGGACGGTCGCCGAGAAGACGATCGCGATCCTCGGCATTTCGTTCAAACAGAACACCGACGACATTCGCGAGGCGCCCGCGCTCGACATAATCACCGCGTTGCAGCGGGCGGGTGCGCGGATCCGTGCGTATGATCCTCAAGCCATGGAGCAAGCGCGCCTAATTTTGTCGGACGTGACGTTTTGCCAAAGCCCTTATGCTTGTGCGGAAGGCGCCTCTGCGTTGGTGATCGTTACCGAGTGGGACGCTTTCCGCGCCCTCGACCTCGAGCGCATCAGGCGCGCACTGGTCGAGCCGGTCGTTGTTGATCTGCGGAATATCTATCCGCCGGCGGAAATGCGCAAACGCGGATTTCATTATTCAAGCATCGGCCGCCAATGAAGGCGCCGAGCGTTCGTTTCACGATACGCGAATTGGCCGAGCTCGTCTTCGAATTGACGGTTACCAAGGCGAGATTTATTTCTGAGCCGTTGCCCTCGGACGATCCGCGGCAACGTCAGCCGGAGATTGCGAAGGCCAGGGAAATACTCGGCTGGGAGCCCAAGACTCAGTTGCGCGAAGGGCTCGTTGAGACCATCGCCTATTTCGACAAGCTTCTATCCGAGGGGAAGACGCCGGCGTTGGCGGTGCGACGCTCCGCGTAGAGGCCGATGAACCAAAGCGGACGGCCAGGAACGCGCGACGGTGACCAGCGCGGCTTCACCGCGAAGGTCAAGAACGAAGAGGTTCGGGAATTGGAAGCGGGTCGGCCTCAACGCGCTCGTGATCGGGGTGGGGCACCCTGGAATGGCGATCGGCTCTTGATGCGGATCGCGTCGCGCGGCGGCGTTTCCGGCTTGAATCCTGGCGCCCAGCGCGAAACATCAGCGCTATCTCCACCAGTCTTGAAGGAGGCAGAGCCTGTCAAGAATAGCCGCCATATGTTGCGTCGCTTTCGCGTTTGCCGCACAAGCAGCCGTTGCGAAAGGAGACCGCGGTGCGCTCTGGCAAGTCGTGCGGACCTGCGTCGCCAACCACGCTCTGACGGGCGCCGCCTTCCCGTGCCTCGAAGTCAATTTGTCCGACGGAGAGGAGCGGGGCTACATCATCTTGCGCCCGCCAGTCGGTAAGCCGGGCACCATTTTGTCGCCTACGAAAAAAATCGTCGGAATTGAGGATCCCTCGCTTCGCGTCCTTTCGGCGCCAAACTATTTCGAAGACGCTTGGAACGCCCGCGCGTTTCTTGCCGGTCCGGGTCAAAATCCGCCGGCGCTTGACGACGTCGCGCTTGCTGTAAACTCGCGCTTTTCACGAGCTCAGGACCAGCTTCACATTCATATCGGCTGCATCTCTCGGCAAGTGAAACAGACTCTTCAGGCGATCGCTCCGCAGCTGCCGGAGAACAAGTGGGCGCCGATCAAAGAACGCATACAAGGCTTCGAATTTTGGGGGCGACGCGTCGCTCGAGAGACTCTCGCTAGCGTGAACCCGTTTCGTCTTGCCGCTGAAGGGTTCCCTGATGAGACCAAGAGCAGCGCGCTGTCGACAATCGTCGTCGCAGGAATCCAACTTGCCGACGGGCGCAGTGAATTCGTTCTGCTCGTTTCGCGTCCTGACCCCTTCGGTCTGAGCCGCCCATTCGCGGCTGAAGATTTTCTCGACCCTTCGTGTTCTTCGTGACGCGGGTCGCCACGCCGTTTCACACTTGCTGCAAGACGGATCGTCGCGGCCGCGCGCGTCGCGTTAGCCTCGCGTCGAGGCGAGTCTCAGCCAAGATCACTCGAAATGGAATCACATCAACGCGGCGCTTTCGCCGCCGGGGCCTGCGGGCATAGGCTACCGACCGGCCGTATGTTGTTTGATAAAATTCTTGAGCTGCCTGTCGAACTCACCTGTCTCGTCAGCGTCAAGAACTCTCATAGCCCGGCTCAACCGACTTTGCGCGAACGGGCTTGGGAATTTCGTCCCAACACGAAATAACCGCCGCGCCAAGCCGCCGTACGATATGTTCTTCGTCTTCAAAACAAATCACGAGCTTCCGGTTGCCGCCATCCATCGATCGCTCCGCGCTCTATACAAATATACGGACGCTCGTGAATCTGCGCGAGCGCTCGTCAAAGTCGATCCAGCGCGTCAGGTCGGCGATCGAAGCGTCCGTTTCTTGCGTCTTGGCTTCGTCGAGCGCCGCGGTTGCAGCATTAGCGGCGAGGCTTCGCGCGTCGGGAGCGAGGGGGCGTCCGCTCGCGATAATCCGGCGTCAGCCGCGGCGACCGAAAGCTTGCCATCGGCCGGTTCGCGCGCGTCAGCAGTGTTGTCGGCTTGAGCGACCTCGGTCGCGTCAGCGAGATTGGCCGCGGCGTAGACCGGGTCGGCCTGGCCGCCGTGGAGTTCGACCCAATCTCCCGGGTAGCGCCTGGATTGCAGCACGATTCAATCACAACCCGCGGGGACGGTCAGGAGACGATTCGGGCGCGCAGTTTGTCGAGCATTCCAATTCTGATCGAGACCAAAGCGCGCTTCAGAGACTTCTCAACTTCGCAAGAAGTCCGATCTCCGCGTGCTCAACGTATCGGCCGATGACGTTCATCGACTTCCAACCGCCTGCTTGCATAATGGGCAGAATGCCGAGGCCGTCCGCCATGAGATCCTGAGCGGCGCCGACGCGCATCGTGTGGCCGGAGAGATCCGCGACCACGTTGGGGGCGAGCCCCGCTTTCTTCGCCGCCTCCTTCAAAATGCGATTGACCGAATAGGGATGCAGGGCGTCCGGCCCAATCCAACGTCCCGCGATGCGCCGAAACAGGAACCCTTCTTTGATTTCAGCCGCGTCTAGCCAATCGATCAGGAGCTGTGCCGTCGGTGGCGATAGAAACCCGTAGCGGCCGTCGCCGAATGGGTCGTTCTTGGCGCGGCGGACCAGGATCGACATGGCGCCGTTTTCGAGCGGCGAAAGATCTTCCCTTCGGAGCGAAACCAATTCCGAGCGCCGGCACTGCATGTCGTACCCGACGGCGATGAGGGCCCGATCGCGCTTGCCTTGCAGCGTATCGGAGCACGTCGCGATGAGCTGATCGCGCAGGACGCGCGTCAATCCGAGGGCCTGCTGTTAATCAGCGCGGACTCTGCCCCCCTCATACTGTTTGTGGTCAACAATTTGCGGAGCCGATCGGCGTCGGGACCCCACGCCGAATAACATTCCAACTCCTCAAGTGCGCCGGTGGCGCTTCGCAAGCCCCCACGCGGTATGATTTACGGGAGGAAAGCTGCTTATGGGGGGACATTTGGCGTCGGCGCGGCGTGTCGACCTGTCAAATGGTCGCGCCCTGGCGCGCATCAGACGACACTTCCGGAGAGCATCCGCAGAGCGGTTCGCGGCAAACCCGCCACAGCATTGTCCGGGCCTGGACGTTGAGTCCGTCCAACGTCGCGGCGGCTGTCGTTTCGATGCGATTTGCCAGTATCGCCGTAGCCGCCCGCGCCGCTCGCGCGGCGGCTTCCGCCTCCGGCGAGTTGCGCCTCCTCAACGTGATCAACGTCGACATTTCTTGAGCCCAGGCGGCCTCAAAGAGCTCGCCCTCTTCAAGGAGCTTGGCGTCCAAATGCTGCGGTGCAAGAGTTACCGCGCCACAGCGGGCCGAATTACGTCTGTTAATATACCGTTCCATACGCCTGACAAGGACGAGTTGTTTTGTATATTCACGATTGGACAAATATAAGATAGCAGCGTGCTGGGTATGAAAAACCGCCGCAAGCGAGAATCTACCCATGACGATAGTTCTTTCGTTAACGGTAATGGACGCACTTTTATCGATAACTGTCGTGTACCGACGAAAACTGGCGATTATGCATCCGTGTAGTGATTGATACTAACAGATAGTGGCGAATGTTTGTCCATCGAGATACTAATGTTTGTGTAAAACTGTATTGATATATCGCGATGATTGTTGGAACACGCGAGCGCGCAAGCGGGCAATTCTCGCTTGACGGCCTCAGGCGCCTGCCACCCCCATTTCCGCACCCCCTGTGACCCAATCACGGGGGGCATGCGCTCCGGCGGAATGGCCGTGATCGACCGTTATGGACAGCTGCTTTATTCCTATATTATACTCATAGTAAATGTAGTATTGCGCCCGCAAGGTCGCAACGACCGACCAGCGTTCGCGCCTCGGAAGTAACGTAGCAGTTATGTTCTGAGTTTCGCGACGACGCGTTTTGGCGGAACGAAGCCAATTCCTCGGAATCGCCGGGATTTCCCTAGAGTTCGAGTGGCCCGCCGCGCCAGGGCGCGGTTCCCTCTCGGCTCCGACGCGCGATAACGCATATCCGCGAACGCTAATTTCAGCGCGCTCCCGACAGCCCATCGCTTGACGATTGCGCCGATGGCCGCGGGCCCAAGCCGCGCCAGCTTCGCCCCTCGAGCCGATGTTGGCGATGCGGTCCTCCAGTTCCTTTTTCAGCACCTGGGCGAGGAAGCTGCACGAGACGTGCGCCGCCATCAACCGTTCCGCGTCGTCTCGCCTCTGGCAGAGCAACAGGAAATCATCGGCGAACCTCACCGGGCGTATCCGCCCCATGTGTCGCCGTCCCCGTTGTTCGCGCCACAGATCGAGCACGTAGTGTAGGTAGATGTTGGCAAGGATAGGACTGATCCGCTCATGAAGTGCTGAACCTCACGCGACTTCCGGCCTCGCCAGCCTTTTGACCTTAAGCGGCGTGGTGCGGTTGCGGATTTGGGCGAGGTCGAAATTCGCCTGCAAGCGCAACCAGAAATCGGCGTTGCTGCCGATCGCCAGTTCAAGGCGCATGGCCATTTCAGGCGTGATCCCGCACTCGCCATTGATGAGGCGATAAAGCTGCTGCCGCGTTACGCCAAGCGCCTTCGCGGCTTCGGCGACGGACAAGCCCAACTCCTCGATCTCGTCCCCGATCCCTTGTCCGGGGTGGGGTGGGTTCTTCATCATGGTAGCCTCCATTAGTGGTAATCGATCAACTCGACCGCCGAGGCCGCGCCGTCTGCAAATCGAAAAATGATGCGCCAATTGGCGCGGACTGTGATCGCCCAATACCCTTTGAATTCGCCCTTCAAAGAGTGCAGCCGCAAGCTCGGCATATCGAGGTCTTCAACCACTTTGGCGGCGTCGAGATAAGCGAGCAGGGTGGCGATGCGCTCCACCAAATCCGCCCGCAGCAACTTCCGGTCGCCGTCCTCGAAAAGCCGTTTGAGTCCCTTGTGATTGAAGCTTTCGATCATGGGGGAGTGTAACATGTCGCGCAACATGTTACAACAAAAGGCAGCGCAACTTTCTTGCTTTCTGCCCTTCCTCCTTCATCGGGGATGGCAAAGCCTCCATGCTCGGCCAAGACAGCGGCGTCGCGCGCGCCACGGCCGATGAAGATGGGCAATATTGCTTCGCGGTGGCGCTATGATGCGGTGGTCTGCGCCGCGCTCCAACCGGCAAGTCTGCGAGCGGCTGCGATCCTGCACTATGCCGGCTACGTGGCCGCCTTTCCTAATTCGGGACAATGCCCTTGTTCCCGTTTTGGGAACATGCTAGGTTGAGGCATGCGGGTCATCGCTCGAAACGTGCTTGTCAGCTTCTGGGGCAAGCACCCGGAAGCAAAGGTCGCGCTTGAACGCTGGCACATGATCGTGAGAGCTGCGCAATGGACATCAACCGATGAGGTCCAGAAGGCGGCTCCGAAGGCCAAGGTGCTGAACCGCGAGCGTGTGAGGTTTGAGGTCGCGGGAGGAAACTATCGCTTGGTGGCCGCCTTCGATTTCCGGCGGCAGATCGCCTTCGTGAAGTTCATCGGCGCCCACGCGGAATATGATCGCATCGATGCATTGAAGGTGTCGCAGTTCTAAGGAGACGACATGGACATCCGGCCCATTCGCACAGACCAGGATCACCGCGCAGCGCTCGCAGCGATCGATGCCTGTTGGGGCGCACCGGAGGGTACGGAGGAGGGCGACAAGCTTGATGTGCTCCTCGCGCTCGTCGAAATCTATGAGGCAAGGCGATGGCCGATCGAGATCGATGAGACCTTCGATCCTATCGACGTGCTCCGGTATGCCATAGACGAACTCGGCCATACCCAGGCCGAGCTCGCAGAACTTCTCGGCTCGCGCTCGCGTGCGTCGGAGGTTCTTTCGCGTCGGCGAGCGCTCACGGTCGAGATGATTCACAAGGTCGGCGAAGCGTGGAAAATTCCGGCTGACCTTCTAGTTCGTCCTTACAAGACCGAACGAGCCGCCTGACCCGCACCTCCAGTAATCATCGTAGGGAAAACCTGTTTATACTGGCCGCTCTCGCCAAATGAGGCCCGCGTCCCAATGGCTTGTCCCGAGCCCCCTTTGAAAAAGCAACAATCTTTCGCCGTTCCCTCTCGAAAATCGCCATGTCGTGTGCTACATTGTAGCTCAAGGAGACAACCCCATGCCCAACACCATCGTTCGCGCCCGCATCGACGGGCGCGTCAAAGAGGAAGCTGCCGCCGTGCTCGCGAGCATTGGCCTTACCGTGTCCGACGCTTTCCGCCTGATGATGATGCGGATTGCCAAGGATAAGGCTCTGCCTTTCGAGCCTTTGGTTCCCAATGCCGAGACGATTGAGGCCATGAAGGCCGCGCGTCGTGGCGAGGTGACCAAGGTCGGAAGCATTGACGCTCTTTTCGCTGATTTGAATGCGGGCGATTAACCGCACGACGCGCTTCAAACGCGACTACCGGCGTGAAAAATCCGGCGTCCTCGGCAAGAAACTCGACGCACTCCTCCGGCAAGCTCTCGAATTTCTGGTTGTCGATGCCCCACTACCGGCGCGCTACGTCGATCATCCGCTCGCGGGCGAGTTGACCGACCATCGCGATTGTCACATCCGGCCAGACCTCGTGCTGATTTACCGGAAACCCGACCCCGGCGCCCTTGAACTCGTCCGCCTCGGCTCGCACAGCGCGTTAGGCGAGGCGGCCAAATAAATGAATCAAATCACCGCTACCTTCCGCCTTAAGCCTGAAGGAAGCGGGCCGTCGGAATGAAGCACTAATTTTGCGTCGTCGCCTTACTGGGGTTTTACAGTTGACCTCGATAAACTATTGAAATTATTGAGGTCTCGCGTAAAACGAGTCGTATGTAGTGCCACGAGCCGATTCGCGTAGAACGTGTGCGAAATTTTGGAGTCAAAAGA
>Ga0181536_10003991_pt1 | contig 15837 bp, 13 predicted proteins | sample PEATcosm2014_Bin_41_FD_121105 | JGI IMG/M metagenome (GOLD analysis project Ga0181536, IMG submission 121105) | Peatland microbial communities from MTU Mesocosm Facility, Houghton, MI, USA - PEATcosm2014_Bin17_60_metaG | ecosystem: Environmental > Terrestrial > Soil > Wetlands > Peat | place... | reverse complement strand
CGAGAAGGTGGAGATGGCCCTGACGGGTGCACCGGTCGATGAAAAAACCATCAAACTGGCATCGGCGTTGATAAAAGACGAGATCAAACCGATCACCGACTACCGGGCATCTGCGACCTACCGGACCGACATGGCGGCTGTGTTGATTGAGCGCGCGGTAACGCGGCTGGCAGCTGGGGGATCGTGATGTTGGTCAGTTTCCGGCTGAACGGAGAGCTGGTGGAACGGCAGGTGGTTGCCAATCAAACGCTGCTCGATTTGCTCAGAGATGACTTAGGCATGCTGAGCGTCAAGAAAGGCTGCGATGAAGGCCAATGCGGCGCGTGCACGGTCCTCGTCGACGGCAAGACGATGTGCGCCTGCTTGTTGCTGGCAGTGCAGATGCAGGGCACCGCGATCACCACGCTCGAAGGCCTCGACAAGTCCGGCGATTTGAGCGTCATCCAGCGGGCGTTTCTCGACAAGTATGGCTTTCAGTGCGGATTCTGCACGCCCGGAATGATCCTCGCGACAAAAGCGCTCCTCGATCGGAATCCCGATCCCACCACGCAGAACATCAAGGAGGCTCTGGAAGGCAACCTGTGCCGATGCACGGGCTACCAGCAAATCATCGAATCGGTTTCTCGAGCAGCGGAGATAATGCGCGCGGAGTCGGGCGCCCGAGCGCGGGCGTAGAGCAGCGAGTCACATAGCCGTAATACACCGCCGCCGCGGTCCAATCAGATTGACGCTGCGGTCTTCGGGTCTGTCGCATACAAAATTATGGGTGAACCCCAACGAGGCGAGAAGTGGCAGGTATCGAGACGGGCTCGCAGGGGATAGGCGCCGCCGTTCGGCGCAATGAGGACCAGCGCTTCCTCGACGGCAAGGGCGAGTACTTGGCCGACCTTCAATTCCCAGGAATGCTCGACGTGGTATTCTTGCGCAGCCCGGTCGCCCACGCCCGCATCAAATCGGTGGAGATCCCCGCGGTTCGTCGCGGCAGTGTGTTCCTCGCGAACGATATCGCTAACGCTAGGCCGATCGTCGCCGACGGTGCGACCCCTGGATTCAAACATTCCGAGTATCCGGCGCTGGCGCGCGGAAAGATTCGATTCGTCGGCGAGATGATCGCGATCTGCATCGCACCGACGCGGGCCGAGGCGGAAGATATCGCCCAGTCCTGCGTTCTCGACCTCGAGGAATTGCCGGCGGTCTGGGACATCGACGTGGCGCTGGCGTCCGATGCCCCGCTCGTGCACGATCACTGGACCGACAACATTTTCGTCGAGACCAGCATCAAAGCCGGCGATCTCGATCGCGTCCGGTCGCAGGCCGAGGTGGTCGTTCACAAGACATCGTGCATGGGCCGGCATGCCGGCGTCTCGCTCGAAGGGCGCGGCGTCCTCGCCCGGTACGATCGCCGGATGGACGAGTTGGTCGTTTACAGTTCGACCCAGTTTCCCCATGTCATCCGCAGCATTTTGGCTCAATCCCTGAGCATCCCTGAAACGAAATTGCGCGTGGTCGCGCCCGACGTGGGCGGCGGATTCGGCATCAAGAACAACTTCCATCCGGAAGAGCTCGCCGTCGCGGCGCTGGCGATCAACCTGGCGCGGCCGTTGCGCTGGATCGAAGACCGGCGGGAGCATCTGATCGCATCCCCGCATGCGCGCGAGCACCGCTACGACGTGACCGCCTATGCCGATCGTGCAGGGCGTATCCTGGGCCTCAGCTCGACGGTTACCGTCGACGCCGGCGCCTATTCGGTGTGGCCGTGGACCGCGTCCATGGAAGCGGGAATGTCCGCCGGCATCATGACCGGCCCATATGACATTCCAGTTTATCATGGCCGTGCCGTGACGGTCTGCACCAACAAGTCACCGCTCGGACCCTATCGCGGGGTCGGGCGTTCCGGCGCCTGTTTTGCCATTGAGACGATGATCGACGCCGTCGCGCGCGCGGTCGGGCGCGATCCGTTCGATGTCCGCCTGGAAAACATGGTTCCGTCCTCCGCCATGCCGTATCGGTCGGCTACCGGCAAGCTCTACGACAGCGGCGATTATCCAGCGTGCGCGCGCCAAGCGATCGCGACCATCGATGTCGCGGCGGTTCGGGAACGCCAGGCGCGCGGCGAGACGGACGGTCGGCTGATCGGCGTCGGCATGGCGAGCTATACCGAGCAATCCGCGCACGGTACGGCGGAATGGGTCGCCCGTGGTCTGCCGGTCGTGTTCGGCTACGAGCCGGCACTCGCACGCTTCACCCCGGACGGCAAACTCGTTCTGTACGTCGGCATTCAGAATCATGGGCAGGGACTGGAAACGACTCTCGCTCAGGTCGCCCATCAGGAACTCGGAGTTCCCGTTTCAGAGGTCGTCGTGCGTCACGGCGACAGCTCGATGTGTCCCTACGGAATGGGCACGTTCGCCTCGCGAAGCATGACCATGGCCGGCGGCGCGGTGTCCGTCGCGTGCCGCGAACTCGCCGGAAAGATCAAGCGGATTGGCGCCCACCTGCTTCAGGCGCCGGTGGATCTCGTCAAGCTCGGCGGCGGTGCTGTCTCCTTCGGACAGAAAGAGGTCAGGTTGCGCGAAATAGCGGACGCCGCTTTTCTGCATCCCGAACGCTTGCCAGTGGGCGAGGAGCCCGGGCTCGAATCCTATGCGGTGTATCAACCGGAGCTGAGCACCGGAGCGTTCTCGTATGCCAGCCATGCCTGTGTGGTCGCGGTGGACCCCGGGATCGGCGCCATCGAGCTGCTCGACTATGTGGTGTGCCACGACTGCGGCACCATGGTAAATCCGTTGATCGTCGAGGGGCAGGTCGTCGGCGGCGTTGCGCAAGGAATCGGAACGGCACTGTACGAGGAGATCTGCTACGATTCCAATGGCCAGCCGCTTGCTTCGACGTTCCTCGATTACATGCTCCCCGGGGCTGCTGAGGTGCCGGACGTGCGTGTCCTGCACATCGAGACGCCATCGCCCCACACGCGTCTCGGCATCAAGGGAATGGGAGAAGGAGGCGCCATCGCACCGCCGGCCGCGGTGGTGAACGCCATCAACGATGCGCTGTGTCGCCTTGGCGCAGAAATTGCCCAGACCCCCGTGAAGCCTGAACGCGTCCTCGCGGCGATCGCGCAGGCGCAGAATGCGGCGCGATCATGAAACCGGCGGCATTCTCCTATCACCGGGCGGCCTCGATCGACGATGCGGTGAACGTTCTTGCATCGGCCGGCGGAATGGCGCGAGCGCTGGCCGGCGGCCAGTCGCTTATGCCGATGCTCAACCTGCGGCTCGCTCCCCTCGAAATCCTCGTCGACCTCGGCTATCTCGCCGAACTCCGGCAATGCGCCGAGCAGGTAAATTCCGTGCGCTACGGAACACTCGTCACCCACGCAGCATTCGAGGATCGGCGCGTTCCCGATGCGTCGAACGGCCTCATGCCGCACGTCGCGACGCGCATCGCCTACCGGGCGGTGCGCAATCGCGGCACCATCGGGGGCTCGATCGCCTTGGCCGACCCCGCCGCCGACTGGCTCCCCACATTGATTGCACTGCGCGCCGAAATCACGCTCGCAGGTCCGCGCGGCCGCCGCACGGTCGCCGTCCCCGACTTCGTGGTGGGTGCCTACACCACCGCGCTCCAGGACGATGAACTCATCGAGGCGATCACCGTGCCGCGCCAAAGCAAGTCGGAAAAGTGGGGATACTACAAGGTCGCCCCCAAAGCCGGAGAGTATGCAAAGTCGTTGGCGATTGTCCTCCTCAATGTGCCGGGCGGCTCCGCTTGTGTGATTCTCGGCGCGGTCGACGGGGCGCCGCTCCGCCTGCCTGCGACCGCGCTCGCCGCGCTGGACGGAGCGGACGAGGCGGCGCTCGCCAGAGCGACGCGGGCCGAGCTCATGGCGAGCGGACGCGACTTCTCGGGCATCAAATTAACGCTGCACACGACGACCGTCGTACGTGCCATCATGGACGCGCGGGCCAAATGAAAGTTTCGGTGGCCTTGACCGTCAACCGCGAGACCATTGAGGCGTCGGTCGAGCCGCGCACCAATCTTGCCGATCTGCTGCGCGAGCAGTTGCGTCTGACCGCGACGCATCTCGGATGCGAGCAGGGTGTCTGCGGCGCCTGCACGGTCCTGATCGACGGCGAGCCGGCGCGTTCCTGCCTGGTGCTGGCGGCGTCGCTCGACGGCGCCGACATACGCACGCTCGAAGGCATGGCCGATGATCCGATCATGCAAGTCATCAAGCGCGCATTCCATCAGGAGCATGGCTTGCAGTGCGGCTTTTGCACGCCCGGAATGCTGATTTCGAGCTGGGATATCCTCAAGCGCAATCCCAAGCGGGACGCCCGAGAGATTCGCGTGGAGATGAGCGGAAATCTGTGTCGGTGCACCGGATATCAAGGCATCGTTCGTTCGATCGTGAGGGCCGGTCAGGAATTGTCGTCCGGAGTGAGCGCCATCGGAGCGATCTAAAGCTGTACGGCAGGCGAACTCGCTCAGGGGCTGTGGCGCTGTGGACATGAGGCTCGAAAAGACTTTTGATCTCAACGAGAGACGCGAGGTGGTCTGGGACGCTCGCCGCGACGTTCGTCTCGTTGCCGAATGTCTCCCAGGGACGACGATTATCGATGAATTGGGATCGCTCGATCTGGGAAGGCTGATCTGGACGATTCTGCAGAAGAGTGTCCTTGCATTCATGGCGCGGCTATTCGGGCGGTGATCCCGCTGAAGCGCTGCCGGTAGTGGGGACGAATTTGGTTCTAGGAGCGAAACTGAAAGCGAAAGGGAGGCTGAAATGCTGCTGAGAACGATCCTGATCGGCGCCGCGAGCGCGATGCTGATCAGCGCTGCACAGGCGCAAACCCCAACAGTAAAGATCGGGCTGATCCAGCCATTGACCGGGTCGGTCGCAGACGATGGCACAGCCGACGTCAACGGCGAGAAGCTCGCGGTCGAGGAGCGCAATGCGCGCGGCGGCGTGTTAGGCAGGCAGATTGAACTTGCGATCGAGGATGGCCAGTGCAAGCCGGCCATTTCCGTCAATGCCGCCGAAAAGCTCATCCAGCGCGACAAAGTGGTCGCCCTGTCAGGGGCGTTCTGCAGCTCAGCGACTCTCGCCGTGATGCCGGTCGCCGAGAACAACAAGTTGCCACTGATCACCGGCGTCTCGTCCAATCCGCAACTGACGGAAAAAGGCAATCACTGGTTTTTCCGCGCCGATGAAAATGACGCGTTGCTGGCAAAGGCGTTCGCTAAGATTCTGACCCAGCAGATCCACCTGAAGAAGGTCGCCTACGTCGCAGTGAACGACGATTTTGGCCGCGGCGCTGTGGATCAGTTCGAAAAAGCAATGACCGAGCTCGGTGCCACGACAGCAATGAAAGAATATTTCGAGCATGGCACAACGGATTTCTACACGTTGCTTGCCAAGCTCAAGGCATCCGGCGCCGACGGTGTTTTTATGGCGACCGAAACCCAGGATGGCTCCATCTTCGTCAAGCAGAAGGCGGAGTTTGGCCTCGACTTGAAGGTGTTCGGCGTCGGCTCTTGGGCGACCGACGATTTCATCACGCTCGCCGGGAGCGCGTCTGAAGGTATTTACGCCGCCGTGCCTTATGCCTACACCATGACGACGCCGGAGAACAAAGCTTTCGTCGAAACCTATAAGGCCCGCTACAAGGGGTCCCCCGGCGAATACTCGGTGGCGGGCTACAACGTCATCAATATCCTGGTCGATGCGATCGCCCGCGCGGGATCTACCGATGGAGAGAAGATTCGCGAGGCGCTTACGAAGACGGATTTCGTAGGCCCAAATGGCCGGTTCCAGTTCGACGAAAAAGGCCAGGCCTATGGCTTCTCCGTCGTGTTGGTGCAGATAACAAAAGGAATCCCGATTGTCGCGGCGTCCGCGACGATCGAACCTTGATCGAGTCTTATGCGGTGGACCGGCGCGGTTTCGCCGGTCCACCATCCAAACCCTGGCAAGCCGAACATAGCCGGCGGACGGTGTGATGGATTTGCTCCTTCAACTGCTGGCGAATGGACTAGTGAACGGCACATTTTACGCGCTGTCGGCCTTGGGGCTGACGCTCGTGTTCGGCCTTATGCGGGTCGTCAACTTTGCCCACGGAGAGATGTACGTCATCGGCGGCTTGCTAGGGTGGGTTCTCACCGGGGTCGTCGGTCTCGACTTTTTCACCTCGCTCGCCGTCGTGGTGTTCGGAATGGGCGTAGCCGGATGGCTGATCGACCGGGTGCTGGTCTCGCGCGTCCGCGATCAGGACGAAGAGGTGGGTCTGCTGCTCATGATCGGGCTCTCCATCTTCCTCGCCAATTCCGCACTGCTGGTCTTCGGCACGACACCGCGCCGAGTTCTCTCGCCGTTCCCGACCAAACCGTTTTTTCTCGGGCCGGTGGTGGTCACGCAGTCCCGGCTGTTCGTGGTCGCGCTATGCGCCGCTCTGATCGTCGCAGCTCACCTTCTGATTCAGAAGACGGCGCTGGGGCAGGCGATGCGTGCGACATTTCAGGACGCCATGGCGGCGCGGCTGGCGGGGATTCGCACCGAAGGAATCTACGGGTTTACGTTCGGCCTGGGGACGGCGCTCGCCGGCGCTGCCGGAACCTTGCTGGGCTCAATCTACGTCGCCGAACCGACCAATGGCGGTCTCATCAGCCTCAAGGCGTTCGTCGTGGTCATCCTCGGCGGCCTTGGCAGCTTCGCTGGCGCCATCACCGGGGGCCTGATTCTCGGTGTGACGGAGGCGTTGTGGGGAGGCTTCGTCTCCACCAACTCTGTCGATGCCATCGGCTTCGCGTTGGTGATTGTCATGCTTCTGGTTCGGCCTTACGGCCTTTTTTCAAAACGTGGCGAACGCCCGTAATGCGCTTACAACGCAATTTAATATTTGCCGCGTTTGCACTTGGCGTCGTTCTGCCGCTGTTGCTTCGTGACGAATACCTCATGCATATCGGCGTGCTGATCATGTTTTCGATCATGCTCGCTACCAGCTTTAATCTCATCGTCGGCTATGTCGGCGAGTTTCCACTCGGCCAGACTGCTTTTTTCGGGATCGGCGCTTATACGGCGGCGCTGCTCTCGCTCAAGTTCGGCGCCCCGGCCTATGTGACGATCCCGGCCGGAGGGATATTGGGCGGCGTATTCGGGCTGCTGATCGGCAGCATCACGCTGCGTTTGCGCGGCCCGTTCTTCGTCATCGTCACATTATGCTTCGCCGAGGTGCTCCAGCTGATCGCCAATAACTGGATCGCGCTCACCAATGGACCCATGGGCCTGTCAGGCGTGCCAAAACCGCAATGGATCGACAGTCAGGGTGTGCTCGGTCAAAAGACCTCATTTTACTATATCGGGCTGTTGATGGCCGCCGTGACCCTCCATCTCGCCTATCGCTTCGTTAATTCCAATGTCGGCCGCGCCGCGATCGCCATGCGGGAAAACCGTCTGGTGGCTCAATCGGTGGGCATATGGCCGTTCTATTTCGGGTTGGTGACGTTTATCATCGCCGCAATCCTGTGCGGCTTCGCCGGCGCATTCTACGCCCACTACATCTCGTTCGTGGGACCGGAGGTCTTCGACTTTTCCGTCATGGCTTCGATGATCATCATGGTTCTTGTCGGTGGCAAGGGCACGCTGATCGGACCCGTGATCGGCGCTATCCTCGTCGTGCTTCTTGAGGAGTATCTACGCGATTTCAAGGAGTTGCGTCTCTCCATCTTTGGCCTCGTGGTCGTCGCGATCGTTATCTTTCTGCCGCGCGGATTGATGGGCTTTGTTCGCCGACAGAAACTCTACAAACCGAAGTAAAGCGATGATGCTGGATGTCGTAGCAATCTCCAAGAACTTCGACGGAGTCGCGGCGGTCTCCGACGTCAGCTTCGCGGTGCAAAGCGGAGAGATCGTGGCACTCATCGGACCGAACGGCGCCGGTAAGACCACGTGTTTCAACATCGTTACCGGATATATCAAGCCAAGCGCCGGGCGGGTTTTTCTCGACGGCACCGAGGTGACCGGCCGGCCTCCCCATGTCATGGCCCGGCTCGGGGTGGTGCGGACGTTCCAGAAGACCAGCATTTTCAAGAATCTCTCGGTTTTCGAAAACGTGTTGGTCGGGCATCACCTGCAAGGCACGACGTCGATCTGGCGCACGTTTTTACCTGGGAAGACCGAGCGTGAAAGCGAACGGCAACTCGGCGAAAGCGCGCACGCTATCGTCGAGCTAGTGGGCCTCGGGCCGCGGATGAACACTGACGCCGCATCCCTGTCGTGCGGGGAATTGCGTCTGCTCGAAGTGGCGATCGCTCTGGGCGCAAAGCCGCGTCTGTTGCTGCTCGACGAGCCTGCCGCCGGCCTCAATACTCAGGAGGCCGTGCAGCTTGCAGGCGTCCTGCGGCGCTTGGTAGGCACCAACATCCGGGCTCTGTTGATGGTCGAGCACAACATGAGCATGGTCATGAGCGTGTCGCATCGGATCGTTGTGATGAACTGCGGCAAAAAGCTCGCCGAAGGCCCGCCCGAACAAATCCGCGCTCATCCGCAGGTGATCGAGGCCTATCTCGGCAAGGCCGCATAGCTATGAGTGCGCCCCTACTCGAGCTACGCAATGTCGAAGCCGGCTACGGCAAGGTGAAGGCGCTGCACGGGGTGAGCCTGCAGGTCGGCGCTGGCGAGCTGGTGGCTCTGATTGGGGCGAACGGCGCCGGTAAGACGACAACGCTGCGCACTATTTCCGGTCTGGTCACGCTCTTCGTGGGCGAGATCCTGCTCGATGGCATAGACATTTCGCGGTGGCCGCCGCACGAGATCGTGCGGGCCGGGGTTGCGCATTGCCCGGAAGAGCGACACGTCTGGCCGGCCATGACGGTCGAGGAGAACCTGCGAGTTGGCGGCTATGTGTGTACACGCGGCGAAATAAAACGCCGGATCGAGGACATGTTTGAGCGCTTTCCCCGCCTCAAGGAACGCATGCGACAATTGGCTGGGACGTTATCGGGCGGCGAGCAGCAGATGCTCGCCATTGCACGCGCGCTCATGTCGCAGCCGCGGCTGCTTCTGCTCGACGAGCCAAACCTCGGTCTCAGCCCGATGCTGATCGAGCAGGTGCTGCTGGCGGTCACGCAATTGCGCGACAAGGGCGTCACGATTCTTCTGGTCGAGCAAGACGTGCGTAACGCGCTTGCGGTGGCGAGCCGCGCCTACGTATTTGAAACCGGCAACGTGGTGGCGGAGGACACGGCCGAAGGACTCCTTAGAAATCCCGCATTACTGCGCGCCTATCTCGGCGGCTGAGCCAATGTCCGATCAAGAAGCCTTCGACCTGGCGCGGCGTCCAGAACGCCGTATCCTGAGATTTGCTGGCGGCCACGATCGCAAGCGACCGCAGTGCGGCCACGCCGGACCGCCTCGCAAGCGATACGTCAGCAATCGAGGATAAACCGGACTCGTCACCGACGGCCTTAAAGAGCGCCGCTGATCACAGGCAGCAGCACATAAGAATCATGCGCAGGACCGCCGTAAATGGTATGGACCCCGCCAAAGATCTGCGGCGGACGATCGCGCTGGTCATTATGGAGGGAGAAGCCTGAGCCTTTGTAAGGGCCGGGCTCATCGGCGCGCTCGAAATCCTTGCCCTGGATTGTCAAGGCCAACCGACACCCTGTCGTGAGGGCAATGCTCGTGGGCCAGACTTCGACATCGACCGGATAGATCTGATCCGGAATGAGTTTCTGCACTTCGTCGTGGGTGTGGACAGGCCGATACTCCGTCGTGCGCATTGAATCGAGCTTGCGATGCGACACGCGCAGCCAGCCTTGCGAGAGCGGGCATTTAGGATCGATGGCGCTGATGAACGTGATCTCCTTATTTTGCGCGTCGAAGGCGCGCAACGTCACGAACAGGTCCATATCTTCCGTCGACGACGAAACCCAAAGTCTAACTTTTACCGGACCGGCAATTTCAACGTCTGCCGCAAGCGGCGGGGTCGAGAACGTAACACCATCGCTCAGCGCATCATAGCGGTCGCTCGCCTGCGCCGCCGGCTGCGACTTTAACGCGTGTCCTACTGCATCGAGATGCAGCTTGGTCCATCTTGTGTCGCGCAGCGGCCATTGCGTATCGGTCAGCAGGCGCTTGACCGCTTCGCCCGGCGCCCGCAACTCCACGCGGATTTTTGGCGCATTTTCCCAGCCGTTTTCGATCCCCTTCAGATAGCGATCGAAAAACTTTCGCTGGATCGCCACGTTTTTCGGATCGATGAACGTGATGAAGTACGAGCCGGCTTGAATCATGAGCCACTTATGGCGCGACCGCACCTGCTCGAAGCCCGCAACGGTTCCGCGCAGATGCAGGCCGAGGCCGCCCCAGTTCGCAACCACGAAAATCGGATATTCGATTTTGCTCAGGTCCGGGATGCGTTCGCGGTACCAATCATCCAGCAACGGATGATCCAAGACATTCTTGATGTAATCGGCCCGATTGGCCGCAAGCTCCGCCGGCGACAGGCTCGCAGGCCCGGTGTTGCGTTCTCCGGTCACGATGTCGACGAAAGGACTTTCAGAATTGCCGTGCTGATTGCGCAGAACGCTTCTCGGCCACCAGCGGCCGAGAAACCCGCTGGCGAAAATTCCATCCGACCGGGTGCGGTCTCGATAGAAGTCGTATGTTCCCTGCCACGGCAGCAAGGCGGCCAGATGCGGCGGGCGCATGGCCGCCACCATCCACTGTCCCGCGGCGAAATAAGAGATGCCGATCAGACCGATCTTGCCGGCACTCCAAGGTTGGACGCCCGCCCATTCAATCGCGTCGTAGAAGTCGCGAAACTCGGCCGGCGAGTTGACATCCAGCCTGCCGGGAGATTTGCCCGCGCCTCGCGAGTCCACCTTGACGAGGATATAACCGTGCGGAACCCACATCTCCGGATCCGGAGTCTCGAAGACCAGATGCTTGCAGGAAGACGCCTTGAGGATTTCCGGGTACCGGTTATTCAGATGTTGCCACGCTTCCGGCATGAACTGGCTGAGATGGACGTCCTTGCCATAGGGCCCGAAGGTCATCAGCACCGGAAATTGCCCGTTGTCGTCGGGCCTGAACACATTCGCGCGCAGCACCGCACCGTCCCGCATTGGCACGGCGACGTCCTTGTCCAGAATCATCCGGAAGCGAGCTTGCTGGTCCGGTTTAGGCGCACGATCGTCCGAGGTCATGGCAAATCCTGTGTCGGAGCTGACGGTATACAGCCAAGCCTTGCTCCGTTAAAGGACGACCCCAGCCGCCTCGCGTGTTGAGCCAAAGCGGGCCTCGCTGTGGTTGTCAATGCGTGCTGCCGCAAACGGCTGGACGCTTACTCGATCACCTCGTCGCACCCTTGGTATTTTGCTGACAATGTCGGAGTTTGTCGAAGACAATCGGTCGCCGACCGAACGGGAATTGCGCAATGCACTGTCAGGCAACCGCTGGCGCCGCACTGGCTATCAGAATATCGTTGATGCGGTCCTCGCAACGGCCGAGGTGCTGGGCCATAGATTGAACGCAGCATAATGAGCATTTCATCGTTTGGCGCGAGCCCAAAGCGGAAAGAAGACCCAGACCTGTTGACGGGTCGCGGACGTTTCGTCGACGACATTGTGTTGCCCGGCATGTACGCAGCGGCATTCGTTCGCAGCCCGCTCGCGCACGCCCGCGTCAAGTCCATCGACGCCACCTCTGCATTGGCGAGGCCTGGCGTTCACGCGGTCCTGACCTATCACGACCTTCCTGCCGCGCTGCGGGAACGGCGGCTGCCGCTTTTTGTGCCGCATCCGACACTGACGCCGCGGATGCAATATGCGTTAGTGAAAGAAGAAGCCTGCTATGTCGGAGAGCCAGTTGCCGTTGTCGTGGCGGACAACCGGTACATTGCCGAAGATGCGCTTGCGCTGGTCAAGGTCGAATACGATCCGTTACCCGCCGTTTCCGACTGCAAGGCCGCTGCGGCTGCCGGCTCGCCACGCGCTCATCTCGATCTTGAATCCAATATCGTCTCGCGCATGATCAGCAGCGTCGGCGATATTGATGCGGCCTTCCGTAACGCCAAACATATTTTTCACGAAGAAATATTCCAGCATCGCGGCGGCGCATTCTTCATGGAGTGCCGCGGCGCCATTGCGAGCTACGAAGCAGCCGAGGGCGCGCTGCTGATGTATGTCTCCTCGCAAGGTTCCCACCGCATCAAGCGCGGGCTGCTGGATCTGTTTGATTTGAGCGATACGCAACTGCGTGTCGTGACACCGGACGTCGGCGGCGGTTTCGGCCCGAAAGGATCGTTTTACGCCGAATATCCCGTCATTGCTGCCTGCGCGATGAAGCTGCGTCATCCGGTCAAATGGATTGAAGATCGGCGCGAGAATTTCGTCGCGACGCACCAGGAGCGCGATCAATATTGGGACGTCGAAATTGCGGTTGACGACGAGGCGCTTATTCGGGGCTTGCGCGGGACACTGACACACGACAACGGGGCCTACACGCCCTGGGGAATCGTTCTGCCGTGGATATCGGTCGCAACGGTACCCGGCCCGTATGTCTTGCCCGCTTATCATATGGAATTGCGTTCGATGTTGACCAACAAGGTCATGGCAACTCCGGTGCGCGGTGCCGGCCGACCGGAAGGCGTCGTCGTGATGGAACGGCTGATGGATCGGATCGCCCGCGAATTTAATCTCGATCCGGCCGAAGTCCGGCGGCGAAATTTCATCCAGCCATCGCAGATGCCATATAATGTCGGCGTCATATTCCGCGACGGACGGCCAGTTGTTTACGACAGCGGAGACTATCCGGCGTGTCAGGATGCGGCCCTGAAAGCGATCGGCTATGCCGACTTCCGGCAGCGTCAAGCAGAAGCAAGACGCCAAGGTCGTTATATCGGTATCGGAATTGGCAATGCAGTAGAAGCGACCGGCCTTGGCCCTTACGAGGGAGCCGCTGTAAAGGTTGCCACGAACGGCCGAATTACGGTCAGCACCGGCGCGACACCGCAGGGACAGTCCCACAAGACGACGCTGGCGCAAATCGCTGCCGATCAGTTCGGCGTACCGATTGATGCAATCCGCGTCGAAACCGGCGATACGTCCAAGATTTCACAGGGCATTGGAACCTTCGCAGCGCGAACGGCGGTCAATGCCGGCTCCTCAGTTCACGCGGCTGCCCTGAAGGTTGCCCAAAAGGCCAAAGCCATCGCGGCCAAGTTGCTCGACGTGCGCCCGGAAGACCTTGAGCTCCGAGACGGTTATGTGCAGCTCGCCGCTATCCCCGGGGGCTCCGGTGTCATATCGGACAACGCGCGGCAGATACGAAAAAGCCTCGCAGAGCTAGCTGTGGTTGCGGCTGGGATGCCGGGCTTTGCCATGCAAGATGGCGCCGAGCCCGGGCTTGAAAGCACCGCATACTTTACGGCGACGCAATCCACCTACGCCAATGGCACTTCGGTCGCCGAAGTGGAGGTGGACATTGAGACGGGCCAAGTCACCATTCTGCGTCTGGTTTTGGCACATGATTGCGGTAGGCTGATCAATCCCATGGTGGTCGACGGCCAAGTGATGGGCGGCGTTGCCCATGCAATTGGCAACGCGCTCTATGAGCGCATGATATATGACGATCAGGCGCAGCCGCTGTCGACAAACTTTGGCGAATATCTGTTGCCTCTGGCTCCCGACGTCCCGCGCGTTGAGATCATACATCTGGAAACGCCCAGCCCTCTCAACCCGTTGGGAATTAAGGGTGCTGGTGAATCGGGAACAATCCCGACCATCGCCCCGATTATCGCCGCAGTGGAGGATGCTCTCTCGCCGTTCGGCGTGAAAATCTCGGAAGCCCCGATAACGCCGCAAAGGATCGTAGAACTTCTGGGCCACGCGGCTCCTGGACGAACACGCTGACTTCGGTCCATATTTAGTTAAACCGGCAAGCTCTATCGAACGACTGGTCGGTCGACGCCGCCCGCTATTTGACGGCGACCCTCTGTGTCACCCGCGATCTGGAAAGTGGCATCCAGAAAAAGTGGCATCCAGAACCTGGGCACCTACCGCGCCGCGCTCACGGCAACCGATCGGCTGGCGGTTGCGCATGGTGGCGCGGCCCGGCAGCGTTGAAGGCAACCAAGCGAAATAGGATTTTTCGGGGGAGGAGACAAAATGGCAAGTATCGAGCAAGCTGCCGCGCCGCGCGTCGGCAAAGTCTTCGATGTCGGGATCAACGAGAAGCTGCCCTTCGGGCAGTACGCCATTCTCGCGTTCCAGAACATTTTCGGCATGACCGGCATGTTCGTGTTTCCCGGCATTTTCGGCCGCGCGTTCCACATGCCGGTCGAGCAGATCGCCTACCTTTACGGGATGATCTTCCTGATGTCCGGTCTCATCACTGTATTTCAGGGCATCGGATTCCTTCGATTGCCGATCGTGCAAGGGCCTTATGTCGGAAGCTTCATCGGCCTGCTCGTGCTGGGCCATATCCCCGGCATTGGGCTCGGCGTCGCCTTCGGTTCGTTCTTCGTCGCCTCGATCGTCTGGGCGTTGCTTGCAGTACCGATCCGCAGCCTGAGCTTCCTCGCTTTGTTCGGGCGGTTCTTCCAGACGCCGCTCATCAGCGGCGTAATGGTGATCCTGCTCATGATGCAGATCGCGGGGGTCTCGTTACCGAACTGGATCGGCCACCCGCAGACGCCGGGCTTTCCGTCGATCAATCTGCTAGCCGGCCTGGTCGCCGTCGTCATCTTCATTCTGATGACCTTGTGGGGCGGCACCTGGTTCCGCCGCTCGGCCATTCTGGCCGGCCTGATCGTCGGCACGGCCTGTTATGCGGGTTTTCTGCCGATCTCCTTCGAGCCGGTGGTGACGGCGCCGTGGCTGGTCGTGCCGCGCATCTTCCCGTTCGGCTTCGGGGTGCGGTTCGATGCGGTCGTGATCTTCCTTTTCGTTCTCATTCCCTCGAGCATCAGTTCGATGGCGCTCTATCAGGTCGTCGCCAATTGGGGAGACGAGAAGATCACGCCACTGCGCATGTCGGAAGGCTGCTTTACCGCTGCGGTCGGCGCCATCATAGCCGCGACGGTCGGAACTTTCAGCACCACGGTCTATCCCGATAATATGGGCATGCTCCGTTCGACCCGCGTTGGCAGCCGGTATGGCACTGCGGCGGCGGGAATCCTGCTCGTCGTACTCGGCAGTTGCATCAAGTTCGACATGCTGCTGGTGCTGGTGCCGACGGTCGTGCTGGCCGGCATCGCCACCGTGTTGTTTGGCATCGTCATGGTCCATGGCATTCACCTGCTGACGGGGATCGATTGGCACGAGCGCAATCTCATCATTGCCGGCGCGGCGCTGATGGTGGGGCTGGGTGGTCTCTTTGTGGAGCCGGAGACTGCCCAGGCGCTGCCGTTGACCATTCAGCTCATTCTGAAACAGTCGGCGGTGACCGGCGGTGTTACGCTGCTGGTGCTTTACTGGCTGCTCGGTGACAAGCCTCAGCCGCGAACGAGCGAACCCAAGGTTGTGGCCGAACAGGCGGCCTAGGGTCTGTACCCCGCGACGACATGACCGGTCATCACAGGTCATGACAGCCCCGGCGACTTGCCTGTATGCTCGGTCCAATGCCGGGACGAAAATCATTCGGGGTGATGTCATGAGCAGTCGTGATTTAAGGCGCGTGCCGATGTCCCGTCGGCGCTTTCTCAAAACATCCGCGCTGGCCGCGGCAGCCCTCGCGTTCCCGGCAGCGCCGTTCCGCGCGCGCGCCGCGGGGCCGCTCAAGCAAGTGACCATGACGCTCGATTGGGTCTTTCAAGGTCCGAATGACGGCTT
>Ga0181536_10003990_pt1 | contig 15838 bp, 12 predicted proteins | sample PEATcosm2014_Bin_41_FD_121105 | JGI IMG/M metagenome (GOLD analysis project Ga0181536, IMG submission 121105) | Peatland microbial communities from MTU Mesocosm Facility, Houghton, MI, USA - PEATcosm2014_Bin17_60_metaG | ecosystem: Environmental > Terrestrial > Soil > Wetlands > Peat | place... | reverse complement strand
GCTCGGCGCCCGGCCCAAAATCCTCAACAACCGGTTCCGCGAGCAGTACCAACGCTTCATGAAGGTGCTCAGCTACAAACCCGCCCTCAACGACGCCGACAAACTGGCCGTGGCCTGCTACATGAACCTGCAGGATCGCATCCAGGAGGCGCTCGATTGGTTCGGCCGCATCGACCGCAAGGCGGTGCCGGAGCAATTGCAGTGCGACTACCTCGAGGCCTGCCTCGCCCTCTGCCGCGGAGACGTCGAAGGCGCGCGGAAACTGGCCAAAGCGCGCGCCGACGAGGGCGTGGGCCGCTGGCGGAACCTCTTTGCCCAAATGCTGGGCCAACTCGACGAACTGGCCGGCGGCCCGGCCGGGGCGGCGGACAAGGAAAACCGCGACCAGACACAAGGGGCCTTGGCGGCGACTGAGCCGGCCCTGGAACTGCAAGTCGAGGCCGGCCAAATCCGGCTCGACTATCGCAATCTCAAAGGCTGCGCGCTCAACTTCTACCCGATGGACATCGAGCTCTTGTTCTCGCGCAGCCCGTTCCTGCAGGATGGGGCGGCGCAGTTCTCGTTCATCCGGCCCGTGTTGAGCCAATCCGTGGAACTGCCGGCAGGCAAGGAAATGCTCGCGGTCGACCTCCCCAAGGAGTTCCGCGCCAGGAACGTCATGGTCGAGGCCCTGGCCGCCGGCATCCGCAAGACCCAGGCCTACTATGCCAATACGCTCAAGGTCCAGTTGATCGAAGCCTACGGGCAACTGGCAGTGACCCACGCCGAGTCCCGAAAACCAGTGCCGGGCGCATACGTCAAAGTCTATATGAGGACCAGGGCGGGCGAGGTGAGATTCTTCAAGGACGGCTACACCGACTTGCGCGGACGCTTCGACTACGCCTCCCTCAACACCAACGAACTCGACAACGCCGAGCGCCTGGCAGTCCTGATTCTCAGCCCCGACCTGGGCGCCGTCGTGCGCGAGGCCGCGCCGCCCAAACGGTGACTGGAAAGGCAGCCGCGCGGCTTCAGCCCGCGGGTGGCGCCTTTCGCCTTATGTCCGAGCGCCAACGGCGCACCCTGTCCCAATCAGGACGTCGCAGGGATAGCCCTTGCTGTCTGTACAAAGGATTGCTCGTTCCCCAGCGTCGTATCCTCAGATAGATTCAAGCCGCATCGTGGATACGGATGAAGACAAAACCTGGGTGTCGCAAAGCCAAAATGGCGATGATGCGGCTTATGAATCGCTGATACGCAAGCATCAACAGATGATTCATTCGCTCACGTTTCGCATGACCGGTTCGATGGCCGACGCCAAGGATTTGGCGCAGGAAACCTTTGTCCGCGCTTACCGGCAACTGGACTCCTATCAAGGCAATTCGAGGTTCTCTTCGTGGCTCTATCGCATCGCCGTCAATGCCTGTCTTGACTGGCGCCGGCGGGAAAAGCGCCGCGCCGAACTCCTCGCCAATTGGAGAAACCTCAACGCCGAGACCGCTCCCACGCCGGATTCCCCCGCGAACCTGGATGAGCTCAGCCGCGAAGTCCAGGCGGCGCTGATGCGCTTGCCGGACAAACAGCGCGCCGCCGTGGTCTTGACCGTCTATGGCGAACTCAACCACGCCGAGGCGGCGACAATCCTCGGCTGTTCCGAAACGACGGTTTCGTGGCGCATTTTCAGCGCCCGCCGGAAACTGAAAAAACTTCTGGCCCGCCATGACTGATTCCGAACTGGACGAAAAACTGAACGCCGCGCGCCCGGCATCGCTGGAGCCGGGTTACGCCGAGGGTTTTGCGCGAGCCGTCTTCGCAAAACTGCGCGCCGCGCCGGCCCCAGGCAATCCGTCGGCAAACCTTTGGCTGCCGCGAATGGCTTGGGGCGCGGGTTTCGCCTTCGTTTTTCTGATCATTGGCTTCGCCCTCGGCCACTGGCGCGGCAGGACCGAAACGGCCGCGCCGGCGCCGGCAGACATTTTGGCCGACGCCAAACTGATCAACGAAACGCTGGCGCTGTTTCCGCACCGCGTCCGCGCCATCGTGCAGGACAGGCACGGCCTGAAACTGGTCCTGGCTGACAAGCCGGATGTGCCCAGTTCAACGCCCATCTATGTCCGCCTTTGCGATGGGCAGGATTGCGCCTCCGCCGTGGCTTTCAGCGGCCAGGAAATTCAAATCGCCGGCCGGCCGCTGACGGTGCTGTCCGAGGCGGACGGCGGGATCATCCTGGAAGGAGACGAATTCGTGTGGTCGAGCGGCAAACAAAGCCGCGCGAAAGGCAATTTGAAAATCGAAGCGAGAAACCTGGGTCCGATTGCGATGCTCAGGCAGGTGAATTGAATGAGATTGCCTCTCACATGGTGGTTGCTGGCAATGGCCTGCGGTTGGCCGGGGAGAGCGGGGGCGCAACTGCAACTCCTGCCGGACAAGGCTCCGCAGTGCGTGTTCGCCGGCGAAGCCCGAACAATCTCCCTCCTTTGGTCCAATGAAGGCGGCCAAAGCGTGGATGCCAAAATACGCCTGCGGCTTTACCAGGAGGGTTCGGCGACGGCCGTTCTATCGGAGGGAACGTCATGGAAGCAACTCCAGGTCTTGCCGAAGCAAACGGTTCTTGAATCCGCGCAACTGGACTTGCCCGGCGTGAGAGGGGAAACCAAATTCCTCGTGCAATGGTTGGATGGCGCAGACCGCGTTATTGGCAAAACCGAAGTGCTGGCCTATCCGACGAACCTGTTGGGCGAACTGAGGCCCCTGCTGGGCGAGGGGCGCTTTGGCGTGCTGGACCCGAACGATGCGCTCAAGCCTTCGCTCAGGCGAAATGGCGTTGAGTTTTTGGATTTGGGTGAAACGGACCTCCTGGATTTTCGCGGCAGGCTTGCCATTCTCGGGCCGTTTCAATCCAGGGCGCAAATGCGAGAGGGCTTGCCCCAGGCAGTTCAGAGAATTGCCGCCAAAGGCGCTGCGGTAGTCTGGCTCCTGCCAACGCCAGGCCCAAAGGAAGAAATCAAGCCGTCGTTTTATCTCGTGCCGGAAGGCAAGGGCGCAGTCGCGGTTGTTCAGCCTGACCTGGTCGCCGGCCTGGCGGAGAATCCGCGGTCGCAACTCAATCTGCTTTCTTTTTGCAGGCTGGCGCTGAACCCCGCGCCGTTTTCCCTGCCCAATTTGACTCCTTAACCTCAAAAGAAAAAACAAATCATGAAAAAGCAAATCACGTTCCTCTTGTCCCTCCTCGTGTTGGCGGGCGCCGCCGCCCACGCCAAACCGCCGGAGGTTCTCACCGTCGCCGTCTTTGACTTCGATTCGAAGGATGAAGCGGTGCGCGACCTCGGCCCGAAGGTGGCCGCGCTGCTCAACGCGAACTTGTCCGCCCAGCCGAAGATCATCACCGTCGAGCGGGCGGAACTGGAGAAAGTCTTGAGCGAGCAGGAACTCGGCTTGTCCGGCGCCGTCAGTTCGGAAAGCGCGGCCAAGGTCGGACAATTGACCGGCGCCCAGGTGCTCGTCACCGGCCGCGTCTTCAAGGTGGAGAGCCAGACAATCATCGTCGCCAAGGTCATCGGCACGGAAACCAGCCGCGTTTACGGCGAAATGGTGCAAGGTCCGCCGACGGTTTCCATCGTTGACCTTTCGGCCAGCCTGGCGGCCAAAATTGCCGCCGCGGTTGCGGACAAGGCGGACACGATGCTGGCCAAGGCGCAAACCCGCGAAGAGCGGATTGCCAGGATCAAGGAATCCCTCGATGGCAGGAAATTGCCGGTCGTTTCGGTGAAGATCAGCGAACACCACTACGGGCCGCACAGCGTTGACCCGGCGGCGGAGACGGAACTGTCGCTGATGCTCCAGCAATGCGGTTTCAAACTGGCGGACGCCGGTTCCACGCTCAAGCCGGATGTGGAAATCACCGGCGACGCCTTCAGCGCCTATGGAATGCAAAAGGGAAATCTCATTTCCTGCAAATCGCGCGCCGAAGTCAAGGCTCGAGACGCGGCCACCGGCAACATCCTGGCCGTGGATCGTCAAACCAGCGTGGGCGTGGACGTGGCAGAACAGACCGCCGCAAAAAGGGCGCTGCAAAACGCCGCCGATGAGCTGGCAGAACGGCTTCTGCCCAAACTCGCCAGGTAGCCCGGCCGTGAAAGCCCCTGGAACAGGAGCGCGGATGCCTCTTTCAGCCGTTCCGGCTCTTCTGCTGGCGCTGGCCGGCGCATCGGCGCTGGCCGGCGACAACACGCCAACGGAGCCGGGAATCGCGCGCGCAGAGGATTCCGCGTCCCGCCAGACCCGGCCGGCGGGGGCTCTTTCCGACACGGTCGCGGTGCTGGATTTCGCCACCGCCTCGGCGGAGACCAATCGCTGGGCGTGGGCGGAGGGCGGAGTGGCCGACCTTCTGCAAATCGAACTCCAGCAACATGGCCTGGTTATGCTCGACCGCGACCTTATCCATGCGGTGTTGAGCGAACAACGATTGGCGGCCAGCGGCGCCGCCACGCAGGATTATCTCGAGCTGTCGCGCTTGCTCAATGCGCGGCGCCTGATCGCCGGCCGCGTGATTCCCTTGGATGCGGGCCGGTTCCGCGTCGAAGCCAGCGCGTTCTCGGTCGAGGCCATCGAGACGATCGTGACCGCCGCCGCCGAGGGCGCTTTCCCAAGCGAACTCTCGTCGGTGCTCCGGGGCGTCGCCGACCAACTCACCCGGAAGCTCCAGTTGGCCGCCAGGCACGCGCCGGAAGCAGACCGGCCCGGCGCCGCGCCCAAGCCGGAAGCGCTCGTCATGTTCTATCGCGGCATCAACGCCTGCGCGCGGGGACAGCCCGAATTGGCGGCCCCGTGGTTTATTAACGCCGCCGACCTCGACGCCGATTTCACCGCGCCGCTGCTATGGGAAATCAAGGCCTACGAACTGGCCGGTTTCGAACGGCACGCCGCAATCCGGCGCGAAGAAACCGCCGCCGTTTTGCACGGCCACGGACCCGACTTGCCCGGACAGGGGGGCGGCGCCGCCCGTTCCGGCAAGCTCGTGCTCGCCGTCCTGGACCCTGTGCTGGACGGCGCGGCCAAGACCTATGATTCGGCCCTGGCGGTTTCCTTGACCGCGACGTTGAAGGAGGCGCTGCTGGCGACTGGCCGTGTCCGCCTCTTCGCCTTTGAAAACATCGGGGCGGCGGTCGCAGAGCAGGATTTGACCCTCAGCTCGTTGTTCGCCAGTCAATATGCGCCGCGTTATGGCCGCTGGCTTGCCTCGGATGCCTTGGTTCTGTGCCGCCTCACCTCGCCCGATGCGCGCCGGGTCGCGCTGGATTTGGCGCTGGTCAATCCACTCAACGCGGCCACTATCACCCGCATCGAGCGCACAGGCCCGGCGCAGGACTTGCCGGCCGCAGTTCGCGCGGCGGCCGCCGAACTCGTCCAATCCTGGATGAACCGCCCGGCAGAACAAGCCCAGGCACTGCCTTCAACGAAACTTCCATCCGCGCAGGTCGAGGATGGGGGTCTCGAGCTTCGTCCCGCCTTTCGCGGCCTCGCTGCCGCCCTGGTCCAAGTCCGCCGTGAGCCAAACCGAAGTGATTTCCATCACGCTCTCGCCGATGCCTTCGCCTCGACGGGCCGGTGGCGGCTGGCAGCGCTGGAAATTGAGCGATGTCTGAAAACCCTGGATATTCGGGGTCCCGACGCGGACATAACTTTCCTGGCTACTCACCGCTGGCTTTTCTGGGAACCCTCTCCCGCCAGCGGGGCCGCCGGGTTGGCAGACCCGCAATTGATCGAGGGTATGATGCAGCAGTTGCTGGACACGTATCCGCAATCGCTGGCCGCCGGTTGCCTGCATTACAACCTCGCTGTCACCGCCTTGCATACCGGGCATTGGCAAGCTGCCGCCGAGCATGCCCTGCGCGCCAGGCAAATTATCGAACCACTTCCTCCTCACGACGTGCTTGAGAAGGAGCTCATTGCCGCAACCTTCCTCCTGGAGGGCGCAAGTTTGAAGAACCTCGGCAGACCGGAACCAGCCAAGTCCGTATTTCACCGTGGCCTGGATTACGTGCGCGAGGCCAATGTCCGCGATGTCTGTCTGCCGCTCGGGCCGGCAATCGGGCATGGGGCCGGCGCGAGGAAGGTTTTTGGCTATGGCGGCGACCCCCCGGGCATCCCCACCCGGCTCGAAACGGAACTTGCGGCCTTGGAGGGAAAGCCCGCGCCTTCAACGCGTGCGGACTTGCGGCGCGATGCCAAGGAAATCGTGTCCGCGACCAATGCGCCCTCCGCAGGCCAGACGAACTGGCTGCAGATGGGCCGGCTTTATTGTCAAGACCAACGCTACCGCAACGCCCTCGACTGCTATCGAAAGGCTGTCGCCAAACAAATCCCGCTCGAGCAATGCCCTGGATTGAACACCGCTCTGCTCGAGGTGGCCCTGGACAGGAACCTCTCCCACCCGGCGGAGGAATTTCAGAAGTTGCGCCGGGAGCTGGGCTTTCCGCTCGTCGAACCCTCGTGGGTCGAGTGGTTTGCGGCGGGACGCAAGTACCAGACCAGCCGCCAGTTTGACCTGGACAAGGCCGTGGCTTGTTACAGCAACATGATTGAGTTCCTGGAGAATCCCGAAAGAGGCGGTTTCTATCATCTGAAGAGGCAGCCTGAACCTGATCGGGTCTTTTTGACCTGGGGACCCACTTTGGCAGAAATGGACGCAGGATGGTCGGGAGAGTATGACTCGCGCTGGTACAGCGCGGCTTTTTACTTGGCCAGATGCCTGATTGACCTGGGCCGGAAGGAGGAAGCCGCCCAATGGCTCCGGCGCATCGCTCTCAAAGGGGGAGGCGATCAGTTCTGGCTGCTCCTGGAAGCGGATTGGCATAGCGCCAGGCTCGACCGCCTCCCTCTCGGCGTCGGCGCCGCCCAAATGCTCAAAGACCTCCACGAGGAATCCGGCGCGCCGAAGTTTGGCCAAGTGGACGGCCCTTTCAAGCTGCCGAAACTTGCCCGAAAAGCCCTGGACCCCGGCGAACCGCCCGCGCCAAATGCGGAAATCCTTCGGTCCTTGACGAATGCCCTCATCGCCGCGGCTCACGAGCCGCCGCCTCAAGGCGGGCGCCCGAACCTGCCCCATCCGCAACTGGAGGCCTTTGTCGAACGCTACGGCCACGACACCGTCCCGGCGGTGCTCGCATTGCTCCCGGACACGGGAGACCCATTGCTCCCGCGGGCGGGAGGTTCATGGGATGAATCGGCCCTGAGGTGGATGCTGGACCGAACCGCCACCGCCAGCGACGCTCCATACGTCGTGGCCGCCTGTCCAAAACATTGGGGGCTCATTGGCGTCGCGGCAAGACTGGACCCCGAGGCAACTGCCCAAGTCCTGGCCGGCGAATGGCGGCGCCAGTCCGAGAGCCCCAACGGCCTCTACCGCCTCGACTTCATTTCCCGCATCATCCATGCCCGCTTGCGCCGCCTCTACCCGCTCGTGTTGGATTATGTACTCCACGGGGGAGCGAACCGTCATGGCTTCATCTTCACAATGGACGGCGTGGTCAATGACGAGAAGTCCGAGGAATTGGACTCGGCGTTTCGCCAAACGTTAGGTTGCTGCCTCAAGGCCAGTCTGCAAGAGAAGGACTATTCCGACCTCGCGCGCATTTCGCAGATTGCCCTCCGTCACGGCGTGTCCCAGGCCATCCAAGCTCTCCTTCTCTGCGAAGGTTCGACACCCGCTCAACTCCTCAAAGATATCCGTCCCTATGTGGACCTCCCGGCGCAGGAGAACGAAGCCGTGGAGTTTCTGCGCCTCAACGCCGGCAAGTGGCAATGGGAGCCCGCCCGCAAGAAATTCACGCTGCCAAAAGAGAAGAACAACTGACTCATGACTTCTGGTTTCGCTTTGTTGCTCGGCGTCCTGCTGTCCTGCGCCCCTGCCTTGGCCGAAACAAGGGCGGCCATTTCCAACGCCGTCGCCGTGCTCGACTTTAAAGCGGACGGCGATTTCGCGCCGGCAGACGACTGGACAGTGGGACTGGCGGATTATGTGGAACTGGCCCTCCAGAAAGAGGGAGTTCCAACGTTGGAACGCCGCCAAATTCGGTTGATCCTCGGGGAACGGGATTTGGAAACACACGGCGCGTTGGCCGCCGGAACATTGCAGGAAGTCAAACTCCCGGCGGTGGCTTATTTTGTCAGCGGGACTGTCAGCCGAACGGGAGCCGACGGCTTTGCCCTGACCTTGTCTGTCGTTCAGGCAGGCACGGCTGCCGTAAAGGCTTCCTGGACCCGGCGCGGCCTCTATTCCCAGGACTGGCTCTCAGCCATCCAGTCGCTGGCTGCCAACGTCCGCTCGGAGTTGCAGACACCGGAACCCTCTCTGCCGGCGCGTTCCGATTCTGAATCACTGACCTGGCTGCCGGAAGCCGCCCTGCCGTTCTTTAAGGGGCTCAACCTGTATTCGCGCGGTGATTATGCCCAAGCCATTCCGTGGTTCCGCGAGGCCTCCGGCAAGGCCGGCCATTTCGACCAGGCCCGCCTTTGGGAGGCGCGGGCCTCCCGGCAGGGAGGCTTACCGATGCTGGCGGAGTTCGCATTGAAGCCGGTCAAACCGTGGCTGCCGGCCGCGACGAATCTCCCGGCCAGGTTGCCGGTTGTGGCGGTGATTGGAACCGAAGGCGTGTCCGCCGCCGGCCGGGCGGTTTTCGTTGAGGCGCTGAAGCAGAGCGGCCGGTTCCGCCTCTTCGATCCAGGGTCAATCCAGGCTACCGCGCGGGAAATCGATCTCCAGCTCTCCGGCCAAATGGCCGCCCCGCTCAACGAACGCAGCGTTTGGCTGGTGATTGATTCCGTCATCCTTCTGGATGAACCCGGCGGGACGCCGCGCGCCCGGCAGCGAGACCTGCTTTCCGGAGAGCTATTGCGTCAGACGCGCGCTTCGTCCCCAAGCGGGCGCGGCGACGAGGCCTATGCCGTCCTGGCCAAGGCATTCCTGGAAAACCCGCGCACGGCTGATTCGCCAGCCGACACCAACTCTTCACTCCGGGACCTGTCGGAGCCCGATGCGCATGACACGCCGGCGTCCGCCTTCGCAAAGACCTGGCGCCTTGTCATTGCCCATCCCGATAACGCGCGCTATTGGGTTGCGTTATCCGACTCCTACGGCGACTGGAACGCCAGAATGTGGATTCTGGGACAGGCCATCAAGGCCGTGCAGAGCGACCGGCATCAGCCCGATGCCTCTTATTGGCTGGCCTCGGCGCTTTGGCGCAAACGTCTTATGTCGCGCTGGGCCTGGTTGTATTCTGAGGCGCCGTCCTACACAGAACTCCCCTTGACCAACGAGTTTGCCCGGCTCCTGGAATGGTATCCCAAAAGTCCCGAAGCCAAAACCGCCCTCCAAGAGGTCACCCGCAAGTCGGGCATGTACGTTTATTCCGACCCCAGTGACCGGCGTTTCCTGGGCGCAGTCTTTGGCAATATCGGTCCCGCGCGCAGGCCCATGGAAGCCCCGCCCGCCCCGGCATCAAAGGTGACCGACATGCAACGCCTGGCCCGGCTTGGAGAAATCCGCTCGAGGGGCGACGACGCCAGGGCATGGCTGGTGGCCGATTCTTTGCGCGACTCCAAAGACCCGGCCATCCGCGCGCAAGCCCAACCCGCTTATGACGCCCTCCTCAAGCGGCTCGTCGAACAGGACCAACAATTCAAAGCGTTCAACGCGGCTTGCGACCGGCGTCAAACGGAGGCCGCCTTGAATCTCGGCCGTCAATTACTCGGCAGTATCCAGCGCAAAGCCCGGCTGGCGGTGATTGACCGTTGCGGCGGACTGCTCAAAAAAAAGGGGAACGTCGATGCCTGGTTCCAATTTGTCTTCGAGCAGGCTGGAAAATACAAAGAGGATTTCGACTTCGATCCCGTCACCGGAGCGCCGATGACCGTGATTCTGGATTTTGTCCTCGAGGAAAACCCCGCCCGGGCCGAACGCTGGACCACTTCGGCCTGCGACCTGGAGTATGCGCGCCTGATGGGGGACCTGGCCGAAGAAATGCAGGCACGGCAGCGCCCCGATCTCTGCGCCAGGGTTTTTGAAGCCCTGGGCCGGGACCAAGCGCTGCCGGCAAGAAATCGCCTGACTGCCGCTTACGACTTGGCCCTGGCCCAATACCGGCAGGGGAAGGTGTTCGATGCTTTGGAGTCGCTCAAGGAACTGCTCCGGCAAACCGAGGGAACCGATACCCCGGTGGCGCGCAAGACCGGTTGGACCGGCGAGCAGGTCGAAGGGGCGGCCTTCGATCTCCTCAGGAGAATCCGCCTCTACTGCGATGGCGAGACAGATTTCACCAGGTGCTGCGGCGAACCGGCGCCGGCGCCGATGCCCGGCCCGGAGCTCGCCAAGGAAATGAATCAACTCCTGGGTGAACTCTGGGAGAACATGTCAGGCGGAGTCGGCGCAGAGAATCGGGCCATTCGGGAGAAGCTTCTTCAGCGCAAGAATCAACTCATGCCTCTGTTGCTCTATAAACTCTGGCGAGGAGAGGATGCCGCCCGCGTCCTGGCTTTTTGCGGCGAAATGGGGACCAACGCGGCAGCGGCGCTGCCCTACCTTCCGAGATACCTCTGCTACAGCGACAGCTTTCCGGAATGCAACAACGCCCTCAGCGCCTTTTGCGGCATCGGCAAGCCCGCCGCCTGCGCCACGCCCCTCTTGATTCTGGCGGCCGAGGGAACCGCCTCCACGTTCAACGCCGAGGCCGCGCTGCGCCGCGTGGGCCCGGCGCCGCCAAAGGTCATGCCGTATCTGGCCAAGCTCCTCTATCACAAAAACCCGGGCGTCCGCAAACGCGCGGCCAAAGCAATTCTGCAGACCCCTCGCCTGCAAGCCGCCGATGTCCATGACAAATCCGATGAGGAACTCATCGCCTTCGTCCGAAAATGGTGGGAAACAGACGGCATGAAGGTCCAGTGGCAAGAATAAAGAACCGCCTTTGCCACGTGCCGCCGGGCTTCGCGGCTTTGGAACTCTGGCCAATATGGTCGGTATCGCTCGCTTGCTGCTTAAAAGGCATCAGAGCCTCAAGAGTCCGCACCGAGCAACGGATTAAGCCGGCCAAAAGAATAATCTGCCGCATAGAGAACGCCCGACAGTACCGCGAAGCTACCAATTTCACAAGGCCAGAAAGTGGTGCCACCGCCTCAGAATTTCGCGTCAACACTTTTTTGGGTAGTGTCCCAATTTCGTTGTGCAATGCTTGCACTTGCGGTTTTTGTAGTCTCAACAATCGACTTGAAGCGATTTGGGGATGCTGGAAAAATGTGCTTCTATGTCCAATGAAATGCCCGGACACCCCTGGGTCTGGCTCAAACGCCAATGGCATCAAACGCGAGGCAACGCCAAATGGGATACTTTCAAAACGGGGGTGGCTATGTGCCTGAGCGCGCTTTGGTTAACCGTCTTTTTCCTGCGACAAGGCCCCGTATGGCAAGTTTACGGGCTTATGGGGATTGCCACAGTGGCAGCCTTTACTTTTCTGCTTTTTGATTCAAAGCTGGGGAAATTCGCGGCAGCAATCTTAGGCATCGCGTTTGTAGCCCTTTTTGTTGGCGCTCTAATCAGTTTTTACCGAGAGCAATATCAAGTGTCGGAACTCAAAAAAAGCCAGTCCGGGTCAATATCTGCGAGCAATCTGATGCATTCGCCGGTCGCTCAGGTGAGTCAATCTACTAATGTCGTTGTTAAGAACAACTCCGATAACGCCAAGAACTCGATAGACAATTCACCTAATTCGATTAACACAATCGGGCAGATGGGTGGAACCAACACACTCGTTCTCAAAACACCCGAGCCTTATATTTATGAAACCAAAGTAATATCAATAAATGTTCCTAATGGATTACGGTCATACAGGACGGAAGTTAAAATAAAGGTCGCAAATACGTCGAATCATCCAAACGTTAGATTGCATCATAAAAAGTTGCCGTGCGTAATCCTGAGCGAGGAGCTGACGAATACAATGAATCTTTTTGAAGCCACGACTAATGGTCCAATCACTGGAATTGTCGGTTCAGTTATATTGATGACTAGTGCCAAAGTGGAAGAAAAGGACCTCGTTTTTTTCTTAAAAGAACATCCCCCAACTGGCGACTAGATCGCGTTTTTATGGCGTTTCCTCTGTTTGATTTCTGCCACAATCGCGGCTTTGACGGCCTCTTGCGGCCCTACAACGGGCGGGATTTCCAGGACGGCTACAAAGCGTGTGCACTCATCCTCCTGGCCGTCCAAATGGCTCCAGGCGTAGCAGCGTTGCGCTTTGGGGTGTGCTGTCAGATCAAAGACTTCAACATCACCCCGCCACACGGTCTTGCCCCGAAACACTTCATGCACGGGCACGGATTCGCGCCAGACGGCCCCGCACTTGTGCAGGTGTTGAACTGCGACTCGCAGCCGGTCCAGGTATTCGCGTTTATTCGCCACAGGCTTCGATCAGGTCCGCAGCGGTCCAAATGCTCTGCTCGACTCCCCCAGCCTGGGCTGGGGTGGTTCGCAGGGCAAGGTGAATCTTGCACAGGCTGTAGTACGCGAAGTGCAGGGCGATGGCGGCTTTGAAGTTCTCCGGCTTTTTGGAAAAGGCGTTGGTCAGGCGCGTAAGCCGCCGGACGTGCATCCGCATCGTGTGGTTCTGCTTTTCGACATGCGAGGCTGAAATCCGGCATCGAACCGGGTTGCCGACTTTGACTGATTTCGTGACAGCGCAGCATTCGGCGGGCGAATACCTACTCGCGACATCCTGGTTGAGATTGACGACTGAGAAGGTTTTTACGACCTGCCCATAATCCACCTCGGCCCCGAAGCTGCGCTCGACCGCTTCATCGTAGGCTGATAGGGCGTCGGATGAAAGTTGTGGACGGCAAACCAGCCGGGCCGCCAACTCCTCAAGAAACATGTTGGCGTAATAGGCTTCCCGCTTGCCGACGATGAACGAGGGGACCAGCTTGGTTTCGCTGTCCAGGGCAAAGAAGGTCCAGGCATCGCCCAGGCCGGTGTTGCGCTCAATTGGCGTGGCATGTTTGTTTTTCTTGCCGATGAAGCCCCAAGTCTCATCAATCTGCAAATCGGCGCAGGGCAGGTTCCGCATTTCCGCATGCTGAACCGGCAGCCAGCCTCGGATGGCAAGTGCCGTTCGGGCCAGTGCCGCATATCGGCGTCCGATTGCCGGAGCGCCATCGGATGCACGCTCGCGCCCGCTGCGCTGCTGGCGCCTCGCCGGCCGGGTTTCAGAGTTCCAGCATCCAGCCGATGGCCTGGCGAACGCTGGCCAGCACGCTCGGCTCAAACCGCCCGGCCTTCCCCTGGAGCCGGTGGAATTCCACAGAGGCCATGCCCTGGACATTGGCCACGCCTTCGTACCGGCCTGGCAGCCACCGGACGCGCGGAAGGGGCACCTCGTAGTTGCCGCCCTTCACCTGGGTGGTGAGTGGCACGCAGATCGCCAGCGCGCGCGTTGCATCCGGGTCCTCGCGGGAAACCACCATCAGCGGGCGAACCTTCCCGGCAATCCCCAAGTCCACCCAATAGACCTCACCAGGCCTTGGCGTGGTCATAAAAGCTTTCCAACGTGGCTGCGCGCCGTTCCCAGGACCCCGCTAAGGATTCCTCCGCCCGCGCCCCAAGAGTGACCGGGACCTTTCCGGTTCGGGCAATCTCACTGACAAAGATGCGGAACATCTCCGGGGTAGAAGTGCCCAGGGTCCTTGTGACTTCGTTGGCCCTGTTGAGCAACCGCTTGTCGATTCGGCAGCGGAATAGCACAGTCATGCCGGAATTGTGCCATCTCTTGGCTCGCTGTCAACAATGGACGCCACGGGCTGAGCGGGTTATCTTATGCCTGATATGAATCCCGGTTGAAAATGGACCGCCAGGCGCAAATAGACCTGGAAACGCTGCGCGCGGTCGTTCCGGCCCTGGAACGACTCGAGGGCGAATGGAACGACGCGAGGGTTTCGGTGGCGGCGCGCCGCCGGGGCTACTTCACCCCGGACGAGGAAGACCGGGTGCGGCAGATTCTCCTGGCCTATCGCAATTATCGATTCGCCTTGTACGAGATAATCTATCGCGGCTACGAGTACCCGCGAATCCAGGCGCCGGAGCGCCAGCTCATCGTCTTCCTGCTCGCGTTCGCGGCGGCGCTGACGATTTATGCCAAATCTCTCAAGCTGATCCTGGCCTACGAACGGGAGCCGCTGGTGCGAAAAAAGCTGAACGAGCCCGACACGACATTCGAGCTGGAGCCGGGCTTTTTCGAGGAGGTGCTCCGCGGCTATAGCTCGCCGGCGAATTACCGCGGCCTGGCCAAGGCCGCCTGGTTCTGGCGCCGCAACCGCCGGGGCGCGCAGAGACTCGCTGCGGCCTCGCCGGACGATTGGAAGTGGCTGCTCGAACTGGTCCGGCGCCAGCGCGGCATTGTGCGCCAGCGGCTGTTGCACGTTCTGCTCTGCCGCTTGCGTTATGACTGGCGGGCCTTTGGCCGCACGGTGCTCCAGCCCGTCCGCAACACCCGCTACAACATCCGGTCCCAGATCGCCGGGGCCTGCTCGAACCTGCGAACCACTCTTCACTACGACCCGGCCCTCAAACCGGAGGTCCTGGCCCGGCTGCATCCCCGCCTGCGCCCGGGCGATGTGCTGATGATCCGCGCCGAGAAGAAACTCACTTCCGCCATCCTGCCCGGTTTCTGGGCGCACGCGGCCCTGTTCATCGATGGGGCCGCCGGGCTGGAGTCCTTGGGCATCGGCGCTCAGCCCCTGGTTGCCAGGCACAGAGACTGCCTCTTGAAACAGGACGCGGGCCGTGGATGCGTCATCGAGGCGATCAGCCCTCGAGTGCAAGTGAACTCGCTCGAGACCGCCTTGGTTGCCGATCACTTGGCCGTGCTCCGGCCAAGGCTCGGCGCCGAGGAACTCAGGGCGGGCGTCGCTGCGGCCTTCCAACACATTGACAAACCCTACGATTACGAATTCGACTTCAACATCAGCACCCGCATCGTTTGCACCGAACTGATCTACCGCTGTTTCCACAAGCGCGGCCCAATCGAGTTCACGCTGGTCAAGCGGCTAGGCCGCTTTACCCTCAGTGGCGACGACATCATGGACCAATGGCTCGACTCTTTGAATTGCCCGGGGCGGCCTGGCACGGGCGGCTTCGACCTGGTGACGCTGGTCCTGAGGCTGGACCATGGCCGGGCGGAGTTCTTTGAAGGGCCGCCGGCCCTGGCCGCCCTTCAACGGATTCGGCGGGGCTGGAGGCCCGCCAGCCAACCGGCCCTGTGCTTGGAGGAGCCGCGCCAGGTTGAGGCATGAGCGGCCACTACGATCTCTGGCACCGGTTCGTTTATCGCTTCATTTTGGGCGTCTATTTCGCCCGGGTGACCGTGACCCACCGCAACCGGCTGCCGAGGCGCGGCCCGGCGCTCTACCTGGCCCTGCATCGGAACGGGGCCGTCGATGGCTTTGTTTATCATCGCGCCCTGGGCGGGCCGGCCTTCATGATTTCGACCCAGCTCCGAAAGAACTGGTTCGCCCGGCTTTTTTTTGCCGGCATCGCCGTCGCCCGCATGAAGGACGGGGGTGAGCGCGGCGGGAACGAGGCCGCCCTGAAGCAGTGCCTGGAAGGCCTCCGCGCCGGCGGACAGCTTTGCGTGTTTCCGGAAGGCACCAGTTCGTTGGGCCCGCGGCACCTGCCGTTCAAGAGCGGGGCGGCGTGGCTCATCATGGATTACCTGGGGAGCCACGGCCCCCCCCTGCAGGTCGTGCCGGTGGGGATTCACTATGAATGCCCCTGGGCCTTCCGGGCCAAGGTCGAGGTCGCGGTGGGCAAGCCAATCGCCTT
>Ga0181536_10003989_pt1 | contig 15839 bp, 18 predicted proteins | sample PEATcosm2014_Bin_41_FD_121105 | JGI IMG/M metagenome (GOLD analysis project Ga0181536, IMG submission 121105) | Peatland microbial communities from MTU Mesocosm Facility, Houghton, MI, USA - PEATcosm2014_Bin17_60_metaG | ecosystem: Environmental > Terrestrial > Soil > Wetlands > Peat | place... | reverse complement strand
CGCGCGAGCACGGTCGTCGTCAGCGGCACGCCGGTCCGCCGGCCGAAGGGGCAACGCAAAGCGCCCGATGCGCAAGCGCCGGTCTTCGGCCCAACGCAACAGCTGGACATCGAGTTGGAGCTGGGCTTCGTCACCGGGCCCGGCAACCAACAGGGGGAACCGATCGCCGCGGACGCGGTGCGCGACCACGTGTACGGCTACGTGCTGCTCAACGACTGGAGCGCGCGCGACGTCCAGGCCTGGGAGGTGCGGCCGCTCGGACCATTTCTGGCGAAGTCGTTCGCGACGTCGATCTCGCCCTGGCTCGTCTCGCTCGACGCGCTCGAACCGTTTCGCGTGCCGAACCGCGCGCAAGAACCGGAACCGCTGCCGTATCTGCGCGCGCGCGGATCGTATGCCTACGACATCGGCCTCGAAGTGTTGCTGCTCACCGAAGCGATGCGCGCGCAACAGCTCGCGCCGGCCGTCATCTCGAAAACGAACTTCCGGGAGATGTACTGGAACGTCGCCCAACAACTCGCGCACTTGACGTCGAACGGCTCACGCATCCGCGCCGGCGATCTGTTCGGCAGCGGCACGATTTCGGGCAGCGAGCCCGGCAGCTACGGCAGCCTGCTCGAACTGAGCCGCGGCGGCGCGCAGCCGATCCCGCTCCCGTCAGGCGAAACGCGCACGTACCTCGAAAACGGCGACACCATCGTCCTGCGCGGGAGCGCGGGCGGCGGCGCGACCCGCATCGACCTCGGCGAAGTCCGCGGGACGATCAGCGCCTAGATCGGGTCGTGGAAGCCCTGCCGAATCATCTCTTCGCTCTGCCGGCGCGCTTCGCGGAAGAACTTCGACTCTTTGGCGTTGTTCGGGTCGACGAGCAATCGCGCGAGCTCCTCGTCGAAGAAGCGCGTGACGTCGGCGGCGGCGTGCATGCCGTGCAGGTAACGCTGCGCGATCATCAGCCGGTAGATCCGATCGGTCGCGAGGTCTTCCATGTAGCCGTCGAGCAGTGAGGCGCCGCGGCCCATCAAGTAGCCGCACCGGTAGCGGATGACGGTGCGGACCGCGGCGCGCGTCCCCTGCACGGTCTTCGTGCCGGCGTTGCCGAGCGGCGGCCGCAGATCCGGCGTCTCGTTCGCGGCCGGTTTACGCTTCATGCCTTGATTGGGTTTGGGAAACTGCGCGACCGCGATCTCGTTCTGGTCCGGGTGCCCCGTCCACGCGCCGTCGAACAGGAACGCGGCTTCGTTCTTCTTGTCGTTCTCGAGCATCTCGAGCGCCTTTTTGTTCAGCTCGGCATTGGCGCGATCGGGAAAGAGCGCGGTCATGCCGCCGATCGCGAGCAGCCCGTGGCGATGGCAGACTTCCGGGATGCGTTCGCGCAGCGCCTGAAAGAACGGGACGTCGATCGGGATCGTGTTGCGATCGGGCAGAATCCAGGCCGGATCGTCGAGGTTGAAATGAATCAGGCTGGCCATGTAGTCCCAGCGCCCCAGATTCAACCCGACCAGATGATCGCGCAACGTGTAAGCAAACTCTTCGATTTGGTAGGCGAACGGGTGCGATTCGACCAGCGCCATGCACTTGATCGCGGTGGACGGCTGACCTTTGGCGACGGCGAGGGCGACGAAAACGTCGCGCCACCAAAGGGCCTCCTCGGCCGACTCGGTCTTCGGAATGTAGATCGCGAGCGGATGTTTCAGTCGCGAGAAATCGAGCTTGTAGACCAGCAGCGCGAGATCGAACAGCGACGCCGACGTCGGTTCTTTGAGGACGCCGGCCTGCGAGAGGTGCAGCCCGCGCACGCGCGTCCACAGCACGGCCGGGCTGTCCTCGATGTGCACGACCGCGTTGCCGCGTTTGGCGTCGGTATACGTGAGTTCGCCGTAATACGCGGCGATCGCGTTGTCGATGCCCCGGAGCGTGTGCGAAAACAGGTTGGCCATCGAGTCTTCGAGGTCGAGCATCACGCCGGGCGCGCCCGAGTTGAGCATCTTCACGACCAGCTCGGGATCGTCGGCCGGGCCGGTCATCTGATTGCGCTGGTCGGCGCACCACGCCGGCAGCTCGATCTGCCAGTTTCCACCCGCTTCCGAGAGGCCGAGATAGCCGGGGCGTTTGCCCTCGAGCGACGCCTTGAGCACGGCTCTACGGTTGGCGATGATCTGCTGCTGGCGCCGCGTGAACGCCTCGTGCAAGGGCGCGTAGAACGCGGCAAAGCGCGTCGGCAGGTCGCGCTCGATCGAGAAGCCCTGGGGCGCGGAGCTCATCGGGGGGATGTGCCGCGTCTTCGCCTGCATCATTGCGCCCCGTGCCGGTTCGTTCCGGGAGGCCCGCTTCCCGTTCGCGAACGCCTCGGCGAGGCCGGCGACCGTAGCTCAATCTGGATAGAGCAGGGCACTCCTAAGGCCAAGGTTGTCAGTTCGATTCTGACCGGTCGCACCAATCCTCATCAGAAGACGCGCGCGGTGAGAATACCGGCGGCCGCACCGGCCATCCCGAGCACGACGCTGACGCCGACGTAGAACACCGCGTTGAGCGGCAAGCCGCCGGTCCAGTACGCCAGCGCCTCGACCGAAAACGTCGAGAACGTCGTATAGCCGCCGAGTATCCCGGTGGCGAGGAAGAGGCGGAACATCGGCGGGAGCCCGGCCCGGGTCCGGGCCAGTTCGATGACGATCCCGATCAGGAACGAGCCGCTGATGTTGATGAACATCGTCGCGTAGGGTGCCCCGGTCACTCCGGCCCGCATGACGACCAGATTCGTGATCCACAGCCGGGCAATGCCGCCGAGAGCCGCCCCCAGGCCGACGGCCAGGGTCTGCATGGTTACCTACCTGTACGGAGATGGCGGTCGATCCGTCCGCCCTTGTGGCGATGCTTGGCCGTATGCTATCATGAACGCCTGGAACGGGCTCGGCCCCGTTTTCTTTATGTCCGGCGCCCTCGGCGCCTCACGGATTGAACGATGGCAAAGAAAGAAAATCGCGTTATGGTGGTGATGGCCTGCACCGAGTGCAAGCGCCGGAACTACAATACGTTCAAGAACAAGCAGAACACCACCGACCGGCTCGAGCTGAGCAAGTACTGCCGCTTCTGCCGCTGCCACCGGGCGCACCGGGAGACCAGGTAACCCCTTCCCCAGCCGAGGGCGGTAGCTCAATTGGTAGAGTTGCGGTCTCCAAAACCGTCGGTTGCAGGTTCGAGTCCTGTCCGCCCTGCCAGATTTTTGCGGTATAACACAAGATGAAGACGACTCCCAAGGGTCCGGTTCGACCGGCTAAGCGGCCCGCGGCTACCTCGGCCGTGCGGGCGAGAAACTCGCGCGCCGCGCAAGAGTTTTTCGGCGGCATCGTCCAGGAGATGCGACGCGTCACCTGGCCCACGCGCGAGGAATGGATCGCCGCGACGATCCTGACCGTCGTGCTCGTGGTGGGCGTCGGCGTCTTCACCTATCTCGTCGACATCACGTTCGGCGCGATCTTCAGTTTCCTCACGGGCGGAGCACGGTAATGGATCAGACTACGGTCGAGAACGCCGAAGAAGCCGGCGTCGAGATTGTCGACGGCGTGCCGGCGGAGACCCTCGACGCGGCGGCGACGACCGCCCCCAAGGCCAAGACGAACAAGAACTGGTTCGTCATCCACACCTATTCCGGTTACGAGAACAAGGTGAAGGCGAACCTCGAGCGGCGCATCCACTCGATGAACATGCAGGACAAGATCTTCCGCGTGCTCGTCCCGATGGAAGACGAAGTCGAGTTCAAGGACGGCAAGCGCAAGATCACGCCGAAGAAAGTCTTCCCGGGCTACGTGCTTGTCGAGATGGACATGGACGACGCGTCCTGGTACGTCGTGCGCAACACCAGCGGCGTCACCGGTTTCGTCGGCTCGCCGGGTTCGGGTGAGAAGCCGGTCCCGCTGCAAGAAAAAGAAGTCAAGACGATTCTCAAGCAGATGGGCATCGAGACGCCCAAGCTCAAGATCGACTTCGCCAAGGGCGACCGCATCAAGGTCACCTCAGGCCCGTTCTTCGACTTCACCGGCATCGTCGACGACATCCAGCCGGAAAAAGAAAAGGTCCGCGCGCTCATCTCGATCTTCGGCCGCGAGACCCCGGTCGAGCTCGAGTTCTACCAGATCGAAAAGGTTTAAGCAGCTCGGAAGGACCGCGCAACATCTGGCCCTTCGGCGGGTAAAACCGCGGCATGCGAGTGCTGCGGTTTTTTCGTCTCTTTCGGGCCTGGCGGTCGTTCTCGACCGCGATCCGCTTGGTGCGCCATCCCGCCGTGCCGCTGCACCTCAAGCTGATCGCGCTGGCGGGCGCCCTCTTGATCCTCTCGCCGATCAACCTCCTCGGGGACATCCCGTTCCTGGGCCTGTTCGACGACGTCGCCCTGCTGGCGCTCCTGGCCGGCTGGTTCGCGACCGCCGCCGCCCCCTACGCCGAGGCGGTGACCCTAGAGGGCGAACTGGTCCCGGTGGACGGCAGTAGGCCGCCTGCGGTATAATCCGCGGGTTGTGCGCCGGTTGGCGTACCGATCCGGAGGGCGACCCCGCCGCCGGACCGACCCTAGGGGCAGAGGCGCGAGAGCGGCTCGTTAGGAGAAAACAATGGCGAAGAAAGTCGTCGGCAAAATTGGCTTAGCCTTGCCGGCCGGCAAAGCGACCCCGGCACCGCCGGTGGGGCCCGCACTCGGGCCGTACTCGCTGAACATCATGGATTTCTGCAAGCAGTACAACGACCGTACTGCGAGCCAGCCCGGGATGATCATCCCGGTCGAGATCACGGTCTTCGAAGACCGCACGTTCACGTTCATCACGAAGACGCCGCCGGCGTCGTTCCTGATCAAACGCGCGCTCGGCATCGAGTCCGGCTCGAAAGAACCCAATCGCAACAAAGTCGGCAAGTTGACGCAAGCGCAGATCAAAGAGATCGCGACGACCAAGATGCCCGACCTCAACGCGAACGACATCGACCACGCGATGAAGATCATCGCCGGCACCGCCCGCTCGATGGGCGTGGACGTCGCATGATGAGCATGGTGATGGAGCGAGCGCAGCAGAATCGCGCAATGGCAAAAACGCAACTTGCGAGCTCGAGCTGGGGGGCCACCGCAGTGGGGGGCGCGCAGTCTGGGACGGAGCGCCTGTAAAATGAAGAAGCACGGCAAGCGCTTCCGCAACCTCACCTCGGCCTTCGATCCGGCCGCGCTCTATGCGACCAACGAAGCCGTCGCATTGGTGAAGAAGAACGCCAACGCGAAGTTCAACGAGACGATCGAGATCCACGTCCGCCTGGGCGTCGATCCGAAGAAGTCCGATCAGAACGTGCGCGGCACGGTCAGCCTGCCGCACGGCACCGGCCGCACGGTGCGCGTGATCGCGTTCGCGCGCGGCGACAAGCTCAAAGAAGCCGAAGCGGCCGGCGCCGATTTCGTCGGCGAAAACGATCTGGTCGAAAAGGTCAAAGCCGGCTTCACCGACTTCGACGTCGCCGTGGCGACGCCGGACATGATGGCGACGATCGGTAAGGAACTCGGCCGCATCCTCGCGCAGAAGATGCCGAACCCGAAGTCGGGCACCGTGACGCCGAACATCGGCAACGCGATCCGCGACATCAAGGCCGGTAAGGTCGAATATCGCCTCGACAAGACCGCGATCGTGCACACGCTCGTCGGCAAGGCGAACTTCGACGAGAAGGCGCTCACCGAGAACATCGACACGCTGATCGATGCGATCGTGCGGGCCAAGCCGTCGGCCGCCAAGGGCACCTACCTGCGTTCGATCACGCTCGCCAGCACGATGGGCCCGGGCGTGAAGATCGATCCGACCCGCGTCAAAGCAACCGCCGCAACCGCCTAACGACGGGGGCGGATACCGGAGGCCGTCTTGGGATTAACTGCCCGAGACGGCTTTGTTCGCGGCGTCGAAGCCGATCTTGCTGTGCGTGCCGTCGCAGAACGGTTTCGTCACCGAGCCGCCGCAGCGGCACAACGCGATGTTGGTCTTCCCTTCGGGGATCGGGACCGGATTGCCGTCGGCATCCGTGAGGTCGATCGGCCCGCTCACGAGGTACGGACCGTTGGGACGGATCTTGATCGTTACATCTGCCATGCGCGGTGCTTCGTGCGGTGATTGACGGCACCATTCCGGTCGACGTCCGGCTCGTCGTCGCGCTCGCCACGATCGTGCTGGCCGGTGTCGCGAAGGGCGTCACCGGCATGGGCTTGCCGGTTGCCGGCGTGCCGATTCTGGTTGCGCTCTACGGCGATCTGCGGCTCGTGCTGCTGACCACCATCTTCGCCACCGCGCTCTCGGACCTGCCGATGCTCTGGCGCTTTCGCAAGAACTACCGCGAGGCGTCGATCCTGACCGGCTTCCTGATCTGCGGGCTGATCGGCATCGTGATCGGCACGCGCATCCTGATCTACGTCAAGGTCTCGATCCTGAGCGCGGTGCTCGCCACCGTCGTCATCGCATTCATCCTCGTCTCGTGGTTCGGCCGGGTTCCCACGATGAGCCGGGTGCTCGCGACGCGGCTCGGACCGCTGATCGGTTTTGCCTGCGGCATCATCCAGGGCAGTGCCGGCGCGTCGGGGCCGATCGTGACGACGTACCTCGTCAGCTCGCAGCTCTCGCGCGACGGTTTCCTGTTCGCGATCAACGCGATCTTCTGCGTGCTGGACTGGACGCAGTTCGTCTCGCTGCAGCAACTGCACCTGACGACGGCGGCGATCTGGGCGTCGTCGCTGGTGGTCGCGGTGCTGGCTTTTGCCGGCATGACGCTCGGCTTTGCGATCCAGAAGCGCATCGACGATGTGATCTTCCGGCGCGCGGTGCTCGTGATGCTCGCCTGCGCCGCCGTCGGCCTCGTGATTCGCGCGCTGCGCGGCTAAAGGGGCGAGGTTGGGGCGGTCCCTCGACCGCGCTGCGAGCCTGTGCCGAGCGCAGCGAGGTGCGCGCTCGGGATGACAGGGGGACGCGCTGCCGGAATACGGCGGGCATGAACACGTCTTCGGCTGACAAATCCGTCCCGGGCGGGAAGAACGTCCTCGTCGAGTTCGAGGACGGGATCGCTTGGGTGTCCCTCAACCGTCCGGAAAAGCGCAACGCGATGAATCCGGCGCTGGCCTACGAGATGCTCGAGGTCCTCGAGGCGCTCGAGGTCGACGAACGGGCCGGCGTGCTCGTGCTGACCGGCACGGGCGCCGCGTTTTCCGCCGGCATGGACCTCAAGGAGTACTTCCGGGCCACCGACGGTATGCCGACGCTCGAGCGGCTGCGCATCTACCGCGTCAACGCCATGTGGCAGTGGCGGTTGCTCGCGCCGTATCCGAAGCCGACGATCGCGATGGTCAACGGCTGGTGCTTCGGCGGCGCGTTCACGCCGCTGATCTCGTGCGATCTGGCGATCGCGGCCGAGGACGCGGTCTTCGGTCTCTCGGAGATCAACTGGGGGATCATCCCGGCCGGCATCGTGACCAAAGCGGTGGCGCAAGTGATGAACCAGCGCGACGCGCTCTACTACATCATGACCGGCGAGACGTTCGACGGGCGGCGCGCCAAGGAGATCGGCCTGGTCAACGACGCGGTGCCCAAGGAGCAACTGCGCGAGCGGACGCGCAAGCTCGCGCACACGCTGCTCGAGAAGAACCCGGTCGTGCTGCGCGCCGCCAAACAGGCCTACAAACACGTCCGCGACATGACGATGGAGAACGCGGCCGACTACCTCGCATCGAAGATGGATCAGACCTCGTTCCTCGACCCGGCTAACGGCCGCGCCGAAGGTATGAAGCAGTTCCTCGATGAGAAATCGTTCAAGCCGGGCCTCGGCGCCTACAAGAAGCGCTGACTGCCGCCGATGAAGACGCAGGTTTTTCTGCACTCGTTCGCGCAGCGCGTCCCCGGCCGCGAGGCGCTGGTCTGCGAGCAGACCCGGATCACCTACGCGCAGTACGAGCGGCGCACGAACCAGTTTTCTGCGGCGCTGCACGCGCGCGGCGTGCACGCGGGCGACCGCGTGTTGCTGCTCTTGCACAACGGCGTCGAGTGGCCGCTGGCGTGCGTGGGCGTGATGAAGCTGGGTGCGCTGGTCGTTCCGGTCAGTACGCGCCTGACCGCGCATGAGATCGCGTTTCTCGTCGGCGACGCCGACCCGCGCATCGTCGTCGCCTCGGACGACCTGCTCGACCTCGCCGTGAGCGCCGCTGCCGGCGGCGCGGCGGAGGTGCTGCCCCTCGGCGAGCTGCTGGCCGAAGCCGAACGCGCGAGCGATGGGCCCTGGCCGCTGGTGCTCGATTCGGACGACTGCATGATCGGCTACACGTCGGGAACGTCGGGCACGCCCAAAGGCGCGATCACGACGCACAACAACTTCGTGCTGGTCGCCATGTACAACAACTTCCACTACGGCTTGAACGAGCACGACCGGATTCTGGTGACGACGCCGTTCGCGCACCGGACCGCGATCGCGCGCATGTACAACGCGCTCACGCTGGGCGCGACGCTGGTGATCATGCCGCGCTTCGATGCCGCCGAGACACTTGCGACGATCGTGCGCGAGCGCATCAGCGTGACCGGTCTCGTCCCGACCATCGCGCGGATGATGCTCGATGCGATCGACGGCGATACTTCCGCGTATGCCGGCCTGCGCATGATGATCTCGGTCGGCGAAGCGTTCCCGGTCGAGCTGAAGAAGCGGCTGTTCGCGACGTTGCCGAACTGTAAGCTGTCGTCGTCGCTTGCGATGACCGAAGCCTACGGCGCGGCGGTGCTGACGTCGGACGATCAGATCACGCACGCCGCTTCGGCGGGACGCCCGCATCCGGCGGTCGAGGTGATGCTCGCCGACGACGCCGGGCAGCCGGTGCCGACCGGCGAGGTCGGCGAGATCCTGGTGCGTTCCGGCGTTCCCGGTACGGGCGTGGTGATGCGCGGCTACTGGAACCGGCCGCAAGAAACGGCCGAGTCGTTCCGCGACGGCTGGTTCATCACCGGCGACATGGGACGCTTCGATGCGGACGGCTACCTGTACTTAGTCGACCGCAAGAAAGACATGATCCTCAGCGGCGCGCTGAACATCTATTCCAAGGAAGTCGAGGACGCGATTCGCAGCCATCCCCACGTCGCCGACGTGGCCGTCGTCGGCACTCCCGATGCGCAGTTCGGCGAAGCGGTGGTGGCGTTCGTCGAACTGCGAGGTGACGCGCGGCTGAGCGAGGACGAGGTCATCGAGCACTGCCGCGCGCTGATCGCGAGTTACAAGAAACCGAAGTACGTTTTCTTCGAGACCTTTCCGAAGAACGCGCAAGGCAAGGCGCTCAAGCGCGAGCTCCGCGACCGGGTCAAGGACGCGCTAGGCGCGACTCAACCGTAGCCCAGTCGACGTTGCTGAAGAAGGCCTCGATGTACTTGGAGCGCTCGGACGGCTTGTAGTCGAGCAGAAAGGCATGCTCCCAGACGTCCATCACGAGGATCGGCTTGAAGCCGGCCACGTTGCCGTCTTCGTGCAGCGTCACCCAGTGGTTCGAGAGCCGGCCGTTCTTGGGATCCTGATAGGCGATCGCCCAACCGACGCCGCGCATCCCGCCGACGGCGGCGAAGTCTTTCTTCCACGTCTCGAAGTCGCCGAAGCTCGCTCCGGCCGTGTTGTAGAGGTTTCCCGATGACGGCGTGCCGTTGCCGTTCGCGGTCAGGTTGTCGAAATACAGTTCGTGCAGCACCATGCCGTTGTACTCGAAACCGAGGCGGCGCGTCAGTTCGGCGAACGGCAGATCGGCAGCGCTTCCCTTGCCGCTGCGGATCAGCTCGGTGCGCTGCTCGTTGAGCAGGTTCGTGTTCTTGACGTAGCCTTCGTAGAGCCCGAAGTGCGTCTCGAGCGTGCGGTCGGAAATGCCCTTGAGGCCCGCGAGTTTCCACTTCTTGGCGGTGTAGGATTCTTGGAGTGTAGTCGTCATGCCTGACGTCTACCCACCCACCGAACCCTACACGCGGGCCAAGCCGGGGCTAGGTACCGTCGGCCTTGACGGCCGGGGTCGTCGAGAACTCGACGTCCTCGTACTTCGTGCCTTCTTTCGTGGTCTTGCGCATGTACATGTCTTGGGTGATGTCGTGCGTTTGCGGATCGATCACGATCGGCCCGCGCGGGCTGTCCAGCTTCAGGCCGCTCCAGATCGCCATCGTCTTGTCGGGATCGACGCTGCCCTTTTGCGCAGCGACGGCCTTGTCGATGGCCGACATGCAATCGTAACCGGCGACCGCGAAGAAGTTCGGCTCGAGCGTCTTGGTCGGATCGGCGGCGTGGAACGCGTTCACGAAATCGCGGTTGAGCTTCGAATTGTGCACGGCGGAGTAGTTGAGCGTGCTGATGACGCCGTTGGGCTCGTCGCCCATCTGCGGCAGCGCGTCTTCTTCGAGGGTGTCACCCGAAGCCAGGATGCGAATGCCCAGCTTGTCGAGGCCGTTTTGGTGGAAGGCCTTGAAGAACGCGACCGACGGGATCCCGGCGCCGACGAACACGAACACCGCGTCCGGCTTGGCGTCCTTGACGCGCTGGATGTAGGCGCTGAACTCGGTGTTGTTGACCGGGACGAGCACCTCACCGAGCATCTTGCCGCCGGCCGCGGTGAAGGTGTCGGAGAAGGCCTTGCCGCCGTCGATTCCGGGCTGGTAATTGGCCAGCACGCTGTAGGCGGTCTTCACCCCGTTCTGCCAGGCCCACTTCGCGAGCGGCACGGTGATCTGTGCCATCGTCACGCCGAGGCGCGTCGAGTACGGTGCTTTGGCGAGCAGGCCGCCCCCGGCGGCGTTGACCATGCAGTAGGGCGTTTTGGACTGCGTCGATACGGTCGCCATAGCGACGGCGTTCGGCGTGAACGTGCTGCCCAACAAGAAGTCGACGTGATCTTGCACGACGAGCTCGGTGGCGAGCCGCCGCACGACGTCGGGCGCGACCCCGGTGTCGTCACGCTTGATCAGCTCGACCTTGCGGCCCGACATCATGCCGTTGTGCTGGGCCAGCCAGGCCGCGAGTGCGGCGTCGAGGACCGGGCCGGCGCTGGGGTCACCCCCGGTGTAGGAGTACACGATGCCGATTTTCAGCGGCGGCAGATCGGCTGCGCCGGCGGCGGTGAGCGCGAACAACCCGACAAGTACCGCAACAAATATCTTCCGAAGATGCGTCATGGGGGCAACTCCCTCGCAAGGCGACTGTAAGCGGCTCATGTTCGATTTTTGAGCGTGTACCTGCCGAGCTCGTCGCGGGTGATCGGCAGCTCGGCGCGCAGGCGCTCGAGCTCGAGCACGATCTCGCGGCCGTCGCGGCTGCCGGCCGCGGCGATCAGTTCCTCGAAGCGCTTGGGGCCGTCTTCGAGCGCCGCGCGGAGCGACGGGAAGCGCCGGTTCCCGTACGTTGGGGCCTCGGGGATCAGCGCGTCCATGCCGCTGCGCCCGAAGGCGACGGTCAGATCGAAGCCGGCCTTGGCGCCGGTGCGCTTGCCCGGATCGAGCGAGGGGTCCAACGGCAGCGCGCGCATCCCGCGGTGGACGACGAGATCGCGGTCGGCTTGGAAGCGCGTCGCCAGCGCCCAGTCCATCTCGGCGTCGGAGAAGATGTCGATGTCGGGATCGACCACGAACACGTTCTTCACGTTGGCGAGACAGCCGAAGACGGCGGAGATCGCGTTTTGCGCTTCGCCCGGCACGCGCTGGCGCATCTGGATCCGCACGTTGTAGTTGCCGCCGCTCGACGCGGTGGCGTACACCGCGCGCGGCTCGCGTACCGCGGTCTGCAGCGCGTTCCAAATGATGACCTCGCTGCGCAGTGCGCCCAACTGTGCGGTGTCGGTCGTGGCCAGGAGCCGGCCGCTGATGCTGGCCGTCTGGAAGAGCGGATCGCGGCGGTGCGTGATTGCGGTGAGGTGGAAGATCGGATTGTTCTTCACGCCGCCGTAGTAGCCGAGGAATTCGCCGTAGGGGCCTTCGGGTTCGACGAATCCGCGCTCGTCGATGTAGCCTTCGAGCACGTATTCGGCGTCGGCCGGAACGCGTACGTCGTTGGAGACGCCCTTGACGACGGCGACCGGCGCGTCGCGCAGCGACGAGACCAGGCTCAGCTCGTCGCCCGGCAGACGCATCATCGACGCGACGTAGTCGATCGGATGCGCGCCGACGACGAAGCTGATCGGCAGACGCTCGCCCCGACCCACGGCGGCTTCGTAAATGGCCTTGAGATCGCTCGGCGTGTGCAGATCGATCCCGGTCTCGCGGCGGCCGCGCAGCATCAGCCGCCGGATGCCGACGTTGGTGAGGCCGGTGAGGCGGTCGACGGCGTAGTCGATCGAGGCCGAGATGAACGGCGCGCCGTCGTAGCCGTGCTGCAGGTGCACCGGCAGCTTGGTGAGGTCGGCGTCGTCGCCGGTGAGGACGACGGCTTGGACCGGCGCTTCCTCGCGCTCGACGTCGACCAGCCGCGGGGCCACGGTCAGCCGGCGCGAGAGTTCGGCCCGCAGCGTTTCGGGCGGCACGCCGAACGCGTGCGCGAGCCGGGCCCGGCTCGCCGTGACGCTGGCGACCAGCTCGGCGTGTTCCGGGCCCACGTCGCGAAAGAGGACGGCCTTGGGATTACCTTCCACCACGGCCGCGACGTCGACCAGATCGATCGGCGCGTCGTGGACCTGCAGCTCCGCCGTTCCCTGCAGCGAATCGATGTAGGAACGCAAGCGGAAACGCTCGGTGTCGATGCCGTGACGCGGAACGGAAGGCACGGTTTGCATAGCAAATCGGCCTTCGCGTAGCGGACCCATGATCCCGCCGCCGGTGCGGAGAACGATGCGGCATGAAGGTCACCATCCGCGTCAACGGCGACGAGCGCACGCTCGACGTCGAACCGCGCCTCCTGCTCGTGCAAGCGCTGCGCGAAGAGCTCGGTTTGACCGGCACGCACGTCGGCTGCGATACGTCGAGCTGCGGCGCGTGCACGGTGCTGCTGGACGGCGTGTCGGTGAAGAGCTGCACGATGTTCGCGGTGCAAGCCGACGGCCGGCGCGTGACCACGATCGAAGGGATCGGCTCGCAGACGGACCTGCACCCGATGCAAGAGGCGTTTTGGACGCAGCACGGACTGCAGTGCGGTTTCTGCACGCCGGGCATGATCATGAGCGCGATCGATCTCATCCGGCGCAACCCCGATCCGAGCGAGGAAGAAATCCGCTTCGGCATCGAGGGCAACATCTGCCGCTGCACGGGCTATGAGAACATCGTGAAGGCGGTTACCGTCGCCGCCGCCGCGGTGCGCGCCAAATGATTCCCGTCGCTTTCGATTACGTTCGCGCGCTCGACGTGCCCGACGCGCTGCGCCTGCTCGCCGAGCACGGCGAGGATGCGAAGCTGCTCGCCGGCGGTCACAGCTTGATTCCGATGATGAAGCTGCGCCTCGCCGCGCCGGCCGTGATCATCGACATCGGTGCGATTCCCGGTCTGGCCGGCATCGCGCGCGACGGCCGGCGCATCGACATCGGCGCGTTGACCACGCACGCAACGCTCGCGGACAGCCGCGAACTGGCCCGGCACGCGCCGGTCCTCTGGCAGGCGGCCAACGAGCTCGGCGATCCGCAGGTCCGCAACCGCGGCACGGTCGGCGGCGCCTGCGCGCACGGCGATCCCTCCGCCGATTACCCCGCCGTCATGCTGGCGCTCGACGCGACGTTCACCCTGACCGGCGACGATGGTACGCGCGACGTCGGCGCCGATGCCTTTTTCACCGGAATGTTCGAAACGGCGCTCACACCGCGTGAGGTACTGACGTCGATTGCCTTCGCGAGCGCGCCGAACTCGGCGTACGCGAAATTCCACCATCCGGCGTCGGGGTACGCGGTCGTCGGGGCGGCCGTCAACCTGACCCTCGCCGGCGGCCGCATCGCGGCCGCGCGGGTCGCGTTCACCGGCGTCGGCGATGCCGCGTTTCGCGCGCCCGGCGTCGAGGCCGCGCTGACCGGCGTCGCGCCGGGTGATGCGGCCCGTCTCGATGCGGCCTGCCGGGATGCCGCGGCGGGCGCCGAGGTGCGCAGCGACCCGTTCGCGTCGGCCGAGTACCGGGCCGCGATGGCCGACGTGTACGTGCGCCGGGCGGTCGCCGCGGCGCTGCAACCCCGCGAATGACGCCTTCGGTTCAAGCCAGCACGACCACCCAGGGAGAGATTCGAATATGGCAACTGACTTCCGCAGCGGAAAAGACTTCCCGCGCCGCGGGCGCACGAAACTCGGCGAGTTCTACTGGCTCGCGCGCGTCTTCGACAAAGGCCGCGCCAAGCGCGACGACACGATCTTCGATTACATCTATCCGTGCCCGCTCGATAAGGGCGTCTTCGAACGCTGGGGCATCACCCCGGCCGACTTCGACGAAGCGCTGAAGACGATCGACACCGACGAAGGCATTCTGGCCTGGGCCAAATCGCGCGTTTCCGACGCGCAGCGCGAAGCGGCCAACCAGTGGGTCATCGTCGAGAAGGCCGCCAGCCTCGACAAGCAAGACTCCGAAGAGGGCGTGCTCGCGGCGTAAGGCGCGCTCAGCCGCTGACGAGATCGCGCCGTTCGTCGTCCGCGCGTTGCGAGAGTCGCAACTGCGCGAGTTCGGCGCGCATCTCGGCCAGCTGATAGGCGACCACGGCCGCTTCGCACAAGCGGCGCAGCAGCGCCAGCTCGATCGGGTCGATCTCGGTACCGTTGCGGTGACGGCCGTAGAACGCCACGCCGACGAATGCGCCGGCGTGGGCGAGGGCGATAGCGACGACCGATTCTAGCCGCAGCACCGGTCCCTCGGTACGCAAACGGTGCAGCAGCAGCTCGTCGCGTCCCAGGGCGTCGAGCGCGGCCTCGTCCCAATCGACAGCGGCCGTAGGGGCCAGGCCATCGCCGTGCGCGCGGAAGACCGCGGCCGAGCTCAGCGAGAGCACGTCTGCCGCGCCGCTGGTGAGCGCTGTGTCGATTTGGCTCGGACGGTCGGCGAGCGGAAGAGTGCGAATCGTCGCATCGAGTTGCTGTTCGGCCGCGAAGCGTTCGCGGAAGAAGGTGCGTTCGAGCAGCGTTTGCGTCCACTCGCGAACGCGCAGGAACGCGAGACCGAGCACGATCGCGGCGACCGGCTGAAGCACTAGGGCCAGACGAACGGTAATCAGGTGCTGCGCGAGCCAGTTGACGCCGGCCAGAATTGCCACGGCCGCTACGGTGAGCGTCGAATAAAGTGCGGCCCGATTGATCGCGAAACCCAGATCGAATAAACGATAGCGCAGGATCGGGTAGATCGCCATGAGCGGGAAGAGATTGGCGAGAACCAGCAACGCGCGTGACTCGATCCCGGCGACGTAGCCGAACCGCGAAACGATCGGAATGACGAACCCGACCGTTGCTGCGACGTAGGAAGCCGCCTGGGCGAGAATCGATCCCCCGAAGCCGGCAATTGCCCAGGCCGTTTTGGCACGGTCGGCCGGACCGTCGCGGAAGAAACGCCACAGCAGGACCGCTCCCGCGAGCGCCAGCGGCAGCCCCGTGAAGTCGAAGAGCACCACGCTCTCGATGACGTTCGGCGCGTAACCCGCAAGCCACAGAACATTGTCGGCGGCGAAGAACACGGTGCCGCAGCCGAATGCGATCCAGACCAACGTGTCCGCCCAGCGCGCCCTCGCATCGAGCTTGCCGCCCGGAAAGCGCAATGCGAATGAGATGAGCGGTATACCGGCCACCGAAACGCTGGATCGGGCAAAGAGGACGATCAGCCCGAGTACCGGCGGGAAGCGTTCGATCGAGTTGATTTCATCGGTAACGAGCAAGACGGCCCAAAGCCAAAAGGCG
>Ga0181536_10003987_pt1 | contig 15845 bp, 15 predicted proteins | sample PEATcosm2014_Bin_41_FD_121105 | JGI IMG/M metagenome (GOLD analysis project Ga0181536, IMG submission 121105) | Peatland microbial communities from MTU Mesocosm Facility, Houghton, MI, USA - PEATcosm2014_Bin17_60_metaG | ecosystem: Environmental > Terrestrial > Soil > Wetlands > Peat | place... | reverse complement strand
TTCGAAAATAGTCCATTGCCTCCGCGACCTGTCCGTTGCCCGACAACCAGGTGCCGAGATCGTTGCAGGCAACGTAATTATTTTCGGTCACGGCCAGCGTGTGACGGAAAAGTGTCCCGCTGTCTTTCCAGTAATCCGATTGCACCCGCGTCCGCCAGGCACAGGCGGTGAGAATGATTGCCGCCAGAAAAATGACCAATGGACCGGGCACGCGCCAGCTTGCGCACACCGCCCCGGCACCCCAAACCACGATGATAAACACGCCAATCAACGGCAGGTAGCTGTAGCGGTCAGCCATGGCCGCGTCGCTGACCTGGACCAGACCGATGACAGGAACGAGCGTCCCGGCAAACCAAAACCAGCCGGTGAAGAAGAATGGAAACCTGCGGGCAGACAAAATGGCAATTGCGGACAGGCCGGCAACCAACGCCACGGAATAAATCACCAGGGGAAATTCCCAATGCCCCGGAGGCGGATAGGGACAAGCGAGCATAGTCGGCCAGAATGTTTTGCACAGATACCAGCCGTAGGAAACAAACGTGTTCTCCATTCGTCCGCTGAAAGAAAAGGGGCCGAGGGTTTGCACCGCTTTGGCTTGTTGTTGCACCAGGAAAGTCCCGATACACGACAGCGCACTGAGCAGAAAGAATGGCGCCTTTTCCAGCGCCAAACGTGACAGTTGCTTGAGCCAAGCCCGAAACGAATCCATCCGCCACCGCCCTAAGGGCCAGTAGTCCAGCAACAGCAGCGCAAATGGCAGCGTCACCACCATCGGTTTGCTCATCAGTCCCAAAGTGAAAAATAACAGCGCCAGACAATAATCCTGAGTCCAGCGTCGAGGACCCAGAGCCTGAATGGCTCCGCCGACGCCCGACCCTCGACCTTTCGCCGCGGCGAAACTCAGCGAAGACGCCTCATCCTTCGTCCTTTTCTGCGCATAACGTCCATACATGAGCATCGTCAACATCCAGAACAGTCCACTCAGCACGTCCTTCCGCTCGGCGATCCAGGCGACCGACTCGACGTGTAGCGGATGCCAGGCAAACAGGGCCGCCACAAAAGCGCTGCGCCACAGTGCATTGGTCATGGAGACGAGCGCCAGAAAGAGCGCCACCGTGGCCGCCACGTGAAAGCCCAGGTTCATCAGGTGATGGCCGCCCGGGTCCAAGCCAAACCATTCGATGTCCAGGGCGTGCGACAGGTAACTGAGTGGGCGCCAATAGTCCGCGTTGGGACCAACGTCAAACAACCTCGCTGTCAGCGCCCAGCGCACTGAATCCCGGTTCAGGCCGTGCCGAATGTGGGGATTCTGGGTCACGAAGAGCGGATCATCATAGTTAATGAAATCATAATGCCGCACCGGCAGATAGATGACCGCTGTGATGATGACCAAGGCCAAGCATATCCGGGTTTTCCACACCATGAGAGGCTGTTTCGCTGAAAGAGCTAGCGGGGATTTCATTTGATTGTGAAGTATCAGGCAAATTTCAACTTCTTCGCCGCGACCAGCGGCATGCGGAGCAGGAGCCATTCATGTTTCCAACGCGAACAGATTGTAAACAGCGCATGCAATTCGTTTCTCCAAGCCAAGCTGATTGGGATCAAAAAACTGCGCAAACCCAAGAAACTGCCACGCGGCTTGCCATGAATCCACAGCCCCGTGTCCGACAGGCATTTTCAGCGTTCCGCACCAAGTCTGCAACGTTTTTCTCTGGCAAGGCTTCCCCCCAATGGCTTGACCGGCCAAAATTCGCGTCGCAACGCGCGCCGCCCGATTTTACCCGTTCTCGATGAGGCTCGCCCCGCGACGCAATGACATCCATGGAGCGCACGCTGTTCGCACCACCAATGACGTGCCCCGGTCAAGAACCAGTACTTGAAGTGACGCGTATGCCGGGATAATATGAGCCCAGAGGGCCAGAGGTTGTGTGAGGCTCCGGGCTATGTGAGGCCGATGCAATCTCATCAGGTTCGCAGTTGGCCAAGCACCGCGCCCTCCGCACCCCCCATGTGATTGGCCGCCAAGGGGATGCAACGGACTGTTGCCAATGGACACCAGATTACACAACGAGATTGAGCACGGGAAATACCTGCTCCAACATGGAGCCGGTGAAGTCTGGAACTGGGAAAGTCCAGCGGGCAGGCTCCGCTGGGCGCGACGGGTTGGAATGCTTTCTTCGCACATCCACCCGGGCATGCAGATTCTTGAACTGGGTTGCGGCACTGGTTACCTCACCAAAAAACTGGCTGGGACCGGGGCCAGCGTCACCGCAATAGACATCTCGCCTGATTTGCTCAAAGTCGCCCGTGCGGAATGCGTGGACGCGAATGTTAATTTCATGATCGAAAACGCCTATGCGATGACTTTCCCGGATGAATCATTTGATTCAGTAACCGGCAGTTCGGTGCTGCATCATCTCGACGTGCCCCGGTCCCTGGCTGAAATCTGGCGCGTTCTCAAGCCGGGCGGCACACTTTATTTTACCGAGCCCAATCTTTTGAATCCGCAAATCGCGCTTCAGAAAAAAATCCCCGCCCTTAAACAAAGGATGGGAGATTCTCCCGACGAGACCGCTTTTTTCCGCTGGCAGCTGCGGAACAAACTGCGGGCTGTTGGGTTTAAGAACATCCGCATTGAGTGCTTTGATTTCCTGCATCCGCAAATCCCACCGCCACTGATTCCTTTTTGCGAGAAGCTCGGTCGCTGGTTGGAGAAAATGCCGATCATTTCTGAGATCGCTGGATCGCTCTACATCAGGGCAGGCAAATAAGTCACACGAAACAATCAGACAAACTTCAGCTTCTTTGCCGCGACCAATGCCATCCGAAGCAGGAGCCAGCCGTGCTTCCAGCGCGCGATGTTTGTCGAGCCGTAGGTGCGTTCGTTGTACCGGATTGCGACGTCGGCGATTTTGAGGTTCAGCTTCCCCGCCCCGAAGAGAAGGTCAAAGTCTCCGAAAGGATCAAAGTCTCCGAAATAGCTGCGGTTGGCCGCCAGCCGTTCGTAGTCGCTGCGCAACATGGCCTTGGTTCCGCACAGGGTGTCTTTTATGGATTGCCCGAGCAGCCAGGTGAACAGCAGGCTGAAAGCCTTGTTGGCGCAGAGATTGAAGAAACGCATCGCCTTCTGTTCCATCGGATAAACGAGCCTGACGCCATTGGTGAGTTCCGCATGACCGGTGGTGAGAACTTCATAGAACTTCGGGAGTTCTTCGGGCGGCACAGTCAGGTCGGCATCCAGAATCATGAGAACGTCGCCGGTAGCTGCCGCAAAGCCCGTCCGCACGGCGTCACCCTTTCCAATGCCGGGCTGGCGGAGGCAGATGATGTTCCGATCCGGAAAGGCGCGCATCACTCGCTGGATTTCCTGCCAAGAACCATCGGTCGAATGACCCTCTACAAAAATCAACTCTGTCCGGTTTCCGATTTGGGGTGTCCGGTGAACGGCTGCTTCAATGTTGCCGGTTTCGTTTCGCACCGGAATCACGATCGTAGTTGACCATTGCTGTGGGTGGCGGGATGGCCGGGGTCGCGCAATGCAGAATATCGTCAGGCAGAGATACGACAACAGGGGGGCCACCCAGCGGTTCACGAGCGGCCCCAGGCCAAAGCAGCGGACGGGAAGTAGAATCTGGGAAAAGGTTTTGAACAGTTCCCAATCAGCCAGATCGAGGAACGTGCGGATGTCGGAGTGCGCCAGCCAATTGCTTTCTGGTTGCCTGGCCCTGAGTCCGGCCCACGTGGCAAGCGATAGAAGCGGCCGCCACAGCGTGTTGTAAAAGTTCAATATGAGCCTTGTCTTGGCGTGAGAAACACGATGCAGGCGGGCGAAGAGTTTTTGAACATCGGCGGCATAGTTGACGGTATCGGAGATGATGATGTAATCGAACGGTCCATCGAGGGCCAGTGCTTCGCCGGCTTGAACGTAAAAACGGCCATCCGGGACGCGGTTTTGCGCCCTTTTAATCTGCTTCTCGGACAGGTCCACGCCAACCCGCGTGCACGCGTGCAAAAGCGCCAGCAACTCACCGCCGCCACAACCCACTTCCAAAACGCTGGCGGCGGGCGGGATTAGCAGGTTGTAGTAGTGCGCCAGCAGCTGGCGATAGCCGCGCGCCGCCCAACTCATTTTGGCTTCGGCCCCGTCGTAGAAGGCGGCCACCAATTTCAAATGGGCGACTGCCGATGGGGAGAGTCGGGCTGTAGAAGTGGTGGTGGATTCGCCAGTCATGGACGGATGAATTGCAGGAGGCAGAGGAACACCGGAGCGGCCACAAATTCAACAAGCCCGGGTTTGATTCGAGAGCTGCGGAGTCGTTCTGAAAAAGCCGCCTGATCCGATGATTCCATCATATTAATTTGGCCGGGATCCTAAATCGGCTGAAGCATAATCAAATTCACCCCTGGGTTCAAAACAGAAACAAAATAATTCGATTTTGTTTACAGCACACTCCTGGACACACCTTGACGCCGGTGAAAGGCAAGCTTTTCGGTGTGCATTGGAGAATAGATGTGGATTATTGCCTGGTGAGGCGGTGACAACCCCAGTTCATGTAATCGCAGTTCGGCCAACTTGAAACTCGGCTTTTCCACCCCGTGAGGAGCTGTTTTGCTGAAAGAGATAGCGGGGATTTCATTTGATCGTGAAGAATCAGGCAATTTTCAGTTTCTTCACCGCGACCAGCAGCAGGCAAAGACAGACAGGATAGGACAACGCGCGGGCAAACTTGAATCCCAAGCCCGTGTTGTTTTGATGTTCAGGCAAAATCATTTGGCTCAATCCATCAAACCACAAACTCCAGTTCCTGCCGGTGCGGAACCAAGCCGCGCTCGAAGGCCTGATCGAGAAACCGCCGGATCGCTTCCCTGCCACGCTCGCCGTAATCGAGCGTCCAGTGGTTTACATACATCCCCACAAATTTGTCGGCGAGGTCACGCCCCATGTCGCGCGCAAATTGCAGCGCGTGCGCAACCGCTTCGGCCCGATGATCGAGACTGAATTGGATGCTTGCAGTGAGAACGTCGGAAATTTTCCGGCGCGCCGCCAGGTCGAATCTTTTATGAATGACATTCCCGCCGAGCGGCAGCGGCAGACCGTCGTTTTGGCGGTTCCACCAAACGCCCAAATCTTCGCAAACCACCAGGCCTTCCTTTTGATACGTCAACTGGCCTTCATGGATGATGAGGCCCACGTCCGCCACGCCGGAGCGGATCGCCTGAAAAATCTGGTCGAAGGGTATGACAACAAAATTGAAGTTCGGAGTTCGGAGTTCGGAGTTCGGAGTTTTTACGGGATCGAGCCAGAGTTGCAACGCCAGAAACGCACTGGTCATGGTGCCGGGGACGGCGATTTTCTTCTTCGCAATCTCCGCCTTGGAAAACTTTTGTTTCGCCACCAGCATCGGGCCGTAACCATCGCCCATGCTCGCGCCGCTGGGCAGCAACGCGTATTTATCGCTCACGTGGGCGTAGGCGTGGATGCTGACGGCGGTGATGTCGAGTTCGCCGCGTGTGGCGCGTTCGTTCAGCGTCTGGATATCCTGCAAAATGTGCTCGAACCGGAAGCCGTGCGTCGGAATCAAACCCTTCGCCAGCGCGTAAAACATGAAGGCGTCGTCGGGGTCTGGCGAGTGGCCGAGCGTCAACGTCGTTTGCTGCATGAACGCAGCCTAAACCACGCGGCGCGAACTGTCACGATGAGAAGATTTAGCAATGGCAACGCTGACATATTCACCATAAAATTTTGACTGGCATCACACGCCCCGACCGGGTCCGGCTGCAACCGACTGCCACCTCCTTTGTCGCTTCCATTCACGGTCCGGTTTTGCAGGCCACCCCGGCCGGGCGCGTGCGTCGTGTTCCTCCTCCAGACAAGTGCGAGTTTGTCTGTCTTCAAAAGAAATCGAAAGTCTGGTCGGCCCACCTCCTTTCATTTGGTCCAACGCTGTCGAGGTTCCCCACCCCAACGCAACAAACACAATTTCAATACCCTTTCAATACCCGCCGACACTCAAGCACCCGGTGTGCCGTCCGGAAAATTCGGGGAAAATTTTGAAAATCCGCCGCAAATTGCGGGTCCCGGTAGGACGGTAAATGAAAATCACTGTTGCTTTTTTTCCAGCCTGATAAAAATTTCGCCGACGGTTACGTGTTTAACAACTTTGCCGGTGCCACGAATAAGTTGACTCTCGTATAATGGACACCAACAATTCCCGGTTGTCGGCGGCTAAAACCAACAAATTGAAAAGGGAAAATTTATGAAACCGATCCTCACCTTGTTCCAGCGCATCAGTGTCATCGCGCTCCTGGTCCTGGCCGTGGGCTGCGCCAGCACGAAGAAAACCGAGAATCTGCTGACCTTGGCCGGCTTCAAGCCCGTTGTCGCCAGCACGGCCAAACAGCAACAACAACTCAAGGCCCTGCCGCCGGACAAGGTGACCCGGATCCAGCGAAGCGGGAAGACCTACTACGTTTTCCCGGACGCGGCCCACAACCGGGTCTATGTCGGCAGCCCAAAACAGTATCGGGATTACCAGCAGATCCGTTCGGATTATCAATTATCAAACGAACAATTTGAAAATGCCGTATTGGGCCAGGACAACCCAAACAGTTGGGACGACTGGGGGGGATGGGAAGTGGTGATCTGGTCTTACTAAGGCAATCCGTGGCTCACTGCGCCATGCTGTTTGAACGAATTTTCGGACCCAAGACACAACCGGCTTCACCAGTTGTCCACTTGTCTATGGGGTCGCGGTCATTGCCACTTCTGATGGTGCGCAATCCGCGAGCACGCCGCTATCTGCTCCGATTACGTCCCGATGGCACCGCGCGCGTTACGATTCCCCGCGGCGGCTCGACAGCCGTAGCCCGACAGTTTGTCGAACGCCATGCCGCCTGGCTGGAACGCGAGCTTCAACGGCTTCAGGCACAACCCCGAAAACCGGCGGTCTGGCAGATTGGGACGGAGATTCTCCTGCGTGGCGAAGCGGTCCGCATTGAAGCCGGGACGGACGGCGAAACTGAAACCGTCCGCTTCGGCGGCGAGTCGGTCCGGGTCTCCGATTCGGCGGCCGATTTGCGCCCCGCCATCGAAGGCCATCTTCGCCAACTGGCCGCGCGCGAATTGCCGCCACGCGTGCTGGAGCTGGCCGCCCGGCACGGATTGACCGTGCGCCACATCACGGTGCGCAGTCAGAAATCGCGTTGGGGCTCCTGTTCGCGGCGCGGCACAATTTCCCTGAACTGGCGGCTCATCCAGACACCCGCTTTCGTCAGCGATTACATCTGCCTGCACGAACTGATGCATTTGCGGCAAATGAATCACTCGCCCGGGTTCTGGCGGGAAATGGAGCGTGTTTGTCCCGAATACCCGATGGCCGAGCGTTGGTTGAAGGAACATTCCGGGCTGTTGCGGTAAGCGACGGCAGGGTCACTCCCCATGGCGCAGGACCAAACCAAACCGCAAGCTACGGCACAGAACGGATGCGCCAGAAATTGTTCGTGGTTGGGTCCGGCGTGTTGGTGAACACCACCACCCCCCATGCGCCGGCAGGATTGGTCACTTGCGGCACCCAGTTGGCCGGTGACAGGCTGAACGAGCGGTCCAGCGCGTAATTCGTTCCGGCCATGCCCCCAAAGTACGAACACACGCCGCCCCCGCTCAAAAGCTGGATGGAGACTTGATTGTAGCCGTAACCCGGGGGACCGGCCACAATCTGCTCGGGAAGGTTGGTGTTGTTGTAAGTGCCGTCGCCCAACTCGCCATACTGGTCGTCGCCCATGGCCCACAGACTGCCGTCGCTCTTGAGAAACAGGCTGTGGCCTCCTGTGGCAAACGCCGTGACGTTGCTGGCCACAATCTGTACGGGGCGGTTGGTGTTCTTGTTAGAGCCGTCGCCCAACTCACCGCCGGCACCCATACCCCACAGGCTGCCGTCGCTCTTAAGGAACAGGCTTTGCAAAACTCCTGCGGCAACTGCCGTGACGTTGCTGGCCACAATCTGCTCGGGCCGGTCGGTCGGGATGTAAGTGCCGTCACCCAACTCGCCAAATATGTTGTCACCCATGGCCCACAAACTGCCATCGTTCTTGAGAAACAGGCTGTGGAGGCCTCCTGCGGCTATCGCCGTGACGTTGCTAACCACAAATCTCCTCGGGAAGGTTGGTGTTGTTGTAAGTGCCGTCGCCCAACTCGCCATCGGTGTTGGCACCCATGGCCCACAAACTGCCGTCGCTCTTGAGAAACAAGCCGTGGTCATATCCTGCAGCAATCGCCGTGACATTGCTGGCCACAATCTGCTCGGGAAGGTTGGTGTTGTTGTAAGTGCCGTCGCCCAACTCACCATCCGCGTTGTAGCCCATGCCCCACAGACTGCCGTCGCTCTTGAGAAACAGGCTGTGCCAGTATCCTCCGGCAATGGCCGTGACGTTGCTGGCCACAATCTGCTCGGGCTGGCTGGTGGCGCGGTTGTAAGAGCCGTCGCCCAACGCGCCATACTGGTCGTTACCCACGGCCCACAGACTGCCGTCGCTCTCGAGAAACAGGCTATGGGCGTATCCGGCGGCAATCGCCATGACGCCGCTGGCCACAATCTGCTCGGGAAGGTTGGTATTTAAGATGTGAGTGCCGTCGCCCAACTGGCCATACTTGTTCCAGCCCATGGCCCACAAACTCCCGTCGCTCTTGAGAAACAGGCTATGAAAGGTTCCGGCGGCAACCTCGGTCACGGGTTGCGCTCCGCTGGTGACCGCTTGCAGCATCGCCGCACACAGCAGCCAGATTGGAATCAGGTTCCCCAGCGAGGTTGCGCTGTGCCAATGGGTTGACTTTGCACAGTTCATGATACCTTCGATTTGCTCACGTTTTCAAAATCCCGTCAATCCACCTTTTTTGTCCGCAGGCGGCCAATTATCAAATTTCCCCCGTCCGTGTTCATGTGTTTGTCACCATCCAGGCCTCTTTGATGACGAGCCGCTGATCGTGCAAAAGTTCGCGCTTTCTTTTGGGTCGTTTCACGACTAGCGTTTCCCAACCGACTGCGAAAGCAGCACAAAAAGTATGATCAAAGCGCTCTTTATCCTCGCCGCTGGCGCACTGCTGTGCGGTTGCACCAGCGTGGCGCCGGTGGCTTCTTCCATGGCCGGGCCGCTCAGCCAGCAGCCTGTGCAGGCGAACACGCACACGGCGGTCAACTTGTCGGAAGGGAATTTTGTGGTGGTGAAAACCAACGTTGTGGGACGGAGCAAGGGCTTCAGCTTGCTGGGCTTGATCACCATTTATCCAGCCACGACGACGAAAGCGATGAGCCGGCTGTATGCGGAAGCGGGAATGCAGGAGGGCAAACCCAAAACCGTGGCCCATCTGGTGATCGAGCATTCGAGCATGTACTTCCTTTTGTTCTCGATTCCTGAAACCACGGTGCGCGCCGATATTGTGCAGTTCAATTCCAAGGTCGAACCGGACAACGGTGGAAAAAAAGACTCCGGCGGACCACCCTAGCAACAGGGGGCCAGGGACCGCAGATGGGAGTTGGGAGTTCGCGCCCAAGTTCGCGCTTTCATTTGTCGGAATTCACGACTAGCGTTTTGGTGAAACCGCCGGTGTGGCGAAATGGCAGACGCACAGGACTTAAAATTTGAAAAATGGCCGTTTCTGGTGCTTTCTTGCGAGTTCTTATCATACAGACTAAACCATTGTAAACATTATCAAGAATTCACTTTTTACGTGTCGTTATTTGATCCGCCTAGCCAACCATGAAAGTAGCACAAAAAGTAGCACAAACGGTTTTCGTAAGCCGTTGAACTCCAAAAACACGCCTCAGTACGAAAGTCTCATGCTTCTTAGTGGTCTTATGCGAACACGAATCATCTCGACATGAACATAAAAATGGCTAAACAATCGTTCTACCTATGAGTGGAGAAGCTGAAAAACCAGTTGTCAACGTAGGATATTTTACAGTTGCAAAGCGCCGGACATCTACATCCTTATTTGTAACAGCAATTGTGAGCTGAGAAGCAAATTCTGTCAGTTTGAACTGCTGAAGATATAAAATAGCACCATGTCGCGTATCTTGATCTTGGTCTTGGAGTAGGTTGAACTCATCTTGGCTAGGAATCATATGCAGGTTAGTCGGCGGTTGTAGTTGTTCAAATATAGATATGTTCTTCAATTCTACGCCCGGGTCCCTTCCAACGATGATAAGTCGATGTGTGCCTTTGGTAAGAATGAAGGCTTGGTTCTGCTGTGAAAAATTATGTGAGAAACTTTGCCATTTGAGAAAGCGTTGTTCAAAACCTGTGGTGACGTCTATGTCGCTAATCATTGTTGGATCTTCCGGATCATCATCAATGTTTATGTAAATTGAATTAGAACCATCTTTGGGAGCATTGACCAGTACGCCAATAAAATAGGGGGCACCGGTTGTGATCGTGAAATCAAACGTGGCACGTCCGCCGTTTGTAACAGAAGTTCTTGATGCTTGATAGATATAACCATTTGTTGCGACAAATGGCGCAGTAATTATCCCTTTATCCGCTTCAAGATTTATAAACCCAGGTTCTCCGATCGCTGGCAGTGCTACCAAAGCAAAGATAATGAAAATGCTGCGCAGCAATAATTCCTTGTTGCCAGTCCCTTTGGTGGTTTGCCCTTTCTTCATTAGAATAATTCGTTTTTACTCCTCGTTTGAAGGAATTCCAAGCAAATTCTGTTTTTTCAATGCTGTTTTCTGTCTTGGAATACGCGGCGTTTAACCGTGATATCGCAATTGGTGATGCCCTTTCATGCGAGATTTATCCTGGTGGTGTCGGATTTGAAACCAGATCCGCGAGTGGGGGACATGGCGCGGTGCTGGTTGCGAATTTGACACGACCTGGCTGAAGTGGAGTGAGGGTTCGCGTGGTTGGCATCCGGCTTGACCTTCAAGTCAGCAAGACAGATGACAAACACGGGAATACGAACGGGGAATTTTGAAGCATCTCATATCACGGTTTCCACCCTTGAATGTAAACAGCGAAAAGGTAATTGCCGATTATGCCACATGCAATAGAGACAACAATGCTCAAGCAGAAATACAGAAACCGACGTTGAGATTTTTGGATTGCCTTTGCTTTTGCTTGCTCGCTTTTTCGCGTGAGGCACAGAAAAGCTGGCTTTTTCGGATCACAGGTGCTAGTCGCCCATACGGCAAGAAGAATAGAAACAATAAGTGCGACCAATACGAAGGCAATACTTTTTGCCATAAACCGCTCGGGTACGTCAACCTGTTGCTTCTCGGGTGCTTTCCGGTCCTCAAACGCAACTAGAAACTCCCACGACATATGAACTGCGGTGGAAATCAGCGGCCTGATTTCATTGTAGGTCATAAATGAATCGAAATCGTTCAATTGGACCGTTGAATCGTCATCGTACACGATTCGCGCAGTAAACATGATCAATTGCACCTTGTTTTGTTGGCGCAGGCGCTGCAACAGAAGGTGGTGAAACTGTTCCAAATCCTGTTTGTTCAGATCGAACGCCCCATGAAAACGGTTCGTTATCGACTGCGGTTTTCCAAGCAGGCTGCGAATAAAATCCCGAAATTCATCCTCTCCACAAGGAAGAGTGACCTCAGCTTGTTTATGTTCATAACTGTTCAATAAAATATGTACCACTTTTCTCTGCTAAAAATGTTGGCAGCGTTGACCTTAAGTTTACCTCTGTTGGTTTTAGTTTATGCAATTCAAGGGTATGAAAAGAGCAAAACGATACGGGTTATATTGATCGTTCTCTGCTGCCTCATGTTCAGCATTACAGCCTTCTTTTGGTATCCTGAAACTCATCTTGGAACTGTTAACTGGTGGGAGGAAGCTCCTTGGAAGCAAACAATCATGTACATTCTTATGATTCTTGGAATGGAGTTGAGCGTGCTTAACAAAGCAATCGAGAAGAGGAAAAATATCGGAAGTACGCTCAAGATCGACAAGTGGAATTTACTTCGTCCGCTTTTGCTATCATGGATCACTTACGGTGTTTTGAATTCTCAAATTGGAGACGGCTCGTTAAATGTAGCAAGTGTGATATTATCCATTCAAACTGGTTTTGTCTGGGAAACGGTTGTTGGTAGGGTCTTAAAAGAAGCTGAAGGCTAGCATGTGAGACGTTTATTTCCTGAGACAGTTATTAGAGTATTAAACAAGGTTAAGGGCGGCGGGGGGCCGGGCTCCGCCCGGCTCCCCCTGCCGCCCCTTCACCGTGTGCTATGCCACCAGCTCTGCGTCTTTAATGACTAGGCGCTTGTCCCGTTCTTCCCAGCGCAGCACTTTGAGCGTAACTTGCTGGAATTCCGGTAGTTTCGGAAACGTGACGACGTTCTCGCCGTCCAGCTTCACCTTGCCGTCCTTTGGGTCGTGGAATGCTTCCCACACCGCCAGGCCAGGTTGCAACGCCAATTCATGCCGCGCGATGACGAATAGCTGTGCGTGCTGACAATTCAGGGGGAAGCGAGCCCGATGGCTTTTGGCCATGCTGAAAAAAAAGCGACAGTGTTTTTTGTCATTCTTTCGTGTGAATGTCGCGAACCCGCTGATTTGACGCGGTTTCTTGCAAATGTGAAAACCCGGCACACATACTGCTAAAGACTAATTTTAAGGTGGAAGATAGAAACCGGAGAGGAACACGATGCGCGCGTTGCCGGGTTTGACCGCAAAGCAAATAAACGAGTGTGGCTTGGTTCAGCCAAACACAAGTGCAGTTGAATGATTGAATGACACAGCGGAAAAAGTATGAAAAAAATTGAAGCTATTATCAAACTTTCCAAATTGGATGAAGTTCAAGACGCCTTGGGGGAGATAGGCATTGATGGGATGACCGTTTGTGAAGTGAAGGGATTTGGCCGGCAGAACAGACATACTGAAGCCTACCGCGGCAGCGAATACACGGTGGATTTTCTGCCGAGGCTAAAAATTGATCTGGTCGTAGCGGACCAAAACGCGGAACAAGCGGTGAAAGTCATCATCAAGTCCGCAAGGACGGGTGAAATTGAAGATGGCAAAGTTTTTATCTCGGATGTCGAAGAAACCAGGTGCGCGTTGGCGATTTGAATGCGAGAACCATGTCGCCGAGTGCAAAACTTGTCGCGGGGCGAACGAGTAATGAGAGTAATGAATATGCGCAGGCGCAGGCTGCGCGGTGAATTTTGGCCCGGCGATGGTGCCGGTGCCACAGGCGGTGACCGGGTGAAGGGAAAGGAATTTGTTTTTCACGGCGACCCGGTCCCCGTCCTGCCATGTCCCCACCCCGCACCCATCGGCGTCTGGTCTAACTGCGAGCAATATAGTTTTTGGCGAGTATCCCCTGACAACACGTAACACGTAACGAAAAATGAAAGAAGCAAACGAAGATATTGACCTTGAAATCAAATCACTTGAGGACAGGAAATCCAAGCTGCTAAAACTGGCACAGTTAAGGCGCGAGGTTTGCAAACTTGAAAAGAACAAGGCGTGCGCCAGCGATAACTCGGCTACGGTAAAAAAGGTCGCCACCGAAGTTTGCCAAAAGTTTAATGTAACATTCGACCGTCTGACGATGAAATGCCGCGAGAATGCTGTTGCCGTTCCACGACAAGTCGTGTTTTATATCGCCCGCGAAATTAGCGATATTCGTTTGGCCGAATTGGGGAGAATTTTCCACAAAGACCACGGCACTGTGCTTTATGGACACCGGAGCGTAAAAGAGCGCATGACTGTTGACAGAGAATTCGCTGAAACCGTTGAGCAGTTGATGCAGTCATGCCGTCAGCATTTGGCGTCTGAAATAGTTGCTGCCAACTGAAATCAACGAATGTGAAAGTGCGGAGGGCCATCGAAACGGCCGAAGTTATGCTGGCATTGTGGAAAATATGTCTGCGGATATTGCTGGCATCACATATGCCAATGCGAGCCGGTTCATCACCGTACTGAATGTAAAGACCTCAAGATGTTTAGGAAGTGGGGACTGGAATGAATTAACCGACTGAGAGCACGTCAAAAATTGAAACTGATAAAAACAAACCCGTTTGCTGGAATTGTGAACTATTACCGCAATCCAGCAACTCACCCTTTATGTGTCGTGAAGGGATAATCACCTAGTTTTTACAATAGGAAGGAACCGGAGTATTTCAACGACCGCACCGAACTCCGGTCGGTCACCCAGTCGCTCACCGACATTTTCAACGAGCATTTTACCCTCGACAAGCACATACCAGTTGAGAGCAATTGGCTCGACGGAATCAACAATGCTCCGGCTCCAAAGAAATGAACAAAGCCTCATTTTTAAAAGGGGCCAGACAAGTTGCCTAAAAGCTCCTGTGCATTACGATGCCAGTTAAACTGCATGACAGAGTTTACTGCCGGTGGCTATGGCTTAATTTTTCATCAACCCGTTACCTGCGCCAAGGTTTGCGCCAAAACGCGCACGCCTGGTTCAATCTGTTCCGGTGAGGAAAATTCGTCCGGCCGATGGCTGACGCCATCGCGGCAGGGAATGAAAATCATCGTGCTGGGACAAACCTGTGCCATGAACAGCGTGTCGTGATACGCGCGGCTGATCATTTTCTTGTGTGACACGCCCTGTTGCCGGCAAACGTCGGCGACTGTTTCCACGAGCGATCCGTCGCAAATGGCAGGGGGATCCACGTTGAGCCGGTCTGTTTGCAGAGTCACGTGGCGGCGTTTACAGATTTCCGCCGCGGCAGTTTCAATCTGCACCAGGGCCGCATCGCGGGTCGCCAGTTTTGTGTCGCGAACGTCAATCTCCAGCAATGCGCGGCAGGGCACGCTGTTCACGGCGCCGGGTTCGACGCGGAAAACCCCGGTCGTGCCCACGGTGTCCGGACTGCCGGTGCCGATCACGGCCCGCTCCACCACCAGCGCGATTTCCGCTCCGGCCAGCCCCGCGTCGCGGCGCTCGGGCATCAACACCGCGCCCGCATGTCCACCCACGCCCGTCAACTGCATCCGCAGCGTGCTGGGTGCGGCGATTTTTTCCACGATGCCGACGGCCGTGTTTTCCCGTTCTAGGATCGGTCCTTGCTCAATGTGCAATTCCACAAAGGCCGCATAACAATTCTTCGGCAGACGGGTGGAATCCAATGAACCAGTGTATCCGGCGCCCCGTCGCCATTCGTCCAGGCTCTTGCCGTCACGATCCCGAAACGTTGCCGCCCTTTCCGATGACAGCACTCCGGACAAAAGCCGGCTGCCGATGCAGCCGATGCCAAAACGCGTCGGCTCTTCTGCGGTGAAAATAATCAGTTCGATGGCCCGTTGTGGCCGGTGACCGGATTTTTTCATTGCGCGAATGGCTTCAATGGCCCCGAGCACGCCGACCACGCCGTCGTATCTCCCGGCATTGGGAATGGCATCAATGTGCGAACCCGTGGCCACTGGGGCCAGACTCCCGCTGGCGCCGTCCCAGCGCGCAAAAATGTTTCCGACCGCGTCCGCGCGCAGGGCCAAGCCTGCTTCGCGGCAAAGCTTTTTCACGAACTCGCGTCCCCGGAGGTCGGCTTCCGAAAATAACACGCGCGTGACGACCGGCGGTTCGGCTTCGGTAATCAACGCTAGTCCGTCAATCTCGCGTTGCAATCTTTGAATGTCAATCGTGAGTGGTTTCATGCGAAAAAAGTCCGGGAATTTTGCCGGTGTTCCGCCGGCGGTTGCAGCCTGAAATTTGTGGTGTTCACATCGAGGCGCGGTTCACGTTCTTGTAATAAATGTAGCTCGCGGGCGTTTTGCCCATGGCCACAAACCATTGCGGGCAATACGGCGCCATCCAGATGACATCGCCCGCCTGCACCGGATGCCAGTCCGCGTCCAGCCGGTAAATT
>Ga0181536_10003986_pt1 | contig 15847 bp, 16 predicted proteins | sample PEATcosm2014_Bin_41_FD_121105 | JGI IMG/M metagenome (GOLD analysis project Ga0181536, IMG submission 121105) | Peatland microbial communities from MTU Mesocosm Facility, Houghton, MI, USA - PEATcosm2014_Bin17_60_metaG | ecosystem: Environmental > Terrestrial > Soil > Wetlands > Peat | place... | reverse complement strand
TACGACGGCCGCATCGGCCCCGGCCTCGACGTGCTCGGCGCGCGCACATCGGACGAGGATTACTCGCGGATATTGCCGTCGCTCAAACGGCCGCACCTCGATTACATGCACGACTTTTACGCCGACACTGCGATGTTCGGCGGCGGCGTCCATGCGCTGCGCTGCGGCTTTGATTTCTTCGGCGCCGACAAGGTCGTGTTCGCCACCGACACGCCGCTCGGGCCGATCAAGCCGGCGATCGACGCGCTCAAGGCACTCGACATCGCCGCGGCGGACCGCCGCAAGATTTTTTCCGGCAATGCCGAAAAGTTGCTGAAGAAGAAGTTGAGTTAGCGCGTCATCCGACCCTCGCGCCGCGCCAATCTCCGCTGAGCGCCCGATAGCGATGGAATCGCGAGGGCCACCGACGTTGCCACTTTCCACGTCGGCAAAATTCCCCCCACAGACACATGGAGAAATCTGAGCCGCGCCCTGGCCTCATGCCAATCTTGTCATCCGGACCAGTTCAGATGAACTTTACGACCCGTTCAGCATCTGGCCGATCGTGGCGCGGACGAGGTCGGGCAATGCGAAAGTGTTTTTCACGATCGCATCCATGTCCTCGCCGCTGCCGGGATCGATCATGAAGTGACGCTGTTCGCAGGCGGCAAGGAAATCCGGATCCTTCAACATGTCGGAGAACGCCGCGCGCAAGGCGGCAAGCCGCTCTGGCGGTACACCGGGACCAGTGATGATCGAACGGCCGATCTCGGCGGTCGAGGCGATGGCGCGCAGGATTAGCCTGCCGTCATCCGACACCCCAAGCTCCGGCAGGGTCGGGACGTTGGGCAATAGCCGGTGCCGCTTCAGCGCCGACTGATAGATGATCGATGCTTCCCCTTTTTCGATCCAGCCGAGACGGCTTACCAGTAGGCCAGGAAGCCCGTAGGCGCCGACAATATCGACTTCGCCGCGGTCCATGGCCAGCAGAATATCGTTTGTGCCCTTGTATCCGCGCACGATCTTGAACTTGGTGCCCGCATATGCGTTGAGGGCAACCGGATAGATGACTGTGGTCGAGCCGCCGCCGGAGGCACCGACCGTGTATTGCTTGGTACGCACATCCTCGATCGATTTGATGCCGACGGAAGCGAGCGCGGCGCCGACATCGATATTGGTGGTGACGCGGCCGATGTAGTGGAAATTCGAAGCGTTCACCTTGGCGGAGCCGCCGACGGCGCTGTCGAGCGCGAGCGTCTGCGCGAGACTGCCCAGCACGGTGCCGTCCTTCGGCGCCACCTCAGCCATGTATTTCGCGGCGACGAAGCTGCCCGCTCCCGGCATGTTTTCCGGAAGAATGATGGGATGACCCGGCAGATGCTTCGGCAGGAATTCGGCAACAAGACGCGCATACAGGTCATAGCCGCCGCCGGGGCCGTAACCAATGAGCATCCTCAGCGTGGCGCCGTGATAAAAGTCAGCTATTGGATCGGCGTCGGCATGCGGCGAAGCCGCAACGACAAGCGCCAGAACAGTCAGGATGATCCTGAACATTGTTTTCCTCCCAGCACTTCGCCGCTCCCGTTCTTGCGCGGGCGCGATAAACCGGCAGTCAACCGCGAGCGCCATCTGCGGGGGACCGGCGCATAGACGCGCCGGTCGTTATTGCACTCGTCCAACTAGAGCCTTATCCGTTCTGATTGAATCAGAACGGGGCTCTAGCATTTTGTTTGCGCATGATCTTTTCGGAAAACCGGTTTCCACTTTTCCGGATCATGCTCTAATGTTTTGTTTGCGCATGATCTTTTCGGAAAACCGGTTTCCACTTTTCCGGATCATGCTCTAATGCGCGGGATGTTGCGCCCATCACCGGCGTTAGCCGGCGGCCGCCCGAAGCTTCTGGCATTCCGCCTGGAAGACATTGTTCATGCACCACTCGGCGAGCTCAACGCCGGTCGGGAACCACAAATTCCCGGCTTTCTTCATGTGCTGGATAATTCCGCGCAGGGCCAGCGTGCGGCCGGGACGACCGATGATGTAGGGATGCATCGTAAACGGGATATATCCCGGTCTATTCGCCGTCTCGGCGTAGAGCTCGTCGAAATAGGCCTTCCACGTCTCGAGCCCGTGGAACGGGTTGCCGTACTCGCCATGACGATGGCCGAACAGCGTCCCATCGCCAAAGGGCTGGCGCGGCAGCTCAACCAGCAGCTTGCCGTCCTTCTCCCACAGGAACGGTAATTCCTCGTGGAAGCAGTTGGTGTTGAAGATGAACCCATGCTCTATCAGAAGTTCGATCGTGTTCATGCTTTGCGTGCACGAGCGCCAACCATAAGGACGCCGCCCGGTACGCTTTTCGATCATTGCGATCGTCTTCTTCATGACCTCGGTTTCTTGATCGCGCGGCAGATACCGCGCGATCTCATGATTGTATCCGTGGCCTTCCACGACGTGGCCATGGGCGAGAATCGCCTGGACCGCTTCCGGAAAGCGCTCCGCGATTGCTCCGCACGTCAGGAACGTCGCCTTGATGTTCTCTTCCTTCAAAACCCGCAGCAGGCGATAGATTGCGTGATGGGGGCCGTATTCCCCCTGACTCCACATTTCGTAGTTCAGAATCCCGTTCTTATCCGGCTTCACGTCCTCGCCGCCTTGGAAGTCGAAGGTCAAAAAAACCGCCGCCCGCTCACCGCGCGGCCAACGGATGAGATGGTCGTAATGGAATTCCTTGACCATGATCGATCCCCTATTGGCTGGAACGGATGTCATAAACGGATGTCATAATCGATCGTCCGTTTCCGTAACCGGACAGAGCCATTCTAAAGGCTCGCTAATGCAAATCGGTAGCTCAGATTCTTCGCGGACACAACTGTCGCGCCGAACTCTATTCAGGACCGAAAAGTTGGCCGTTGCAAAATTCGCCCCGTCCCCTGCTCGTCGAAGTGAAAGGATCACTGCCGCCGAACAGCACTGCTCCTCTTATTCAAATAGCACTGGACGGTTGCGGCATCATCAGAGTCCCGCTCCATGCCGTGAAGCTGGGCTGCGAAAAATTCAGGTCTTGCACCTAAGGGAATTTACGGGTGGCCGACGCGCCCCCCAGAGCCGCACCCAAAACTGGCTTGGCGCTTACGCGCTGGCTTGCTCCGCCCCGATTAATTGGTGGCCGGGCCGTCGATAAAAGAATCCGTTTGCAAACGGCGCGCGGAGGCCGAGCGCTTCGAGCCGCGCTTGCGCCGTCCCGGGATCGAGCGTCTCATCGAGCAAAGCGCGAAAAACATTCGCCACCTCGACCATGTCGCAGCTGTGCGGCGACAGGCGGAAACGCGTGACGCCGGCCGCGCGCAGACGCGGCACCTCGCGCGCGAGGTTCAGATAACCGTACGACAGGGTCTGGATACCGTTGATCGCCAGGAGCGGAACGCTGTCGAGTGTGTCGAGCCGCAAGCCGTCGGCGTCCTGCTCGCACACGAACAGGCAACTGTCCTTGGTGTGGCCGTGGGCGCGGGCATGGTAGCAGCGAGCCGAAAGGGCGAGCGGCTGGCGGCCGAAAACCTGCACCTCGATCGAGGTCGAAAGCCGGGCACCCGCTTCGCCCATCATTTCGATCGCGCCAATCGGCAGTTCGGGCGGCAGACAGACGTTTCGCGCCCCTCTGCCGGCAAGGAACGCGAGCGTGTCTTCATTGTAGGTGTTGATGAAGGGGCCGACGTGATGCGGGCGCCCACGCAGCGTGCGCAAAGCGCAAGCATCATTGGCCTCGACTGTCGCGCCGGCCAGCCCGGTGATCGAATCGACCAACCGGGTGTCGATCTTCTGAGTCACTTGGGCAAGCGTGGAATAGACCACCGACTTGCCGCCGGCGATAAGACGCGCAACGACCTCTTCCACATACGGCACGAACAGCGGCGCGCGCTTTGAACAGATCACCTCGCCGACATAAACGGTCGAGACGGCTGCCTCGTCGGCAATGCGAAAATAGAAATCCCGCCACAGCTGCGGCGCCCAGTTGAACAGGACCGGGCCGAGCGTCACCTGCGCCTCGCTCACGGTCACCTCCAGGTCTTGCTGCGGAAGGCGCCCTGGGTTTCGCGGCGGCCTTCGGTCAATGCAATCAAGTTGGCGAGCACCGGATCGCGCCCGGCCATGATGTCGTCCACGGCGCGGCGGAACGCGGAGACCACCGACCGCACGTAGGCACGGCTGCGCTGACGGCCCTCGATCTTCAGGGCGGTGACGCCGGCGCGCATCAGATCGAGCAGCAGCGCCGAGAGGTTGAGGCTGACGGGCTCCTCGAACGCGTGGTAGGGGGCGGCGCGGCCACAGACAACGTAGCGGCCTTTGCAGATCGTCGGGTAGCCGGCGGGCTCCTGGCTCGAAAATCGGTCAATGGTGAACTCGCCAAGCTTCGCACGCAGAGTGCCGTCGGCATCTTCCAGGTAATGCACGTCGGCGGGCGGCGAGCAGACGCCGTCCATGTTGGTGGAAACTCCCGTTACATAACTGGTGAGCGCGCACCGACCCTCGGCCATCATGCCGATGTTGCCGAAGACGAAGACTTCGATCTCGCAGGGAATCTGCGCGTGGATGCCGGCGATCTCGGCGACCGTCAGGATGCGTGGCAGCACCGCGCGTTTGATGCCGAACTCTTCGCAGTGAAGTCGGATCGCCTCGGGTGAGGAAGCGCCGGCCTGGACCGATAAGTGCAGCCGCAGCTGCGGATATCGGCTGGAGGCATAGGCGGCGACGCCGATATCGGCGACAATGACCGCATCTATTCCGATGCGAGCGGCTGCATCGACGGCATGCTTCCACAACTGTGTCTGTCCTGCCGGCGGGAATGTGTTGACGGCAAGCAGAACCTTGGCGCCGGCGTTGTGCGCATAGGTCACCGCGTCGGCGAGTTCATCCAAGTTGAAGTTCAACCCGGGGAAGTTCCGGGCGTTGGTCGCGTCACGAAAGCCGCAATAGACCGCATCGGCGCCGGCGTCGACGGCTGTCCGCAACGCAGCCGGGGTTCCGGCGGGACACACCAGCTCCGGCCGCGTGAGCTTACTTGCCGCTTCCATGTCAGTTCGCTCCCCGTGCCGAACGCAGGGCCGCCAGCGCCAGGCGTGCCGCCGGCGCCAACGGCCCAAACGCATTGATAACATTGTCGATGACGCTGCCGTCGACATCGTCGAGCGCGTTGCGCAGCGACACGACCGCTTCAGTGTCGCCACCGACGCGGAGCGCGCGACTGAAGAATAGGGCGTCGCCATCCAATCTGCCGTCAACCATGTCGAGCAGGTCGATAAACCTTCCGGCGATGCTGGCGTCGTGCCGGGGCAGCGCGGTTCGCCGATAGCTGGTCAGGCGCGGCACCGTCGGCCGCGGTTCCAGCAGCAGCACAAAAGGCAGGTCGGTCGGATCGATAAGAAAACGCTTGCTGGCGTGCGCTCCCAGCCGCGAGAACACCTCCGGCCGATTGTGCGCAACGCTATCCGCGATGCGCTGCAACAGCGGCCGAAACACGAATAGCGGCACTGCCGCGAGCGCAAGGCGCGGTACAAACTCCAACCCGTGCGACCACGTGCTCGCCGTTGGATCGTGACCGGATCGAACAGGCATTTGGTAACTATCAACCCCCACTGAGGCGTGACCTCTTAGAGCTGTCGGCCATGATCGTGCCGGGCATGTCCTGTTTCATGGTGGGGGCGCCCGCCGATCGTTTAAACGTTACAATTAAACTATTAGCCCAGACCGATCGCGGCCTTGATCTAGATCAAATCTTGGCTGCGGCCGGCGGGGTTGCCTGTCACGGCGGCTTCCCGAAGTGCGACGGCGGGACGCCGCAGGACGCGGCGATGCTTTGGCATGCATCGATCGAGATTCCCAAATGAGCAGAGGCGAACCGGTCGACCCGGTCGTTATTTTTTCAATGTTTCGATGTAGGCGGCGATATCATCCGCCGCGGCGCGGCTCAACGGCAAATCCGGCATTTTCGGATGCGGGTCGAGCAGGAAGTACGCAAGTTCCTTCGCGTTGAAATTCGGCGATTGGGCGATCGTGGCGAACGGCGGCACGTCGGCGCTCGCACGCTGCTGGTCGGACGAAACGAGATGGCACGATGCGCACCATCTATTCGCCAAATCCAGACCATGCACGGCGTCCGCCGCCGATCCAGGCGATGGCGCGACGACCAGTATTGCGGCTGCGAGGAGGGCAAGCTTGCGGATTTGCATGAATTATCGCTCGTCGATGCTTACGGATATCCTTATCAAAGAATCGTCCCGCCGCGCTATGTCTGATTTCGATCGGACCCGCTGAGGCGCGTCTGCGCGAGACCGTCCGCCCGCACGGCGCGCGGCGAAACCGCGCATCTTGCAGCCGAAAAACTCGGCCCCGCACTGCGCCTCATGTCGTTGCGGCGACGCGGTCTGGTGTTTTAAAAATAATGGTTGCAATATTAAGAATCATATGAAAATTACCAATACTCATATGTAATACATCACTTCTGACCCCCCATGATCACCGCCGGTCAACTGCGCGCATCGCGAGCGATCCTCGGCATCGACCAGCGCAAGCTCGCTGAATCGGCCGGACTGTCGTTGCCGACCATCCAGCGCATGGAAGCGAGCGAGGCGGTGATTCGCGGCAACGTCGATTCGCTGATGAAGCTCGTCGCCGCGCTCGAAGCACTCGGTATCGAGCTGATTTCCGACAATGCCGTGAGCAATGGCGGCGGCCGCGGCGTGCGGCTCAAGAGGGCCACATTGTGACGTTGACTATTGTGCTCGCCGGCGCCGCGGCGCTGCTGACCCTCGGCCTGCTCGCCGTGATCATCGGGCGTTCGCCCGCCGCCACGCGCTTCATTTACGGCGCGAGCATGCTTATCTCGGCGATTTCGCTTGCCGCCGCACTGGCGCATCTTCTCGGCGCGGCGGCGCCTGAAAACGTTACGCTGCCGGTCGGCCTGCCCTGGCTCGGCGCGCATTTGCGCCTCGACGCGCTCTCAGCCTTCTTCCTTGTCGTGGTCGATCTCGGCGCCATGAGCGCGAGCCTGTTCGCGCTCGGCTATGGCGAGCACGAAACGGCGCCGCAGCGCGTGCTGCCGTTCTATCCCACCTTCCTCGCTGCCATGACGCTCGTCGTTTGCGCCGATGATGCTTACACGTTCCTGTTCTCCTGGGAGTTCATGTCGCTCACCTCGTGGGCGCTGGTGATTTCCCACCCTCGCCTGCCTGAAAACGTGCGTGCGGGCTACGTCTATCTGGTCATGGCGAGTTTCGGCACGCTAACGCTGCTGCTCGCCTTCGGCCTGCTTGCGGGCCCCGACGGCCTCTACACGTTCGCGCAGATGCGCGCCGCGCATCCGTCCGCAGCGCTCGGCGCGCTGGCGCTGATGCTCGCGCTCGTCGGCGCCGGGTCGAAGGCCGGCATCGTGCCGCTGCATGTGTGGCTGCCGCTCGCGCACCCGGCGGCGCCGAGCCACGTCTCCGCCTTGATGAGCGGCGTGATGACCAAGGTCGCCGTCTACGGCTTCGTGCGGATCGCATTCGATCTTGTCGGCGCGCCGGTCTGGTGGTGGAGCATGGTGGTGCTCGCGCTCGGCGGCATTACGGCGGTGATGGGCGTTCTTTATGCGTTGATGCAGCACGATCTCAAACGGCTGCTCGCCTATCACACGGTGGAAAATATCGGCATCATCTTCATCGGCCTCGGCCTTGCGCTTGCGTTTGAGGCTTACGGAATGGTTTTCGCCGCGGCGCTCGCCCTGACCGCCGCCCTGCTGCACGTCTTCAACCACTCCCTGTTCAAGAGTCTTTTATTCTTCGGCGCCGGCGCCGTGCTCACCGCGACCGGCGAACGCGACATGGAGCATCTCGGCGGCCTCATCCACCGCATGCCGCAGACCGCCTTCGTCTTCCTGATCGGCTGCGCAGCGATCTCGGCGCTGCCGCCGCTCAATGGCTTCGTCTCCGAATGGCTGACGTTCCAAGCGATTCTCCTGAGTCCGGAACTGCCGTCCTGGGGACTGAAATTTCTGGTGCCGGCCGTCGGCGCGCTGCTGGCGCTGTCGGCCGCGCTCGCCGCCGCCTGTTTCGTCAAGGCCTACGGCGTGACGTTTCTCGGGCGTCCGCGCACGCGCGCCGCCGAAGGCGCATCGGAAACCGACGCATTCTCGCTCGCCGCGATGTTCTTTCTCGCGGCGCTTTGCCTAGTTGCCGGCATCCTGCCCGGCCTGTTCATCGATGCGCTGGCGCCGGTCAGCTCGGCGCTGATCGGCGAGCGCATGCCGGTGCAGATCGGCGCGCAATGGCTCGCGATCGTGCCGATTGCCGCGAGCCGCAGCTCCTATGACGGCCTGCTCGTCTTTCTGTTCATGGTGATATCGGGCACGCTTGCCGCATTCGCGATCCACCGCCTCGCCTCCGACCGGCTGCGCCGCGCGCCGGCCTGGGACTGCGGCTATCCCGATGCGAGTCCGGTCACGCAATACACAGCCATGAGCTTTGCTGAACCGATCCGGCGCGTATTTGGCACCGTGGTGTTCCACGCCCGTGAGCATGTCGACATGCCGCCGCCCGGCGACACGCGCCCCGCCCGGCTGACCGTGGAGTTGCACGATCTCATCTGGGAGGCGCTCTATGCACCGCTCGTCGTCGGCATCGGCGTTGCCGCCGATCGTTTCAATCGTCTGCAGTTCCTGACCATCCGCCAATTCTTGACTCTCGTGTTCTGCACGCTGGTCATCCTGCTCCTGGTGCTCGCCATATGGCCCTGATCCGCGACATGGCCGTCCAGGGCGCGCAGATGCTGCTGGTGCTGCTGCTCGCGCCGCTGTTCACCGGCTTCGTGCGCAAGGTGAAGGCGCGACTGCTGCGGCGGCAGGGCCCGCCGCTGATCCAGCCTTACCTCGATCTCATGCGGCTCATGCGCAAGGAGGTGGTGCTGGCGGAGAGCGCCTCGTGGCTGTTCCGCATCATTCCCTATCTGGTTTTCGCCGCCACTTGGGTGGCGGCGGCGCTGGTGCCGACGTTCCGCACCGATCTGCTGTTCTCCTGGTCGGCCGACCTCATTGCCATTATCGCGCTCCTGGGCAGCGGCCGCTTCTTCCTCGCGCTCGCCGGACTTGATGTCGGCACGAGCTTCGGCGGCATCGGATCGAGCCGCGAGGTGATGATCGCCTCGCTCGCCGAGCCGGCCATGATCATGATCGTGTTCACGTTGGCGCTGATCGCCGGCTCGACACAGCTCTCCACCATGGCCGAATTCATGGCGTCTTCGGCGGTCGGGCTTCGCGTCTCGCTCGGCCTCGCCCTCATCGCCCTCGTCATGGTGGCAATCGCGGAGAACGGCCGCATTCCGGTCGACAACCCGGCGACGCATCTCGAGCTGACCATGGTGCACGAGGCCATGGTGCTCGAATATTCGGGCCGGCATCTGGCGCTGATCGAGCTATCCTCTTGGCTCAAGCTCATCCTCTATGTCTCCGTGATCGCCTGCCTGTTCGCGCCCTGGGGCCTTGCGCCGGTGGGCGCCGGAGCGACAGCGCTCGCCGTCGGGGTTGCGGCCTACATCGTCAAACTCGCCGTCGGCGGCTTCCTGCTCGCGCTGTTCGAGACGTCGATCGCCAAGATGCGGGTGTTCCGCGTGCCGGAATTCCTCGGCGCGGCGTTGATGCTCGGCCTGCTGGCGACGCTCCTGCGCTTCGTGTCGGGGAGCTTCTGATGACCGGGATCGACTTCGACACCGCCCATCTGCTCGCCGGATCCCTGGTGCTGGTCAGCTTCCTCGAGCTTTATCAGGACCGGCTTTACGCGCTGCTCAACTTCTATGCCCTGCATGCCCTGGTGCTGGCGGCTTCGGTCGCCTGGCAGGCCTTCATCCAGGACGCGCCGCATCTTTACGTCACGGCCGCGATCGCGCTCGGCTTCAAGGCGATCGTCATCCCCGTGGCGCTGCATCGGATCATCGTCCGGCTCGGCATTCACCGCGAGATCGAGAAAGTGGTGGGCGTCGGCACCGCCATGCTGGCCGGCATCGGCCTCGTCGCGTTGTCCATGGTGGTGATGCTGCGCGTGACGCAGGAGGCCGATCCGCTCGCGCGCGAGGATCTCGCCTTCGCGCTCGCGGTGGTGCTGCTCGGCCTCTTGATGATGGTGACGCGGCGCAATGCGGTGAGCCAGGTGGTCGGCTTCATGTCGCTGGAGAACGGTCTGGTGCTCGCGGCGACCGGCGCCAAGGGCATGCCGCTCGTGGTCGAGATCAGCGTCGCATTCTCCATCCTGATCGCCTTCATCGTGATCGGCATTTTCTTGTTCCGCATCCGCGAGCGCTTCGACACGGTCGACGTGCAGGTGCTGGACCTGTTTCGTGGAGAGCGCCGATGACCTTCGATGGCGTGACGTTCAATGCCTCGGCCGGCGTACTCCTGATTCCAGCCTGCGCCGCCGCGCTGCTGGCGGTGATGCCCGATTATCGGGTGACCGCGCGGCTCAATGTGTTGGCGACGACGCTGACCTTGATCTGCGCGCTCTCGCTCTTTTTCGGACGGCCACAGCCCAGCGCCTATCTTCTGGTCGACGATCTCAACGGCACGTTCATCGTGCTCACCACGTTCGTGGGCTTCACCACCAGCATTTTCAGCGCGAGCTATATCGGCCACGAGCTCGAGATTGGACGGCTGACACCGCCGTTCGTGCGCTTCTACCACGCCATGTATCAGGTGCTGATGTTTGCGATGAATCTCGCGCTGATCGCCAACAATATCGGCCTGATGTGGGTGGCGATCGAGCTCGCCACTCTCACCACGGTGCTCATGGTCGGCATCTACCGCACCCACGAGGCGCTCGAAGCGGCCTGGAAATACTTCATTCTCGGCAGCGTCGGCATCGCGCTCGCGCTGTTCGGCACCATCCTCGTCTACATGGCCGCCCGGCCGGTTATCGGCGAGGGCCTCGACGCCATGGAGTGGACCGTGCTGGTCAGCCGCGCGGCTGCCTTCGATCCGGCGCTGCTCGATGTCGCCTTCGTGTTTCTGCTGCTCGGTTACGGCACGAAGGTCGGTCTTGCGCCGCTGCATGCCTGGCTCCCCGACGCGCACGCCGAGGGCCCGACGCCGATCTCGGCGGTGCTGTCGGGATTGTTGCTCAATGTCGCACTCTATGCGCTGTTACGCTTCAAAATGCTGCTGGCGGTGAACCCTGAGGCGCTGGCGCCCGGTCCGCTGATGGTGACGCTCGGCTTGCTCTCGGCCGTGTTCGCGGCGTTCATGCTCTACCGCCGCCGCGACATCAAGCGCCTGTTCGCCTATTCGTCGATCGAGCACATGGGCATCATCACCTTCGCCTTCGGCATGGGCGGCCCGCTCGCCAATTTCGCCGGCCTGCTGCACATGACCATGCATTCGCTCACCAAGTCGGCGATCTTCTTCGCCGTCGGCCATGTCGCGCAGGTCAAGGGCACCCAGCGCATCGCCGACATGGGCGGCCTCATCGAAACCCATCCGGTGCTCGGCTGGGGTCTGATCCTCGGCGTCGTGGCCATCGCCGGGCTGCCGCCGCTCGGCATCTTCATGAGCGAATTTCTGGTGGTGAGTTCGACCTTCGCCCGCGCCCCGCTGCTCGCGATCATCCTCGTCTTCGGCATCCTGGTCGCGTTAGCTGGCCTGTTCTTGCGGCTCAACAGCATCGCATTCGGCGAGCCGCGCGGTCCCAGCGCCAAGGCGGAAGCCTCCTACGTACCGATGTTCACCCATCTCGCGCTCGTTCTGGCTGCCGGCATCTACATGCCGCCGGCGCTCGTCGCCTGGTTCCAGAACGTCGCCGGCTTGCTCGGTTAGCACGATGCCGGCGCTCGTTGACATCATCCAGGGCGAGCGCGTCGGCCACCATCGTCCATGGCCACGCCTGGTCGTGACGCCGGAGGTTTGGCACAACGTCGCGCACGAAGTTGCAGCCGGCCGCGCGACGCTCTTTGGTCTGTGGGGCGACACCGGCGCCGTGCCCATGGTGCAGATGGCGATCATCGAGGAATCAACCGGCGAGATCGCGGTCATCAGCCTCGCGTGTCCCGCTGGAACGTTCCCTTCGGTCGGCGCGCTGCATCCGCCCGCGATTCGCCTCGAGCGCGCCATTCACAGCCTCTATGGGCTCAAGCCGGTCGGCACGCCGGACACGCGGCCGTGGCTCGATCTGGGTTTTTGGCAGGTGCGGCATCCGCTCGGCGCAGCCACGCCGGCGACGGCGGCGCAATCTGCCTACACGTTTCTACCGGTGGAAGGCGAAGGTCTACATCAGATTCCCGTGGGCCCGGTGCATGCCGGGATCATCGAACCGGGGCATTTCCGCTTCACCGCCAACGGCGAGACCGTCGCGCGGCTCGAACAGCGCCTGGGCTACGTGCACAAGGGGATCGAGTCGCTGATGGCGGGCGCGACGATCGAGCGCGCGGCGCAACTTGCCTCCCGCACCTCCGGCGACAGCACCGTCGCCTATGGGCTCGCCTTTGCCCACGCCGTCGAGGCGGCGCTGAACGTCGAAGCGCCGCCCCGCGCGCGATACCTGCGGGCGCTGATGGCCGAGCTCGAGCGGCTGGCGAATCATTTCGGCGACATCGGCGCCATCTGCAACGACGCTTCGTTTTCGCTCATGCACGCCCATTGCGGCATTTTGCGCGAGCACATATTGCGCGCGGCCGATGCCTGCTTCGGCCATCGGCTCATGATGGATCGGGTCATGCCCGGCGGCGTCGCCGGCGATCTTCAAGCTGACGGCGCAACCGTCATCCGCACGACGTTGCAGCACATCCGGCTGCAGTTCCCGCGGCTGGTCGAGCTTTACGACAACACCGCCTCGCTGCAGGACCGCACCGCGACGACCGGTATCGTTGGCGCCGGCCTGGCACGGCAATTCGGAGCGCCCGGCTACGTCGGACGCGCCAGCGGCCGCAATTTCGATGCGCGCAAAACTCCCGGCTATGCGCCCTACGATCAGCTCGACTTTACCGTCCCGCTACTGACCGCGGGCGACGTGAACGCCCGCGTCTGGGTGCGCATCCGCGAAGTCGAGCAAAGCATCGCGCTGATCGACCAAATCCTCGAGCGCCTACCGCGGGGACCGATTGCGAATCCGCTCGGCAGCAGTGTCGCGGGCGGTGAAGGACTGGGGCTTGCGGAGGGCTTCCGCGGCGATGTGCTGGCGGCGGTGCGGCTCGACGGAATGCGCATCGCGCGCTGCCATCTCCGCGATCCGTCGTGGTTTCAATGGCCGCTGCTCGAGGCCGCGATCGAGGGCAACATCGTTGCCGACTTCCCGCTCTGCAACAAGTCGTTCAACTGCTCATATTCGGGGCACGATCTCTAGCGCAGGTTCAGGAAAAGTCGAAACCGGTTTTCCGTATAGAACATGCGCAAACTAAAAAAGGCGATCTGATGCGCAGAACGTTGTTCGAGAGCCTCACCCACCGGCCGCTGACCGAAGCGCCGCCGGCGCCCGACGACGCCGCGCTTGCCGAACTGGCGGCCAGCGTCGAGCGCGCGGCGCGGCGCCGGCTCGGCCGCAGCCTCGCCATCCGCGAGGTGGATGCCGGCTCGTGCAACGGCTGCGAGCTGGAAATCCACGCCCTCAACAACGCCTTCTACGATCTCGAACGCTTCGGCCTGCGCTTCGTCGCCTCGCCGCGTCATGCCGACGTGCTGCTTGTGACCGGGCCGGTCACGCGCAACATGCGCGAAGCGCTCGAACGCACCTACAACGCGACTCCGGACCCGAAATGGGTCGTCGCGGTCGGCCATTGTGCGGCCGACGGCGGCATTTTCGCCGGCAGCTACGCGGTCGTCGGCGGCGTCAGCGCCGTTGTTCCGGTCGATCTGCATATCGGCGGCTGCCCGCCAACTCCGCGGAAATTGCTGCAAGGTCTGCGCAGCCTGCTGGAACCCGCCAACGCGGCATAAGGCGTCCGCGTAACCGTCAACCATGACGGATTTTGAGCAGCAGGATGATCATCGTCATCGCGAACGTGACGATGCTTGAGCCGATCAGCGGTGCATCGACAATAGCGAGCCCGTAGATGAGCCAGAGCAGCACGCCAAGCACGCAGAGCGTCGTGCCGGGCAACGAGATCGCGCGCGTATCCCGCTCGCGAATGATTTTTATCGCCTGCGGCACCCAGCACAGCGTCGTCAGAACGGCGCCGGCTGCACCGATCGCTTCGACCAGCCGAGATGACATCACTGAGATCGCCATATTTCATCCTGGCGCGGGAACTTAGCGCTTGCGTCCTGCTCGCCACGGTCCTGGTTGCCCGCGAATCGATCTGATCTTACTGGCGCCTCGGTGTGACAGTAATGACACCTCGACCCGCCGCGCGTGGGTTTTTTTTGAACGCGCGCCGAGCGCTATTGGGTCTTTTCGCGCCGTCCCATATCATCGCGCCGTCACGCATGAATCGTAGAATCATCAAGGCGTTAAACCCGCTTTGTTCGCCGACCGGATCGTGTGACCGCGGCGGTGCGCGCCCGAATAGAAGCGCCAACGGCTGCGGCCACGCCATGAATGTCTCCGACCACACCACGCGAGTCTTCGACAGCGATCTGATCAAGCTGACGCAGATGGTCGCCCAGATGGGCGGTCTCGCGCAGAAGCAGATCGCGGACGCGATCGATGCGCTGGCGCGGCACGATATCGGTCTCGCGCGTCAGGTCATCGATCTGGACGGAACCGTCGACGATCTGCAGCGGCAGATCGAGGAAAAGGCCGTTGCGACGATCGCGCTACGCCAGCCGATGGCGATTGATCTGCGTGCGCTCGTTGCGATGTTGCGCATTGCCAACGACCTCGAGCGCATCGGAGACTTGGCCAAGAATGTCGGCAAGCGGGTCATCGCGGTGAGCGGCGAGAATTCGCAGCGTACCTTGATGCGTGGACTGCGGCATATGGCAACGCTGGTCGTCTCGCAACTGGCCGCAGTGCTCGACAGCTTCGTCGACCGCAATCCGCGCAAAGCGCTCAGGGTCTGGCAAGGCGACAAGGAGGTCGACGCGCTCTATGTGTCGCTGTTCCGGGAATTGCTCACCTATACGATGGAGGATCCCGGCACCATCTCGCTGTGCATCCACTATCTGTTCTGCGCCAAAAACATCGAGCGCATCGGCGACCACGCCACCAACATCGCCGAGGCCGTGCATTACATGGTTGAAGGCCACGCCATTGCCGGCGAGCGGCCGAAGGCCGACTCCTTAAGCTACCTGACCGAAACGCGCGCCACGGCGGCCACGGTTCCGGCGTAGCTCCGCAGCCGCCCGACCTCGTCGCAAGCCCGCGCCCGGCGCAGATCCGATGCGGCTCCGCCAAGACATTGCGAAAAGCCATTGCGAAAAGCCATTGCGAACGCTGGCATGCGACCTCGTTAACCGCTCATTAGGGTTAACGGTCTATTGCTCACCGACTCTGCGGCATTGGCGCCTGGCGCCTTTGCGGCTGTTCTGACGGCTATCATCGCAGCGATCGAGATGTGTTCGACCCGACTCCGCTCCGCACGCCTTTTCGCTTCGGCCACGCTCGTTGCGGCCATCGCTGCAGTGACGGCGGGATGTCAGACAACGCAGACGACCCAAACTACAGGCTCGCTGCCGCTCGCGCCGGCCGATCAGCCGGCCGCCGAATGGCAGCGCGACATCGATGTCTATGGGCAGCAGTACCGCGCCAATCCGTCGAAGGTCGACGTAGCTTTGCGCTACGCCCAAGCGTTGCGCGCTACCGGACAGCGCGCGCAAGCGGTGGCCGTCCTCGAACGCCTATCGATGCTGCACCCTCATGACAAGACCGTGCTCGGCGAATATGGGCGCGCGCTTGCGGAGGCCGGCGATTATGACCAGGCGCTC
>Ga0181536_10003984_pt1 | contig 15852 bp, 10 predicted proteins | sample PEATcosm2014_Bin_41_FD_121105 | JGI IMG/M metagenome (GOLD analysis project Ga0181536, IMG submission 121105) | Peatland microbial communities from MTU Mesocosm Facility, Houghton, MI, USA - PEATcosm2014_Bin17_60_metaG | ecosystem: Environmental > Terrestrial > Soil > Wetlands > Peat | place... | reverse complement strand
TCCGGCCGGTACCTTCGGCAGTTCGCCGCCACGCCTGGAATCCTACGCCAAGGTGACGGGCCGCGCTGAATATACGCACAATGTACAGCTGCCGAACATGCTGCACGGGAAAATCTTCCGAAGCAGCATCGCACACGGCCGAATTCGGCGCATCGACGTCAGCGCTGCTAAGGCATTGCCGGGTGTCCATAGCGTCTTTACGGCTGCTGACGTCTGCAAGCTCGTTCCCAATCCGTATTACGGACCAGCGTTCCACGACCAGCCAATCCTTGCGCTCGACAAGGTGCGGTACGTCGGCGAGGCGGTCGCTATCGTACTTGCGGATGACCCGCACACCGCCGAGCAGGCTGTCCAGCTTATTATTGCTGATTATGAAGAATTGCCTGCGGTCTTTGACGAGGTTGAGGCGGTAACGTCGGCAACATTCGTGCACGATGAGCTGAAACCGGCGAAAACTTTTGCCGATCTCAAGCACCTCGCCGGCCGCTCCAATACCAATGTCATAGTAGAGTTCAAGTTGGATCGCGGCGACGTGAAGAACGCGTGGGCGGCGGCGGACCGCATTTTCGAGCACACGTTTCGAACGCCAATGGTGGCGCATACGGCGCTTGAGCCGCTCGTCTCTCTCGCCGAGATGAACGGCTCGACGCTGACTATTCACACCGCCTCGCAGATGCCATCCTTCGTCCGTATTGAGATCGCCCGTCTGCTAGGCTGGCCCGAAAGTCGCGTTCGAGTGAAAGTGCTGCATCTCGGCGGCGGATTTGCGGCCAAGACATATATCAAACTCGAAGCGATCGTCGCGCTATCGACGTTGCTTGCAAACCGCCCCGTAAGAATTGCGGCGACGATGGAGGAGCAAGCCTACGTTATCGCGTCACATGCGACGACTTGCCAAATTAAGAGCGGTGTCAATAAAGCAGGTCGCGTCATCGCTCGGCAATGCGACGTGTGGTGGAACTGCGGCGCCTATGCCGATGTAGGGCCTCGTATTTCTCAGAAGTCGGGCTTCACCGCCGCCGGCCCTTACGACATCGAAAATGTGCTGATCCGTTCACGCGGCGTCTACACAAATTTGCCGCTGTGTACCGGACGTCGAGGCTTCGGCGTTCCTAACCTGTCGTGGGCTTATGAAAGCCACACCGACATGATAGCGCGAGATCTCGGCGTCGACCCCGTAGAGTTTCGCCGTCGCAATCTGCTGCGCGAGGGAAAAGAGCAAGCGACTGGAACTGTGATGCCGGACGATTCGATTGCGCAGGTCCTCGATCGCTTGGCTGAGCGGATGAATTGGAGCGCACCGTTCGAGCGGGGGCATGGCGTGATGCGCTACGGTCGCGGCGTTGCCATCGGATTCAAGGCGGTCATCGCTCCGACCACGTCGGTTGCAACGATCACGATCAACGCTGACGGAAGCTGTATCCTGAATATCAGCACTGTCGATATGGGACAGGGCTCCGATACGGCGATGGCGCAAATCGCCGCGGAAGTCCTCGGTATTCCGGCACAGAGCGTCAAGGTCAGCCATCCCGATACCGATCTGACGCCTTACGATATGGGTACGGTCGGTTCGCGTTCGACCTTCCACATGGGAAATGCGGTCAAACTTGCGGCGGAAGACGCCCGCAACAAAATAGAAGCGCTGGCGCGCGAAATTGGTCTAACGAAGGGCAGCAACTATCCGTGGAGCGAACTGTTCCAAAGACGCTACGGAATGCAGGCCGGCAATATTGTCGGTGTGGGAACGTTCATTCCACCTTATGCGGCACCGAGTTCTGAATCCGGTCATTCCGCAAATGTTACGCCCTATTGGATGGTCGGCGGGACCGGCGTGGAGGTCGAGGTTGATGGCGAAACCGGCCGGGTGCGTATCACCAGGCTGATCACGGCTGCCGATTGCGGCGCGCTGGTAAATCCAAGGATCGCGGAAACGCAACTTTCCGGCGCAGCGATCATGCAAATTGGTTACGCGCTGTTTGAGAAAATGGACTTCGACGGTGGCCAGCTGACCAATGCTTCGCTGGCGGACTACAACATCCCGGGCATGCAAGATATTCCTCTCGCGCTGGTATCGGTGTTTGTCGAGGGCGACCAGCAGGGTGGGCCGTTCGGTGCAAAAGGGCTTGGCGAATCCGGCACGTTCGGGGTCGCACCCGCGGTCGCAAACGCGATCCATGATGCTATCGGCGTACGTTTGATCAACCTGCCGATGACTGCCGAATCGGTGTTGCGCGGATTGTACGAGATACAAGGGCGGCAGTGGGGAGACCAGTGACGATGCCGGACTTGCGAACCATAAAATTGACGCTCAACGGCGTGCCGGTCACGGCAGAGATCAAATTGCACCACAACCTTGTCGAGCTTCTGCAGCAGTTTAATCTCTTTGGCGCTCGCGAGAGCTGTGGCCAAGGTCTTTGCGGCTGCTGCACGGCGATCGTCGCTGGCAAGGCTGTATCGAGCTGCCTCTACCTCGCCGCACTCGTCGACGGCAAGGATGTCAAGACGATTGAACATCTTGATTCCGACGGCAAACTCAGTGCCGTTCAAGAGGCCTTCGTCGAGGCCGGCGCAGTCCAGTGTGGATTTTGCACGTCCGGGTTCATTCTCATGACAGAGCAGCTTCTCGATGCCAATCCGAACCCGAACGACAGCGATATCCGCGAATATCTGGCTGGAAATCTATGCCGCTGCGGCTCCTATCCAGAGATTGCTGCGGCGGTGAAAATCGCCGCGCGCAAGCGAAGGATTGCCGCCCCGGCAGCAACCAGGACGGCATGATGCCGTTCGAGATTGGGCCATAAAAGCGGCGCCGGATAGGCGCATCGGCGGCGATGTCTATTGGCGGTCAACCCGGCGGCATTGGCGCCGATGAGAGATCGCCCAAATGCCGCGTCGTTACTCGATACCTGCCGCAGCAAATAAGACTTTCGCCGCCGGCGTTTCAAGAAAGTGGATGAACGCCAGCGCAGCTTCCGATTTTGACAATCGCGCCGCGGCATAATTCGTATAGTTTTGAATCTCCGCCGGCAGCGGACCGACGAGCTGCAAGCCCCTGCTGCGAAAGTGCAATATTTCGGCCACCGGCATAAAGCCGATCTCCTTGCCACGGCCATGGATGAGAGGCTCAACCATGTCCGTGCCGGAATACCGTCTTGTCTTCGCCTGAATTATTTCGGCGAGTCCTAGCCGCTGCAACAATCCTTCTACGAAGAGCCCGCTTGACGCCCGATTGTAGATAATTGAATCGGCGTCGAGTATCGCACGCTTGAGCGCGTCCGTGGTCGAGATATCAGGCTTCGGCGCACCGTCGCGAATCACGACCCCGACGCCGACTCGTCCGACCAGCACTCGCGTCGTGCCGTCGAGCCTGCCGGATTTTGCAAGCTCGTCGAGGACCGCCGGAGGAGCGATCACCACATCAGGCATTTCACCCGCGCCGACACGCCGGCGAATTTCGGGAGCCGTGGCGAAGGTGATCTTGATCTTGGTGGCTGTCGCTTTGCGGAAGGCGTCGGCTGCCGCGAGCAATCCTGGTTCCACTGCAGCTCCGCTCATCACCTGCATCTCTCCGGCAAAAGCCGGAGAAGGACCACCCGATAGCGACGGCGAAGCAAGTGCGATGGATGCTTTAAGCACAGCGGTACCCACTCAAATCCGGTTTGGTCGGCGCCCTATCGCGATACTGAGAAGGCAGGCGTTGTTACCAAGAATGACGGTCTGTTGGAAAGTGCAAGGAGCCACCACCGCATGGACGCTGTCACCATGAAAGAGATTTCAGTACGTCCTGTTGGAAGCTTTCGGGGACTGGATGCCCGCTGCTCGGCAGCATCAATGTACCACAGTGGTGCCAGGCGAACGCAAAGCGCGTCCTATGTCAGCTTGTAACTTTTCTCATGAGAGACGCAGCAGTCAGACTGGGATGAGGCCGCATGCCATTTTGCGACCTTGACATGGCGCAAGATTATTGCCAACGTTTAACTGTTAACAATACGCAGTGGGGAGGGGGGAATGCGATGCGGCAAGACGGTCAAATCGTGGATAAGGGGCAGACCAAGGCCGGCAATACGCAGCAAACGCCTAGCGTCGCTGGCACTATTGTCGCAGATGATCGCGCTGCACGACTCTTTGCAAGCATGGACCAATCAAAGTTTTCAGTACGACACGCGGCACTTTATGCGACCGTGATTTTCTTCCATTTTTTTGATGGCTTTGACGTCTTGATGATAGGGACTGTTCTCCCCGGAATAGTGGCCACCTTTAAGTTAACGTCCGTGGAAGCCGGAGTGCTGGTGTCGAGCACATTCTTCGGGATGCTGGTCGGGGCGATCTTGATCACGATGCTTGCTGACCGCATCGGGCGAAAAAAAGCACTTTTTCTTGCTATCGGTTGGTATGCAGTCTTTAGCTTGGCTGCCGCGACCGCGACGAGCTATCAGGAACTTCTTGTAATCAGGTTGTTGGAGGGCGTGGGGCTCGGTGCCGAGGTGCCGCTCGTTTTTACATACGTAGTAGAGTTCGTACCGGCCCGAAAGCGGGGAGTTCTGGCGGGATCGAGTGTTTTCTTTTGGCTGACCGCAGGCGGGGTTGCCTCTTTGATAGCGATACTGGTTATTCCGCTATTCACCTGGCGCGCCATGTTCGGCATTGGCGCGATTCCAGCCGTGTTGCTTCTCTTCGCATGGCCTTATCTCCCTGAATCGATTCGCTATCTCGTGAGCCGAGATAGAATTGATGAAGCAGAAGCCGTCGTTCGTCGATTTAGCACTGTAGCTCCCGAAACCGTAGAGCCGAAGTTTCTGGCGCGGCAATTGCCGCAGAATGCAGCGGTTGAAAGCAAAGGACTTACCGACATCTTCCGCGGCCGGTACCTGCGTTACACCTTAACGATTTGGGGTGTTAATTTTGGCTCCGGAATGGTCTTCTTTGGACTAAGCGCGTGGTTGCCTTCGATCTTTATTCGGATGGGCTACACAATGGTTCATAGCTTTGCCTTCTCCGGGCTCATTGCCGGGGCAGGTGCGGTGGGCTGCCTTTGTCAGTCGCTGCTGTTAGATATTTTCGGTCGTCGCCTGACAATAGGCGCCTCTTTTCTGATCGGCGGCGCTGCGACGTTGGCGTGGGGCAATGTCACCGCAATTTACGCAATCATGAGCCTCGGTGCTTTGACAGCATTCACTGGGGCAGGCGGTGTCACCGGTTGTATACACACATATAACGTCGAGCTCTATCCGACGCAGAATCGAGCGACGGGAGCCGGATTGGCAACCGCATGGCAAAGGATCGGTGGTATCGTTGCTCCAATGCTTTTAGGGGCTTTTCTCAGCGCGAATTTCCCACTATTCAGCTCATTCGCTTTTCTTAGTGCGGTAATGATCGTCAACGGAATCGTGGTTCTTACTTTGCTTTACGAGACCAAGGGAAAGTCTCTCGAGCAAATCGCCGCAGGGATTGTCGCAACAGCGTAATTCATTGCCCTGTGTTGGCAACGGTTTTGTTCGCGAGTTCAGCATTGCTCGGAGCAGCCATGTGTTCTCCGACCGCCTTGTCTGCAAATCCCAATTGGTAGACACTTGCGCAAGCAACTCTGCTCATCCGGGGAATGTCGCCTTAAGCGGAAGGAAGGTTCGCCATGGCTGGTTTTGAAGGCAGCACCGTGACAAGCGTCGACGGTTTGGCGGCGCTTTACGCGCAGCCGGCCGAGCGCATCGTCAAGAATGAACTTGACCATGTCAACGCGGCTGGCCGCGCGTTCATCGCAGCCTCGCCGTTTCTGGTTCTCGCCACGGGAAGCCGACTTGGTCTCGACTGCTCGCCGAAGGGCGATCGGCCCGGCTTCGTGGAGGTTGTCGATGACGGTCGGACGCTGCTCATACCCGACCGGCGCGGCAACAATAAGATCGAGAGTCTCAAGAACCTCATTGACGACCCGCGCATCGGGCTGATCTTCTTCGTGCCCGGCGCGAACGAGACGTACCGCGTGAACGGGCGCGCGCGGATCAGCGTGGATGCCGAGCTCAAGCGACGCTTCATCGTCAACGGCAAGGAGCCAGCGACGGTGATGGTTGTGACGGTCGAACAGGCATTTCAGCATTGTCCGAAGGCGCTGGTCCGGTCCGACCTGTGGAAGGCGGGGAGCGGCGGCCGGCCTCAAGGCGTGCCGACGCTGGGCGACTTCGCGGCGGCGCGCAATCCGGGAACAGACAGTGCTGCCTTCGACGTAGCATACAGCCAACGCATTTCGAGCGAGCTTTACTAGCTTAAATTTACGATCAAGCGTGCATCACGCGTGCATCGCGCGACGACGCTGGGGAAATATCATGAAACTTCCCCGTCGCCGATTTTTGCATCTGGCAGCGGGCGCTGCCGCGCTCCCAGCCGTGGCGCGCGTCGCGCGGGCGCAAACCTATCCGACGCGGCCGGTGCGCTTGATCGTTGGCTTCCCTGCCGCTAGCGCGTCCGACATCGTCGCGCGCCTCATGGGCCAATGGCTGTCGGAGCGGCTCGGCCAGCAGTTTGTCGTTGAGAACCGGCCCGGCGCGGCGACCAATATCGCCACCGAAGTGATTGTGCGTGCGCCACCGGATGGGTATTCACTCCTCTTTGCCACCTCGGCAAACGCAATCAACGCGACGCTCTACGACAATCTCAATTTCAATTTCATCCGCGACATCGCGCCAGTCGCGAGCATTATCCGGGTGCCCTACGTCATGGAAGTGAATCCATCGGTTCCGGCCAAGACGGTTCCCGAGTTCATCGCCTATGCCAAGGCCAATCCGGGCGAGCTCAACATGGCGTCGAATGGCAACGGCAGCGGGCCCCACATGGCGGGCGAGCTGTTCAAGATGATGGCCAACGTCGACTTGGTTCATGTCCCGTATCGCGGCAATTACTATCCCGATCTGCTCGGCGGACAGGTGCAGGTATTGTTTGGTCCAGTGCCTTCGTCGATTGGCTATATCCAAGCGGGTAAGCTGCGCGCCCTCGCGGCGACGACCGCGACGCGGTTGGAGGTGTTGCCGGACGTTCCGACCGTGGGCGAATTTGTGCCCGGCTATGAAGCGAGCGGCTGGCAGGGCATCGGCGCACCAAAGAACACGCCGGCGGAAATCATCGGCAGGCTGAACGAGGAAATCAATGCGGCCCTTGCTGATCCCAAGATGAAGGGGCGGCTTGCCGACCTCGGCAGCCTGCCGATTCCGGTTACGCCTGCCGACTTCAGCAAGTTCATCGTTGAAGAAACCGAGAAGTGGGGCAAGGTGATCCGGGCGGCCAACATCAAGCCGGATTGAGGTCAGCCGTCGCCGCGCCGATATTGCATATTTGCCGTCAAGCGTATCTTCATGAACCGGCTTTTTCTCATTGCAACAGCCCTTCTCACAGGTGCGATATGACCGAGGTGCAGCAGGCCACTGCTGCTCGACGGCATCATGCAGAGCTTTGTGCCGGCGTCGACTTTCAATTTCCCCGGCGTTGCCGACGTATGATATACCCCACGCGGATGCGAAGCAGTAGCTGTCGTCCAGGGAGGAATGAATGAAGGCTTGGCTTTATGCAGCGGCCGCGAGCGCATGTCTCGCCGCCATCGCATCCGCAACCACGACAGCGCTTGCCGAGACCTATCCGTCGAAACCGATCAGCATCATCGTGCCGTCCACGCCCGGCGGCGTGACCGATATGCTCGGGCGCATCCTGGCGAAGCAGTTCACCGCGGATTGGGGCGCCGAAGTGGTGGTCGAGAACAGGCCGGGCGCCAACAATCTGCTTGCGGCGGAATACGTGGCGCAGAAGCCCGGTGACGGCTATACACTATTCATCGGTCCCGAAGTCACCTTCATCGTCAACCCGACGCTCTACGCTCATCTGCCCTACGATCCGGTCAAGGACTTCACGCCGATCACCGGGCTCGTCACCATCAATCACGCGCTCATCCTTAATCCGGCGGTGCCGGCGAACGACGTCAAGGAGCTGATCGCGCTCGGCAAAGAGAAGTCGGGACAGCTCAATTACGGCACCTACGGCGTCGGCTCGAGCGGCCACCTCAACATGGAACTGTTCAAGACCATGGCGGGCGTGAATTTCGTGCCGGTGCACTACAAGGGCGCGACGCCGGCGCTACAAGACGTCATAGCCGGGCACATCCAGATGATGTTCATCAGCATCGGCAGCGCCATGCCGCAATGGAAGGCCGGCGCGGTGAAATTCATCGCCATCGGCGCGCCGAAACGCATGACGTTGTTGCCGGAAATTCCGACCGTCGCCGAGAGCGGGCTGCCCGGCTATGTGGCGGTGTCATGGTTCGGCCTGTTCGGCCCGGCGGGCATGCCGCCCGAATTGGTCGCCAAGATCAACGGCGAGGTGCGGAAAATCTTTGCCGACGCAAGTTTCCAGAAGACATTTCTCGATGCGCAATACTTCGAATCAATCGTCGGCTCGCCCGAAGAACTCACCGACCGCATCCGCACTGAAGAGCCGAAATGGCGCAAAGTGCTCGAGGAAGCGCACATCAAGATGGAGTGAGGGAGCGGACATAGCATCCCCCCGCGCAGCGGGCGAGGGGCGCGGACTACACTTGCTAGGCTGCAGAAGAAAGAACGAACGACCATGCGAACCATAACCCTTGAAGAACACTTTGCTACCGCGGGATTTCTCGATGGCCCCGGGCGAGAATACAAAGAACAGGCACGGCAATTCGGCGGCCGTGCCGCCAAGCGCGTCGAGCAGCTCTGCGATGTCGGCGACGGCAGATTGGCGGAGATGGATGCTGCCGGCATCGATATGCAAGTCCTGTCGCTTACGTCTCCAGGCACGGAACAATTGGAAGCAGCCGACGCGATGACGGTCGCGCGTGAAACGAACGATTTCCTGGCGGATGTGGTAAAGAAGAATCCGGCGCGTTACGCCGGACTCGCCGCCCTGCCGACCGCGGTCCCGGACAAAGCCGCCGAAGAGTTGGAACGCAGGGTTCGTCAGCACGGTTTCAAAGGCGCCGTCATCAACGGCCACAATCGCGGCCGCTACTTGGACGATAAATTCTTCTGGCCGATCCTGGAACGGGCCGAATCGCTCAACGCCCCGATCTATCTCCACGCAACGCGACCTCCAAAACCGGTCATCGAGGCGTCATATGGCGGCTTTTCGCCGATAGTCACCAACATGTTCGCGGGCCCGGGCTGGGGCTGGCATATCGAAACCGCGGTTCATGTCATTCGCCTCATCCTCGGCGGAGCATTCGACCGATATCCGAAATTGCAGATCGTGATCGGTCACATGGGTGAGGCGCTTCCCTTCATGTTGCAGAGGCTCGATAACCTGCAGATGGCGATGACAAAACTCGATCGTCCGATCAGCGCCTATCTTCGGGACAATATTCACTACACCTTCAGCGGCTTCAATTTTACACCGGTCTTCCTCAACTTGCTGCTTGAAGTCGGCGTCGAGCGGATCATGTTCTCGGCCGACCATCCGTTTCAATCCATGGCGCAGGCGCGCGCTTTCTTGGATCAACTTCCAGTCAGTACCGCGGACAAGGAGCGCATCGCGCACGGCAATGCGGAACGGCTTTTTGGGTTATAGGAGCGTGTCCAGCAAAAGTGGAAACCGGTTTTGCGTCTGGACGCGCGACAAAACAAACACCTGGAGCAGGATGACGATTTGAAGATAAGTCATCCTGCTCTAGGAGATGCGGGATATATTGGACGGCCCGAGCGGGACTTTTTGAGTAAGGGCCATGTGTTTGAGTAAGGGCCATTTGTGGACATACTGGTCGTGTCCCAACATCATCTGTTCCCGCACACCAAGCGGACGTTTGGACAACCGGCGTGAAACCATCCAACGAACATATGCTGTGGGTGTCGCGAAAATTCACTTCAGGAAACCGACCGAGATCCACGGGACGGCCGCCACGATGATCGTTCCAATCACCAGGGCAAGCATGTAGCCCCAAATTGGTCGCATGCCCTCGACAGGTTCGACGCGTCCTATTGCGCAGGCGGCGTAGTAGCCTACTCCGAACGGAGGCGTGAAGAGGCCGATACCCATCGCAAGAATCACAACCATCGCGTAGTGCACCTCGTGGATACCGACTGCCTTCGCAATGGGGAACAGCAGCGGCCCGAACAGAACGATGGCCGGAATGCCTTCGAGCACGGAGCCGAGCACGACGAATGCCGCGATCGACGCCGCCATGAAAGTGGCTGCGCCGCCCGGCAGGCCGGTCATTGCTGCAGCGAGCGAGCGCGAGAAGCCCGATTGCGTGAGCCCCCACGCCATTCCCGTTGCCGTGCCGATAATGAGCAGGATCGAGCCCGAGAGGCAGGCGGTCGAAACCAGCATCGGCCGCAGCGCCGCCCAGTCGAATCGACGGTAAATTACCAGACCGGCGATTGCCGAATAGGCGATCCCAATCGTTGAAACTTCAGTCGCGGTGGCAACGCCTTCGACCACTGCGGCGCGGATCAAAAACGGCAGCGCGAAGGCCGGCAACGCGATCAAAAAGGCGCGGCCGATCTCCCGTTTCGTTGCACGATTGACGTAACTGAGATCCTCGCGCCGATAGCGCCACCGGACCACGAAGCAAAGCAAGAACGCGAGCACGATCCCCGGCAGAAGGCCGCCGGTAAAAAGCGCGGCAATCGACACGCCGGTCACCGATCCTATGGTGATGAGGACGAGGCTTGGCGGGATGGTTTCGGTCTGGGCGCCCGTCGCGGACAGAAGCGCGACAAGGTCGCCAGGCTTCGCGCCGCGTGCCTTCATCTCGGGGAAGAGCACGGGCGCAACCGCGGCCATGTCGGCGGCCTTCGAGCCCGAGATCCCGGAAACCAGGTACATCCCGGCGACGAGGACGTAGTGCAATCCGCCGCGGACATGGCCCAGCAGGCTTGCCAGAAAAGCGACCATGGCACGCGCCATCCCTGTCATCTCGATGAGGAGGCCAAGAAAGACGAAGAGCGGCACCGCAAGCAGGATAAGATGACTCATCCCTTCGTCCATGCGTCCCACCAGGACCATCACAGGCGTATGCGTCGCCAAAGCGAGATAGCCGAATATCGCAAGGCCGAACGCGAATGCGATCGGCACACCGGCAAAGACGGTCGCAGCCACCACACCCACGAAGAAAATCAGGAGGTTGAGGTTTCCGAGCTGCCGGAAGATAGATTCGGCGAGCCAGAACAACGCGACGAGACCGGCAACGGCACCGAACGAAATAGCGATGGACCGCGGCGATCCCACCTTCGCCGCCCGAAACAATGCGAAGATCGCCATCAGCGCCGTCCCACTCGGCAACGCCGCGGCCCGCCAAGCATTCGTGAGCTCGAGCGCGGGTGTGGTGATGAACACCTCTGCCTGCGCGTACTGGTAGGAGGGCCACGCGATGAGAAGCAGGAACGCAAGCGCGGCGCCGGTCGCAAGCATGTCGAACGTCGTGCGCATCGTCGCCGGCAGCATGCCGACGACGGCGGTCATTCGCATGTGCTCGTCGCGGCGGAAAGCGATAACCGCACCGAGCATTGCAAGCCACAGGAACAGGATCGAGGCCAACTCATCCGACCAGACCAGCGGATTGTCGAAGACGTAGCGCGAGACTACGCCCGCAAACAGGATCACGATCTCGACCGCGACCAACGCCGCGGCCGAAATCTCCACGAACGATCCAAGCGAAGATTCGAAGGCGGCACTCACGGAGCGCACGGCGCCACCTCTCTCATTCGCAAGGCGCAGAGTCTGGCACTGGCCGACCGCGGTCACGCCAGCTTGCCGATGGACTTCTCCAGGATGGCCCATGCTTCGTCGCCGTACTTGTTCTTCCACTCCGCATAGAAGCCGGCGGAACGGAGCTTGTCGCGGAACGGCGCCGGATCGGGTCGATTGAAGACGAGGCCTTTGGACGTCAGATCCTGCTGCAGCGTCGCATTCAGCTTTTCGACGTCGTCACGCTCTTTCATGGCGGCGGCATCGACGTGCTTGGCGACGATCGCGCGCACATCGTCAGGCAGACTTTCCCATGCGCGTTGGTTCGCCAGGAACCAGAAGCCGTCCCACATGTGATTGGTCAGTGAACAATATTTCTGCACTTCGTAGAGCTTCGCGGTGGCGATGATCGCCAGCGGATTCTCCTGGCCGTCGACGATCTTGGTCTGCAGCGCCGAATATGTTTCGTTGAAGTTGATCGAGGCCGGCGACGCCTCGAAAGCCTTGAACATCGAAGTCCACAGTGGCGACGGCGGCACGCGCAGCTTCATGCCGCGGAAGTCGTCCGGAGTCTCGATGGGCTTGGTGGAGGTCGTGGTTTGCCGAAAGCCGTTGTCCCAGATCTTCGCCATGGCGATGAGATTCGCCTTGGCGATTTGAGCGCGGATATAGGTGCCGAGATCGCCGTCCATCGCCTTCCAGACGGTGTCGTAGTTCGGGAAAGCGAAGCCCATGCCGTTGATCGAGGCCGCCGCGACCAGCGTCGACAGGATCAGCCCCGACAACGTGAAGAACTCGACCCCGCCGGAACGGACTTGGCTCAGCGTGTCGGTGTCGGAACCGAGCTGGCTCGACGGAAAGATCTGGAGGTCGAAGCGGCCGTTGGTCTCCTGTTTGATCGTGGCCGCCATCTCCCGGGCGCGCACGTTCATCGGATGCGTTTCGGGAAGATTGTTGGCGTATTTGTAGCTCCATTGCGCCTCCTGGGCGCGGGCGACGAAGGGAGCACCAACGGCGGTCGCCAGAAATGTCGAGCTACCGGCGGCGAGCAAACGACGGCGAGACAACCTCATGGACAACCCTCCCTGTATGAGCAGCGTCTGACACGCTCTTGCTTTCCCTTTAACGTAGTCCACTCTATGGACCATGAACTGTTATTGGATCGACCACTACTTAAGTGGAAAGCACTGTCAAGCGATTCAAAAGTGGCATACGGACGCCGATAATAATCGTCATCCGGTGTGTTTAGAGGTCCACCATATCCAATTCGATGCGAACGTTCAGATGGTAGCGTCGGCGCCGGCGCCGAAATAATCGAGCTGCTACTTCGGCTCCTTGCCGGTATAGCGCAGCACGAACAGTCCCCATTTGTCGTCGTTCATGAAGATGTTGCCGCGCGCATCGACGGCGATCTCCTCGCTCCAGTCGATCTTCGAAGCATGGGCGCCGGACTGATCCGGTAGATTGGGTCGCTCGGGCGGCATGAAATAGCCGACCTCCTTTGGCATCCGCGCATCGCTGATGTCGAAGACGCGCAGGCCGGCGTTGAACCAGGCGACATCGATCAGCTTGCCGGGCTTTTGGATCGCGGGATTGTGGATCTCCTGGCTCGTATTGTGCGGCCCAAAGCGCCCGCCTTTGTCGCAGAAATCCGTGTAGGGCGCGTTCTCCGGCGGCTGCGGCGTCGGGAAGATCGAGATGAGACGCGGATGCGCCGGGTTCGAATTGTCGATCATGCCGGCGAAGTTCATGCCGTCATCCTTGCAGTTTTCCTTTTGCGCCTCCGAGCTCACATAGAGGAGGTTTCGATCCCACAGCGGCAGCACGGTATGGACCGACTGGATGCCAACGCTCGCGAAGGGCGGCGTGAAATGGAGGCTTTCAATGAGTTTTGGGCTGGTCGGATCGGTCAGGTCGAGATTGACCACATCGGGCGTGTAGGGCAGCGATGCCCATTTCCCGTCGGGGCTCACATTGACCGGCCCATGAAACCCTTCAGGGAAAGGCGACGCGGGCTCGCCCTCCTTCTGGCCAGGCTGCCACCATTTGCCGATATCCTTGGGGTGCGCCGGATCGCTCACGTCGAGGATCACCATGATGTTGCTGGTAAAGCCCGGATAGCTTGTCGAGAGATAGGCGTATTTGCCGCCAGGATAGGAATTGCGGTGGGCGCCCGTGTTGCCGCCCATCCACGATCCGACCTGCTTGGGATTTTCAGGATCGGAAATGTCCCAGAGCAGCACAGCCGGCAATGGGTTTTTCTGCGGCGTGAAGCTGTTGAGCGACGTGATCATCAGATTGTCGTGCAAGGTCACTTGCGACGTGATGATGCTCTTGTCATCGGTCACGAAGGGAATGAACTTCACATAGCGCGGCTTCGTCGGGTCGGTGACGTCGACAATGCTCCAGCCTTGATTGAAGGAATGGCCAGTATAAAGATACCATTTGTCATTCGCGGTGTGCTTGATTGCGATCTTGAAACCGCCGAAACGTCCACCCAGCGCCGAGAACCCGATCTGCTTCACATGCGCGGCCTGCGCGCCGGGCGGAAACGGATCAGCGAGCGCGCCGCTCGACGCGGTCAGCGCCAAAGAAACCGCCGCGAGCGCCCAAAGGCGCGACGAAGTCGCGAACCCCCTGGCGAATTGCTCATGATTTTCTCCTGTCGCCCTCCCGCCGCTTAAAGCAGCGCTTGCCCCGAAATTGACATGCTCGCAGGCGCCGTTCAAGCGCGCGCCCGACCTCAACAAGGATCGGCGATCGCTACAGGCGACGCGTTCACCAAAGGTCGCGACTTTGCCGCTTGGCTGGGACTCGGCCCTAGAAGATCAGAGTTGGGTCATCAACGTTGGTTCGCGCGTGCATCAGGCACTTCCTGTTGGCCCCGAAACCGGACATAGCGCTGCACAGCAACGAACCGCCGCTTTGGGGCGGTCCCTTGCACCGCAAACAAGATCGGTCGGAGACCGTTCGCTCCGGACGGCAGCATCGCCGTCCAGGTTCTCACGTTCCGTACAAGAGCCTGATTGAGCTTCGTACCGTCTCCATGCCGGATGCCGCTCGGGCAGGCTTCAGGGTTCCCCCCGAGCTGATCCCGGAGGAAGGGTCACCCCCGGTTTTGACATCGTCTAATCCGCTGTATCGAGGACTCCGCTGACATACGACAAGGCATTGAAGGCATTGATTTCATTGGCGCGCCCTACGGGAGGAAAACCCTAGGGCCTTTGCCGCGTGTAAACCATTGCAGAAGATACTGATTTTTCAGGCACAAGTGCCGTGGTAGACCTCTCACCAATGTCTCTCACCAATGAGGTTTCTACCATGGGCAAGCCATCCCGCAAGACTAGGACTAAGACTGATTGGTTGATGCAGTTCCCCGGCTCTGAGAACTGGTTCGTTCGGCTCCGCGACGAGAACGGTCGCCGCTGTGTGAGGTCTCTCGGCACGCGAGATCGCGAGCAAGCGGTCATCCTCTCGTTGCCGCTCATTGCCGAGCACAAGGAACGCCTCCGCGCCGCGCGGCCTCACCTAGAAGCCGGATGGAAGCTTGAGCCGGGCCGTGAGCACGCCGCGCCGGATGGCAATGGCAAGATCGTCGCAACCGACCGCGAGCTTATCCATATCGGCGACAACGGCGGCATCGTGAAAATCGAGCCGAACAGGGCTAACTGGCTTATGAATTTGCCGATGGGCGCGGTCCTGGTCGGCGACAGCACTCCGGGTCTCCGGTCGGCCGAACTTCGGCGCAGATATAGGGGCGCGCCGATCATCAATCTTGACGCGCTCAACCGGCCGAAAGCCGCGACAAAGGACGATGACGACGCGATCATTGACGAGTATCTCGCGACGGCGACGCCGCGCGTGGCCGACGAGGCGCGGGGAACGTGGCGCATTTATAAGGGACTCGTCAGCAAACCGCTCAAGGATCAGAAACGTGCGGACGGCCTGAAGCTCGTCGAGTATTTTCGGGATACAAAGAAGCTCAAGCCCGCGTCGGTCAATAAGCGCATCGGATGGTTGCGGGCCGCCGTCAATCTCGCGATCAAAAACGAAAAGCTGACCACTAACCCCTTCGCGGCCATCGCCGACCCGGTGCCGAAAAAGCGGCCTAGGGATGAACGTCGGCAGATTTTGAACGAGGACGATATTGCGCTGTGCAAG
>Ga0181536_10003981_pt1 | contig 15867 bp, 15 predicted proteins | sample PEATcosm2014_Bin_41_FD_121105 | JGI IMG/M metagenome (GOLD analysis project Ga0181536, IMG submission 121105) | Peatland microbial communities from MTU Mesocosm Facility, Houghton, MI, USA - PEATcosm2014_Bin17_60_metaG | ecosystem: Environmental > Terrestrial > Soil > Wetlands > Peat | place... | reverse complement strand
AGGGCGTGGACCGCCGGCATTATAATCTCAGCCGCTGGGATGTCATCGTCGGCTGCATTGTCACCGACGTCATTGCGTTCTTCATCGTGGTGGCGTGCGCCGCGACGATTTTCAAGGCCGGAGGCGGCGAAATCACCGACGCCGCCGATGCCGCCAAGGCGCTCGTGCCCTTCGCCGGACGCTTCGCCGGGATACTTTTTGCGATCGGCCTGGTGAACGCGTCGCTGCTATCCGCCGCGATCCTGCCCTTGGCGACCGCCTACAACGTTTGTGAAGGACTGGGCTTTGAATCGGGCGTCGAAAAACGCTTTTCCGAAGCGCCGATCTTTTATTGGCTGTACACGATGCTCATTGTCAGCGGCGCGGGATTCGTGCTGATTCCCCGCATGCCTCTGCTCAAAGTCATTCTGTTCTCGCAGGTTGCCAATGGCGTCCTCCTGCCGTTCGTGCTTTTCTATATGCTGATGCTGATCAACCGCAAGCGCATCATGCAGGAGTACACCAACAACATCTGGCAGAACGCCATCGCCTGGTCAACCGCCGTCGTGATGATCGCGCTGACCGCCGGCATGATCTACTACACGGTGAGGTCCTGACCACGGAGCCGCTTCCGTCGGGGAGCCAATGTGATATTCTTGCCGCTGAATAGGAGCGATCCTCATGGAACCTACGCAGAACTCCCCGATCCCGGAACGCAAAAAAGCCAGCGATTACCCGCAGGAGCTGCTGAATCTTTTCGACAAATACGTCCACGGCGAGATTCAACGCCGCGATTTTCTGGAAGGCGCCAAGAAGTTCGCCGTCGGCGGCGTGACCGCGACCGCCATTTGGGAGAGCCTTCGCCCCAATTATGCCTGGGCGCAGCAAGTCGCGAAAGACGACGCGCGCATCAAGACCGAATACGTCACCGTTCCTTCGCCGAACGGCAACGGAAGCATCAAGGGATACCTGGTTCGTCCCGCGAAACTCGCCGGCAAGGCTCCGGCCGTGCTCGTGGTGCATGAGAATCGCGGCTTGAATCCGTACATCGAAGACGTCGCGCGCCGGCTGGGCACGGCCAACTTCATCGCTTTTGCTCCCGATGGGCTCACCTCAGTGGGAGGATATCCAGGCGACGAGGAGAAAGCCGCCAAGATCTTCGCCACCGTCGACCGAGACAAGATGACCGAGGATTTCGTGAACGCCGCGATGTGGCTGAAGGCGCGCCCGGCTTGCACCGGCAAGATCGGCGTCGTCGGCTTCTGCTTTGGCGGCGGAATCGCCAACATCCTGGCCGTGCGGCTGGGTTCGGATCTATCCGCGGCGGTGCCGTTTTACGGCGGGCAGCCCAAAGCCGCGGACGCCGCCAAAATCAAGGCGCCCATGCTGTTGCACTACGCCTCGCTCGACGAGCGCATCACCGGCGGCTGGCCGGCATTCGAGGAAGCGCTGAAGGCGAATCACGTCAACTACCAGGCGTACATCTACCAAGGCGCCAACCACGGCTTCCATAACGATACGACGCCTCGCTACGACGAAGCGAACGCGAAGCTCGCGTGGCAACGGACGCTGGACTTCTTCAATAAGAATCTGCGGACGAGCTAAGGCAGTTCGTGTGGGGCAGCCCTTCTGGGCTGCAGCCGCGCTTTTGCGCGGCTTGGCCGTCATCGCCAGCGGAAGCGCCGGGCGGAAGCCTGGCGGCAAGGCGAAGCCATGCCCCACAGGCACTTCAGCGCCCATAAAGTGCTCTCTTAAGGGTGCAGTGTGATCTTCTGCACACGCCAGTTGGTGAGCTCGCCGACGTAGACTTCATTCGCGCTGCGGCAATCGAGTTCATGCACGGTGCCGAATTCCTTCAGCAATTTCCCCGCATGTCCAAATTTGCCGAGAATTTTTCCGTCCAGCTCCATTTTGTAGATTTCGCCATTTTCCATGGACGTGCTGGGGTTTGAATTCGACGTATACAAATATTGATGAGGGCCCGGCGAGATGCACATCGCATAGGGCGCGCCGACGTTGGTGTACTGCGTCTTAAAGGTTCCGTTGTTGTCAAACACCTGAATGCGCTTGTTGGAGCGGTCGCCGACGTACACATTGCCCTGCGCGTCCAAGGCGATCGCGTGAAGCAGATCGAACTGACCTGGACCGGTTCCCTTGGAGCCCCACGATTTAATGTAAGCGCCGTTTTTATCGAACTTGGCGACGCGCGAGTTGCCGTAACCATCGGCCACGAAAATATTGCCAGCCGCGTCCCAGGCGACATCCGTGGGACGGTTGAAATTATCGCCGGGAATGCCCGCGCCGGGAAGTCCCCCGCCCCCTCGTCCGCCACCTTCCCCGCCGCCTTCGCGGGCCGGAACGTTCACCGACTCCGGTTTGCGCCCCATCGTCATCACCACGCGACCTTCCGGATTAAACTTGATCACCATGTTGGAGCCTTCATCCACCACCCAGATGTTGTCCTGAGGATCGATGCGCACCACGTGCGCGAACAGGAATCCATACAGGCCCTGTCCGATTTCGCGAATATAGGCCCCCGTCGGCGCAAATTCGAACAGCCGCGCGCCGCCGCGGGTGAAGACGCGGGATCCTCCGACCGACGCCAGCATGCCGCCCGTCCGCGTGAAGACGAAAATATTTCCCTTCGAATTCGTCGCGACGCCGGCCGCTTCGCCCAAATACAGATTCGTGGGCATCTTCAATAAATTGGGCGTCGAATCGTAGGCGATTTCCGGAATATTCTGCGCGGAGAGCGCGGCCGCGACCGCCGCGGTCCCTAGGAAAATCTTCAGTGAGCTCTTCATATTGGGTTCCTTTGCGCTTTCCTATTTGGCGCTGGCGCTCTTGCCCTGGGGATGAAGAACGATCTTCTGAACCCTCCAGGCCGTGATTTCCGAAACGAGCAATTCGTTTTCGCTACGGCAATCGATGGCGTGCGTGGTGCTGAACGCGCCGAGTTCCTTGCCGGCTTTTCCGAACTTCCCGACGATGGTGCCGTCGAGCTCCATTTTGTAGATCTCGCCGGTGACGGCCCCGATCTCCGAGTTGCCATTATCGGGATTCGAATTAGAGCTGTACAGGTATTGGTGCGGCCCCGGCGTGACGCACACCGACCACGGCGCGCCCACTTTGTCGTAGATCGCCTTGAACGACAAATCGTTGTCGAAGACTTGAATCCGGCGATTCGTGCGGTCGGCGACGTATACGTTGCCTTTGGCGTCGGTGGCGATCCCGTGCGGCAGATTCAATTGGCCCGGCGCATTCCCTTTGGTGCCGACAGAAGCGATAAAACGCCCGTTCTTGTCGTACTTAACCACGCGCGAATTACCGTAACCATCGGAGATGAAGATATTGCCGTTCGCGTCCCAGGCCACATCGGTTGGTCTGTTGAACAGGTAAGGTTCAGCGGGAGGCACCTTATTCGCGGGCGGCGTTTCCGTCAGACCCTCCACCGCCTCCGGCCGGCGGCCCATGGTCATCATCACGCGGCCCTCCGGGTTGAACTTGATCACCATGTTGGAGCCTTCGTCGACAGCCCAGATGTTGTCCTGCGGATCGACCCTCACGGCATGCGCGAAAAGAAAGCCGTAGAGTCCCTGACCGATCTCGCGGACGTATCTGCCGGTCTGATCGAATTCGAACAGGCGCGTCTGCTGGCTGCGCGTGTAAACGAAAATGTGCCCTTTCGAGTTCGTGGCAACGCCGATTCCTTCGCCCAGGTATAGGTTCGGCGGCAGCTTCAGAAAATTGGGGACGGATTCGTAGGGAATCTCGGGAACATTTTCGGCTTTGGCCTTCGCGTTCATCTGCGCTTGGGTCAGAGTCTGTCCGTGCATCAGACCCGCGGCCGCCGCGCAAACCGTCAGCGCAACCATCCAGCTACGTTTCTTCATGATTCACCTCTGCGGGTTTAAGGAGCGCACAGAGAATGCGCCTGTGCGCGGCTTCAAAAAGGTCCATGGAATTTTATCACGCGTAAGCTAGTATAGATAGCCAGGGTGCGGTCATCGGCCGCGAACCCGGAGTCAGGAAGGGGAAACATCATGCGTTTTTCCATCGTTAGCCTGAGCGTCTTTGCTCTGACGAGTCTTGCCCTCGCGCAAGCTCCCGCAAGTCCCGATCTGCACCTGCGCGGCGACCGATTCAAGCCGCTGACTTACGATCAATTGACGCCCGAGCAGAAGGCCATGGCCGACCATCTGCTCGCCGGCGAGCGCGGCGGCATGAACGGGCCGTTCAACGTCACGCTGCGCAGCCCGGAAGTGGGCGATCAGGCGCAAAAGCTCGGGGCGCTGCTGCGCTTCCATTCCACGCTTCCAAACAAGCTGAATGAAATGGCCATCCTGATGACGGGACGCTTCTGGAACGCGCAGTATGAATGGTCGGCGCACAAGAAGCTTGCCTTGAAGGCCGGGCTAAGCCCCGCGATCATTGACGCCATCGCCACCGGAAAACGGCCCGCGTCGATGCCGCCGGAGGAGCAGGCGGTCTACGATTTTGGCCACGAACTGCTCGAAAACCGGCAAGTGAGCGACGCATCGTTTAAAGCCGTGGTGGATAAATTCGGCGAGCGCGGCGCGGTCGACCTCACCGGCGTCATGGGCTACTACTGCTTCGTTTCCATGATGCTCGATATCGACCGCTATCCTCTGCCGGACGGTGAAAAGCCGGAACTGAAGCCGCTGCGGTAGGGCGGTTTTTACGGGTGTGCCCGCTAGGCTGGACGTTGCTGCCCCGCTCCATTCCTGTTGCGGCTCGGCAAGGGCCGCGGATGACGGTGGGTCTTTTCACGCAGCGGCCGGAGGCGCTCCACGCGAATTCTCCGCATATGTTCCGGGACGAAGACTGCAAGTTGCGGAAATGGCGCGACTTATCGAGGACAATTCGTCCTTCCGTGTTGGCGATGCATCTGCACAAATGCGACACGAGGGATCCATGGCGCTGCATCATAGTCCCCGCGACTATTCGCAAACACCGATGAACGTCTATTGGGAGATGACGCAGGCCTGCGCGCTCGCCTGCCGCCACTGCCGCGCGGAAGCGGTGCCCGTGCCACATCCGCAGGAGCTTACGTTTCAGGAAGGCTTGGAATTTCTGCGGCAGATTCCCGAATTCGGCCACCCGCTCCCGCACCTGATTCTCACCGGTGGCGATCCGCTGCTGCGCCAGAATCTTTATGAACTGATCGACGAGGCGCGCCGGCTGGGCATTGCGGTTTCGATCACGCCTGCGGCAACTGCCGCCTTGACGAGAGAGGTGCTCGTAAAGCTGATCGATCACGGCGTCGAGGGCCTGGGGCTTAGCCTCGATGGCTCGACCGCGGAACGCCACGATTCGATCCGCGGCATCCCGGGTACGTTCGACCGCACCATGCAGGCCATGCGCTGGGCGCAGGAGCTCGGCATGCCTTTGCAGGTCAACACGCTGATTTCCGCGGAAACGGCTCCCGACGCGCCCGCCGTTTACGAATTACTGAAGCCGCTGGGCGTGGCTCGCTGGAGTTTGTTCTTCCTGATTGCTGTGGGCCGTGGCAAAGTGCTGCAGCCGCTTCCGCCGGAAGAAGCCGAAAAGCTCATGAGCTGGATCTACGACACCTCGCGCCAGGCGCCGTTCATTGTGGCGACCACCGAGGCGCCGTCTTATCGCAGGGTCGCTCTCGAACGGATGCGCCAGGACGGCTTGACCGGCGAGCAGATCAAGGGCACGGGCGCCTATCGCGGCTTTGGGATTCGCGACGGCCACGGCATCGTGTTCGTATCGAATACCGGCGATATCTGCCCGGCCGGATTTCTGCCGCTGGCCGCCGGCAACGTGCGGAAGGATCGCCTCGCCGAGGTGTATCGTCGCGCGCCGCTGTTTCAAGCCCTGCACGATCCCGGGCATTTCGAAGGGCGCTGCGGCGCTTGCGAATATCACACGCTCTGCGGAGGGTCGCGCTCGCGAGCGTTAGTGTCGGAGGGCAATCCGCTGGCTTCGGATCCGCTTTGCACCTTCGAGCCGCACCGGCATCCGCTGTAAGCTTGTGGTCATTCGGTCGATCGGCTGAATCGTTCCCGATGCGCTACGCAGCCTCGCGAGGGTGAACCGTCCGCTCGATCTCTTTCGCCTTGGCCTCGGCCGCCATCGCGAGATCGTAGGACGTTTGAAGGTTCATCCAAAACTTCGGCGTGGTGGCGAAATACCGGGACAGTCGCAGCGCCGTGTCGGCCGTGACGGACCTTCGTCCGTGGATGATTTCTCCCATACGCGTCGCCGGAACTCGCAGCTCAAGGGCCAGCCGGTTCACGCTCATCCCCAGCGGCTTCAAATAATCTTCGAGAATCGTCTCGCCCGGGTGCGGGAAGCGGATACGTTCTGTCTTGCGGTTCATCGTGCAGCCTCTCTAGTGGTAGTCCGTGATCTCGACCTCGAAGGCATCTCCGCCCCTCCATCGAAAACACACGCGGTACTGATCGTTGATGCGAACGCTATATTGACCCGCTCGATCGCCTTTCAAGGCCTCCAGCCGATTCGCTGGAGGCGAAGCCAAATCGCGAAGTTCGGACGAGCTATCGATTTGGACTAACCTTCGGAGCGCCACGCGCTCGATGTTTTGAAACCGCGGCACTCGCCTTTGCCGAAAGATGTCGCCGGTATCCTTATCGCGGAACGATCGGATCACTAAAAACTATGCTACCACGTCCTGCGTTATACGCAAGCCGTTAAGAGCACCGGCGCCCAGCCTGACTTTATGCAGCGATTTTTCGGTGCAGCAGCTTCCAGGCCAGGATCGCGGACGTGACGCTCAGTGTCGTGCCTCCCGCGAGCAGCAGCAATACGACGATGTCCCACGCCGGACGGTGATTGTAGAGCCACGGGAAATTCAGCGAATGTAATCCGTGATACAGCCAGCGATTGAACCACGCCCCCGGATCGCGCTGTCCCACGATGCGAGCGGTGTGCGGGTCAATGTAATACCCGGTCTCGCTTGTCTCGGCCGCGCCCTGTTGCGCGATGCGCACGAATAAGACCGGCAACGGGAGTTCTCCTCGCCGATCCAGATAATACGCGTCATATTCGGCGACAGTTCGCGCATCGGCGAGCTTCTCCGGCTGGATCGCTTTGCGGATCACATCGACAATGCGATCTCGCTCAAACACGGCTCCGGAATTTCCGTGAACCGGGACCACCCATGAGCTCCGTGCGTCGTCGAAAGCAATGTACGCAGGATCGCCCGCGAAGGTGAGAAGTTCGAGTTCCTTTACACGGAGCGACGATGGGACCGACGCAAGCGCCGCTTCCGGAAGCCTTTCGGAAAATGGCGCGAGCGCGACGGAATCGCTTCGCAGAGCAAGGTCGATGCGGGCGTCTCCAACGCTTACAGCAGTCTGAATCGGAAATGGGTCCATCGATAGCATGCCGCTGAAGGTCCACGTGCAGGCCACGACTCCGAAAAACAATCCGAAGATCATGTGCAGGCGTTTTGTCCCCGAATAAGGAATGCTGGTGGGGTTGCCCGCATACCGAAATCGCTTGGATGGCGAATAGACCAATACGCCGACGAGCAGCCCGGAGAGCGCCATCAATGTCCCGATGCCCGAAGCCCAAATGACGATGCGGCTCCATAGCTCGCCATTTTTGCGCAGAGGCGTGAAGTACAGCCAGTGCGCCACTGGTCCGAGATAGCCGCCCAGCCGCGACGCGCGCGTCGTGTACTGCATTACTTGGCCGCTCGTGGGGGAAACGTACACCTGCTGCCCGTCCGGAAATGAATACTTGAACAGCGGAAGCTGGTCGCGCAGGTCTCCGACGGTCCATTGATCCGGTTCGCGAATTTCTTCCGCGGTGACATCTTTCGCGGAAGCGCCTGCCCAGGCAGCCGCTATGCGCAGATTCAGCTCGGGCGGATAATCCTTCTGCGTCGTTCCATCATCGGCATAGACAATGGATTGTTCCGCGCCGAACCGGTACGCGGGACGTCCACCGAACATGGCGAGGCGAACTTGATCGGGCAACGAATCAACGCCCAACGCTTTATACGCCTGCTCGGGTGAAACGCGAATGCGTGACGCATCGAGAAGCTGCGCGTGCGCCAGGCGATCGGCATCGGTGACCCCGGGGAAATCGCAGTACATCATGAAGACGCCGGATACGAACCACCAAGTGAACAAAAGGCAAAAAGCGACCCCCATCCAGCGATGGCAGAAGATGGCGAACCTGCGCAAGGCGGTCAAGAATTAGCCCATTTCTTGCTTTTTATGCGTCTATTCGGCAGTGCCTTTAAACGTCCCGTGCGCTCGCGCGATGTCGATCAGCGTCGGGTAGAACTGTACAAACGTCGAATCGACGGCGCCGTTCTGCCCATGGCAGGAGTAGCAATCGGCGGTCCTGGGAAAGGGCTTGCCTTCCCGAGCTCCATTTTGAAAGCCGTAGAAGGTCCAGCCTCCTCGCGATGCGTCTTTCACGTGCGCTTCGATCGCCGTCACGTTGGTCTGCACGCGGCCGTCCTTGTTGATCGAAACCTTGCTGTCGGAGCCGCGAATTTCCAGGATCATGGCCGTTTTATCCGGCCATTTGCCATCCTTGAGAAATGCGCGATAAGCTTCGGGATTCACGAATACGTTTTCAAAGCTAGGATTCGCCGCGTTTCCGGCATTCGGCCCGTACGTCATATTGATCCCCGAGCTCAGAAACACCCATTCGCGATAGTCTTTCGGAAGTATGAGGGAGCCTTCTTTGCTGTACTGGATCGTATTGCCTGTTTGAGCGGTCAAAGCGGCAGCCCCAGCCATTACCAGAAAAACCCACTTCATAGCTTCAGCAGCGCCCGGAGCCGCTTGGTCTGCACCCGGCTCACCGGAATTTCCGTTTGCTTCTTGTCGTCCATCTTGAGCTGGAAGCTGGACTTGAACCACGGAATCACTTCCTTGATGCGATGGATGTTCACCAAAAACGACCGGTGGACGCGCCAGAACATATCCGGATCCAGGTTCGACTGCAGCTCCTCGATGGTCCGGTAGTTGGATTGCCCTTCCATGGTATTCGCCACGACGGTGATCAGGCCGTCTTCAATGGTGGCGTAGACCACATCCTGTGCGTCGACGATAAAGTTGCGGTGGCCGCTCTTCACCAGGAGCTTGGAACGCTGCAGCGAGGGCTTCGGCACGGCCATTTCGGCGGGCGCGGTTTTCGATTTTTCGGCGATCGCCTTGCGCGCGCGCTGCACGGCGACGGCCAGGCGATCCTTCTCCACGGGCTTCAGAAGATAGTCTAGCGCTTCCAAGCGAAACGCCTCCACCGCGTATTGATCGTAGGCGGTCGCCATGACAAAATGCGGCAGCGGGATATTTTTTTCGCGCAGCTTGCGGATCACGCTCATGCCGTCCATGCCCGGCATTTGGACGTCCATGAAGACGAGGTCGGGCTCCAGATCCTCGATCAGCTTGAGGGCTTCGAGGCCGTTCGAGGCCGTGGCGACGATCTCGATGTCCGGGAACTCCTTCAACTGATAGGACAGTTCCTCGCTCGCGAGTTTCTCGTCATCCACCAGGACCGCGGAAATCACAGCGGCAACGGGGCCGCTAGTCGCGCGATTCACCATAAGATGCTAGTATATCGAAGGATAGGCAACCTTACTTTCAAGTTCCTGCCCCGCGCCTCGCCGTTTGCTAGAAGTTGCGCGTCACGTACACATACGAAGGAGCACCGCATTGCCCGGGAAAGATAATGTCCAGATTGCGCCCGCCGAGGGAAAACTTGGCGTCCTGATTCCCGGCATCGGCGCCGTGTCGACCACGTTCATGGCGGGTATCGAGGCCGTGAAGCGCGGGCTTGGGTTGCCGGTGGGCTCGCTCACGCAATTGGCGACGATACGCCTCGGCAAGCGCACCGACGGCCGCTCGCCGATGATCAAGGATTTCGTTCCTTTGGCCGGCATCGACGACCTGGTATTCGGCGGCTGGGATATTTTTGACGACACGGCGTATGAATCGGCCGTGAACGCGAAGGTTCTGGAACCCGCGCTGCTCTCGCAGTTGAAAGAGCCGCTTTCAGCCATCAAGCCGATGTCCGCGGTGTTCGATCCCGAATACATTCGCCGCATCCACGGGCCCAACGTGAAGCAGACGGGCACGAAGATGGATAAGGCGCAGGCCCTGATCGCCGATATCGAGGGCTTCCGCAAATCGACCGGCGCGAGCCGCCTGGTCATGATCTGGTGCGGATCGACCGAAGTTTTTCACAAAGCGGCGGAAGTGCATTCGACGCTTGCGAAATTCGAAGAAGGCCTGTGCAAGAACGATCCCGATATCGCTCCGAGCCAGATTTACGCCTACGCCGCGCTGAAATGCGGCGTCCCGTACGCGAACGGGGCTCCGAATCTGACGACCGACGTCCCCGCCCTGCTCGATCTGGCGCGCGACCGCAATGTTCCGATCTGCGGAAAGGATTACAAGACCGGTCAGACGTTCATGAAGACGCTGATTGCCCCGGGCTTGAAGGCGCGCATGCTCGGCATCAACGGGTGGTTTTCGACCAACATTCTGGGCAATCGCGACGGCGAAGTGCTGGAGGATCCGGGCTCGTTCAAGACCAAGGAAGAAACCAAACTCAGCTCGCTGGATCAGATTCTGCAGCCGAAGCTGTATCCGGCCCTGTACGAGAATTTGTATCACGCCGTGCGCATTAACTATTACCCGCCGCGCGGCGACGCCAAGGAAGGCTGGGATAATATCGATATATTCGGGTGGCTGGGTTACCCGATGCAGATCAAGATCGATTTCCTGTGCCGCGATTCCATTCTGGCCGCTCCTTTGGTCCTGGACCTCGTTCTGTTCCTCGATCTGGCGCAACGCTGCGGCATGCGCGGCATTCAAGAATGGCTCTCTTTTTATTTCAAGGCGCCCATGACGGCCCCGGGCCTGTATCCCGAGCACGATATTTTTATTCAGCTGATGAAGCTGAAAAACACACTGCGCTGGATGCGGGGCGAAGATCTCATCACGCATCTTGGGCTGGAATATTACGACTAGCATTCCGCGGAAAGACCAACGTTTTTGCGTAGCACTCTCCATCTGTTGTTTGACACATCGCGATGAATTGCCTGGTGATCGGGGGAACGCAGTTCATCGGACGGATCCTGGTGGCCGAGCTATTAAAAGCCGGCCATGGCGTTTCCGTGCTGCATCGCAAGCCCAAGCACAGCCTCGGCCGGCGCGTCGGTAATATCGCCGCCGATCGCAACGATCCCAAGGCCATCAAGGCCGCCCTCACCGGAAAAAACTTCGACGTGGTATTCGATCACGTCTATGACTGGGAACGCGGCACCACCGCGGCCCACGTCGAAGGAACCGCCCGCGCGGCCGGCGGCAACCTCCAGCGTTACATTTTTGTGTCGAGCGTCGCGGCTTACGGCGATGGCTTGAATCATCACGAAGGCGACGCGCTCGCCGCCGACGACGCCGCCGAATTGTACGTCCGCAACAAGGCCATGAGCGAAAGGGCGCTGTTTCGCCTCCATCAACGCATCGGCCTTCCGGTGGTGACGCTGCGGCCTCCTTTCATTTACGGACCCCACAATCCTTTTTATCGCGAGGCCTATTTCTGGGACCGCCTGCGCGCGGGCCGGTCGATCATTCTGCCCGGCGACGGACGGCGTCTGATGCAATTCGTCTATGTAAAAGACTTGGTGGGCGCAAGCTTGAAGGCCATGGAGGAACCGAATGCCGTCGGGCACGCTTTCAATATCGCCAACGCGCGGCCGGTTTCCCAGATGGAGTTAGTGGAAGCGCTCGCGAAGGTGTGCCGAAAGACCCCGAAATTCGTGCGGGTGCCACGCGAATTCATTAACCGCACGGGCGGGCATCCGATGGGTCCCAAAATGTACTTCGGCGTGTACCTGGATGTGCCGCCCATCACGCAGATCACCGCCAAAGCGCAGCGCATGCTGAAGTTTAAGCCCACCGATTTTGAAGATGGGCTCAAAGAGACCTATCAGTGGTACCTGCGCAATGCCGACTTCCCCAAACAAGATTTCTCGTTTGAAGACGCGGTGCTGGCGAACGCTCCCGCAATGCCGCCAGCCAAGTGAGCTGGGGCTTAAGACCGGCTCTCGCCCGGGCGAGAATTTTCTTCCTGGCGATTAAACTTGAGGCCGGGAGGCAAAGGACGCCGCAGCCGACGGATGCGCGCCAGCGCCTTTTCGACGCCAGGATCGCGGCGAATCGTGAGTTTCCGGTCCTTGGCAATACCGACCTCGATACGGTCGCCCTCTTTTAAGCCCAGCGCGCCGACGACGTCCGCAGGAAGCCGAATCGCGAGACTGCTTCCCCATTTTGAGACTTGCATATTCACAGGCTGAAATCTCATGCCGTCCGCCTACTTCTGACCCCACGGAGGTGCGCTGCCCACGGCCAGCTCCGAGCGCTCCGGCTTGGCCTTCAATCCAAATTGTTGAGCTACCGAGGCGACGGTACGCAGAAACGATTTGGAAGCTAGGGGCGAAACAAATACGCGTTCGACGAGTCCGTTAACGTCCACAGGGACATTGATGCCTTTCTTCCGTTTGAGGGGGTGGACGATAATCGCCCGCCATTCTTTCTCGAACGCAAAGGAGGCTCGTTTTTGTAGGAGGATTTCGAACTCCTTTTTCCATGAGTATTCGATGTTTTTGACATAATCGAAAACCTGCGGCAAGTCCTTGTGGTAGCGGACCGCACCCGCGCAACACGACGGGTACTCCTTCGGGAACAGCACGCTTCGTTTAAACCTTTGCACATCCGATTGGATCACGATGCCGGTGCCGAACGCTCCACAACTCTTCCACATTGGAATGAGCTCTGTGTCCCATGCCGTCCAACAGCTTATGAACGAACGTCTCCTCAGCTCGCGCCGCCATTCGAGATGCGCCAGAACCAACTCGGCTTGCCGCGGCTCCTCGTTTTGAGGATTTACAAACGGAACCGCACGGCTGAAGCCTTCCCACCTGTCTTCGAAGGTGCCAGCTCTTGCAAACCAGAGCGCACCGTCGGCAGAACTGACTTGTGGGGCATAGCTAAGAAGTGCAACAAACTTTGGGAGATCCATGTAACGCCATATCTTTTGGCCTGGACTAACCGGCGGCGCGTCTAGACTGCGGGCGGCAAACTCCAGCACCGCCTGAATCTGCTCCCGCGTTACGTGATACTGTTCGACGATCTTCTCGATGCTCGCACCCGCTTCAAGGTTTTCGAAAACGGTGGAAACGGGCATGCGTGTGTTCTTATACACCCACGCTCCGCTGCGTCTGTCCGCCACGCTTTCGACGGCGGGACATTGGGACCAATCTAGAGGCGCCATGTTCATGCCCTCCTTTCATCGTAGCCGCTCACTACGATTCCGCGGCTGCTTTCACCGTATTGACGTGGATGGTTACGGTATCCTCCACGTTCCGCGCATATCCTCCGGCGAGCGTCACGGCGACCGGCACTTTCCTTTCGCGCAGCAAGCTGAACACGAAACGGTCGCGTGCCATCAGGCCGTCGAAAGTCAGATCCAATCCGCCGAGTTGATCCTCGCGATAAGGGTCTGCACCCGCGACGTAAATCACCAGCTCAGGTGAGAATTGCGCGAGCGCCTGATGGCAACCCTCGGTGAGGCGTCGCAGGTATTCGTCGTCGCCGACGCCGTCCGCCAGATCTATATCGAGATTCGAAGGCGGCTTGTTCGACGGATAATTCGCGTACTGATGAATCGAGAGCGTGAAGACAGACTCGTCGGTTTCGAAGATAGACGCCGTTCCGTTGCCGTGATGAACGTCGGCGTCGATCACCATCGCGCGCTCGATGCGGCCGTCCTTTTGCATCCGGCGGATCGCCACCGCGATGTCGTTGAGGGCGCAAAATCCCTCGCCATGATCCGCATAGGCGTGGTGCCAGCCGCCGCCGATATGGAATCCGATGCCGTCGTCGAGAGCGAGCCGCGCCGCTAGAATCGTCCCGCCGGCGGCCAACCAGAATGCCCGCGTCATGGACGCCGAGTAAGGAAGCTCCAAGGCGGCCTCCTCCAGATGAGTGAGCGACCCTTCGCGCAGATGCTCGATCCATCGGGCGGTGTGCACCAGCAATAAATCCTCATCCGTGGCCGGCTCCGGCCTCACGAAATCCGACTGGTCGGCGATGCCCTCCGCTAACAAACGATCCCGAATCAACGAATATTTATGGGTCGGATAGACATGTCCGCGCAACCGGAAATTATAGGCATCGTGATAAACGAGCCGGAATGGCAGCATTTTTCGATTATACTTGACAGAGAAAAGAAACAGTCGTACGCTTGAAACATACGTATGACTTCGGCACCTGTTGGGACGAAGACGAAAATCCTCGACGCAGCCGAAAAGCTCTTTGGCCAGAATGGTTTCGACGCCACCTCGTTGCGGGATATCACCCACGAGGCTCAGGTGAATCTGGCGGCGGTGAACTATCATTTCCAGTCGAAAGAGAGCCTGATCGATGCAGTGATCGTCCGGCGGCTGGAACCTGTGAACCGGCGTCGCATGGAAATGCTGGACGCGATGGGCGCCTCGCCGAGCTTAGAACAAATTATCGAAGCGTTCGTGTCGCCCGTGCTGGAAGCCGACGAATTGAATGCGGTGCCGATGATCGGAAGAGTTTTCTCCAATCCGGCTCACTTCGCCGTACGGATCTTTCAGAAGCACCTCGCGCCGGTGGCACGGCGTTTTGACGAAGCTTTCGCGTTGGTTATCCCTGCCATTCCGGCCGAGGAGCGCTTTTGGCGTCTGCACTTTATGGTCGGCGCCATGACGCATCTTCTGGCTATGTGGGATGTATTGCCGCTGATGACGCCCTTGCCGATCGAGCCCATCCATCGCCACGCATTGGTATCTCGGATGGTGCAATTCCTAGCCGCGGGATTCCGCGCGCCGATGGCAGTGCAGGTCGCACAGGAGAGCAATGCGGTGGAGAGAAATTAGTATGCGCGTGCGAAAAGGAATGAACATGCGCCCGGTCCGAATGATCCCGATCATCTTGACCATCGCCGCCGCTGGCTCCGTGGGCGACGCGCAAACGGCGATGCCCCTGAGTCTCAAACGCGCCGTCGAGATCGCGCTCGCGCCGGACGGCAACACGCGGGTGGCTCTGGCGCAGGAATCCATTGAGCAAGCGAGGACGCAGCAGGCGCAGGCGAGGGCCGCGTTCCTTCCCGATCTGGACGGCTCCGTCCAGGAGCACCGCCAGGTGACCAATCTGGAAGCTTACGGGTTAAAGATCAGCATTCCTCCCAGCTTCGGCTTTTCGATTCCCACGCTGGTCGGGCCGTTCAATATCTTCGATGCCCGCGTGACGGCGCAGCAATCGATCTTCAACCTCGCCGATTTACGCCGCTACCGGGCGTCCAAGATCAGCGCCGCGGCGACGGCCACGGATGCGGCTGCGACGCGCGATTCGGTGAGCGACGAGGTCGCGCGGGATTATCTCGCGTGCCTGCGCGCCGAAGCCGATCGGACGACAGCGCGCGCCAACGTCGAACTGTCCGAAGCTTTGCTGACGCTGGCCCGCCGGCAGAAAGACGCGGGAACCGGCACGGGCATTGAAGTGACGCGCGCGGAAGTGCAGCTCGCCAACGATCGGCAGTCCCTGATTCGAGCGGAGAACGATCGCAATCGAGCGACGCTGACTCTTTTGAAGGCGATAGGCCTGCGGCTGGACGCGCCGGTGGAATTCACCAATAAGCTGGAGTTTAAGCAGGTGGAAACGGCCGCCGACGACGCCCTGGTGGAACAAGCGCGCAAAACTCGCCTCGAACTGAAAACGCAACAGCAGCGCGAGGACGCCGCGCGCATGACGCTCGGCGCGGTGAAAGACGAACGGCTGCCCTCGGTCGGAGCGTCCGCCGATTATGGAACCATAGGCT
>Ga0181536_10003980_pt1 | contig 15869 bp, 13 predicted proteins | sample PEATcosm2014_Bin_41_FD_121105 | JGI IMG/M metagenome (GOLD analysis project Ga0181536, IMG submission 121105) | Peatland microbial communities from MTU Mesocosm Facility, Houghton, MI, USA - PEATcosm2014_Bin17_60_metaG | ecosystem: Environmental > Terrestrial > Soil > Wetlands > Peat | place... | reverse complement strand
GATCTGCTTCATGCTCTCGTGCAGCGCGTTGAAGGTGTGGAAGAACTCCTCCTGGGTGCGCTCCTTCTGGGCGATGAACTGAATGTCGTCGATGAGCAGCACATCCACGGTGCGGAAGCGGTCGCGAAAGCCGGTCATGCGGTCGTTGCGCAGCGAGGTAATCATCTCGTTGGTAAACTTTTCCGCAGAGACGTAGCAGATGCTGGCCACCGGCTGGCGGCGCTTCACCTCGTGGCCGATAGCGTGCATCAGGTGGGTCTTGCCCATGCCCACGCCGCCATAGAGGAAGAGCGGATTGTAGGCCTTGGAGGGGCGCTCGGCGACGGCCAGCGAGGCGGCGCGCGCAAACTGGTTGCCATTGCCGATGACAAACGCATCGAAGGTATAGCGGGGGTTGAGTTGGGCCGCCGAGGACCAGTCGAAGCGCGCCTGTTCCGGGGTGCGCGCGTGCGTGGGAGGCGGAGCCGTGGGGGCGTGGGCGGGCACCGGGCCGAAGCCTCCGTCCCGGCGCTGCGGAGGAATCGAGGGGTCTTCCTCGGCGGTCACGAAGCTGACGTCGTCGAACTCCAGCGACTGCAGGTCGATGGCCTCCTGAATCAGGTCGCCGTACTTGTCGCCGATGTGCTGAAACTCCGGCGAGGGCACACGCACATACAGCGTGCGGCCCGTCGAGTGGCTGTAGCGCGTGGGCTTGAGCCAGGTCTCGAAGGATTGGCGGATCACCTTTTTTTCCAGGGCCGAGAGAATCTGAAGCCAGGGGTTGAGAGCCGTTGCCTGCGGAGTTGCGAATGCCATCGAGCCAATCCTTGCCCGCGCCTATGTGCTGCCGTACGGTTCATCCGTCGAGTTTTGGCAAATCTACCTTAGCGGCGAAAAGCACGGGGCTTTCCGTCCGGCCAATACTCACCGACTGCCTGATTGCCGCAGATCGGCCCCTGAAACTGACATCGGGACCGGGAATAAAACCGATTTCGCGAGACGCTGGGAAACTTTACTGAACGGTCCCGATAGTAGCACATTTGGCTGTCATTGCAATCCCCCTTTCACATAACTTTGGCCCATCTTCGGCCGGTTGCACCATCGGTGGTGAAACTCGCGGAGTTTGTTACCAGAGTTACACCCCAAAAATAGATAAAATGTCGCATTTTGACGCAATGCCGAACGCCGCGCGCAGCGGCCTGCCGGGAGCGATTTTCCCGCCGAAGCACTTCGGACTGGATTCCCGGCGCAACCTGCTGTACACTTAAATCTTGCCGGTAAGGCTCAGATTCTCCATAGGAAACAGGAGCGCATTTCCATGCCCAAGCGCACATTTCAACCCAATCGCCGCAAGCGCGTGAAGACCCACGGATTCCGCGCGCGGATGAAGACCAAGGCTGGCGCAGCCGTGCTGAGCCGCCGCCGCGCTATCGGGCGCAAGCGCGTTGCTGTCAGCGCGGGCTTCCGCGACTGACCCTAGCCCGCCGTTCCTCGGTTCGGTTTTTGCCGGAGTGTCGCGCCTGTCGCCGCAGTCCCGGCAAAAACTCCATTCGCAATGCCATGAACACTCTTGCCAAGCCTGCCTCCGATCAAGCCCTGGGGCCGTCCTCGCGCCAGTTGCCGCTGCAATCGCTGACGGGAGTGCGTCTGCGCAAACACGCCGACTATCAACGCGCATACGCGGCGGGCCGCAAGCGGCAATCCTCGTCCATGAGCTGGTTTCTGGCCCCGCAACAGGTTGCGTATCCCGGCGCCGCGCCGCCTTCGGGTCCGCGCGTGGGCCTTACCGCGGGCAAGGTGCTGGGCAAGGCCCATGAGCGCAACCGCATCAAGCGCCGCATGAGAGAGGCCCTGCGCCGCCATGTGGACCTGCTGCCCGCAAACTGCGATCTGATCCTCCATCCGCGCCGCGCCGTGCTCACGCTCGAATTCACGAAACTTGAGGCGGAGATTGTGCGTATCCTTGAGCAGGCTCGCGCACAGCAGGCTGGAGCGGAAGCTGCGCGCAATGTAAGGCCAGCTTCACCGCAGGTGATTGTATGACCAAGATTCTGCTCGAGCTGCTCGTCTTCTATCGCCGCTGGCTCTCGCCTGCCCTGCATTCGCTCAACCCCGGCGGCGGCTGCCGCTACCTGCCCACCTGCTCGGAGTATGCCTCCATCGCCATCGCCACCCACGGACCCTTGCGCGGTTCGGCGCTGGCCTTCTGGAGGCTGCTGCGCTGCAATCCTTTCGGCAGCAGAGGCCTCGATCCGGTCCCGCCCAAGTCCAACCCTAGCGCCGCCGCGGAAGCGGCAGCAAGACCTTTTCCCCATCAACCGTTACCATAGAAGCAGCGGCGGCCTGACGGCCTGCCACTCTTAGCGCCTGTTCCCAGGCCGTTCACGATAGGAAGCATCCCTTGGCAGAATTTCGCAATCCCAATCTTCAAACGCAAGGCTCAGGCGGCGGCAACGGCGGCGATATGCGTTCCATGCTCGTCTTCACCGCACTGGCGCTGATCGTCCTATTCGGCTACCAGTATTTCTTTGCGCCCAAGCCGGCGCCCACCGAGCCAACTGCCCAAACGCAGCAGCAAGCGCAGCCGCCCGCGGTGGGGCCAGCGACGGGCCAGCCGCCTTCACCCCAATCTGCGGCTACCCAGTCCGCCTCAGCGCCGGGGCAGCCACCGCCGGCCGCAGCGCAGGTTGTGGCCGAAATCGAGACCGAAACCACGATTGAAAACGAGCAATACAAGATTGTTTTCACCAATCGCGGCGCGCTGGTGAAGCACTGGATACTGAAAAAGTACAGCGATTCGGCAGGCAAGCCCTTGGATATGGTGCAGCCGCAGGCCTCGGCGCGCTTCGGGTTTCCGCTCTCGCTCTTCACCTATGAGCCGGCCCTTACCGCGCAACTGAATGAGGCACTCTATCGGCTTTCAGCCTCGGGCGTTCAGCCCACGGCCACCGGCCATGCGTACGTTCCGCAGACCAGCGCGCTCACTTTTCACTACGCCGCGGGCGGAGTGGACGCGGTCAAGACCATCCGCTTCGACTCAAGCTACGTGGTCACCGTCGAGACCGCGGTCACGCGCAACAGCGCGCCAGTCCGCGCATTGGTTCAGTGGCCCGCCGGCCTCGGCGATATGGAGGAGTTCCTTCCCTCATCCGTAGCGCGAGGCCCTGTGCTTACCTCCGCATCTTCGCTGTTTGCATGGTCGATCGACGGCAAGCAGGACTCGCTCAAGGCCAAGAGCGTGAGCGGCAACGAGACGCGCGACCTTCCCTATGAGTATGCGGCTATCACCGACCTCTACTTTGCCGCCGCCTTTCTGCCCGACGCGCCCGCTCACACCACCACAGTTACGCTGCACAACAGCATTGACCTGAGCGCCGACCCCAGCGATCCCAACAGCCAGAAGAAGCCCGCCGACGTGATCGGCCTGGCCGTGGGCGACCAGAGCGGCTCGACCCGCCTGCGCCTCTTTGCCGGACCCAAGCAGCTCGACGTGCTCAAGACCATCCATGCCACGGATGCGGACGGCAAACCCGCCGGGCAGTCGCTTGAGCCGCTCATCCAATTTGGCTGGATGACCGTCATCGCCAAGCCCCTTTACCTGGCTCTGCGCTACCTGCACGAACGTCTCGGCAACGGTGCCTACAACTGGGGCTGGGCCATCATCATCGTCACCGTCATCTTCAACCTGCTCATGCTGCCCACGCGCTTCATGATGTTGAAGTCCTCGTGGAAGATGTCGCGCATTCAGCCCAAGGTGGATGCGATCAAGAATCGTTACGCCAATCTCAAGGTGACCGACCCTAAAAAGGCCGAGATGCAGACCGAGATGATGGCGCTTTACAAGGAAGAGGGCGTGAATATGTACGGCAGTTGCCTGCCCATGCTCATTCAGATGCCGCTCTTCTTCGCCTACTATCGTGTGCTCTACAACGCCGTCGAACTGCGCCAAGCGCACTGGTTCTGGCTCACCGATCTATCCATCGCCGACCCTTTGTACATATTGCCGGGCATCATCATCGTCAGCATGTTCATCACCCAGATCATCACCCCCTCGCCGGGCATGGACCCCAACCAGCGCCGCATGATGGCCTTCATGATGCCGATCATCATGGGCTTTACCTTGATGCACTTCGCCTCCGGCCTGGCCCTCTACTGGTGCACCGGCAACCTCATCAATTTGGCCTTGCAGATCGGCATGAATCAAACCAGCATGGGCAAAGATATGCACGCCCGCGCCGCCAAACGCGCCGCCAAAAAGCCCGGCGTAAATCCGAGGACGATCCAGGGGCGCCGCTAGGCAGTTCTTGCGTTTCCAAACCGCTGCAAATGCCCCGCCCAAGCATACCTTGGGCGGGGTTCTTCGTTGTACTGGACCCATGCGCGCATCCCACTTGATCCCCCCGCGCCGATAGAGTATCCTCCAATTCGCTTGCCATATACCACCACCTTGGTATTCACAGGAGGAACTCATGACGTTTGCCATTCGACAGCCCCGGAAAACCTACAAATCACGCAATGATGTCTTGTCCGATCAAGATTTGCTGAAAGCCATTGATAGTCAATCGCCGGGGAAAAGCGGACTAATTATCGATCGGCTCTTACAGTTAGCGATAGAACTCGGCACAAATGTTCAGTATGGCAGTTATGCTGCTTTAGTCGCTCAAGTTTCAACTGAAATCGACAGCCCGATTCCACATCTCGAGATCAGGCCAGAATACCCTTTCCCAGCTCTAGGAGTTCCACGTTATGTTTATCGCTGGTGCAGCACTCAAGATGCCCGCAATGCAGTAGCTCATGGGATTGCTAAAGCTGGTGGCGTGCATGACGGCATTCCAACTTTAGGTGTGGCATATTACCAAAAGGGATGCCCAAAAAGGAGGGGGGATGGGAATTGTGTGTGCCGATGCCGAACTGCAAATCGATCTTAATCTCATTCCTGAAATCCAGCAGCGTCTGCCTAATTCCATCAATATTCCTCCTTCTAATAGCGGACATCGAGAATATAAGATACTAGTCACAATCCCAGCCTTAGCAATACAATGGATTACATAGCTTCTTGGTCTATTACCGGGTGCCGGATGCTCCACCCTTGCGAGGCAATTGTTCTCGTCGCAAGGGTGGGGCGCCTCGATTCCGGCCAGCTTCTCATCCCATTTCCCGGCCTCACTCGATTTTCCCCGCCCCGATGGTGTATCTTGCAATCCGTATGGCACACATCGACAGCAACGTTCCGCATCCCGCGCCCGAGGCCGAAGAAGTCTACCGCCGCTGGCTCCAGTTTCTCGACGATGAGTTCACCCGCCACCAGGCCCCGGAGCGCCGCGCCGAGATCGTGCGCGACCAGCTTTACCAGCTTTATCTGGGCCGTCCGCACGGCGGCAAGCTGAACCTCACGCTCACCTCCGAACTGCCCGGCAACGTTGTCGGCCTCTCTCTGGACCCGGAAAACGTAACCCTCGAAGCCGAGCACTTTTCCGACGCCGACCCTGAGTTGTTCGCCAAGCGCAAGCCGCTGCTCTGGTTCTGGCAGATGTTCGATCGCTCCCCCATCGGCATCAACCACTGGCTGGGCATTCGTTTCCGCTCGATGCTAGGCCGCCACATCTTCGCCCGCATCGGCGCGGGGGTCAAAATCTACCACGGCGTCGATCTGACCTTCGGCTACAACCTGACCATCGAGGAGGGCGCCATCATCCGCCAGCGCGTTCTGCTCAACGACCGCGGCGGCATCACCATCGGCAAGGGCGCGGTCATCGGATCGTTTGCCCGCATCTATTCGCACAGCCACACCGTCCACGACTTCGGCCAAGTCACGCTGGCGCCTACCGTCATTGGCCCCGGAGCCCGCATCGCCAGCCACGCCATCGTGCTCGCAGGCCAGCACGTCGCCGCCGGAGAACTGGTCGGCAACTTCCCCGCCGACCGCGTCTGAGAGTCACATCTTATTGATCCGGCAAGAAAAGAGTGACATCGCATCCCATCCATTCCCGCAAAATACGCGGGAATGGATGGGGCACCCGCACTATATTTACTTGCCGGATCAATAGGGAGACGGCTTGTCTGGCCAAAGCAGGAATCATCGATGCCAGCTTTGGCGGCGGAGTTATCAAGCGGCGCATCGTTTGCAAGGACGAAGGAATATCGCGCGGATAGCTGAGGCTTCGAGCGCGGCGGCAACGGCAATCGAAAGCTCAAACAATCTCGAACGCAGCGATCCGACTCTGCTAACCGACTTAAATCAGGCCTTTGTTAAAAACTCGTGAATTCATTGGATATTCATCTAACTCTGCAATTCTAGTAATCGAAACCGACTAAGCGGACTCAGTATGCGTGGGTCGGCTTTTCCCGGATTTCTTGATTCTTTCCGCGCCTCGCCTGAGATACAGTTCGGCTCCATGTTCAGGATTTCGGGGCTCCGGGAGCAGAGAGCGCTCTACGCAAAATGAGCGCAGCCACGAACCTAGAACCAACTTCAAGAACCAACTTGATTTGAGAGGAAAAAGAGAGGCCCAATGAATTTCAAGCTCACCACCGCTGCCGCGACCATCCTGGCAGCCAGCCTTATAGGCTCATTCGCTTACGCCCAGGACAGCGGAGAAACGTCGCCGGCCAAGAAGCACACCGCAACCACGAAGGCCAAGACGCCTTCAACGCTTACGGTGGAGGAACAGATTCAGGCTCTTCGCCAGGAGTTGGAAGGCCAGATCAACGGCCTCAAGACCGACCTGGCCGAGAAGGATGCGCAGTTGAAGCAGGCCCAGCAGGCTGCTGCCGACGCACAGGCCGCGGCTGCCAAGGCGCAAGCCGCCGCCGCTGCGCAGAACCAGGCGGTAAGCGACAACGCGGCCGCCGTCTCTACGCTGCAATCCACGGTAACCGACCTCAAGGGCAATGCCGTATCGCTGGCCACTACCGTGTCCGATGAGACCGCGAAGATGAAGAAGGCTATCGACAATCCCAGCGTTCTGCGCTACAAGGGCATCGGCATTACTCCAGGCGGCTTCGTGGCGGCTGAAACTGTTTACCGCACCAAGGCCACCGGCGGCGATATTCCCACCGCTTTCAGTTCGATTCCTTACGAAGGCGCCGATGCTTATTCGTTGAGCGAGTTCTACGGCAGCGCCCGTCAGTCGCGCATCACCATGCTGGCCGAGGGCAAGACCAACTGGGGCACCCTGCGCGGCTACTATGAGGCTGACTTCCTGGGCACCGGCACCAGTTCCAACGCCAACCAGTCCAACAGCTACGTGCTGCGCCAGCGCGTCCTCTATGCCCAGGCCCAGACGAATACCGGCTTGACGTTTGCCGGCGGGCAGTTGTGGTCGCTGGCCACCGAAGGCAAGAAGGGCATCTCCAGCGCCCCCAGCGACACGCTTACCCCGCTGACCATAGACCCGAACTACGTTACGGGCTTTGTGTGGGCGCGTCAATACGGCTTCCGCGTGGTCAAGAGCTTCGACAAGGCCGCTATCGGCATCGCGGCCGAGAATCCGCAGCTCCTCTACACCGCTTCGATCGCCGGCAACACGCCCTATGCCGTTCTCGGCAGCGCCGGACAGAATGGCGGCGCCTACAACGCCGCCATCAGCGGCATATCGTCCGTGTCGCCTTACATCCAGAACTACGTCACACAGCCTGGAACGGCGGCCACGGCAGGCGTTACGCCCGTCGAGCAAATCGTCACCAACACCGTTATCGCCAACACCAATATCGCCAATATCTCCTTCAACCAGGCGCCCGATGTGATCGCGAAGGCCGCCTTCGATCCCGGCATCGGCCACTATGAACTCTTCGGCATCGCCGGCTTTGCCCACGAGACCGTTTACCCCGGCGTATCCACCAACAGCGTGAAATTCGGCGGCAAGGACGCAGACGGCAACACCATCACCGACATCTTCACCGGCGCGGCGGTGGTTGCATCCTCTTCAACGACTGGCTACTACAAGGACAGCATCCTGCTCGGCGGTCTGGGCGCAAGCGCGCGCGTTCCCGTCATCAAGGACAAGCTCACCGTCGGCGCCAAGGGCCTCTACGGACCCGGCATGGGCCGCTATGGCGACTCCACGCTAGCCGATGTAACATCCGATGCCTCAGGCGAACTTGCGCCCATCCACAACTTGAGCGGCCTGCTCACGATCGAAGCCACTCCGAATCCGCGTCTGACTCTCTATCTGAACTACGGCGGCGATTATGCCGGACGCACCGACTTTGCCGCCGCCAGCGCCACCTCCCTGGGTTCGCCCACCGCGTATTTCTGCCCGACCGGTTACACCACCGCCACTGCCTCCACTGTTTGTATCAAGGCCAGCAGCGTTACCCCAGCGGAACTCGCCGCGGGCGGAACCTGGGGCGGCCACTGGAGCGCGCCTTCCGCAGCCGCGGTGGGCTACGGCTCACGGCTGCTCTCGAACTCCGCCTGCACGTCAGTAGTCAGCCCCAGCTACAACGGCAGCGGCTTCCTCCCCGGCGGCTCCTGCGGCGCGCAAACCCGCGACGTGCAGGAGATCACTGGCGGCTACTGGTATGACATCTACAAAGGCGACAAGGGCCGTCTGCGCCAGGGCGTACAGTACGGCTACGCGGTCCGCGAGGGCTGGTCCGGCGCAGGCGGCGTCGGCGCCAAGGGCATCGACAATATGTTCTGGACCACCTTCCGCTACTACCTGCCGTAACCCGCAAATCTGCGGCTTACGCCAAAGCAAAAGGGACAGCCCAGTGTGCGGGTTGTCCCTTTTGCTTTGAAATGAATATCAATTTAGCTCCGGCACGCCATAAAACACTGGCAGTTGTGAATGCTTTGTAACAGGGCACGACTTCAGTCGTGCCGAAAACGTGCGAGAAAAGGGGTTGGGCTTGAGCCTCTGCTACATTTTTTCGGTTACTTGCACTTTAGCAGCGGCTAAAGCCGAAAGTTCGATTGGGCGGCAATCGGCACGACTGAAGTCCTGCCCTGTTACAAAGCAGGATTTCCCGCACACTCGACCGGCACAATCGATCCGCCTGAGCAAGATTGATATTCATCTGCTTTGAAATACCGGATGCTATTTGCGTCCGCCACTTCCGTCGCAACAAAGTTGTGCGGGGTTTAGAGCGTTTTCACAGTTGCAGTAATGCAAGCATTGTGGCTCCCACCCTAGCCGCAAAAACAAAGACGCGGCGAGGGTGGGGCACCCAGACCTTACACGATCAGCGAAAATGCTCTAGAGTCGCGCCTACAGCGGGAGCGCCTCTCGATGCCTGTTCTTCAATCGCTTACGCTCGACAGTTCCGCGGCCACCAGGCCGATCTGCGCTCCCTTGACAGCCAGGACAGGTTTTCTGCGCCCATCCATAGCCGGAGACCACTGATATTGCGGAACGATCTCCTTGACCTTGGAACGTATGCGGGCATCCACCCCGGTGGCGCTTTCCGCGCGCAGCGCTTTCAACTGATCCTGCAGCTCCAGCCAGCTCATGACGTGGCTCTTGGTGCGGAGAACCTTCTCGGCGCCGGTGCTCGATCGTCCTTCAAAATCGTAGAAAAGCTCTTCGTACAGCTTCTCTCCAGGCCGCAAGCCGCTGAAGACGATCTTTACTTTATGCTGCGGAATGCCGGATAAGCCGATCAGCGTCCGGGCCATATCCAGGATGCGCACCGGCTTGCCCATGTCGAGCACCAGGATGTCGCCCTTGTTGCCGATAGCGAAGGCCTGCAGAATCAGGGATACCGCCTCTGGAATCGTCATGAAGTAGCGGGTAATATCCGGGTGGGTAACGGTGATCTGGCGCTGCGACTTGAGCTGTTCCTGGAACAAAGGAATGACACTGCCCTGCGAGCCGAGCACATTTCCGAAGCGCACCGATAGGCTGCGCATTCGGAAGGAAGGCCGGGCGGCAACGATCAGTTCGCCGATTCGCTTGGTGCAGCCCATGAAGCTGCTGGGACTCACCGCCTTGTCCGAGGAGACGAGCAGAAAATCCTCGCAACCCGACCGGTCGGCTACTTCCATCAGCGAGAGCAGCCCGAATACGTTGTTCTTCACCGCCTCCTGCAGATTCTCCTCCATCAGCGGCACGTGCTTGTAGGCCGCCGCGTGAAAGATGGCTCGCACGTCATGCTCCTGGATCAGGTCGCGCATGCGCGTGCTGTCGGTTATGTCGGCTACGCAATACACCGTCTCCACCTCGGAGCGCGCGTGGGCCTGCTGCAGATAGAAGAGCGGAGTCTCAGCCTGATCCACGCAGACCAATTTCGCCGGCGCGTACCTGCGCAGTTGATTGCACAACTCGGAGCCGATCGAACCGGCCGCGCCGGTGACCATCACCGTTCGTCCCGCGATCCTCCGGCGCACCGGCTCCAGATTGAATTCCACCGGATCGCGTCCCAGCAGATCCTCCAGATTGACTTCACGCAGTTGCTCGACCGTCACCATGCCGTCCAGCAGATCGGCAAGCCCCGGAATGGTGCGGAATCGCAATCCCGTCTTCTGGCAGACCGCCGCAATGCGCCGCATCTCGTCGCGCGTGGCCGAAGGGACGGCAATCATCAACTCATCGGGCCTCAGGCGGCGCGCTATCTCCGGAAGGTCCTCGACTCTGCCTGCCACCTTTACGCCGCGCAGCCTGATTCCCGCTTTGGCCGGATCGTCGTCCACCAGCGCGCAAGCCCTGTATCCGCTGCGCGGCAACTCCCGCAGCAGCATCTCCGCGCCGCAACCGGCGCCAATCACCACAACCCGCTTCTTGTCGATCAGGTGAACGCGCTCTTGCGCCCTCTGCATGAATGCGCGCGACAACACCCTGGCTCCGCCCAACGCTAGCGCGGTTAGAATGGCCTCCATGCAATACACCGAGATGGGAAACAACGTCACGCCGAAAATCCAGCGCTCCGCAATCAGGAATCCCGCCGATCCGATCGCCACCGCCTCGACGATGTCCAGCGCGTCGCTCATTCCGGTGTAACGCCAGTAACCGTGAAACAGATTGAAGCGGGCCATGGCCGCCAGGCGCATCGCCATCAACAGCGGCAAGGCCAGCAGAAATACCCTCGGTTGCGGGAAGGTAAAGTCGAAGCGCAACAACCACGCGAATGCGGCTGCAAGAACGATCAGTGCCGCCTGGACGATAACAATCACGATATGACGCTGTTTTACGAACACGGTCTTCCTCATTTCTGAAAGAAGTTGCTGTTCTGCGCAATCCTGCGTTGGGCCGTACTACAATTCTGCATAACCTGCACGGATCGGGGTTGACGGTTGGGGCCGATCTTTCGCGCTCGCGCAAACCATGATAACTGTTCCCGGCAGCTTTACTTGCGCAGACAGCGCGTCGCGCGCCGGATTGAAAGACTGTGAATTCCGTTGCGGATCGTCATGGCGGTTGCTCCTTCGAGCGGGACGCCTTCAAGCGGCCACCGGTTCCAGATACTCGGCGCCTATCTCGACGGCGGCATGCTGATTGATCATCTTCAGCGCCAGCACAAACCGCAGGCTATTGTTCTTTCTGACAAGAACGCCTTCCACGCCCTGCATGGCGCCGCTCTTGATGCGCACCTTCTCGCCTATAACAAGCTCCCGGTAAGGTTCGATTTTCTTGCCGCAAAATCCCGCGCGCAGAAACTCGACCTCCGCGTCTGAAACCGGAACAGGCTCGCGCCCGTTGCCGACGATCTGCAGCACTCCGGGAGATTTCAGAACCTGCACGCGCTCCCGGCGATCGATGCGCGCGAAGAGATAAGTGGGAAACAGCGGCAGAACGATGCGCGCCCGCTGCCGGTTTTTCCAAATTTTGACGGTTTCGTAGGTGGGCAAAAAGGACTCGACCTCTAGCAAGCTGAGGTGCTTCACGACAGACTTTTCGTTTTGCGGCACGGTAAACACCGCGTACCACTTGCGCTCGGCCGCCGAAGCGGCGATTCCAGGAATTGGATATACAGCTCGACCGGACTCATATCCGGCAAGTTCAAGACTCATCTCTTCTCTCGCAATCGACCAGGTTGTCCCGCAAATCCAAAAATGCGCTTTCAGGAATGCCCAAAGCGCACAGGAGTTCTCCCTGTGGAAGTCGTTCAGCGCAAAGCTCCGCCTTACCGACTAGGTTCGTCAGTTGGCGACAAACCCTCGCCAAAACCATCACAACACACTCAGAGATTGCAATGCAGATCGAATCGGAGAAGTGGAACAGATGTTCCCGAAAACGGACTTTCCACTCCCAGCTTGGAACCAACCGGGTGACCGCCTATACCGGATTGAAGCAAGCCGGAAGACGGCTCACTTCAATCAATAAGATAGTAAGCCTTTGCTTCATTTTGCGAAAGCGCCAATATGCGACGAAGCGCGTCAATCATCGTCATGTCTTCGCATTCGCACCAATTTATAGCGTTCCCGCGCATCCAGAAAAGCGTTGGACGCATACCGGCAAACCGATGCGAGTACGCACTGGCAGATACGCTCTGTGCTCGCCGTCACCCGGCCCCTCAATCCCATCCACTAAAATCGGCCTGAGGAGTTCTGAAAAAAATGTCCCGTAAAGCACTGATCGCCGCCAACTGGAAGATGTACAAGACGCCCGCTGAAGCCAAGGCCTTCGTCGATGCCTTTTTGCCTCTCGTTGCCTCGCACACCCGCGACGAGATCGCCCTGTTTCCCTCGCCGGTGCTGCTGCCGGCGGTGATTGCAGCCGCCAAGGGGAGCAATGTTTTCGTTGGCGCGCAGAACATTCACTTCGCCGAGGAAGGCGCCTACACCGGCGAGACCTCCATCGGCCAACTCAAGGCCGTGGGCGGCACGCACACGCTCATCGGCCACTCCGAGCGCCGCCAGTACTTTGCCGAGACCGACGAGATCGTCAACAAGAAGCTGCACACCGCGCTCCAGCACGGCCTGATTCCCGTCGTTTGCATCGGCGAAGTGCTGGCCGAGCGCGAGGCGGGCAAGACCGCCGAGGTGCTCAAGACGCAGATCACAGGAGCGCTGGCCGGTATTACCGCCGCCGCCGCCGCGCCCATCGTGATTGCTTATGAGCCGGTGTGGGCCATCGGCACCGGCAGGACGGCCACGCCGGAGATGGCCGCCGATGCGCACAAGATCATCCGCGCCGAAGTGTCAAAGCTGCTGGGCGCCGAAGTCGCGGCCAAGATGCGCATTCTATACGGAGGCAGCGTCAAGCCGGACAACGCCACAGCGCTGATCGGCCAGGACGAGATTGACGGCGCATTGGTCGGCGGAGCCAGCCTCAAACCGGATTCGTTCACGGCTATCGTGAAGTACTGATCACAGTTGATGATGCCCAGGTCCCAAAAGCGGGACCTGGGCACCCGGTCCTGGCGGTCGATTTAGATTCAGGAAACCCGAGAAGGACAGCTAGCCCCTATGCGGCTACATCGAAGCGTTCAATCTTGGGTCGCTTCTTGTGGGATGCTTGCCACATATCGTAGCCCGCTTGCAGATCGTACCAAAAACTGGCGTGGGTTCCGAGTGCGTCCGACAGGCGCAGCGACATATCCGCCGAGATGCCCGACGCGCCGTTGAGAATGCGCGAAAGCGTGGTGCGCGAGACGCGCAGGCGTTTGGCCGCGGTGGTCACGTCCATCTCTCCAAGGTATTCGCGCAAGACCCTGCCCGGATGAGGCGGATTGAACATTTGCGTCATGGCTCTAACTCCCGTGGTAATCCTGATAGTCAATAAGAATTGCATCTTCGCCTTCAAATCTGAAGGTGAGCCGCCAATTGCCGTTGACCCGAATGGACCAATGGCCTTGCAGATTGCCCTTCAGTGGATGCAATCGCCATCCCGGCGTCTTCAAGTCAGCGGGGGATTTTGCCCCATCCAGAGCGTAAAGCTGAAGGGAGAGCTTGTCGGCATGGGCAGGTTGGATTCCCACTTTGCTTCCGGTCTTGAAATATTTCTCAATCCCCGCGTGCCGAAAGCTCTTAATCATCTGTTAAGTGTAGCGCATCACGCACAGCCTGTCAATGCTCACTCGACCTCTCAGGTCTGAAAATCCGGACATGGGGCACCCGGCGTGGTCTCCCAGGTCCCGAAGCGGGACCTGGGCCGTCCAGCATATCTAGAACGAACCTCTGTTGCCGCCGCATAATTCCACAGCATGACCTATGGCTTTGGTGACGCGGTTGGCCGTGTCTTCATCGAAAAAGAAGAAGTAGAACTCCGCTTTCTCCTTCCCCCGCACGATAAGGTCGAAGACCGGCGGATCGACCTTTGCGTTCCAGGTTGTGTGCCCGGCGGCCGCGTCATTCTTATTCTGGCGCAGGTCGCCCGTGGTCAGCGTCACGTCCTGCACATCGTGCAAACCGATCGAAGCGTTGTCATCGGAGATTTGAGCGCCGTCCCGGACGATTATGTAGTGATAGTCAATACTACAAGCTGCCGCATCGGCAACCACTTTGCTGGCCTCGAAGCTGAACGTATAGGTCCAGTTCGTCCCATCGGCGCTGTCGTGATAATGAGTCGTCCAATTCAGCTTGCCTTGTTCGTTCAACTTCGTTTGAAGAAACTGCATGGTCGCTGCCAGCGATGGTCCGCTGTCGGCAGCGTTGGGTGGAAGCGAGGCGTTCTGCTGCCCCAAAGTTGCGGAGGCGATTCCACATATCAGAATGGCCGCAAGCCGACGATTCACTCGCATGATCTTGTCCTTTCCGATTCACTGAACTTCGTTTTACAGGCCTGCCATGATGGCGGGAACCGCAAATTTGAATTTTTTCCGATCCAATAACTCGCCCCGTCATCGCTTCATATCCCGGTGCAGCGCCTTCACCTGGTAGCCGGCGCGTTTAAGCTCCTTGGCTATCTCCTCGACCATCATCACGCTGCGGTGCTGGCCGCCGGTGCAGCCGAAGGCCACGGTCAGATAACTCTTGCCCTCTTCCACGTAATGCGGCAACAGGTAAAGCATCAGGTCCGTCACCTTGCAAAGAAACTCCTGGGTTTGCGGATAGCCGCGCACAAACGCGGCGACACCTGAATCGAGTCCGGTCAGCTTGCGAAACTCCGGCACAAAGTGGGGATTGGGCAGGAAGCGCACATCGAAGACCAAATCCGCATCCAGCGGCACGCCATTCTTGAAGCCAAAGCTCAGGCAGGAAACCAGCAGGCGCTTGGTCTGCTCCTCGTGGCCAAACTGGTCCAGGATGTGGGCGCGCAACTCATGCACATTGAAGTTCGAGGTATCGATCAGCGTGTCGGCGACGTTGCGGATGGGGTCGAGCAGTTGCCGTTCTTCCACGATGGAGCGCGAAACCGTCTCCGACCGGCCCAGCGGATGCGGCCGCCGCGTCTCGGAGAAGCGCCGCACCAGCACCGCATCCTGGGCGTCTAAAAAGACCACGCGGGTGGGCAAATGGATTTTGACGCTTTTAAGTATCTCCGGCAGCCGGTCGAGGGTTTGGCCCTCGCGCACGTCCACCACGATCGCCGCGCGTTCGATCTCGGTGGACTTGTCCACCAGTTCGGCAAAATCGGGCAGCAGCTCCAGCGGAAGATTGTCCACGGCGTGAAAGCCAAGATCCTCAAAGGCCTTGAGCGCCGAGGCTTTGCCCGCGCCGGAGATTCCGGTGACGACGACTAGTTCTTTGCCCGGCCTGACCGTTGCTGTGTCGGTTTCTCCAGCTTGTCCGGCCGCTTCAGCGGAGCCTGTCGGTTCTGAGGGCGTCATGGCCTCATGCTACACCGAAAGCTCCGGTTAAGGAATCGGGCTTTCGGCCAGCCGCGCCCGATCACCCGCTCCCGCATTCACTCCGAAGCGCGCGCTGCCAAAAAAGTTAGAGCTTATCCGAGCCTCTTGCAAAATTCCCGGTGTTGGCATGGTGAGGCGGGCGAGATTGTGTGTTTTTCGCTATTTTGATTGACAGCAGGCGGGTCGGAGGCAGGGCGGAGTCGGGAAGGCTGTTTTTC
>Ga0181536_10003978_pt1 | contig 15871 bp, 15 predicted proteins | sample PEATcosm2014_Bin_41_FD_121105 | JGI IMG/M metagenome (GOLD analysis project Ga0181536, IMG submission 121105) | Peatland microbial communities from MTU Mesocosm Facility, Houghton, MI, USA - PEATcosm2014_Bin17_60_metaG | ecosystem: Environmental > Terrestrial > Soil > Wetlands > Peat | place... | reverse complement strand
TTTCGAGAATCTGGCGCGGTCCGCCTTGACCGCCTCTGCCGCCGCGAGGGCCTCGAGCGTCCGGTGGCGGGGCCGCCGGCCCCCCCGCAGCTGGGGCCGGTCCCCGGGTTGCGTCTTCCGGGGCGCCGGGCGGCGGGGTTGGTCCCCGGCCTCTTCTGCCGCCGCCTTCACCGCCCGCCAGGACATAGAGCTTCATGGTTTTGTTGCCGGCGCAGAGCATTCCGCTGAAGCCTGTCTCGGTGACCTGCACGATAAGGCCCGTCTCTTCGTTGACGGCGAAGGCCTGCGAGCCGGCCTCGCGCGAGCCTCGGAAGATCAGCCATTTGCCATCCGCCGTCCATTGTCGGTGGGTTTGGTAGATTTTCGACTGGCGGTATGGGCCGTCAGTGCTGGTGAGGAATTCCAGCGGCACTCCTGTGACGGGGTCCGGGACGATCTTCTTCTCCGACGGCCATGTTCGGCCCAACTGCCCGAAGACGGTGGAGGAGGAAATTGACAGAAGAAGGGTGAAAGTGGCGGCGGTTTTGAAAGGTCTGGCGTTCATTGACGGTTCCTTTGGTTGCAAGTTGACGGGTTGTGAGCCACAGATTCTGGAGAACGGGCGGCATCTTGGCCAGCAGGGCCAGCCAAGTCAACCCAATAGGAGGCAAGACCGAATCATTTGCAACATGCTTGCCCACTCACCCAAACGGTGGACCGGTTTCGGACGAAGACTCCGTCGGCGGGACGCCGACGGATGCGGTCGAGACGACCGCGCTCCCCTGAGAGTCGCTAATGATTGGGGCGGGGTGTGGATGGAATGATCGGAGATGAAAGCGCCGTCACCGCTTATTTGGGGCGAATCATTTCGAAACGGTCGCGAGTGCGGCAATACCAGTGCGGGGAGGCCATGCGGCCGATGAGAAAGAGCTTGTCCGCGCGAACCCGCTTTTTGTCGGCATCGAATAAATCGTCGCGGAGGTGAAGGCGTTTGACCAGGCCAATGACGACGCGGTTGCCGCCAATGAGCAAAGTCCCCCATTCCTGGCATTCCAGGCTCGCTGGGGATTCGAGGACGCGGGGTGGTTTGACGGCGGAAGAGGGCGCGGCGCGCAGGCCGGCGGGAATGAGTTCGTTTTCGCCGTAGGGCAACGAGGCGGCGCATTTGTTCATGGCTTCGGCGATGGCTTCATCCACCAGGTTGACGACGAATTGGCGGGTGAGGCGGATGTTCCGGGCGGTGTCCTTGGGTGTGCCATCGTCGCGGTCACTGGGAGCAAAGGCCAGGATGGGAGGGTTGGCCCCAAGGAGGTTGAAAAAGCTGAACGGGGCGGCGTTGACCTTGCCGTCCGGGCTGATGGTGGTGACGAGGGCAATGGGGCGCGGTGTCACCAGGCTTGCCAGTAACGGATAGGCACGGTCGGCAAAAGGGCCTTCCAAATCAAGTTCCATGCGGGACAGAATGCCAGCGTCCGGGCGGGAAAGTCAACGGGGCGGATGGGGGGTATTGACTTTTGCGGCGAGGGGATGGCAAACTGCGGCATGAAGCTGAAAATTTGCCTGCTCGCCTGTCTCTGCGCGGCCGCGTTAAAGGCCGCGCCGATCAAACACGAATTCATCGCCATTGACGAAGGGAAGACCAACCTGCTATATGTCAACGAGAACGATCCGGGCAAGAACTGGATTGTGCCGATCGGCAAATCGCATCCGCGGGACATGCAGTTGGTGGGGGGCAACCGCATCCTGATTGGCAATGTGACCGGCTACTCGGAGTTCGACATCGCCACCGGGAAACGGCTGGTGGATGTGACAAACTTTGCCCCCGCCACGGCGCGGACGGATACGGATGAGGTGACGTCGGTCCGGCGGCAGCCCAACGGCCACACGTTGTTGGCCGGGATCAGCATCGGCGGATCGCAAGGCGTGGTGGTGCTGGACGTGGACGCCCAAGGGGAGGTGAAAAACAAGATCGTCTATCCGGGCAATTATGTGCGGCTGATGCGGCAAACAGCCGCAGGGACATATTTGATGGTGTGCGACACGGCGATTCGTGAAGGCAACAGCGCCGGGCAATACATCTGGGAGGCGCCGGTGGAAAAATTCGGTCATGGCTGGAAGGCCGTGCGGCTGCCCAACGGCCACACGCTGGCCTCCGCCGGCTATGGGGGTTTTATGGCGGAGTTGGATGGGGCCAAAAACATTGTGCGCAAAATCGGGGGCAAAGAACAGGTTCCCGCCGCCATCAATGATGATTTTTTCGCCACGTTCCAGCTTTTGGCGAACGGGGATGTGGTGGTGGCCAATTGGCAGGGCCACGGCCCGACGCACGGCAATTCAGGCATTCAGCTGTTGGAATTCGACAAGAGCGGAGCCATCGTCTGGCAGTGGAGCAAGGCGGAACTCATATCGTCCATCCAGGGCATCCTGGTGCTGGACGGGCTGAACACCGCTGTGCTGAACGACGAGCGCAACGGGATCGTGGCGCCGGTATCGCCGGGCCAGTGAAACCCGATTACTTGCTGACCTTGACCACGAAGTAGAGGAAGGGGACGCTGGTGTCGGTGAACCAGTGCGGCACGCCGTTGGGGATAACGATGACATCGCCTTTGGCCAGGTGGCGCACGTCGCCGCCGACAATCTCCTTGGCCCCAAATTCACCCGGCGATTTCTGCTGCACGTCCGTGGCCTTGCCGCCCGTGATAAAGGTGGCCGTGCCGTCCACGATGTAGAAGATGTCGGTGTCCTTCTCATGGATTTCCACCGTCCCCGGCCCGCCGCGGCGGCCGGCGATGATCTTGTAATTGTTAGTCAGAAGCAGCGATCCACCGCCCATGGTGAAAGTGGCGTCCACTTTTTCGTGAGGGATGAAAATGACCGCCTGGGGTTGCTCTGCCGCGTAAACCAGGCCGACGAAGCTTGCGGCGGCCAGGGCCAGAATGGCTTTGGATAAAGATTTCATGGCGGAAGTGTTCTCAACTTTCAAACTCAAGTCAACCCTCTTTGTTTCCAAATGCCCCGGTCACGGGGCCTGGAAGAGGTCGATGAGATCATTGACGGCGGGGCTTGCGATGGGCAAGCCATTGGTCTGGAAGGCCAGGCCGAAAATCTCATCCATTGTTTTGAGATCCGAGGAATGGGTCATGGGCACGCTGCTGGCGTAGGCGTTGCCCTTGGCCAGCGGGGAAATGAGGATTTCCGGGAGCGTGTAGTTCGTGTCGTCGCCGCCTTCGGTTTCATCCATCCAGAGGATGATGAGGCCGTGATCCTGATAGGCGGAGGAAGACATGATGCGCGGAACGATGGAGGCCAGGCAGTTGTCGCCTTGGGCGATGGCGGCCTGATTGCCAGTAAAGAGGAGGCCGTGATAAGCAAAGCCGTTGGGCAAATAGCTGTGCATCTCGTTGAATTGGTCGGGCGAAATCCAATTGTAACGGCCAACGGCATGGCTGGCCAGGTCCGTCCAAAGCTGCGCGAGAGGATAGACGTTCTGGTTCTGGGTGTCGGCAAAGAATTCCATCGGGTTGTGCTTCACGGCATAAGAATACTCTGTGCTGCCGTTGTAGATGTTGCTGCCGCCGGGACGCGTGCCAGCGCTGCTGACGCTGGCGGCCGCGGTGAATTCCAGGTCTTCCTGATAATCTTTCCAGGAAATGCCCGCCTGGCGCAACTGGCTGCAAAGATGATCGGAGGTGGCAAAGAGGTTGCCCCAATTGGCGCCCGGATCATTGTCGGTGTGGACGCCGAAATCCCATCCCGCCTCCGACCAGACGTAATTCGGTTCGGAAGGATGCTCGCCTGGTGCGGCGCTGAAATAAGCCGCCGCGTAGGAAACCTGCGCGGCGTTGGGGTTGCCGGGCGTGATGAGGCTGTTGAGGTAAGGGGCGGCGGGATTGCCCCGGAGTTGCTGGGGGGCGCAATCCGGGCAGGGCTGCGTGAAGTTGTGGTTTTCCAGCGCAATCACAAAGACGGTCTTGATCTGCCGCAGAACCTGGATGGCAGGCGGATGGGCGGGTGTGGCATTCCCCGCGCCGGGGGTCGAAGCTCCGCCGGGCAGAATGGGCGCGGACGGCGCGGCAGGGATTCCAAAAGCAGCCGCAAACAACGCGGCGCTGAGGGCGGATTCTTTCAGGATGGAGAGCACGGTGAATTCTCTGTGATTCGGAACGGGGCCTGTCAATCGTATTGTCATATATCAACTTTTTTCCTTTGCCATACAACGAAGGCAACGCAACCGACCCATGTCGGGAGGAGGTCAAGTCCGGGTATGGCTTCCAGACCAAAAGTTGGCAAAAACATCCAATGAAATCCGAGCAGCATGGTCATGGCCCCCATGACGGCGCAATCCAACACAAAAGCTGCGAACCCGCCTACTGGCGCGCCAAGAACGGTGGCTTCAGCGGCGGCGATTGGAAATTCAAGCAGGTCGGCGATCACGGCGATGGCATAGGCAAGCAGGATCCGGTTTCTTGTTAATTTGGGTTTGGGCATGTGGTGAAGAGACCGGAAGTTTGGCGAGTGTGGTGTCACGGAACTATCGTTCATAAAGCCGTCGGCGGGACGCCGACGGAAGCGGGCGAGACGCCCGCGCTCCCCGTGCATCAGGCTCCATTTCGCGCCTCCGGCAGTTGGAACTTAATCCGGCTTGGTCATAATTTGAATGGTTGGCCTTTCATGATGCGTCGCAGGGGGCTGGCCCGGCTGAAATGTTTGCTCATCGGGGAAAGAAACAACAATGGCGCTAAAAGTATTTGTCCATTGGGCCCTTTGGATAAGCCAGGCCTTGACAAATTCCGCGACGGACATGCGGCAACTCTCGCGCACCAGATCCAAATGATTTTTGTCTTCCGCGCGGTGAACGAGCATTCCCGTCATCTGCCTTTCCAGTTCATCGAGCTTTTGGTTTTTGTCAAACCTGGCCCACCCGCTCTCGGCGTGTTTCTCCATTTTGCCGGTTTCGATGGCGGGCGGCTGAGTGGGGCGAAATTGCGGGGCGCAAACATAGCAGATATTTCCTTGTGCGGCGAGTTTCCACGGATCAGAAAGCAAGATATGGTAGCGAAATGTCACCGGGGCGCGGATTTCGGCCGTGGTGGTTCCGATGGGTATATGAAGCAATGTTTGCGTGTCCTCGGATGTAAATGTTTCGTTGGCTTGAGCGGTTGCCAGTTCCAGCACGTTGCCGTGTGTGGAGGTGAAGGTTGGGATGTCTTCAAGAAAGGTAGTGGTAATGTGCCGGGTACGAAATGCCTCTGGTATCTTTGAGAAGAAATTGCCGACAAGATTAATGGGCCTCAATATAACCACCGCTCCAATGAGGGCGATACAAACCACTGTGATTGAAAGAATGATCGTCTTCCAAGGGAAATGATGGCCGGGGTTCGGGGTCATTTGCTTAAATCCGCTTCGTGGGCTGCTCAGCCCGGTTTGGCCGCGGCCGCGCCGGGGCCTGCCGGAAGAATCTCCTGGAAGGCCGCCAGGAAACGCCCCATTTCATCCGCGTTGCCCACCGAGACTCTGAGGTAGTCGTTCATCGGCGGGAAAGGGCGGCCCACCAGGACGCCGCGCCGGCGGAATTCCCCGGTGACGGAGCTGACGGGACGGCGAATATGGACCATGAAGAAATTGGCCTCGGAAGGGATGACCTGGTAGCCCAGGCGGGCGAGTTGGGCGACGGTGTTTTTGCGCAGATCCAGCGTCATGGCTTTGACTTTGGCCTGGGCCTCGGTGTCCTGGAGCGCCGCCACGCCGCCCCACTTGACCAGGGCGTTGATGCTGGCGATGGAATGGGAGCGCATCCGGGCGATCAAGGGTTGCGGAGCGATGGCGTAACCGAGGCGCATTCCCGCCAGCCCGGCGATTTTTGAAAAGGTCCGCGCCACGATGACAGGACGCCCCTGGATGACATGGGGAACGGAAGTGGCGTAATCGGGGCTTTCCACAAAGTGATAATAGGCCTCGTCAATCAAAACCGGGATGTTGTCGGGCATGCCGTCGAGCAACTGTTGCATCTCGGTTTTGGTGACGATGGCGCCGGTGGGATTGTTCGGGTTGCACAAATAGACAAAACCAATTTCCTGGCGATGGGCCTGCGCGGCCTGAATGAGCGCCGGAATGTCCTGGCGGTGGTCGGGCAGAAGATCCAGTTGAATGGACGGGGAGGCGGCGCCGCGGGCAAATTCATAAACCTGGCCGTAGGTGGGTCGGACGCCGAGCACCTTCCTGCCCCCTTCCAGAAACGTCTCATCCGCCACGTCCAGGATTTCCGTGGACCCCGCGCCCAGGAGCACGTTCCCGGCGGTCACGCCGTGGTGGGAGGCGATGGCCTCGACGAGGCCGCCGTCGGGATAGCTGTAGCGGTTGGCGTATTTCAACGCGCCCTTCATGGCGTTGAGGACGGATTCCGGCGGTCCGTACGGGTTTTCATTGAGGCTCAATTTGGCCAGTTTGTCGTAATCCTCCCCGGACAGGGCGCGTCCGCCGGGACCGGATTGCGGCGGGGGCAGTTGGGCCAGGAGTTGGGATTCCGGCGGGAGGCTCAGGCAACCGGCGGCAAAAGCCAGGCCGCCCATGAATTTGCGGCGCGAAACAGTGGTCTTGAGATTCATATTTCTTCGGCCTGTTTCCCGCGACTTAGCGCGGCGGGCTTTGGCCGGCGGCGTCGGCGGCCATCGGATCCAGTTGCAAGGTGAGTCCTGAGCCGGGGCCGCGCGACCGTCCCCGGGGGCCAACGTGTATGGCGCGAATGAACAGGCTTGACTGATCCACGGGCAGCATCGCCGCGCTGGCGCTGAAGTTGGTCCAGATGTTGTCCTGGCGCAGGTACTGCTCGACGTTGGACACGTAGAAGGCCGAGACGATTTCCTGCTTCTGCTTCAGGTACGACGCGACGGCGCGAAGGGCCTTCGGCCCGCCGAAGTCCCCGACGACGGGGACGAGCAGGTTTCGCGATTCGAAATCCTTGAGAAAGGCGAACGAGTCTTCGCCCGCCAGATAGCTCCACTGGCGCCCCGTCGCGTCGGCGGCCACCATCAGATTCGCGTATGTCGGAAAGTTGGTGCGGCCGCCGGATCGGCCGGTCATCTGATAGCGGAGGTCGGGGCCGTTGGCGAACATCGCCTGGTACACAAACTCGATGCCCTTGAAATCGTTGGACGTGAGGGCGAACCCGTGGACCCTCGTGACCTGGTCCTCGATGGCCTTGAGATTCCGCGTGTAGAGCGCCGCACTCGACGGCGTCTGCGCGTAGGCGGCGAAGATTTGCGACACGGTGGATGTGGTCGTGAGGCTGGCGGGCCGCGGCTTGGAGAACAGCCGCGACACGAAGTCCACCCGATCCGACGACAACTCGAAGAGGGCTTTGTACATCAGATGCAAATCGAGGTTCCCACGCCGGATGTCCACGATGAACGCCAAGTCCGGCTTGATCGCGGCGATGTAGGTGAAGTTCTGTTCAGGCCCGACCCCCAGGTAGGCGCGTCCCGGTTTGGCGACCTGAACCAGGCGCGGCATCACGGAGGGGAACTGCTCTTCGTTGGAGAGCAAATTATCGGAACGGAACGTGCCATCGGCTTCGGAAAAGTCGGTGACCAGCTTCCAGAACTCCTGATTGGAGAGTCGCGGCGACGCCTCCGGCGCGGACATCCCAACGCTCAATCCGACAGGCGCGCCCGCCAGGACGGCGGCCGCGATGAAGCCTAGACACAGAACGAGGCGGCGTCTGCTGACAGGAAACCGGCTTGCGCCGCGCCGCGCCTGGGTTGGCTCCGCGCGGGCGAGGGAGGATTGATTCTCGCTCGCACTCATGGTGGCTCCAAGCTGCCAGACGGTCAGCAAGGCGTCAAGCGGCAAGCTTGCCCGCATCCTAATGCGACGAGTTTGGAGCGCGTTATCACCCAGACGGGTAAGAGTTGCTGTTGATCTGCTGAATGCTCTTGCGCCGCGCGAAATCACCGCCCCAGCCATTGCGGCAGGAAGGTGGTCAGCGGGGGCAAATAGGTGATCAGCAGCACGCCGATCAGCAGCACGCATTGCATGGGAATCACGGCGCGCGAAACTTGCAGCACCGGTTTGCCGAAACGGTAGGAAGAAAGAAAGATGTTCAGCCCCACCGTCGGGGTGAGCAGGCCCAGTTCCATATTCGCCAGAAAGATGATGCCCAGGTGAACGGGATTGACGCCGTACGCCATCGCCAGGGGCACGATCAGCGGCGCCACCACGATGATCGCCGAATATATGTCCATCACGCAGCCCACCGCCAGCAGGCAGAAGTTGAGGGCCAGCAGGAACGCATATTTCGATTTGACAACGCCCGTGACCCATTCCACCGCGCGGGTCGGCACCTGCGCGTCCACCAGGTAGTTGGTGAACCCCAGCGCGACCCCCAGGATGAGCAACACCCCGCCCACCAGCAACCCGGCCTCGGCCATGACGCGGGGAATGTCGCTCGCCCGCTTGAAATCGCGGTAAACAAACGTCTCCACCGCGAAGGCGTAGAGCGCCGTGACCGCCGCGGCCTCCACCGGCGTGGCCAATCCCCCGAACAACGCCCCCAGCGCCACGACCGGCAGCAGCAGCTCCCATTTCGCCGCCCAAATCGCCCGCCCCGCCTCCGCGCCGTCGAACGGAGTGGCCTCGGCCTGCTTCTTGGGACCCAGCCAGATGCCCGTCAAGGAGGCCATCGTCACCAGCAGCAATCCCGGACCCAGCCCGCCCAGGAACATCCTTTTAATCGTCACTTCGCCCGCGCCCGCGTTGGCGTTGGCCACCACCGCGTAGAGAATCAATGGCAGCGACGGGGGAAAGAGCAATCCCAGGCCGCCAGACCCGGTGACCAACCCCAGTGCCGCGCGCTCGGTGTAGCCCGCCCCCAGCAACACCGGGATCAGCAAACCGCCCAGCGCCAGGATCGTCACGCCCGACGCTCCCGTGAACGAAGTGAAGAAGGCGCACGCGATCACCGCGACGATCGCCGGCCCGCCCCGAAGCTGGCATAGCAGCGCGCGAAAGACCCGGATCAGTCGTCGCGACGCTCCGCCTTCCGCCAGAAAATATCCGGCCAGCGTGAACAGGGGCACCGTCGGCAGCGTGGGATTGGTGACCATCGAATAATGCGTCAACGAAAGGGAGGCGATGGGCGTCCCGTCACCCCAAAAGAGCAGCAGCGCCGCCCCGCCCAGCAGCGCAAATATCGGCGCTCCCAGGATCACGGCCGCCAGCAGCCCGATCAGCCCAGGCATCACCAGCCGCTCCGGGGCGACAAAGGGGTGCAGCCCGATCCCGGCCACGCCGCCCGCCAACAACAAGGCCGCCAGGCGCCCGCCCCACTGGCCGGAGGCCTTCCAGAGCAGCCGCAGCGCAATGACCCCAAAGCCGACCGGCATGATCAATTGCACCGTCCAGATCGGAATCTGATAAGCCATCATATTGCCGCCCTGCCGTTCCGACGCCACCAGTTGCGCTGCGGCGATGCACAGGAAGACGCTGATCGCCGCGGCGACCGCGCTGCTGTAAACGCGCGCAAAAACCTGCCAGCGCCCCTTGAGAAACTGGGACAACGTGGAAAGCGAAAGCAGACGGCCGTCCCGCGCGGCGAGCATGCCGCCCAGCAGGCTGATCACCAGCGTCAGATGTTGCTGGATCGCCGTCGCCCCGCTGATGCCCCAATGGAACAACCGGCGCAACACGATTTCCAGCAGCGGCAAAATCACCAGCGCCCCCAGCGCGATGGTGACCAGAGAGTCTTCTCCGGCGCGCAGCCACCGGCGCCTCCCGCCCGGCGCCGGCGCGGGTGGATTGGCCGCGCCACTCATTTCTTCGGCTGGCCGGCGCGATAGATGGCCAACTGGTTGGTCACCTCGTCGAAAATGTCCGCCGGCACAACGGATCCCCGGATTTTGGGATAAACCGCCTCCATCTCGCGCCGCCATTGCGCCTCGGCCTCCGGCGTCAGCGGGTTGACGGTCAGCCCGCGTTTGCGCATCGCTTCCACCGATTCCACGCTCTCACGCCGGCCCTCCGCCTTCATCTTCGCCCCGGCCTCGGCCGCCGCCTGGCCCATCGCCTCGCGGGTTTCCGGAGCAATGGCGTCCCAGATTTTCTTACTGACAACCAGGGCGCCCACCAGCGGCACCCACGCCAGGTCCAGCATGTTCGGCGCGGCCCGGTCCACCTGTCCGGCCAGCGCGTAGCTCGGCGGCAGGGGAGCAGCGTTGATCAGGCCGGTCTGCAAATTGGGCAACACGTCCACCGCTTCCAGCGGCACCGGGTTCAGGCGCACGGAGCGGTAAAGGTCCACATACGCGGGGTCGCCGGCCTCCACGAACAGCTTGGTCTTCCTCAAGTCGTCCGGCCCGACGACCGGGTTTTTGGAAAAAAACCGGACCCAGCCGGTGTCGCTCCAAAACAAGGCCACAAAACCCTTGGCCTCCAGGCGCTTTTCCAGCATCGGCTGGAGTTTCTGCACGATGTAATCCACTTCCTCCAGCGTGCGGAAGGTCATCGGCATGAATTGTAGGCCGCTGGCCCCCGGCTCTATGTCCGCCAGCCCCGAGGCGGTGAGCAAGCCCGCCTGCAATTGGCCCAGTCTCATCCGTTGCACCATGTCCGACTCCCCGCCCATCGTCCCGTCGGGATAAATCGTCAGCAACACACCGCCGTTGGACGCCAGCCGCCACTTCTCGCCCATGTCCGCCAGTTCTTTGTAGTAGGACGAGCCTTTGGGCGCCAGTGTGCCCAGCCGCACCCGGACCGGTCCGGGCGCCGCAAAAACCTCGTTCGCCCCGGCCAGCAATCCAAGCCCCAGGGCCGCCGCCGCGGGAAGGAAACGCCGTCGCGTCCATCGCGGGGGTTCCCGGCGGGGTTGAGGAAGGCCCTGGCTGTTTGGCGTCATTTGGTGAATTGCATTTTTGAGGGGAAGAACATTGCTCATGGTGCCAATAAAAAAAGATCCGCTTTTCGCGACAGAAGCCAGCGCGCCCGCCGCTGCATGACCAGATTGACCAGCCGCGTTTCAGGATGCGCGTCCGGATTGATCGCCAGCGCCTGCTGAAGCAGGGAATCGAACTCCTTGACGTCCTGTTTTTGCACCGCCACCGATTCCGCCATGGCCAAAAGCGGCGCCGCCTCCCGGCCCCCCGACAGGACCATGGCCCGCTCGAAGTGTTTCCGCGCCCGCGCGGCGGGATCCCCCGGCGCCCCTTGCCGGCTCATTTCGTAGGCGATCAAAAATCCGTGGATCGCGCCGCCGTCGAAACTCTCATCCAATTCCAGCGCCCGATCAATCAGCGCCTCCATCGCCGGAACTTGCGCGACCAGCTCCGGGTTGTCTTTGGAAAGTGATATCGCCCCCGCCCACGCGCAGGCCGTCCAATAGAGCAGCGGCACGTCTTTTTTGGTGGCCACCTGCGCGGCCGCCTTGGGACGGGCCAGCAACGCCTCGGCAAATCCCGGGTGGCCCGCCTCCAATCCGCGCAGGCCGTACCCTTGCGCCCGCAGATACAGCCGCCTGGCCCGCGCCCGCAGCGCCTCGGCCTCCGTCAGGTCCCGCGCCTCCGTCTCGTCGGCCTCCTCCTGCACAAACGCGAACGCGTACTGCGTGAAGCCCTTGGTGGCGGCCAGGAGCAGCCCCCGGTGCCGCGGCTTCTCGGCCAGCAGACTCTCGATCAGCTTGAGACTGGACGGCGAGGCCGCCATCACCAGGTCCGGATCGTCGTCGCTGGCGAAAACAGCCCCGCTCTGGCTCACCGCGTTGGACAATTGATTGACCGCATAATTGTGAATGGCGCAGCCGCTGCCGGCGATCCACGCCAGCGCGCCCAGGCACGAGGGCATCCCCAGCCTGAAAAGCAGCCGGCTCACGCTCCTTTCCTTTCGTCTTGCGCCCGGCATCTGGCTCCCATGATTCATTTCCTGCTCATCGGTTTCCACAAACATTGTCGTCAGGATACCGCGACTTCGCCTTCGCCAAAAGTCAAATCACCAGCAATGGAATTCCGCGGCTTGCATCGGTTTGGCTCTCGCGCCGCTAACCCTTGGTTTGTTTGAGGCCGATGTTTTTTTCGTAATGGCCCAGGGTTTTGATCTCGGGTTTCCGGCCCGCTTTCATCTCCCCGTGCAGCGAGGCCAGGCGAGCCATCGTCGGCTCCACCAGCGCGGGCGTGGAGAATCGTTCGAGGATGCGCCGCAACGCCGCCTCGGCGGCCGCTTCGTCGTGGCCCACCCGAATGTGCAGATCGGCCAGCAGGTTGAGCCATTGGGCGATGTGTTTGGGCGATTCGTTCGGAAAGCCGATCAGTTGCTCGAGTTGTTCCACCGCCAGATCCAGCCGGTGATAATGTTCGGCGTAAAGGACCGCCAGTTTTTCCCGCGTCGCCGTGTCCGCCGGATGTTTTTGTAATTGCTGGACAAGGCCTTCCGCTAGGGCGTCCTGATCCGCGGCCGGCGCCGCCGGCCCCGTGTAATCTTGGCGCAGGCCCACGTTTTTTTCCCCGGGGCGCAAGCCTATGGTGGCGGCGCTCGAGCCGGACAGCAGATGCTCCACGGTGGGCAGATGGGCCAGACGCTGCGCCGCCCGATGTGCGATGGCGGTGTCGGGCAGGGTCTGGACAATCCGTTCCAGGGCCGCGCGCGCCGCTTCGGGGTCTTGCGCGTATTGCAGTTGCCAGTCCGCAAGCGCCGTGAGCGCCGAACCGATGCCTGGCGGCGTCGCCGCCGGGCCATTGATCCAGCGTTCGAGCGTGGTTTGGGCGCCGGCCAGATCATTCAGGTCCTCCGCCTGGATGCTGGCCATCAGCATGGTGCCGGGAAAATCGCCGGGAAATTCTTCCAATTGCTCCCGCACCGCCTGCACGGCTTCATGCGGATGCCCGTTGCGGCGCTTGGTTTCGGCGATGGAATAGAAGGGCTGCCGTTCCATTGGCGTGTCGCCGCCGTCCATCCCGCCGGACATGAGCCTGGACACCATGTCGCCCACGCTCGGCGCCCAGAGAAGCCCCACGGTCAGCGCCGGGATCAGCACGATCACCGGCCAGGCGGGTTCCAAGCCAGGGGTAAGCATCATGAATGTCCCAACGACTAAAAGCAGCGTAATGGTCCATTTGACAACCAGGGCCACCGGCTCGGCGCTTTTTTTCAGGCTGCGCCAGCCCACCGCGAAGGCCAGGGCCGACGCCCCCACCACAAAGGCCACGTCCCCAATCCGTTGCCAGGTGTGCGCGCTCATTCAGTCCTTGGGCATATCAAATTTCAGCACAGTATGCGAGCCTGTTTTTTCATTCACAATCTCCATCTTCTCGAGCTGATACTGGCCGTTAACTTTCTTGAAGCTGCTCCCGTGCAGGGAAAACGACTTGATGCGCGAGCCATTGGCGTCGAAGGCCTCCGCAATCAGCAGCCCGCCGCTCTCCTTGTCAATATAAGATTTCACGCGCGCGACGCCCCCTTGCGGCGTGTTGGTGCTCTGGAGCACGTAGCACGGCTGGCCCAGGCGCATCTCCCCCTTCAACTCGCTTTGTCCGGGCCAGTGCAAAAACTCCAGGCCCAGATCGCCCAGCGAATAATCCGAGCCGGCAAACGGGACCGGTGTGGCCGCGGGCGGAACCTCTTGGTTCTCATACACATACCGGTTCGGCCCGCCGGGGCTGTGCGTGATGACCAGCCGCTCCGCTTTGGCCTGGTTGGTCGCCGTCGTCTGGTAGATCGTCTCCCACTCTCCGGTCTCCGGATGGATGATCACCTGGCAGGCCACAGGGATTTCCTCGTGGCCGGTCTTGGAATCAATCAGCAGGACCGCGTGCCTCTCGTAATTCTCCGTGGGCACGGAGGAGCGGATTTTTTCCGCGAGCGCCTGTCCGGCGGCCTCATCCCCCGCGGCCGCGGGCGCGGCAGGAGGCGCGGCGGCTGGCGCGGCGTGGATGCACGCGCCCAGCGCGAGCGCGAAGCCCAGCATTAAGACTAGGGGTTTCCCATTTCGAATCATAAGCGAAAACTTAGCAGTTAAGCTCAAGCCCGTCAAGCGAAATAAACCTCGAAAGCTCCCATCGAAACGATGCACAAGGGTCTTCCCCCCCCCATCCAAGCGATGGCATTATTGATCCGTGCAAGCCCGTGCTCGTCCGTGAAAGTCCGTTTTGGATTGCCCCCCGTCCAAGGTATGGCAAAACTGTTCCGCCTCTGTTTTCTGTTTGCTCTCAAGCAACTCGTTTCACAACTCATTATGTATCACCATGTTGCGCAAGCGGTGACTTGGGTCCTTTTCGTCCCTTGAGTCCTTGTTTCTTTCATGTTCAGCCCCGCCCTGGCGGGGTGGGTGCTCCTGTTCAAATTCTTTGCTTGCGGCATGCCGCGCTGCGGCTTTGCGCCTTTGCGTTGAAATGTCTTTCATATCCGTGTAATCCGTGTGATCCGTGGTTGGAACCGAGCCTGCGAGTCAGCCCTCTCGCCAAAGCTGCCGCGCATTCTTTGCGCAACCGCGCGCAGAATTTGCGCTTCCAATTCAATGAGTTCAGCCAAAAACCCGGCCGGTTGCGGGCAAAAAAGCCCATTCCGTCGGTTGGCACACGATATGCCTTAACCTTCTCCAGAACAGGCCAAAATTCGAGAGCGAGCCATGAGCAAAGACATGAGACATTTGACCGACATAATCTTGATCGTCATCATAATTTGGTTCGTGTTGGGCGTCGTCTTTCAACATGGAGGGGGTCACGGTCCCGCACACATCACTGAGACTATGGTCAATATCGAATCTTTCGTGACAGCTCTCGGCATGTTCCAGGTTGATTGTGGGCGTTTCCCTACCAAAGAAGAAGGACTCGGAGCACTGATGAAGGTTCCTCCGGCAATTGATGCCGCCCGCTGGCGTGGCCCCTATCTCCTAAAAGATCAGGTGCTGAAGGATCCTTGGGGCCATGCTTATGTTTACAACTGCCCCGGATTGGTCAACACGAAAGGATACGAGGTCTATTCTCTGGGACCAAATGGAAAGGGAGGCAATGAGGCCATTTACTGGTTCCCTCCGGGGCACCAGCCATTCGATACCGTCAATTTGCTAAGAATCATGGATGCTCTTCGGATGTTCCAAACTGATTATGGTCGTTACCCCACCAGTGCAGAAGGGCTCAAAGCATTGATTGCCTGTCCTTCAGGAATTCCAGAGGACGGTTGGCGTGGCCCCTATATCTACAAAGCGTTCCTCATGGATGAATGGGGCCATCCTCACCTCTACAGTTGCCCGGGACTTCACAACACGAACGGATTCGATGTCTATTCTCTGGGTCCAAATGGAAAGGGCGGCAATGAGGCCATTGGCAATTGGCCGCCACCCGTTGGCCGATAATAAAAAGCGAGCCATGAGCAAAAGCGCGCGATATTTGATCGAGTTAGCCTTGGTCGTCTTCATAATTCTGCTGTATTTGAGCATCGTCTTGCCGAATGGAAAGGGGAGCCGGACCGCACGCATTGCGGCGAGTCGGGCGGACATTGCAGCTTTCAACACGTCTCTTGAAATGTTCAAGAATGACTGTGGGCGTTTCCCTGCCACAGAAGAAGGACTCTGAGCACTGATGAAGGTTCCTCCGGCAATTGACGCCGCCCGCTGGCGTGGCGTTGGAACCCAAAAGAGCATCGGAACACCCTCGGTGCAAGTGAAAAACCCAGAACGGACTGGAAAATGGCTTGCAAATCTGTGGAGCGGGAAGAAAATCACGAAAAAGGCCCACGCCGGTCGTGGGCAAGAACCCAAATGGGAAATCCCGACTTGACAAGATTGAAGCTCCGTCAGGAGCGACTCTGAGGTGGACCCCATCCTTTAGACCACGGATCGCTGAAAATAAGCGCGACTTTTGCGGCTTGCTGTCACTTCTATTTGTACTTGTCTGTCGTTCATTCCGCGTTTCAA
>Ga0181536_10003977_pt1 | contig 15877 bp, 16 predicted proteins | sample PEATcosm2014_Bin_41_FD_121105 | JGI IMG/M metagenome (GOLD analysis project Ga0181536, IMG submission 121105) | Peatland microbial communities from MTU Mesocosm Facility, Houghton, MI, USA - PEATcosm2014_Bin17_60_metaG | ecosystem: Environmental > Terrestrial > Soil > Wetlands > Peat | place... | reverse complement strand
GCACGCTCCAGCGCCTGGGCGTGGAACCGGTGGCCTGGGTGGATTTCGAAGACCACCACCGCTACCGCCCGCGCGAGCTGCGGCATATCTCGCAGGAAATGCGCGCCCAGGGCGCCACCGCGCTGGTGACCACCGAGAAGGACGTCATGAACCTCTGCGAATCGTCCGACGACCTGCTGGCGCCGCTACCGCTCTACTGGCTCAAAGTCGGCATGACCATCGAACGCCAGAGCGAGTTCATGAGCGAAATAGAGCGGCGGCTCTAACGACCGCTGGTATAAAAAGTTTGTGCCGGTCGCGGACCGGCTTTTTGAACAACACCTGCTTGAGCTCAAGAAGGAGGGAAGCACCTAATGCCCACTCGTAGTTTTCGTGAATTGCTGGAAGCGATGCCGGCCGATCGGCAGCGGAGGATTGAGAAGCGGTTCCAGAAGAGTCTGGCGGCTATGCCCCTCGATCAGTTGCGAAGGGCGCAGGAGATGACGCAGTTACAACTCGCTGAAATCCTGGGCGTCAATCAGGGAGAGGTCTCGAAGATCGAGCATCGGTCCGACATCTGTGTCAGCACCCTGGCCGAATACATCGAGGCTATGGGCGGCCGGCTCGAGATCCGCGCGGTGTTCAAGGATCGAGAAGTGCGGATCACGCAGTTCGAGGAGTTGGCAAGCTAGTCGGCGTCCCAGCCCGGACATCTTGCGCCGAGCATAATCCCGCCTTGGGCACGGAAAGACTGGGGCCGCACGTAAGGCCGCGTCCCGACCGGATACCCCTCTGGCCCCTCAGAAGTTCACGATGGAGGCGAACGACACCGCGTCCAAGCTGGCGCCGCCCACCAGTACGCCGTCGATTTCGGGCTGCGCCATCAGCGACCTGGTGTTGTCGGGCTTGACGCTGCCGCCATACAGAATACGGATGGCCTCGGCCGCCTCCTTGCCGAACTTTGCCCGCGCCTGGCCGCGGATCGCGCGATGCGCGTCGGCAGCGATTTCCGGCGTGGCCGTCTTCCCGGTGCCAATGGCCCACACCGGCTCGTACGCGATCACAATCCGGGCGAATTGCCGCTCGGAAAGGCCGGCGATGCCCTGCTGGAACTGGCGGCCCAGCACGGCTTCGGTGTGGCCGCTTTCCCGTTCCTCGAGGCGCTCACCCACGCAGACGATGGGGGTGAGTCCGAATTCCAGCGCGGCCTGGGTGCGCTTGAGGACGGTTTCGTCGGTCTCGGCGAAATACTGGCGCCGCTCGCTGTGCCCGACAATGGCATGGGTGGCGCCGGAGGCCGCGATCATGGGGCTGGAGATCTCGCCGGTGAAGGCACCCTCCTTGGCCCAGGCGACGTTCTGCGCGCCAATGCGGATGCGCGTTCCCTGGGCAGCTTCCACGGCCGCGGCGAGGTTCGTGAAAGGGGGACAGATCACGACTTCGCAGTGTTCCGCTTGTCCGGCCAGCGGCCGGAACTTCTCGAAGAATGCAGTGGTTTCCGCGGGCGTCTTGTACATTTTCCAATTGCCCGCCATGACTGGTTTTCTCAAGTTATACGATCTCCTTCAAAAAGCTGGCGCCATGATCGATGCTCGCGCCGAAATTCGCGGCCACGGTCTGGCCGATATCCGATAACGATCCGCGCAGTCCGAGGTTCACGGCACGGACCTTGGGACCGAAGACCAGCAGGGGCACATACTCGCGCGTGTGGTCGGTGCCCGGCGTGGTGGGGTCGCAGCCGTGGTCGGCGGTGAAGATGGCGGCATCTTCCGCGCGCAGGGCGGAGTGGAATTGCGGCAGCCAGGCATCCAACTGCTCCAGCGCGGCGCCGTAGCCCTCGATATCGTTGCGATGGCCGTACTGCTGGTCGAAATCCACCAGGTTGATGAAGATCAGGCCGCGATCGAGCGAGTTCATGGCCTCGATAATCTTGACCATGCCGTCAGCATTGTTCTTGGTCTTTACCGATTCCCGGATGCCGCGGCCCAGAAACACGTCGAATATCTTGCCGACGCCGTAGACCTCGACGCCGCGCTCTTCGAGCCGGTCGAGCAGCATCCCCTTGGGCGGCGGCACGGCGTAATCGTGACGGTTGGCGGTGCGCGTGAAACTGCCCGGCACGCCGATGAACGGCCGCGCGATGACGCGCCCGACTTCATACGGCCCGCGCAGAATCTCACGCGCGATTTCGCAGATTTTGTAAAGCTCCCAGAGCGGGATGACCTCTTCGTGCGCGGCCACCTGGAAGACGCTGTCCGCGGAGGTGTACACGATGGGCGATCCGGTGCGCATGTGCTCGGGCCCGAGGTCCTTGATGATTTCGGTGCCGGAGGCCGCCAGGTTGCCGAGAGACTTGCGGCCGATGCGCCGCTCGAATTCGGTCATGACTTCCGGCGGGAACCCGTGCGGGTAGAGCGGAAATGGCCGCGCCAGGTGGATGCCCGCCATTTCCCAGTGGCCGGTGGTTGTGTCCTTGCCCGGCGAGCGAAGCGTACAGCGGCCGTAAGCGCCCGCGGGAGAATCGGCCGGCGGGATGCCCGCCAGCGGCTTGATATTGCCGAGCCCCAGCCGGGCGAGGTTGGGCAGCTTGAGGCCGCGGATGCGCGCGATGTTGCCGAGGGTGTCGGCGCCGGGCGGGTCGCCATATTCGGCGGCGTCCGGCATGGCGCCGATGCCCACACTGTCAAGTACGATCCAGATTACGCGGCGGAACACTACTTTCGAGCGTAACATGCGCGCGGCGGCGTCTACTCGCTCCGCAGCGCCAGCGTCGGTTCAATGGAGGCGGCCCGCCGCGCGGGAAGGAAGCCAGCCAGAGCGCCGGCGGCGAACAGGACGGCGGTGGCGCCGGCGATGGTCGGCGGGTCCCATGGGTTCAAACCAAACAACAGGCTCTTGACCAGCCGTGCCGCCGCCAGCGCCGCCGGTACGCCGATGGCGGCGCCGGCGGCTAGCAGGACCAGAGTCTCCCGCATGATCAGCCACAGCACATCGCCTCTTTGTGCGCCCAGGGCCATGCGGACTCCGATTTCGGCGGTGCGCTGCGCCACGCGGTAGGCCACGATTCCGTAGATGCCGATGGCGCCCAGGGCCAAGGCCAGGAGGGCAAAGAAGCTTGCCAGCGTGGCGAACATGCGATCCTGGCGCAACTGGCGTCGAATTACCTGCGGCAGGGTTCTGACCTCGCTGATCAGCGCTTCGCCGTCAATCGCCAGGATTTCGCGGCGGAGCGATGGCGCCAGCGCGGTGGGCTCGGACACCGTGCGCACGTGCACTACGAACGAAGCTCTTGGCGGCTCCTGCCACAGCGGGTGGTAGACCATCGGCCGCGTCTGCTCGCGGACGGAGCCATACTTGGCATCGCCCACCACGCCGACGATCTCATACCGGCCGCTGGAAGCCTGGCCGCGATCGCCGAAACGTTTTCCGATGGGGTTTTCGTTCCCGAAGAATCGGCGCGCGAAGGTCTGATTCACCAGCGCCACGAGTGGCGCATTCTCGCGATCCCGCTCGCCGAACTCACGACCCGTGAGGATGGGAATGCCGGCGGTGGCGAAGAATCCGGGACTGACCAGGTTGTCGGACACCTTGGCATCCTGCGCGGGTTCGCCTGGGCGGTCGATCCACACCGTTTGGTTCCAGCCGCCATTTCCGAATACGGCATCTCCCGCCAGCGCCATGCTTCGGACCCCCGGCAACCCCGACACCCGCCTGGTCAACTCCATCCAAAACTGCTGCCTGGCTTGCGGGGTGATCGCTGCCGGGCGAACGTCCATCAGCAGCAGGCTCTCGCGCGCCAGACCCAAGTCCGCGGCGCCCAGGTTCCTCAAGCTGCGGGCGGCCAAACCCGCGCCGACCAGCAGCACCATCGAGAGGCCGATTTGAATCGCGAGTAAACTCTTGGCGAGTGGCAGGTTCGATGCGCCTCTCTGGCGGTACATGCCGGCGCGCGTGGCACGGATCGCGGGCATCAGCCCGAACAACAAACCGGTCGCAACCGAGAGAGCGAGGCCAAAGCCCAGCAGGCGGTGGTCGAGCCGGAAATCGAGTGCGACGCTGAGCGGATCGCGCACCAGGAATCCCAGCAAGAGCCGATGCCCCCAGCCGGCCACCAGCAGGCCCAGTGCGCCGCCGGCCAACGCGAGGAGGAGATTCTCGGTCATCAATTGGCGAACCAGCCGCCATCGCCCGGCTCCGAGCGCCAGGCGGATGCCGATTTCCCGCGAGCGGGCGGCGGAGCGGGCCATCAGCAGATTCGCCAGATTGGCGCACGCAATCAGGAGCACCAGCCCCGTGAGGCCGATCAGGATCTTCATCGTGCTGGAGTACTCCCAATAGCTCCACCTCACGCCCGAAGCGCCCTCAGTGGCGCGGTTCACGAGCAGCCTCTGTGAGAGGAACTTCTTGCGCTCCCGTTCGGGCGATAGCTTGAAGCTATCCCGAAGCGATTCCAACGCCTGCTGGAACAGCGGTTCCAGTCGAGCGCGTGCGCGCTCGACCGAAACGCCGGGCCGTAACCGGCCCAACACCCAAACCTCGCCCGGATCCGGGTCAACCGCCAGAGGAACCCACAGATCCGGAACCTCCCCACGATCAAGACCAAAGAACTCCGGCGGCATGATGCCGACCACGGTGAAACGCTCGCCGGATAAATGCACATCGGCGCCCACGGCCGACGGATCTCTTCCAAACTGCCGGCTCCAAAATGCGTAGCTGATTACCGCGACGCGATTGGCTGCGCCCGCCCGGTCATCGTCCGGGCCGAAGGTGCGTCCCATGAGGGCCTGGACCCCCAGCGACGGAAAGAAGGAGCCGGAAACTTCGTGCGCACTGGCACGTCTCGATACGCCGCCGGCTCGCAACACCGGCCTCGACCAGCCAATCGCGAAAACGTCCGAGAGCGCGCCGCGGTCCCGGCGAAAATACTCGAAGACCGGATAGGGGAGATTCGTCATCATGGCGCCATCGGGGGTCGCTCTGACGAACTCCACGAGTTCCTGCGGATTCTTGACCGGCAAGGCGCGGAGCAACATGACATCCATCAGGCTGAAGAGGGCGGTATTGGCGCCGATGCCCAGAGCCAGGGAAAGCACCGCTACCACGCTGAACGCCGGCGTTCTGGCCAGCGTGCGGACCGCATAGCGCAGGTCCTGCCAGAGGGTTTCGAGAGTGGCGAACGTCCACAGCTCGCGGCAGGTCTCGCGAATGCGCGTCGGGTTTCCGAACTGGCGTCTGGCTGCCCGGTGCGCCGCGGGATCGTCGCCATATTTTCGGGCGCGCATGGCCAGGTGAAACGCGAGTTCCTCGTCCAGGTCGCGGTCCAGCTTGCGGCGATGGATCAGCGCCTTGGCTCGCAGCCAACTGGCAGAGAGGCGTTCGAGCAACATGTGAATCTCCTAAGCGGTATCCATGACCAGCGCAATGGCCGAGGTCATGCGGTTCCAGTGCTCCGATTCCGCGGTCAATTGCTTCCGGCCGGCGCCGGTCAGCTTGTAGTACTTGGCGCGGCGGTTATTCTCCGAGACGCCCCATTCGGAGGCCAGCAAACCTCGTAGTTCAAGACGATGCAGCGCCGGATAAAGTGCACCCTCTTCAACACGCAGCACGTTGTTCGAGGTTGCCTGGATGAACTCGGCGATGGCGTAGCCGTGCATGGCGCCGCGAGCCACGGTCTTCAGCACCAGCATGTCGAGCGTGCCCTGAACCATATCGCCGGGTTTGTCCTGTGCTCCCATAAACCCTTTATGGATAGCCTAGCGCCACGCCCAATGAAAGGCAAGAGACATTTGGCGGCGCCGGACAGCCTCGATTCCGGCTAAAATAGACTGGCGAGGCGAAAGGAAGCGACTATGAAGAGCCCCACCGCGGCATGGCTCCAACTCTTGGTCATCGGCTTATCGGCGGGCGTCGCCGCTGGACAAACCCAGCCGGACGCAGCCCCCGTCAATCAACAATTCGACAAGCCCGTCCAGGCCATCGGTTACCGGGTTGGCGGCGGCGCGACAAAGATCGCGCTGGTGGCCACAGGCGCCATTCCACAGGCCCACGGCGAAGCCAAGGTGGAGGCCAAGACGGGGGCGACCACCATCGAGGCGGACGTTGCGGGCCTGCCGCAGCCAACCAGGTTCGGCGCCGGGTTTCTGACCTATGTGCTGTGGGCCGTATCCCCGGAGGGCAGCACCTACAACCTGGGCGAAATTCGCATCAACAGCGCCGGGGAAGGCAAGCTGAAAACCAGCACCCAGTTGCAGGCCTTCTCGCTGTTTGTCGCCGCGGAGCCGTACTTCTCGGTTCGTCAGCCCAGCGAGGTTCTGGTGCTGGAAAATGAGATCGCGAAGAACACCAAGGGCGAGGTTCTCCTGGTCCACGAGTACAAGCTGATGGCGCGCGCGCAGTACGAGCCACTGGGAAATCCGCTGGCGCTGTCGCTGGACCTCAAGCACGTTCCATTGGAAATGTACGAAGCCCGCAACGCCGTGGAAATCGCCCGGGCGCGCGGCGCGGATCGGCATGCGGCGGACACTTTGGCCAAGGCGGAAGAGAGCTTGAAGAAGGCTGAAGATGCCCTGGCGCGGAAGGCCGGCAATCAGGAGATTGTCTCGGCCGCGAGACAGGCGGTGCAGTTCGCCGAAGACGCACGCGCCCTCGCCTCTCAACGCCAGGAGGAGGAGCGCATCGCGCAGGAGCGCGACGCCGCGGCGGCCCAAGCCAAGGCCGAAGCCGAGGCCAAAGCGGCCGCCGAGGCGGCCGAAGCCAAGAGGAAGGCCGATGAAGAAGCCCAGCGCCAGGCTGAACTGGCGGCCGCCCGCGAGGCCAAGATCAAGGCGGAAGCGGAACTCGCCGCCGTGAAAGCCAAGATGGAAGCCGACGCTCAGGCGGCCCAGGCCAAGGCCGAGGCCGACGCGCTGGCCCAGGCCAAGGCCGACGCGGAGGCATTGGCCGCAAGAACCAAGGCCGAGGCCGACGAGCGGGAGGCCAAAGCCAGGGCCGAAGCGGAACAAGCCCGCCAGGCCGCCGAGGCTCTCCGCGCGCAGCTTCTGGAGCAATTCAATCGAATTCTCGATACCCGGGACACCCCGCGCGGACTGGTGATCAACATGGCCGATGTGCTCTTCGACACCGGCAAGTTCGACCTTCGTCCGATCGCGCGGGAAAAGCTGGCCAGGCTGGGCGGCATCGTGCTGGCTCATCCGGGATTGAAGCTCGACATTGAGGGACACACCGACAGCACGGGAAGCGATGCATTGAACCAGAAACTCTCGGACCAGCGCGCGGATTCGGTGCGGAAGTACCTGATCGAACAGGGATTGCCGGAGACCAGTCTGATCGCGGTGGGGTTCGGCAGTTCGATGCCGGTGGCCGACAACGCCACCGCGGCGGGCCGCCAGCAGAACCGGCGGGTGGAAATCATCGTCTCGGGAGAGGTCATCGGCACAAAGATCGGCAGGCAGTGACGTGAATTCCCGCCGATTAGCATGTTTCCTGCTGGGCCTATGGATGGGGGGCGCACTCCTCATGGCCTGGATCGCCGCCGAGGGCTTTAGCTCGGTGGATCGCGTGCTCGCCCGGCCCCATTCCACGGCGACGTTGCAGTTCAAGGCGCTCGGCCGCGCCGACGCGCGCCTGCTGCTTCGCTACCAGGTCGCCGAGCAGAACCGCTGGTATCTCGAGAAGTGGGAATCCGTGCAGATCGCCATGGGAGCGCTGTTTCTCTTTTTCGTGCTGTTCGCAACCGAGGAAAACAAGGTGGTGCTCTTCCTGATTTTCTCGATGATTGCCAGCGTCGTGGTTCAGCGCGTCCTGCTCACGCCGGCCGTGATTTCGCTCGGCAGGATGATCGACTTTCTTCCTCCCGACGCGCCCTCCCGGGTCCGCACCCAGTTTTCGGTGCTGCACGGTTTTTATTGGGGAGTGGAACTGGTGAAGTGGGTATTGGGACTGGCGCTGGCCGCGCGGCTGATTTCGCACCGGAGCAGGCGCTCAGGAAACGCCCGGCAGGAGTTCAATCTGGTCGATAAAGCCAATCACCGCCATGTCAATGGGTTGTAGAAACCGGCCCACCGAGGTGCATGCGCCGAAACCTTCGGTGACCACCAGCACCTTGTCGCCGACGCCCGCGTCCACCGCGTCCAGCGCCACCACGGCGACACCGCGGTTGGTGCCATCCAGGTTGAGCGGCTGAACCATCAGGATCTTGCGCCCCTCGTGGCTGGGGTGCTTATAGGTGGCCGTCAATTCTCCAATGACTCGCGCGATCAGCATGACCTAGCCTTTCCGCGGCGGCTTGCGGCCCCTGGCCGGAGGCGCGGGCGCAGGCGCGGCCGCCGATTTCAGGTGGACCGAATCCACAATCGCCACCACGGTGGTGTCGGTGGCCACCTCTTGCGGCAGAAGAGCGTAGCTGGCTTCCCGGCCGCGAACCCAGTAGATCAGCTCCCCGGCGCCCGCCCCGGTGCAGTCGGTACAAACGATCCGCTGGCCGGTGTTGGCGAGTTCCGGAGTCAGCGGCTGAATCACCAGCATGCGGTGACCTTCCAGATTGCGATTCTTGACGGTGGACCAGACGCAACCCACCACGCGGCCGAGATACATGAGCTAGTCCAGGTGCACTTCGTCGACGATGCCGACGATGGCGGTGTCGACGGGCCTATCCTTGCAGCCGTCGGCCATGCGGGCCGAGCTTCCGGAGACCGTGATGACACGCTCGCCAGCGCCCGCACTCACGGTATCCACGGCCACGACGTAGCCGGCTTCGTCCTTCCCTTCCGGAGAAACCGGCTTGACGATGAGCAGTTTAAAGCCTTCTAAGCGAGGGTCTTTCCGTGTGGCAACCACGGTGCCCACCACGCGGGCGAGAATCATGAAGCCTCTGCCGCCGGCTACTTGCCGGCGTTCTGCGCCTGAGACTTGCCGATCGGCAGCACGTCTTCCAGGCTCTGGTGCGGGCGCGGGATGACATGCACCGAGATGAGTTCGCCCACGCGTCGCGCCGCGGCGGCGCCGGCATCGGTGGCCGCGCGAACCGCCGCCACATCGCCGCGCACCATCGCGGTCACATAGCCCGATCCGATCTTTTCCCAGCCGACCAGGTTTACCTTGGCGGCTTTCACCATGGCGTCGGCGGCCTCAATCATGGCCACCAAGCCGCGCGTCTCGATCATTCCTAACGCTTCACCCATCTATGCTCTCCCAAAATACTGTCAAGCCAAACCGCGCGCTTTGAGCGCCTCATCCACCAGGGCGATCAGCTCCGCGCGCGTCACGTAAAACCTCGATTCCCCGCCCTGACTCGAATCGTCGGAAGCCACCGGGCAACCCGGCTCCCCGGTGTTCCTGGCCTTCACGCCATAACGCGTGCGCGCATCCAGCAGCTTGTCGACTTCCTGCCGCGGCAGCGCCTTGGCGCCGCCCAACAACTCCGCCACCAGCGCGATCCGCGCGTAGTGTTCCATGGTTTCCATGCGGAAGTAGGCCTTGTAGACGTCCTCGCCGTAGCACACCGCGCCGTGATTGGCCATCAGCAAAGCGTCGTACTTGGGGATCAGCGGAAGCATGCCCTCGGTCAGCGCCGGCGTTCCGGGCAGCCCGTAGTCCGCCACCGGCACGCAGCCCAGCGAGATGATCACCTCCGGCAGCAGCGCCTGGTTCAACTGCCTGCCGGCCGATGCGTAGCCCGTCGCCACCGGAGGGTGGGCGTGCACCACGGCCCTGACGTCCGGCCGCAACTTGTAGACCGTGAGGTGCATGCCGATCTCGCTGGTGCCTTGGAGGCGGCCCGAGATCTTGTTGCCCTGGGTATCCATGACGATCAGGTCGTCCGGGTGCATCATCCCCTTGCATACGCCGGTGGGAGTGGCCAGGATACGATCGGCATCCAGCCGGATCGTAATATTGCCATCGTTGGCCGCCACCCAGCCTTTTTGAAACACCAGCCGCCCGATCTGGACAATATCCTCGCGATACTCGCGCTCCGTCTTCGCCATACAGGATCTTAGATTGTAGCAGAATACGCCCGCCACAGGGCTTCTCCGGCGGGGTTGCCAGCAGTCTCGGAATTGCCGCGAGACGGAAATCGGGGCAGTGGAGTGGATTTGCGTCGTGGGGAAGGCAGCGTTCCTGCCCACCGTTTGAGCGGCGCCAGGGTCAACTGGTGTCGGGCCGGTTGCGGGTCCCCAGACTCAACCACTGGAACTCGGCCTGGGGCGGCTGGCCGTCAAAGCGGGCGCGGGGCGGCGCGGGTAGGCGCGAGCCGGCGTGGGTCGGCGCGGGCCAGCGCGGGCAGGCGCGGGGAGGCGAGGGCAGGCAAGGGCCGGCGCGGGCCGGCGAGGGCAGGCGTGGGCCGGCGCGGGCAGGCGTGGGCAGGCGAGGGCAGGTGCGGGCAGGGGCGGGCCGGTGTTCGGCTTCCTCAGAACGGCCCTGCTGGCTGCGATGGTGAGCCTGGCGCCGGCGGTGATGGCGGTTCGTTCGGCGGCGGAAAGACCAGCGCGGTGAAGCGGAAGATATCGGTGTCGGCACTCTGCCAGCAATTCTTGGACAGACCGGCTTTGTAGCAGGTCTCATCGAGAAAGGTGGTGCGGTCCCACTTTTCCTCTACCGGGACCTGGGGGAGCAGTAAGCCCTCGATGTCGCCGCTCTTCATGATGAGGCCATCCCGTCCCACGCGGATCTCTTTGACGTCGAGCACGCGGCGCATCGGGGAGAGGACGGAAACTTCATACTCGAGCGCACCCAATTCGCCGGCGGAGACGGGACGGAAACGCGAGTCCCGCAAGGCAGCGAACGCGGCCACGTCCCGAACGGTAGCCCAGAGCGGCTTGACGGGCGCCACGTAGCCGATGCAGCCGCGCAGTTGCCCGTGCTCGTTGAGGGTGACGAAGGCGCCGCGCTCCTGCTCGAGCGCCTCGAGCCCCATGGGTGGCGAGTACTCGTACTGCTTGTGATCGCGCACGGCCGTTTCCACGGAGTTGCGGGCGATTTTGAGCAGCTCGTCTTTGGCCCGCTGGCTGAGGGAGAAGGGCGCCTCGGCGGAGCCGGCACGCGCCTGGGGTTTCACGAAAGCCACGGCGCCGTAGCCCACCACGCGGGTCTTGTCGCCGCCCGGCGTATCGCCGGAGTTGGCATAATCCAGCACCTTGGCCTGCGAGGCGCCCAGGCGCTCGGAAGCGATCATGGCGGCGATGATGGGGCCTCCGCCGCAGGCCTCCCAAATTTGCGACTCGAAGTTGCGGGCCATGCTGAGGTAGTCCCACTCTTCGATGGCGTTCAGCGTTTTGTGGTCGATCACCTCGGCCTGGTCATAGGGATGGTAGTGCGAGAGGTCGGAACTGGCGACGATGAGGGTATTGGTGCCCTGGATCAGCTTGGCGAGCGCCAGCCCCAGCGCGCGGCAGTTTTCGTAGCTCTGGTCTCCCATGACGATGGGCACAAGCTGGAACTGGCCGAGCACGCGCTGGAGGAAGGGGAGCTGATCTTCGAGAGCGTGCTCGGGCTTGTCGGGCGTGGGCGTGTGTCCCAGGCCCGAAAGCCGGATGGACTTGCTCATGGCGGCGAGCTTGGCGGCGAAGGCCCGGTCCACGGGGACCTGGCCCAGCGGCGTGGTGTAGGCAGCGCCGTCGTACACCGAGGAGAAACCGAAAGCTTCGTAGTGCGACGGCGCGATGACCACCACGCGGTCGAACTTCTTGCCTTTGAGCAAGGCGTAGGAGTAGGCGGCCACTTGCCCGGCATACTGATAGCCGGCATGCGGCGCGACCAGCGCCACCACGCCGGTGAGCGGCGGAGGGGTGGCCTTGGCCAGGAAACCATCCACCATTTTCGCAAGTTCGGCGGAGTCGGCCGGATAGAACGATCCGGCCACCGCGGCGGGCCGCACCTTGGCGGACTCGGCGGAACTGACGCCCCTGGGGCGGAGCAGAACAAACCCCGCCACCAGCACGAGTGCGATGACAACGACAGTTAGAATTCTCATAAGTGAAGTAATCCGTCCCAAACTCCCGGGATGACTTGTTGGCAGTACTGGCATTTGCCCCGGTTGAGGTGAATGGCCCTCACCTCGAAGCCGACGCGCTCCACCAACACGCGACGGCACTTGGGGCAGTAAGTGTTCTCGGCCGGATTGCCGGGAATGTTGCCGATGTAAACGTAGTGCAGGCCTTCGGCGTCGCAGATGGCTTTGGCGCGCTCGAGGGTGGGCACGGGCGTCAGCGGAAGGTTCTTGAGGAGATACTCCGGATGGAATTGCGAGAAGTGCAGCGGAACGTCGGGGCCTAACTCCGTTTTCACCCACCGGGCGAGCGACTTAAACTCCTGGTCGGAGTCATTCAAGGTGGGAATTACCAGGTAGACGATCTCATTCCAGGTGCCCAGCTTGCGAATGGAGACCAGGGTGTCGAGGATGGGCTTTAACTCGCCGTTGACCACTTCCTTGTAGAACTTATCGGAAAACGCTTTGAGGTCGACTTTGATGGCGTCCACGCGGCGGCACAACTGTTTCAGCGGCTCTTCCTGAATGTAGCCTCCGCTAATCACCACGCTCTTCACGCCGGAAGAGCGGCCGGCCTCGGCGGTATCCATGACGTACTCGGAAAAGACAACCGGCTCGCTGTAGGTGTAGGCGATGGAATAGCAATGATACTGCTGCGCCAGGGCGGCGACGTTCTTGGGTGGGAGATAGGTGTTCTCGACCTGTTCGGGGCGGGACTGGGAGATCTCCCAGTTCTGGCACATCTTGCAGTTGACGTTGCAGCCCGCGGTGGCTATGGAGAAGGCCATGGTGCCGGGGGCGAAATGGAACAAGGGTTTCTTTTCGATGGGATCGACGTGGGCGGCACAGACGCGGGAGTAGACCAGCGAGTAGTAAGTGCCGCCGCGGTTTTCGCGGACGCCGCAGTAACCGCGCTCATGGTCGTCGATGACACATTCGCGGGGGCATAACTTGCACTTGATCTTCTTATAGGGCAGTTTCTCGTAGAAGCGCGCTTCGATGGTGAACTGGGCGTCGTTGGCGGCGGGCATGGCGAGGGCGCGTTCGGCGGCGCAGGCCGCCAGGCAGGGCAGGGTAGCGGTCTTGAGAAATGCCCGGCGGTCCATGGTTCAGATCTCCACCTTTTCGATGAGGTTGGGGTCGTTGGTTCCGAGCCTATGCTGGGGATCGGCCGCGGTGGCGATGTAGGCCGGTTCGCGCTTGAGGTTGCGGAGGGGCTCGATGCCCTTCTCGGCGCGCTTCTGTTCGATGATGCGCCAGCCGATGTAATCGAGGGCCACCGGGTCGCGGGAAGTCAGAATGCCGTTGAATGGCCAGGACCACTGCGGCATGTAAGAAGGTCCGCCTTCATACTGGGGCGCGATGGCATCGCAGATAGTCAGCCTCACTTTCTGGCGGATGGGCGGCAGCATGTTGACATCGGCGACGTAGGGATCGCCGGCATTGGTGTGGTACTTGTTGGGGTTGTTTATGGCGCCGAACAGGTTTTTGAGGGCCATGGTGACGCCCACAATGCCATGGTCCTTGAGCACCGGCAGGTTGACGACGGCGTCGCAGGTTCGGGTGAGGGTGGTGGAGAGGAGACTGCCCACGCTGCCATAGATGGCGAGATCGGTTTCGTAACCGGCGGCATCGTTGCCGATGTAGCGGATGCGATCTTGGCGGGAGGAGACGGGGAATCCGGCGGCCTCGAGGTCGGAGTTGAGGCGGTCCCAGACGACGATGTTGGCGCGCGGAATTCCGGCCTGCTGGAGGCGTTCGCAGACGGCTTCGACCAAGACGGTGTTGGTGGAATTGCCGCGACCGGAGAGGCAGTTGACTTTCAGGCCGACCACTTCGGTGGGGCGGGCGATGCGCTTCCAGGCTGCGATGGGGGAATCGGCGTCGTAGAGGGACTGGATGGCGCGGTCGAGGACGGTCAGGAGACGGGCGGAATCTGGGGAGCGGGGGCCAGGGGGGTGAAGGGAGGGGTCGCGGGAGATGACAACTCTCGATTTGGGGGGGACGGCGGCGGGGGCGGGGAGCGCGGCGGCAAAGCAGGCGCGGAGGAGATTGCGGCGACTGGTGCCGGGATTTCGATCCATACGAAGCTCCCTCGGCCGGCCGGAGGAAAACAGGAGGCCCAACTCTGTTATAACACCGGGCGGGGCTGGGGGCCAGGGGTCGGGGGCCGGGGGCCAGGGGCTGGCCCTACAAGTGGAGTTGTCAATCATCGGACTGTAAGAGGCTCGGAATCTGTGGGTTGCGTGGAGGGGGCGAGATTGGGTGACGCATTTTTGGGGCTTTTTTCGCAAGATGCGTCACCCGGGTCGTCAGAGAGCTCGATGAATCGGGTACCCCCGTGTAAGCGCTTGAATTTCAATTCGATACCGATGTCGGAGAGGGTCAACATACTGGATCTGAGCTGGCGGGAGAGGCCGTTGGTAGTGTGACAGGTGACGAATGGCTGGAGGAGGTCCAAGAGTTGGGCGGCGGTGCCGGTGAAGTGGCGGCGCTGATCGAGGAGGGTACGGACGGCCTCGGCAATGGGGTGAGGCGGGGCGGGAAGATCGAAGGCCAGACGCATTTCATCCTCGGTGCAAGCAAGGGCGGGAGCGGCGGCCATGGCCCAGGCGAGGGCGCCGGGGCATCGCCGGGAGGACGGGTCGAATTGGCTCACGCGGCCGAGGGCGGCGCCGATGGCGGAGCAGAGGGCCGCGAGGATATCGGGCCAAGCCTGTTGGAAAACGCCGATGAGGGTGTCTTCGGTGCGGGGCGCGAGGGGCGGGAGGGTGACGGTGAGGGCGCGGTGGGCGAGATCGGCGGGGCAAGACCAGCGGCCGGTGACGGTGAGGAGGATGGGTCGCTTAAAGGATTGCTGTAACGGTTCGGCGCCGGGGCCGGCGGTCTCACGGAGGGTGGCGCCGAGGCCGGAGGAGAGGCGGCAGAGGGCATCGGAGAGTTGCGGGGAGAGGGCGGAGAGGTGGTCGAAGGCGAGAATCCAATTCTGGCGGGCGAGAGTGCGGAGGTCGCGGAAGGAGGAGGGGATGGGGGTGAGGGGCGACGCGCAGGGATCGATGAGGGTTCGGAGGACGCGGGCGGCGAAGGATTTGCCGGAGCCGGGAGGTCCCTGGAGGATGAGGACGGGGAAGGGGCCATCGGGGCGGAGGGCGGCGAGGAGCCAGGCGAGGCAGCGGAGCCAATCGGCGCGGGAGGGAAGATTGAGACAGGAGCGGAGAGTTTCGAGGGCGCCGGGGACTGAAGTGGCGGCGGGCGCGGGAATGGGGCGGGCGGAGCGAGAGGTTTGGAAGAGAGCGCCGGCGCCGGCGGTGGTGGTCCAGCCAGCGGGAGAGATTTCGACAAACTCACATTCGGGATTGGCGAGGTTGAGGAGGATCTGATCGGGCACGATGCCGGCGCCACGACATCCGACGCGACACCAGACGGCGAGGCGCTGGTTCTGGTCTTCGTGGTTGGCCTCGGCTTCGAGGTGATTGAGGACAGAGTGGAAAGCGCGGGAGCCAGGGAGCGTGTCGTACTGGGAGTAGAATTCATGGAAGAACCACTCGCGGTAGGCGCGGGAGCGGACGGGGAGGGTGTAGAAACCTTGGAAAGAGGGGGCATGGAGGCGAACGAAGGCCTGGCCGTCGGAGGCGGTGAAGGGAAGGCCTCGGCGGGCGATGGCTAAGAGAGGAGCGAAGGGGTCAGGCATGTGGAGCCTCCTAATTCTGGTATAGCAGGGGGGAAACGGGGTAACGGGGGTGGAGGTTCGGAAATGATTGAAAGGAATGGGGAAAAGTTGCGGGAAAGTTGGTGACTGGAAAAGGGGCGGCGCAGGTTCGCGGGGCCAGGGGGGCGGGATACGCCGCCGGAGGCTCTACCTGTTCTTGCCGGGCGGAGTCACGGCTGAGCCGATTGGGCGTTTCCGATCCGCCG
>Ga0181536_10003976_pt1 | contig 15883 bp, 13 predicted proteins | sample PEATcosm2014_Bin_41_FD_121105 | JGI IMG/M metagenome (GOLD analysis project Ga0181536, IMG submission 121105) | Peatland microbial communities from MTU Mesocosm Facility, Houghton, MI, USA - PEATcosm2014_Bin17_60_metaG | ecosystem: Environmental > Terrestrial > Soil > Wetlands > Peat | place... | reverse complement strand
GGGCCAGCTCCCAGTCGAGGACCGCCCGAACCCCGTCGGGGCCGATGATCAGATTGCCGTTGCGGAAGTCCCCGTGCACCACGGTCTCGGCCCGCAGCGGAGGGCGATTGGCGAGCAACCAGCGAAAACCCAGCTCGAATGCCGGGTGGGCCTGCCCCAGACCGTCGATGAGCTCCCGCAGCTGCTCGAGCGGGTCGCCTCCCACCAAACCGGGCACATCGGCCGGTGGGATCCGATGGATGGCGGCCAGGATCCGGCCGCACTTTGCCGCCAGTTGTGGGCGCACGCCGGCCAACCGCTCGTCGCGCAGGATGCGACGGGGAATCGTCTCGCCCTCGACGAACTCGACGACCACGAAGCACGCACCGAGACCGTCGTCGACGTCGCCCGAAGCCACCACCGTCGGGACCGGCACCTCCGCCCGGGCGGCGGCGGCGAGCAACCCCGACTCCAGGCGCACGCCCGATGCGGGGACACCGGGCGGATCACGGCGCAACACATAGCGCCGCGCCGGATCGCCGGGGCGATGCGCCGAGAAGCTCCACGTCTCACGAGAGGAGCCGCCGGCCAATACGCCCATGTCCTCGACCACGACACCTGGCCCGAGAGATGGTTCGAGCACGGCGCGCAGCCGGCCTGCGAGGTCTGCGCCCGACACCGTCGTCACACCCGGATGCTACCGACGAACCACCAGCCGGGCCGCCGGATCCGTACCGGGAGCACGGCCACGCCGAGGGATATGGTGGGCCCATCGCCCTGCGCCTCGAACCACGCGACGAGTACATGCACGAACTGGGCCCTGAGCCCAACTTCAACGAGAGCATGTACTTCAACGTCTTCGACACCGAACGCCGCGTCGGTGGCTTCTTCCGCCTCGGGATCCGGGCCAACGAGAAGACCAGCGAGATGACCGCGTGCATCTATCTGGCCGACGGCCGCGTGGCCTTCATGTTCAAACGCCCGGAGGTCACTACCAACGACGCCTTCGAGGCCGCCGGGATGCACTTCGAGGTCGTCGAGCCCTTCAAGGAGCTGCGGGTCGCCTACCAGGGCGCGGTGGTCCTCCTCGACGATCCGCTCGAGTTGGCCGACCCCAAGACGGCGTTCACGACCAATCCGCACGTGGCGTGCTCGGTGACACTCACCTACACGGGGACGGCGCCGATGGTCGGCGGCGAGCCCGACGCGCCGGCGGAGCGACCCGGTGAGGAGTTCGCCCGCGGCCATTACGAGCAACTTGTGGCGGCCTCGGGGAGCATCGTTGTCGACGGGGAACGATGCGAAGTGCACGGCCATGGGCTTCGCGACCACAGTTGGGGGCCCCGATACTGGCAGGCGCCGTGGTACTACCGCTGGGTCACGGCCAACTTCAACGCCGGGTTCGGGTTCATGGGATCGCGTATCGCCCGGCGCGACGGCGACGGAATCCGAGGTGGTTTCGTCTGGGACGGCGCCAAACTGCACCACTGCGACGATTTCCACATCCGGTCGGAGTGGGAGGGCGACGATGCCTACCACCGGACGGTCCACGCCGAGCTGTTTGCCGGTGACCGGCGCTGGAAGGTCCGGGGCACGGTGATGTCGCTCGTCCCCTTGCGCAACCGCCGGCCGGACCCCGACGGCAACACACTGGTCACCCGGATCTCCGAGGGCCTGACCGAGTGGCACCTCGACGACGGGCGCATAGGCTACGGGCTGTCGGAGTACCTCGACCAGATCGTCGACGGCCGACCCGTCGGCCTCGCCGAATAGCGCCCGAACCGCGGCGAGGCCCCGGCCGGCGATGGACCGCACGACCGTCGACCGCTACGAGGACCAAGGCCGGCGCTGGGCCGCCACCCGGCAGCCCGTGCGGCGGGATGCGGCGCGCGCCTTCGGAGCGAGCGTGGCGCCGCCGCTCGCACGAGTGGATCTCGGATGCGGAGCCGGCCGCTATACGGCGGACCTCGGACCGGGTGTCATCGGCCTCGACGCGGCACGAGCCATGCTCGAGCAATGCCGGGCCGTCGTCCCCGGAGTCCCACTGGTCCAAGGCGACCTCGAAGCCCTGCCCTTCGGGAGCCAGACCCTGCACGGCGGATGGGCCAACATGAGCTATCACCACCTGCCGAGCACCCGGCTCCCCATGGCCCTCGCCGACCTGCACCGGGCGCTGGTGGTCGGAGCACCGGTCGACCTCCAGTTCCTGGCCGGTGACTACGAAGGCGCCGCCATGGCCTACGACGACATCGGCGGTCGATATTTCGCCGCCTGGCACGACGAGCGTCTGACCGACGTCATGCACGGGGCGGGCTTCACCGACGTGGCCGTGTCGCTCACCGGAGCCGACCCCAGCGACGCCGGCCCGGCCGACGCCGCCGACGGCGTCGTGCAGGTGGCCGCGACGCGCGCGCGGACCCTGGCTGACACGGTCGGCGCCGGCATGCGCCTTCTCGTCGTCGGCCTCAACCCCAGCCTGTACGCGGCCGACACGGGCGTGGCCTTCGGGCGCCCGGGCAACCGCTTCTGGCCCGCGGCGATCGGCGCCGGCCTCGTCACCCGCGACCGCGACCCGGTCGACGCACTGCTACGCCATGGGGTGGGGATGACCGACCTCGTGAAACGGGCGACCGCGCGCGCCGACGCCGTGACGAAGTCGGAATACCGCGACGGCCTGGCGAGAGTAGACCGATTGGTGCGCTGGCTCGTTCCCTCCACCGTGTGCCTGGTCGGGTTGGCGGGCTGGCGCGCGGCGGTGTGCGCGCAGGCAGTGGCCGGCCGACAGCCCGAGCGAGTCGGGGGGCGCCCGGTGTACGTGATGCCCTCGACCTCGGGCGCCAACGCGCACGCGTCGCTCGATGACCTCAGCGCGCATCTCGCCGCTGCCTGGGCGTGCGCCGAGACGGCCGATTGGGTCCACGAAGGCGCAGAGCCCCTGCACTAGCCTCACCTTCGTGGCGGTTCATGGTGTACGCGAATCCGTCGGCGTCCGGACCGGGCCCGGGGCCACCGACGCCGACACCGAATCGGCCATTTCCTACGCGCAGCACTTCGACGGTGCGTTCGGACGTCGTTTTGCCGCCAAGGCGCTCGATGCCCTGGTCGTGGTCCGAGGTGCTCGGGTGCTCGACGTCGGCTGCGGTACCGGTATCTTCGCCCGACTGGCGGCGCACGTGGCGGGAGCCAGTGGACGGGTCGTCGGCATCGACTCCTCGGCCGTGTCCATCGACGCGGCCCGGAGGATCGACGCCACGAGCAACGTCCAATGGGTGCATGACGACATGACGTCGCTCCCGTTCGACGACGGATACTTCGACGTCGTGGCCTGTCAGTACGCGCTCCATCGATTCGAGGATCGCGTCCGCATCATCGAGGAGATGCGTCGGGTCCTCGGGCCCGGCGGGCGACTCGGCATCACGACCTGGGGCCCGATCGAGGAGAACCCGGCCTTCGCGGTGCAGCTCGACGCGGCCGTCAAGGCCGGTTTCGAGGAATCGGGGATCGTCGACGTACTGCTCGACGCGTTCTCGATCCACCGGGCCGAAGACTTGGCCGACCTTGCCGCCAAGGCGGGCTTGGACGACGTGTCGGTGCGCACGGTCCGGATGCTCGTCGCGCTGCCCCGGGCCGCCGAGTGGGTGCGCATCTACCCGACCATGGCGCCGCTGGCGCGGGCGTGGCAGGAATGCGACCAGCAGACCCGTGTGCAATTCCTGGCCCGGGCCACCGAGCTCCTGCGTCCGTTCGAGCACGACGGCGTCCTGCGGGTCCAGGCCTCGTGTCGGCTGCTCGTGGCCCGCACGCGCTTTGCCTGACCCGAGTCCCGAAACGCGACAGCCCCCAAGATGAAGGCCGAAACCCGGTGGGGGCGGCCTAGGCTGATGTGGTGCCCACCGACGACACCGGATCGCCCCCGCCGGCCGCAGCACCGGGCGGAGCGCCGGCGCCGGTAGGCGCGGCCCAGCACAGCGAGCCCCCCGCCACGCCCACGCCCACGCCCACGCCCACGTTCACCGGCAACCCGGTCGAACCTCCCGATACCCACGTCGTCGGCCCGGCGCCGGTCGCACTCGTGCACCCCCTCGGGCCGGCCGCGCACGGCGCCACGCTCGACACCTGGGTCTCGGCTGCCGGTCCACGCTCCGCCGGACCAGAGCCACCAGGCTCGCGACGCCGGCGGCGGGTGCTGATCGCTGTTGCCGGCGTGGTGGTGCTGGCCGCCGTGGCGGTCGGGGTGGGCATCGTCGCCTCGGGCGGCTCGTCGACGTCGTCGACGGGTGTCGTCGGTGGGCCGGCCGCGGCCTCGCGCCTGGTGCGAGCGTCGCTGGTGGCGGCAAACGGGGCCCGGACGTTCCACTACGTGTCCGTGTCGACCTCGCAAGGGATCACCCAGACCACCATCGGTGACGCCGCCCCCGACAGCGGCCACCAGGTGATCACCATCGGCGGCACCGAGGACTTCACCGTGCTCGTGATCGGCACGGCCGCCTATTTCCAAGGCAACGCCGCCAGCATGCAAGACCAGCTCGGACTCGACCCGGTCGTGGCCCAGCAGCACGCCGATCAGTGGATCTCCCTGCAACCGTCGGACGCCCCCTACCAGGCGATCTATGCCGCAGTCACGACGGCCGCCGCCTTGAGCGACAGCGTGACCATCTCGGCGCGAGCACAGCTCGCGCCGACCACCGTCGACGGGACAAGCGTCACCCCGATCCGGGGCACGCTCACCCCCGTCGACCAGATACCGACGCGCGGGACGGCCCACCTCTTTGTCCGAGCCAAGGGCTCGCCGCTGCCCGTTTCGTTCACGGGCTCCGGTGTCGTGAGCGGCCAGGCCACGACGTTCCACACCACCTTCAGCCAGTGGGGGGAGTCCGTCGTCGTCCAGGCCCCGGCCGGCGCTGTCGCCTACTCGTCGGTGGACATCGGTGGTCTGAACCAGAACAACAACCCCAGCGTCCTGACCTGAAGCGTCCCGACCGAGAACGTCCTGGGCGGAGCGGGCCGCCTACAGCTCGATTCGGGCGCGCACAGGCAGGTGGTCGGACCCGGCCAAGGGCAGGACCTCACCCACCGTACGGGTGGCGAGATGCTTCGAGACGAGCACGTGGTCGCTTTGCACGAGTGGCCGCCACGCCGGCCATGTCCGCCCGCGCACGGCGCGACGGTAACCGGGGAAGATCACCGACAGGGGCGGGCCCCACAGGTTCATGTCGCCGGTCAACACCACGTCACCGGGATCGGTGGGGAGCCGGCGCCTCAGACGGCGGAACTGGGTGGGCGAGCCGTGACTCAGATGCGACATGTGCGTGCCGACGATGGTGACCGTCCGGTCGCGGCCGGGCACCACGACGTCGACGGCGATGGCGCCACGGCGCCCCACGTCCCGGCGCAGCACACCGAGATCCCAGACCTCGGTGTGCGGCGATTCCAGGCGGGTGAGCACCGCCAGGTCCCAGCTGCCGTCGCGCCGAACCGGCTCCGCCGTGGCCACGGTCCGGCGCGACCGACGCTCCGAAGACCCATCCCATCGGCGAAGGTCCATCCCGCGCTCACGCCCGGTCCCTCCCCAGGGCCTCGGGCCCCATGACCGGTGCGCGCCAGCGGAGGACGCCGGCGAGAACATCCGGCACCGGCTCAACGCGAACGACGTCACCGCGTAGCCCAGCGCCTCCCCGACGCCCTCGGCCAACCCGACGCCGTGGTCCGGGCGCCATGACTCTTGGAGGACCAGGACGTCGGCGTCGATACGCCGGCAGACCGCCTCCACGTCGTAGGGCCTTCCCCAGCCGTCGACGCCGCCGTGGACGTTGTAACTGGCCACGACGATCTCGGACACAGGACGAGCAGGTTAGTCCGCTGACCGTGGTCGCCCCATCCACGGCGGGGCGACGCGCCGGCGGTCGGCTACTTCCCGGGCTCCGACCCTCCGAAGGCACCGGACGCGCGCGCCCGGGCGATCCGGTCCCCGTCCCAACCGAGGACGTCGCGCAACACGTCCTCGGTGTGTTGGCCCACGGTGGGCGCCCTGGCCGGCTCCGGCAGTGTCTCGCCGATGAACTTGATGGGCGTCGCCAGCTGGTCGGCACCCAGGCGCTCCTGGGGCATCCAGGTGAAGCGGGCCGCGAACTGGGGGTCGTCGACGAGCGTCTTGGGGGTGTTCACCGGACAGATCGGCGTGTTGGCCTTGCCCCCGAACTCGATCCATTCGGCCGCCGTGCGGGTCGAGAACACGGACTGCAGCTCGCGCTGGAGGGTGCGGTTGCCCCGGGCATGGTCGGCATACTTGGAGCCCGGCCAGCGCTCGAAGAGATCCATGCGCCCCACCCCTTCGCAGAAGTTGCGCCAGAACGCCTGCTCCGAGGCCATGAACAACACGTGCTTGGCGTCGGAGGTCTCGTAGACCTGGTAGCGCACGCCGTCGGTCATCCCCCCTGTTCCCGGGGCGCGTCGCTCGTAGTTGTCGGCTTTGTTGCCGGTCACCTCGCTCTCGGGGCGCTCGTAGGCACGCCAGGTCTCGCTGCGCAGCCAGTCCATGGCCGCGGCGGCGTCGGACTGGGCGATCTCCAGGCACGACCCCTCGCCGCTGGCCCGGGCGCGCACGATGGCAGCCAGGATCCCGAGCGCCCCGTAGAGCGGGCCGGCGTGGATGCCGATCGACGCGTGCTCGGGCAAGAACCACAGCCCCTCGGCGTCGCGCTGAGGCTGGACCACCCCGGCCCAGACGTCATAGGCCACCCCGTGGCTCGGGAAGTCGCGATAGGGCCCGGTGGCCCCGTACCCCGAGATGGTGCAGAACACGATCCGCGGGTTGATTTCGCGCAACTGGGGATAACCCACCCCCCGCCGCTCGAGTCCACCGGGACGCATGGCCTCGACGACGGCGTCGGCCGACACGGCCAGCTCCCGGAACGCCTCGACGCCGGCCTCGGAGCGCAGGTCGAGCACGAGGCTGCGCTTGCCCCGGTTGACGTGGAGGTGCATGAGCGAGACGCCCTCGACGATCGGCCACGTCATCTCGCGGATGTAGTCGCCGGCCGGCGGCTCGACCTTGATCACCTCGGCACCGAGGTCCACCAACGGCGTGGTGATGGCCGCAGGCCCGAGCGCCGAGCACTCGAGGATGCGCAGACCGGAAAGTGGTGGGCCCGAGGCCATGGTCACTCCTTCGGGGGCGGCAGGCGGTGTCGATCGGGATGATACCTGACGGTGTGTCAGGTATCCCCCGGGCCGTGGCGAGGCCGGGGTGAGACCGGCGAGGCCGGGGTGAGACCGGCGAGGTGCGGGACGCACCGGGTCCGGTGAAGCCGCGAGGTAGGTGGGGCTTGCCCGTAGCATGGCTCTCGATGCTCTTCGACGGGATGTCCCATCAGCTTCCCGACATCGACCCCCAGGAAACGACGGAGTGGCTCGACTCCTTCGATGCCGTCGTCGACACCTACGGCCGTCCCCGGGCGCGGTACCTGCTGATGAAGCTCCTCGAGCGCGCCCGCACCAAGCAGGTGGAATTCCCGGCCGCCGTCTCGACCCCGTACGTGAACACCATCCCTCGGGACCAGGAGCCCTGGTTCCCCGGCGACGAGTACCTCGAGCGACGGATCCGTGCCTCGATCCGGTGGAACGCGGCCGTGATGGTGACCCGGGCCAACGCCCGCCACGAGGGCATCGGCGGCCACCTGGCCACCTATGCCAGCTCGGCCGCCCTGTACGAAGTGGGGTTCAACCACTTCTTCCGGGGCAAGTCCGACGGCGGCTTCGGCGACCAAGTCTTCATCCAGGGCCACGCTTCGCCGGGCATCTACGCCCGGGCCTTCGTCGAAGGCCGCTTCGGCGAAGCGCACCTCGACAGCTTCCGCCAGGAGGTGGGCGACGGTGGGCTCGGTCTGCCGAGCTACCCCCACCCGAGGCTCCTCCCCGACTTCTGGGAGTACCCCACCGTCTCCATGGGCCTCGGCCCGCTGTGCGCGATCTACCAAGCGCACGTCAACCGCTACCTGCTCCATCGTGAACTGGCGGACACGAGCGCCAGTCGGGTGTGGTGCTTTGTGGGGGACGGCGAATTCGACGAGGTCGAATCCACCGGTGCCCTCGGCGTGGCCGGGCGTGAGCACCTCGACAACCTCATCTTCGTCGTGAACTGCAACCTCCAGCGCCTCGACGGACCCGTGCGCGGCAACGGCAAGGTCATCCAGGAGGCCGAGGCCACCTTCCGTGGCGCGGGCTGGAACGTCATCAAGGTCATCTGGGGATCGAAGTGGGACGAGCTCTTGGCTCGCGACATCGACGGCGTACTCCTCGACAAGATGAACACGACGCCCGACGGCGAGTTCCAGAAGTACGCCACCGAGTCGGGCGCGTACATCCGCGAACACTTCTTCGGGCCCGACCCGAGACTGCGGCGCCTGGTCGAGCACCTCTCCGACGAGGACCTCCAGGCCCTGCCCCGCGGCGGCCACGACTACCGGAAGCTCTACGCCGCCTACAAGCTGGCCACCGAGCAAACGGGCGCCCCCACCGCCATCTTGGCCAAGACCATCAAGGGGTGGACGCTCGGCCCGGAGATCGAGGCCCGCAATTCGACCCACCAGATCAAGAAGATGTCCAAGGCGCAGCTCCTGGCCTTGCGCGACCGGCTGTACCTGCAAGAGGAGATCCCCGAGGAGGCGCTCGACGCCGAGCTCCCCCCGTATTACCGGCCACCTGAGGACTCGGCCGCCGTCGAGTACCTGTGGGCCCGCAGCAAGGTCTTGGCGGGGCCGGTGCCGTCCCGAGTGGTACGCCCCCGACCGGCGGACCCCCCGGACCCCTCGGTCTACGAGGTCCTACTCGGGGGCTCGGGTGGCCAGGCGGTGTCCACCACCATGGCCTTCGCCCGGCTCTTGCGGGGACTGGTGCGCGACCCGTCGGTCGGGCGCTACGTCGCCCCCATCGTCCCCGACGAGGCCCGCACCTTCGGGCTCGAGCCGCTCATCGCCGAGACCAAGATCTACGCCCCGGACGGCCAGCGCTACACGCCGGTCGACTCGGACCTGATCCTGCGTTACGCCGAGAGCAAGCAGGGCCAGATCCTCCAAGAGGGCATCACCGAAGCCGGGGCCATGGCGGCGTTCATCGCGCTGGCCACGTCCTATGCCACGTGGGGCCGCCCCATGATCCCCATCTACCTCTTCTATTCGATGTTCGGATTCCAACGCGTCGGTGACCTGGCCTGGCTCCTCGGCGACGTTCGCGGGCGCGGCATCCTGGCCGGATGCACGGCCGGGCGCACGACCTTGCAGGGCGAGGGCCTCCAGCACGACGACGGGCACTCACCACTGCTGGCGTCGGTCAACCCCGCGGCGCGCATCTACGACCCGGCCTTCGCCTATGAGCTGGCCGTGATCGTCGAGGACGCCGTATCGAGCATCACCGGCCCCGAACCCAAGGACGAGTTCTGGTACCTCACCCTCTACAACGAGAACTACGTCATGCCGGCCATGCCCGGCACCGACGGCGTCGCCTTCGACCAGGTGCGTGCCGACATCCTGCGCGGCATGCACCGCTTCGCCGACCCCGCCGACCTGGCGCCGAGCCAGGTGCGCGACGGCCGGTCACGTCGGGCGACGTTGCTGTTCTCGGGTCCGATGTGGCAGGCGGCCATGGAGGCACGGGACACACTGGCCGCGGACTGGGGCGTGGCCGCGGACGCCTGGTCGGTGACCTCGTACTCGGAGCTGCGAAACGACTGCCTGTCGGTGGAACGCTGGAACCGTCTCCACCCGGGCGAGCCACCGCGCACGTCCTTCCTCGCCGATGCCCTGTCGAGCCACGGCGGGCCGGTGGTGGCCGTGAGCGACTACCTGCGAGCCGTGCCCGACCAGGTGGCCAGATGGGTACCACGCCCCTTCACGTCACTCGGCACCGACGGGTTCGGGCGCTCCGACACCCGCCGCGCCCTGCGCCGGTTCTTCGAGGTCGATGCGGCCCATGTGGTGGTGGCCGTCCTCGCCGCCCTGGCCCGGAGCGGTGAGACCGAGGCCCACGAAGTGGCCGAGGCCATCGCCCGCTACGGCATCGATCCGGGGTCGGCCGACCCATGGACCCCGTAGCGGGACCGGTCTCGGCCGTCATCGGGCCAAGGCCCGGCCGGACACGAGCCGGCTCGCACCACCCCCGCTAGCGGGCGATGCCGCCCGAAGTGGCGCTCCTCCTCGACACGGCGTCGATGGTCACCGCCCCGATGAGCACTAGACCGGTCACGATGTACTCCCACTGCACCGCCAGCCCGAGCAGGTACATGCCGTTGTAGATGGCGCCGATCACGAGGCCGCCGAGCACGCCGTGGGCCATCTTTCCCCTGCCTCCGAACAACGACGTGCCCCCGATGACGGCCGCGGCCACCGCGTACAGGACGAGCTGGCCACCGTTGACGTTGTTGGACATGCCGCCCAGATATGAGGCGTACAGCAATCCGGCGATCCCGGCGGTCATCGAGCACAGGACGAAGGCCCATGTGCGGACGCTGATCACGTTGATGCCCGCTCGACGCGCCGCCTCCGCGTTGCCGCCCATGGCGTAGATGTAGCGCCCGTAACGAGTGCGCTGCAACAGGAGCGTCCATGCGCCGAGTACGGCGAGGACGACGAAGATGGCGAAAGGAACACCCTCGAGCGTGCCGATGTGGGCACGGTTGACGTTGCACACGGCCACGACGGCTATGCCGGCGGCCGCCATGAGCACGATCTTGATGAACGTCAGGCTGACCGGCGGCGCGACCAGCCCGCTTCGCCGTCGACGCGAGTCGCGAAAGTAGAGGTTGAGGCCGAGCAGGCCCACGATCACCACCATGATGATCCAGCCTCCGACCGGGCTGACGTGGCCCCACATCAGGTCGTGGAGCGCACGCAGGTTGACCGATTGACCGATCAGGCTGGGGTACCCGGAGAACGGCCCGAACGCGAGGACGATGAGCAGGACCCCGTTGAAGATGAGGAGCCCGGCCAGGGTCACGATGAACGAGGGAAGCCGGAGGCGGGTGACCAGCGAGCCCTGCAGCGCGCCGATGAGGCCACAGACGACCAGGGCGGCGATGATGGCCGCCCACCACGGCCAATTCGTCGTGCTCGGCTGCACCAGCTGGACGGCGATGACGCCGCCGACAGCGCCGACGTAACCGGTCGATAGGTCGATGTCGCCGAGCAGCAGGGCGAAGATCTCGGCCATGGCTAGCACCATGAACACCGCGCTCTGTTGGAAGAGGTTCACGATGTTGCCGGCGGAGAGGAACACGTGATCGGGGCTGATCGCCTGGAAGACGACGACGATCACGACCAGCCCGAGCAGGACCGGGAGTACCCCGCTCTCCCCGCCTCGGACGCGCAGGACCTGGGCGTGCACGTACTCGCGCAGTGTCTGGGCGAGTACCTCAGGTGGGACCAGGGGCGCGCCACCCTCGGGGGCGGCGGTCAGATCGACGAGCGGATCGATCGGTGGTTCGACCGTCGGTACCGGAGGCGCTGTGGTGGCATCGGGATCGGAGCCAGCGGGCGCCATGTCAGGAAGCTCCGCCGTCTGAGCGTGGTCCCGCCGCCGCCAGGCCCAAGCCTCCCGTGGTCATGTACTCGACCACGCTCTGTCGGTCGAATGTCGACGTGCGCTCTTGCACCACCATCCTCCCCAGGTACAAGACGGCAACTCGGTCGGCCACGGCGAACACGTCGTTGAGGTTGTGGGAGATCACCAACACGGCCAGCCCGTGGTCCCGTAGCCGTCGGACGAGTTCGAGCACCATCGTTGTCTGGGTGACGCCCAGGGCGGCGGTCGGTTCGTCCATGATCACCAGCTTGGAATTCCACATCACCGCCTTGGCCACGGCCACCGACTGGCGCTGGCCCCCCGACAGCGACCCGACCGGCTGGCGGATCGACTGCACCGTGGTCACCCGCAGGCTGGCGAGGGTCTCGGCGGCCGCACGCTCCATGTCGTCCTCGTCGAGCAGCCGGTGACGGAGCCGCTCGCGTCCGAGGAACATGTTCTGGACGATGTCGAGATTGTCGGCGAGGGCGAGGTCCTGGTAGACGGTCTCGATGCCCAGGGCGGAGGCGTCGCGGGCATTTCGGATCCGCACCGGCCGCCCTTCCCAGTACATACGGCCGTGATCGGGCTCGTAGATCCCGGCGATGCACTTGATCAGCACAGACTTGCCCGCGCCGTTGTCACCGCAGATGGCGGTGACCTCCCCAGACGGCAGGTCGAGGTTCACGTCGGCGAGTGCCTGAACCGCGCCGAAGCTCTTGTAGATGCCTTCTACCCGCAGGAGGGGCTCGCCCATGTTCGCCTCGGCCATCTCGTCACCTTCGTCGGGCACAAAACTACGCCATGGACAGACCAGACGCGGGACCGCCGCCGCCCAAGGCGACGGCGGTCCGACGCGTCACATCAGATCACGCGCCCTACGGGGTGATGCCGGCGGCAGTGCAAACGCTGGTGCCAACGGCCGTGCACAACGTCGACGCCGAGATGAACTGGTCGTTGATCACGGTCGAGTTCATGTTCGCGGCGTTCACCCACTCCGGGGTGAGGAGGATCGCCGGCTGCGTCGTCCCGGTGACGCCCTTGGGAGGCGTGGTGGTGCTGTTCACCAGCGACGAGGGCGGGGTCTTGCCCGCACGGAGAATCGTCGCCAGGGAGACAGCGGCCTGCGTCTCTTCGTAGATGGGCTTGTAGACCGATCCGCACTGGTAGCCGTCGAGGATGTTCTCCATGCCCTGCAGCGTCGCGTCCTGCCCGGTGGTGGGGACCTTCTTCGGACCCACACCATCGTTCTTGAGGTCCCCGATCACGGCGTTGGCCAGGCCGTCATTGGCCTCGACCGTGGCGTTGATGTTCGGGTGGGCGGTGTACTGCTGCTGGAAGATCGTGGCACCAGTGGCGTTCACCCATCCCGGGGTGATCTGGTCGCCGACCAGGCTGTAGCCCTTGCTGTTCGTCAAGGGTGGCGTCAGCGGTGTCGTCGTGGTCCCCCAGATGACCGAGTTGTAGCCCTGGGCGAAGGAGACGGCGTTCGGGTCGGTGTCCTCACCTCCGTCGAGCTCGAAGACCTCAGGCTTGGCAACCGCCCACGAGGCGACACACGACTCGAAGCCTTGGCCGATGAGCTTGCCAACCTGGTTGTTGTTGAAGCTCACGTAGTACGTCGGGCTGCCGACGAAGGTGGCCCGGTCGTAGCTGATGAGGACGACCCCGTGCGACGAGGCGTACGACTGGACCTCGGCACCGACCGTGCTGTCGAGCGGGTCGAAGATCAGCACCGATGCCCCCAGCGAGATGTCGGACTGCGCCAGCGAGAGCTCCGTGGCGTCCACCCCCTGGGCGTTGTCGATCTTGTACTGCGAAGGGCTGTAGCCGGCATCCGTGAAGGCCTTGGCGAAGTAGGGCGCGTCGAAGTCGACATAGCGCGTCGACGAGGTGGTGTCCGGCAGGATGACGCCCACCAGGCCCTTCCCGGACGCCACCAGGGGCTTGAGAGCCGCCATTTCCGAGAAGTTTACGTGGAACGACGTCACCGTGAGGCTGGTGGGCACGGCGGACGCCGGCGCGGACGACGACGACGAGCTCGACGAGCTACTGCATGCGGTTCCGATCATCCCTAGCGCTAAGGCGAAGGACAACATCCCGAACCACTTGATTCCCGATCGCTTCATACTTGGCCTCCCGTCGAGTGTTCCCCACCGCACCCACGATCGACGTGGGGCGACTGCATCGCACATCGGCAGCTTGACCTGGGCGAAGGATTGGCACCAGGGTCGAAAGACTCCGACCCGCGTGCGCCGTCTCCATGCCCCGAACACACCGAGCACCGATTTGCGAAACTTGTCGGCAACGGTTTAGCAGGCGTTTGGCCGCTTGGGTGGGAACTGCTCGATAGCGCCCGCTGACTCACTCCACTGCGCGCTGACGGCGATACTCTTCGTGGTGGTCGTTTGGTACCGGAGTAAGTATCGTGACCGGGATGGACCTCTATGCGGCGTTCCTCGGCGGCCCCATCGCTGAAGGGCGGATGGGGGAAGACCACGAGATCGTCTTCGTCGTGGCCTCGAGCCCCGAAGAAGCCAAGGCGTCGTCGAAGGCGAAATGGAGCGGGGTCGGGCGGTGCCATGTCGACGCCGTACAACGTGTCGACATCGTCGACGGGCATCGGGTGTCCCTGACGCGGGTCGCCCCCGAGAGCCCCGACCGGACCAAGATCCGCAGCTACAACTAACCGCCCGCCTGTGGCCGGGTAGGCGGAGCGGGGGCTAGTTTTCGGGCATGGCCGTCGAGCTGCACCTCGCCCAGAATCCCCAGGCCGACAAGGTCATTTCGAAGAACCCCTACGCGCTGGTCGTCGGCATGCTCCTGGACCAGCAGGTGATGATCGAGGTGGCGTTCTCGGCCCCGGCCGAGCTCGAACGACGCCTCGGCAAGAAGATCGACGCGCCAACCGTCGCCGCCACCGACCCCGACGAGCTGGCGGCCCTGTTCGCCCAGCGACCGGCCCTGCATCGCTACCCGGGCTCCATGGCCCGGCGAGTCCACGACTTGAGTCGGGTCCTGGTCGAGGACTACCAGGGCAAAGCCGACCGGGTATGGCGTGACGTGGCGTCGGGGCAGGAGCTGGTGGCCCGCCTACAGGCGCTGCCCGGGTTCGGGGAGCAAAAAGCGAAGATCTTCGCCGCCCTGCTCGGCAAACAACTCGGAGTGCGCCCCGACGGCTGGCAGGACGCCACCGCGCCGTACGGCGACGACGGGAGCTTTCGGTCGGTGGCCGACATCGTGGACACCGCGACCCTCGATCGGGTCCGAGCATTCAAACAGGACATGAAGGCGAAAGCCAAGTCGAAAGCCGCACCGGCGAAGGCCCCACCGACGAAGGCCAAGGCCGGCAAGCGGTGACGACCTCGGCCGGCGGGCGAGCCGGCCTCGCCGGCCGCCGGCTCTATCTGTGCACGCCGGACCGGCCCGACCTCGAGGCCTTCCTCGAGGCCTGCATCGCCGGTGGGGTCGACGTCGTCCAGCTCCGCGACAAGCACCTCGACGCCCGGCCGCTGGTGGCCCGCGCCCGGCTCGCCCGCGCCGTTTGTGCGGCACACGATGTGCCCTGCATCTTGAACGACCGCCCCGACCTGGCCCTCGACGCCGACATGGACGGAGTCCACGTCGGCCAAGACGACCCCTCTCCCCACCTGGCCCGGCGCATCCTGGGGCCCGTCGCGCTCGTCGGCCTGTCGACGCACGCTCCGGCTGAAGCCGACGCCAGCGTCGACCAGCCCCTGGACTACATCTCGGCCGGTCCCGTCGTCCCCACACCGACCAAGCCGGGGAGGCTGGGCACGGGGCCGGGATACGTGACCTATGCGACTCGACGGGCCGGGCGGCCGGTGTTCGTGACCGGTGGGGTCAGACCCGAGACGGTGCCCGAGCTGGTGGCGGCGGGCGGGCGCCGCTTCGTGGCCGTGCGCTATCTCGTCGAGTCAGACGACCCGCGTCGCGACGCGGCGCGTCTACGCACAGCCATCGACTCGGCGCTCGACATCGCGGGTGACAACTGACCGTTCTGGGCCAAAAGGACCCGCCCCCGATTCGCCGTCCCGGAGTGGAAAACTGGCTCCGCCACGACCGGGACCGAGAAGGTGCGTCGACATGACACGACCGGCTGAGGCCACAGGACTTCGCGTGCGGCTCAAGGCGTCGTCGCCCGTCGGCGTCGTGGCGGCCTTGTGCACCGTACTCGTCACGATCACGGTGAGCGCCTGCGGATCGTCGGCGCTGGCCGGCGACGCCCGACGAAGCGCCACTACGTCGATCACCCTCGCACCCGTCACCACCACACCCACCACGGTCCCACCCACCACGGTCCCACCCACCACGGTCCCACCCACCACGG
>Ga0181536_10003973_pt1 | contig 15891 bp, 21 predicted proteins | sample PEATcosm2014_Bin_41_FD_121105 | JGI IMG/M metagenome (GOLD analysis project Ga0181536, IMG submission 121105) | Peatland microbial communities from MTU Mesocosm Facility, Houghton, MI, USA - PEATcosm2014_Bin17_60_metaG | ecosystem: Environmental > Terrestrial > Soil > Wetlands > Peat | place... | reverse complement strand
TGAGCTGAGAAAGCTACTCCGCCAATGTACGAAATTCGAGCCCGCCGATGAGCCGGTGCTCGAAGATACTCACACCTTCACGAGTAAACATCTGCATACTGGCGCTAGCGCTCCGGCAAAAGTGCCATCGTCAGCACACTTGAATCCGCATTACACGGCAATGAAGGGTTTACTTGAGAAGTACAAGGCGCTATTCGGGGTGAGCTGATACAATAATGCCCCTCATCTTCCGATTCGTCTCCGACTGCCGATAGATTTTATGAAACTGTCCCCGCAATACACAGACGCGCAATGGAAGGCTGCTTTTGGCGGTCATGAAGATTGGAAAACGGCCATCGACATCTTGAAAGACCGGATCGAGGGCCGCTGGCTGACGTGGGCGGACCAAATCTTAGACGCCCAATATTCCGGTTTCGCAGTGCTCGCGCTCGACTGCATCGTCCTCGAATCGATCTGGGGCTTCATGAACGGAAAATCCATTCCAAGAAAGCATGAGCAGCAAGTCTACCGAGAGATGCTTGCCCACCCACGACTTGGGTGGAACGACACGGAAAGCGATAGCTTCCGCGAGTTTGTCCGGAACGGCCTCATGCACGACGCGGAGACGAGAAATCAATGGATCGTCGAGCAGACGATTCCGACAAATTCGATCATCGAAAAGAGAACAAGTGGCGGCTACGTCATCAACCGGACGATGTTCCATCAGGCGTTAAAAGCAACCTTCGAAGATTGGATCGCGCAGCTCCGTGCCGGCAGCGATGTGGCCTTGCTTCGAAACATGCGCGACCGCATGAACCAGATCATCGCGAAGCACTACGCAGCCTGAAGTGCATGCGAACTGTCCGCACTTGCCTGACCTGCCACCAGAAAAGTTTGTTGCCTGCCGCGATGTTCCTTAACAAGCCGTTTTCATGACCCCTGGCATTAGATGCTGGCGGTCCGCATTGGGGATCATTGACGCCAGGCGAGGGGCCATGAAAACGGCCTAAAGTGTAGGCCCATCGATGATGTGGGCGAAGAAGGCAATTCCTGTCGCAAGCGCATCAAAGAGTAGGGTGTTATATCTCTCACTCTGCCACGGTCTGCGTTTTGTCGGCAGTTTCCACCGGATTTCGTCGAACCACTCCGCCAAAAGCGAGGCGATCTGGTGTTTGTTCGTGCACCCGTACCGTTCAAAGAGGCGTCGAATCTTTCTCCCGCTGACGAACCTTGTCTCGGCCGAGTGTTGCCCCGCCTCAATTCTGATTTTGGCTATCACGCTGCGAGCCGCATTCGCCGCTCTCTGCGAATTGTGTTTTCTGCGTCGTATCACGACAGAGTGTGGCGCGTAACTTTGTAGCAATGAATCAACTTCGCTCGTACTCACGAGCTGCCCCTTTCGGTAACTTCGGATACCCCAATCCAATAAGGCATCGGGACCTTCCAACACCGCGAAGCCATATTTCTTGGGTCGCACTTCCAGAGCCAGCACACGTTCATTCCGTTCGGTACTCGCCAACGATTCCTTAAGCTTCGCTACGGCGCCTTTCGTTTCGCTATCCATCGAAGTGTTTGAGCCGTGGCTTTTATGTTTCGAGCCTTTTCGCCTCGGCCCTGGAGTGTTTTTTCGAAATCGATGAGGTTGCCTTCGACCATCTGTGTCACGGCTGAATGAAAACCAGGAAACATTGCAGATACCGGGACTCGAAAAATGATCTCGTACGCAAGTGCCGTGAGTAGCGGGGGAACTGTCTTCGACCGCTCGTGCCGCGATACCTGTCCTTCGTGCTTATAGCCGATGAGCAATCCCAGGTCACGCTGGCTCATGCAGGCCCTTTTGCGGTGGGTTCTCAAATAGTTCCCTACTGTTTGATCTTCCATGTTGAAGGAATGCTGATGCCGACCTTTCTCTAAATCTAACAAGCGCATCGACCATGGCGAGGCATCGACATTTGCTCGCCATGCAAGTTCCGGCCAGGTGGGGGCACGCTTGTGCACAGTGCCGCCGCGCGATTCCCCGTGAGCGGTGAGTAATCGGCTCCCGAGATGTTCAGAGCGTAGGGAGATCATGTGAATAAAATCCTTGTACCTCAAGCCCGGTGCCGATGGCGGCCCTTGGGTGAATGTGCCTTTTTCCGGCGCCTTTGCCGTTTCCACTGGAGAAAGAGATCCTTGACGCGGTCACCTACGAGCTTAGCCAAAAAGTCGCGAGTCCAGTCAATCGCCGCTTGGATAAGAATTTGGAGAACCACCATGCGGTGATGATGGCCGGATCGGCGCAGCGAATAAAGACGCCTGCCCACGCACAGACGCCAAGCACTGCCCGGTTCTATGCGTGCGTTTCTGAGTCAGTCGTCCAATGATGCAAATTCGCGTACCTTTCTTTATCCGGCAGATGCTGGAGACTATGGCTTGATGGATGAAATTGAAGAGTTCAAGAGTTTTCTTGGCCCATTGGCGGAGGGTTATAACGAAGCCGAGCTTCGGCAGCTCCGCTACGAGATGCACGCAATGGCCGAGCTGTTACTCGATATCTACCTGGACAAGGGGGGTTCCGGCGAGGTGGAAAAGTCCACAAGTGCGCACTTTGACACTCCGAAAAAGGAATCATAAGCTTCAAGTTCCTCATTCGGCTTACGAGCCACCAAAGGTCTCTAAAAAAAACCATCAACATCCCATTCATGAACGGCGTAATTTATTGCCGTGTGTCCTCAAAAGAGCAAATTCAGGGGACGAGCCTTGAATCGCAAGAAGTCGCATGCCGGGAGTACGCGAAACAACAGAGCATCTCCGTATTGAGAACCTTTATCGAACGCGGTGAATCCGCCAAGTTCGCCGACCGCACCCAGCTTCTCGAGTTGATCGATTTCTGTAAGCAAAACAAAGGACAGGTACAACGGCTCCTCGTCTGGAAGCTTGACCGTTTCTCTCGTAACGTCGGCGACCACTTCAGCGTGAAGGCTGCGCTCGGCAAATATGGCGTTCGCATTCTTTCGGTGACCGAACCGATTGATACGAATCCTGAGGGCAAGCTGATGGAGACGATCCTGGCAGGCTTCGCGCAGTTCGACAATGACATCCGTGCCATGCGCACGGTGCAGGGCATGCGACGCAAGATTCAAGAGGGCATATTTCCATTCAAGCCACCGCTCGGCTACGAGAGCGCGAATGATCAAGGGGAGAAGAAGATCGAGCCTGACCGCCCGAAGCAACCGACTTTCGGTTTGCTTCAAAAGGTTTGGAAAGAGTTCGCAACCGGAGCGTACACAAAAGCGGAGATTCGCCGGCTGATGGCAAAGCGAGGAATCGTAGACCGAGAAGGAAAGCCGCTCGCCCCTTCGTCGATTGACGGACTCTTCAGTAACGTCTATTACCGCGGCACGCTGATCGATCCTTGGTCGGGGGAGGAGTACGAGGGGCGGCATATCCCCATGGTCAGTCGCGCTGAGTTCGCGCGAGTGCAAGAGATCATCGGCAAACGCAATCGATCCTTGCCACATCATAAGAATCGACCGGAATTCCCTCTGCGAGGATTGGTCCGTTGTCCTGGGTGTTCCCACTACCTGACCGGGAGCTTCTCACGCGGACGCGGCGGACGATATGGCTACTACCGTTGTAACAATAAGGGCTGCGAACACAGCGGCACGAGTGTGCCTGTGAACGCAGTCCATGATGAATTTGCAGGTTTTCTCTCCGAGATTGCGCCAAAACCGTTGTTGATAGAAAAAGTCGGGGAACTTATCCTCCAACATGCTGACGAGCGGCGCGCCGAGCTATCGACGAAAAGGGAGCGCCTACGCGTCCTACAGACGAAGCTCCGGACCGAAACGCAGGAACTCATTCGCATGAGGGCGCAGGGACTCATTACAGACCAGGAGTTCCTGGTACAAAAATCGATGCTCTCGAAAAGGGGAAACGCGTTGGAAGCTGGTCATTGGCCTGCCGACGCGGTAAATCCTGCGATCCTCCGCAATAGAGTCCACGAAATCACGAAACCCCTGAGTGATCTGCGCGAGACCTGGACGGCGCTGGAGCCTTCGCGTCAACAGCGGTTCCAACGTTTGCTCCTGCCGGTCGGATTTGTAGTTGGAAGAATTGGAACCGCCGATTTAGGGCTTCTTTTCAGCGCTTTTGGGGCCTTTCGGAGTCGAAATGCCGGTGAGGTGGCCTGCACCGTAAAAACTTGGAACCAAATTCTGCAAGAAATTACGGACTTTGCTGATCTCCTGCGACCCCATCGGGAAGCAGACGAGGACCTCATCGGTGCGGTTCGAAGAGATGACGGAGAATAGACCTCGACGGCAAAAGTGGAACCGCATAGATACAACAGGGAAACCCACCTAAGGACACTCCATAATCTTACTGTCATAGATTTGTCGCGGCAAGATGGGTAAACTTGTCAGGAACTCATGCCCTTCGTGGTCAGAGATCACTCAACCCGAGGCTTATCATGAGTGCCTCATCAACTTTATGCATGGTAGCCGGGTCAAGAGCGCCGAGGCGCTTCACGAGCCGCTCGCGATCCACGGAGCGGATTTGGCCGAGATTGATCGCTGAAGGTAGTGCGAGGCCGTTCCCCTTGCCGGGCGCTACGGCCACTTCGACCGGGTACGGCGTTGGCGAAAGTTTCGACGTGACGGCCGCCACGATGGTGACCGGGCTGTACCGGTTCCCGATGTCGTTCTGGACGATGACGGCCGGCCGCGTCTTTTGGATCTCGTGGCCGCGAGCAGGATCGAATTCTACGAGCCAGATCTCTCCACGCCGAGGATACGTCATGCTCGTTTTGTCTTCGTGGGTTTCTTTGACACGCGGGAAGCTTCGAACGTTTGCCAGGCCTCTTCTTCCAGCGGGAACCACTCGGCCGCCATGGCGAGGTCGCGTTCGGCATTCGCCCGATATCCGGCCTTGAGCTGTTCGCGAAGGCTTGCCCTGCCCTGGGTTTCAACGTAGTGCCGGACCGCCCGGTCGATGAATCGGCTCCGGGTGCCTTTCGATGCGACCCGGTCGAGCACGGCCACGGTCTTGTCCGGCAGGATGATGTTGATGCGTTTGCTCATGGTGTTGGTGGATCCCCGATGCTTCTTATACTACACACCCGCCGTGTGTATTTCACACATCATAGCATGCCCACGGGACGTGTCCAGCCAGCCGGCTATGAACTGCTGACGAGACCCATAGCCCGGAGAAGCGTTGATCGGGGCCCCTCGATTACGAAACTTCGAACCGCATCATCCAAGAAATATTGGGCTTCAGCGAGATCTACGAGGAAGAAAAGGTTCCGAAGTGCCGCTTCGAGAGTCATAGGAACAAACTCCGGTGGAGATTTTCGAACCCGGGTCTGTAAGATCCTAAACCGACCAGCGCCAGTAATGCATATCGCTGACAATGATACCCCCGAGGCTAACTAGGATACCCCCGGGTTTAACTGGGTCAACGCTCGCCTCATTGTCGCCTACGAAGCAAGATCAATCTTGCCGAAAACCACATGCTGTGCTTCACGGGGGACGACCTAGAAACCATCGGCCTCGCAATTGTCAAGATGCTATACTCACGCATCGAACGAACTTCATCGTGGAGGAATAGTTCCATGGGTTTGATCCGCTTTCTGTTAGTCGTTGGGATAAGCGCTGCTTTGGCTGTCTCCATCCTCTTTTACATTTTCGTTAAGCCCCAAGGCAACGATCTACTGTTATCGGGGCCTCCGGAATTCATTATGTTGGCCATCATCGTCGCATTCGGGGCGTACCTCCGGCAGGTCAGTCTCTATGCCGCTGAACTGCGTGACAGGCTTATTCATGGAGATGTTTGGAATTTCCCACGTGGAGAAGAGTATACAGAGGCCAAAATCGCAGAGGCTGAAAACATTTCCAATACAATCCGCCTCGTCTCGCCGTTTATGATACTCATGATCCTCGGAGTCTGTGCTCGCATCGTATTCGACAGCGCCGTGCGAATCTTGTGTGCGCGGGGAAAGACTCCGCCCCTCTTGTATTGTTTGACGTTATGCTCGCCATATGTTTATTTCTTGGATTCCTTGGGCTCGCGATTTCTCATTTCACGACCAGGCGCGAAGATGATCGCATTCAACGAGAGGCACGGTTCAAAGAAGAATCGAATCTCAATAGGCCAAGAATAGGAGGACCGGACGAGGGTTCGGTCGTCTCGCGAGAGGGTACCGCTTCCCCGCCCAACGCTATGCCCACCGTCTGGGGCATCACTACAGTGTTTGCTCTGTTTGTGTTACTCGGTCGCTTGGGGAAAAAATGATCGTTGCAATATCGCCGCCCACCGCGCAATACAACCGACATTTCTCGGAAAAAAAGACCACCGCAAAGGTGGTCTGAGGTTGCTTACAAGCTCGTGATGATGTAGCCGTCTCGACTCTCGCCAGAATACAATCGCGGATGGGTCGTCCTCGCTATGTGTTCCTCATGGAACTTCTCAGCGAGCGCGCGTAGGCGCTCTCGCACGACATCATCTTGTACGATGATTATCGCCGCGTATCGTCTGATGGCTTCCCGAGAAAGAGATAGTCCGGCGAAGAAAAACGTTTTGGGCAGGGGTTGAAAGGACAATGTAGCAATGCCGTTCGGGCTGATGAGAAACATGCCCTTGCCGCACCGCCTGATTTGTTCATAACGCTCTTCTGTCAGAACTGTTTGGACATCAACGGTGCCCAAGACCAACCGCTTATCAGGTGACACGATGAGATACTCCGGAGTCACCGCACTATTTTTCGTTCCTCCTGCGCGAAGGGAGACCACGATGGCACAGCCCGCCCATACAATGAGCACTAAACAACCAAAGAACATAGAACCCTCCGTGGAGGGGAACGAATCATGTTATCGATGAGTTACAGTGGGCGATGTCATGGTCCAAGCGACGGCGGCCAGCGCGTCCGAAAAGTAAGCTTACGTCAAGACGGGAATATTTGCACCAACTGCATGAAGACCGACCCTTTGTGCCCATCATGAGAAAAAACTAGAACCGTCTTCTGCAAGAAATTACGGACTTTGCTGATCTCCTGCGAGGCGACCCGGAGCCCGGAGAGGGGTTGATCGGGGCGGTTCCATCGAATTTACGAGAATAGACCCCGGTTGCAAAAGTGGAACCGAATAACGCGATCAGTTTAGCAACGAGCCGGAGGATTATTCCTTCGGCTTGGCTTTGAACTTGACGTGTACGGGAACTTCGACCTTTTTTTCGGCGATGAAATCGACCTCTTTGCCACTCTTGGTCTCGAAAGCAACCTCGACCGGCTTTTTTACCTTCTTGTGAGCGTCAAACTGAACAGTCCTTCTGTTTGCCATAGCTAAATCCTTTCGATCAACCGGATGATCCCGAAAGACTACCACTTTCGTTAATTTTATCACTCTTCGCCAAATGTTCGATCCATGCCGCGCCCTACGGGTGGACTAAGGGTGAGGCCCTCGTTGCGACTCGAACTAGTCGAACGATTCTTCAGCAAACGCCCGACCTTTGTGCAAGCGCCCTTTCCGGGTTTCGTTCGCCGTTAGACCCGGCACATCGGGCAACCGCTTCCAGTTATCCTCCAGCCCGCACCACGCGAAAGCCTCCGTCCTCGACCGGAATCTCTTATGTCCAGCATCGACCCGCTACCCTGCGTTCGCACATGGTTCAAGGGGCTGTCGGTGGCCGAGAGCCGATGGAATATTCCGTTAAATGTGCACCAGCTCTCATAAAATATGCGACCCAGAACTGCTTCAACGCATTCCATTGCGCAATGGTTTGCTTCTCGTCGGCATTGGCACCAAGGACGTACACCGTGACTCCGCTCAAATCCGCGATGAGGCGGCGCGCTTGAACCGCCGCGATAAGCGGGTCGACGCGGTGTGTGTGTGGCGTTTCGAGGTTCAGTTCCCGCGTAACCTGGCGCATATCGGAAAAGAGCACGAGAACGTTTCGTGCGCCAGCCGGACCATTCCGGAATAACTCGCTCGCGATAAATAGGCCGCCGAGGATATCGGTACCTCTTGCGTTCGGGATAAGCGCGGCCGCACGTTGCTGCCAGGTGCGGACGAGCTGGGTTCGGGCGGAGGCCAGACGCTCGCCAAAGTAGCCGGGATCATCGGTAACGCTCGCCCTGAGCAGAATGTAAGGTTGGGCGAAGCTGTTCGCCGTGATGCCGATCACGGTTATTTTTGCCCCCGCCGGCAGCGACGCGAGGAGGTGTGCCACTCCATCGATATTTCGGTTGAACGAAGTTTTTTGATCGGGCCCTTTCGCGGCTTCCGAGGCGCTGAGGTCGAGTCCCGCAACGACGTTCAATCGCTGCGCTGCGTCGGATCGGACGCAGAGAGCGAGCAACAGGCATAACGGCATTGCCAGCAACTTCGTGAGGGCACTGCGCGCAGTTTGCGTGAGCATGGCCCGGTAAAAGTCCCGCCAAAACCCGGCTACAAAAGCGGCCGGGGCATTGGTGAGCGCCGTGATTTCATACACGACCTCCCCGAGCCGCTCTCGCACCTCCTGCAATTCCTTGAAAATCGCCGCGTAGTCTTCGCCCGAGTTCGCACCCACCATCCGGGCGCGGTGCATGGCGACGCCGGCGCCAAGATCAATCGCGAGCGCGAAAAGCAGCATGAGCAACCGGAGCGAGTTGCGCGTGGTTTCATAGAAGGTATTCTGCGGTTGCGGGGTGGAAGCGGCTGGCGCGTCCTCAATTACCACCGCCTGGTGCGACTGGTCTACCTCCTGGGCGAGGAGATCGCCCCGGATCGTCGCAAGGAAGGCGCCGCCCACGACCGCGGCACAAAAAACGGCGGTCACGATAACTTTGAACATGTGCTCGCTTTGCCAGGCGTCGAGAAACTCTTCGACGGCGAACGGTGTGGCGATCGCGATCCCGACGCAGTAGAGGATTCCGATCCATCCGAGCCGGGACGGCGCAAAAGCGATGAGCGAGAAAAAGAAGGCGGCGACCACGAGGATGATGCCGACCGTCCAGTAATAGCCGGTTCTCCGCCGCCGACTGGGCAGGAGGGGCGGCGGAGCGGTCCGCTGTAGCCGCTCGTGAAGCGCACGCTCGCGATCCGTCAGATATTTCCCTTCGAGGTGAAGCGCCGTAATCTGCGGCTGGTTCGCAAGCTCCATCCGTTCCCGTTCGCATTCGCAATACGCCTCGGCACGGCTCGTGATGTGTTCCGCGGCTTCGTTCCCAAAGCGGCTGCCGAGGTCCGTGATTTCCTGTTCTTGATTCATATTTCTCTCCCTTTCGCTGTGTTTCAGAGTCTCGATAAAAAAGGAGCCTGCCCACATGGGCAAGCTCGTAATAAGGGTGCTAGCTCGCTTCGAGGACCTTCCGGGCCTCGTCGAGTTTTTGGAGTTGGCGGCGGGCTACTTTGAGCTCTTCTTCTTTTTTCGCCACGTCGTCCCTCAGGCGATTGATTTGGTCAAGCACGACCTCTACCGGGGTCTTTTTCTTCCACGGCTTTCGTTGTGCTTGGCTGGTTTGTGCTGACCGCGGCGGCGCCGGGTCCGTTTGCTTCTGTGCTGGCATGCGAGCCTCCTTTTTGCTCGAATTCCTGTTGTCGTTCGCGCACCCATGCTTCAAGTTTCCGGATGGCATCGCGCTTCACCGGCAACTCGATGTGGGTGTACATGGAGTTCACTTCTTCGCCGCTTGAATGGCCCATGAGAGCCTTCCTCACTTCCTGCATTACCCCGGCTTCCATCAATCTCGTATTGAAGGTGTGGCGAAGATCATGGAAGCGGTAATACCGGATGCCCGCCCTGCGGATGGCGGCCTTCCAAGCGGTCTTTATTTGGTGGATCGGGTTTTCGTGGAACGTGAAAACCAAGCCGGAGGATTGCCGCCGAGGATAAAGCAAAGCATGGACCCGCTCCGTAAGCGGGATCTCCCGTGCCTCGCCCCCGGCGGTTTTGGAGTGGGTGACAAAGAGCAAGTTGCGGTTCCAGTCGAAGTGCTCCCAGAGTTGATGGAGCAGTTCGCCCCGGCGCATGCCGGTATCGATGGCCGTCATGACCAAGGTCTGAAGATGTTCGGCGGCTGCGGCGATGAGCTGCTGTTCTTCCTGGACGCCCAGGACCGGGCGCGGCTTCCGGCGTTCCCGGACGAGGCGCACGCGGCTCAGGGGATTTGCAATCAAGAGCCCTTGATCGACGGCCCAGAAGAGCATGTGCCTCAGCGCCTCCAGATCCCGGTTGACCGTCGTATCGGTGATTGCCTTTGCGGCATGGCGGCGGCGACGGTAATCGTCGGCCATCGCCTTGTGGATCCGGCCGATCGGAACCTCGCCCCAATACGGCAGGAGGACCTTCAGCCGTTCCCTATGCCACGGACACGCGTTGCTTTCGGCGAGGAAGCGGGCCGCGAGTTCGCCAAAGGGCATCTGGGGATTCGGCTGGACGATCTGGTGGCGCTGCAGGTTGAGTTCTTCTTTGAAGTGCTGTTCGACAATGAGCGCCTGGCGACGGTTGTTGGTCCCGGTCGATTGTGCGTACCGGATGCCGTCGACATAAACGTAGCTCCAGTAGACATTGCCGCGTTTCCATAGACTCACAGAGACATACCTCCTTTCTCTTGCTGCGTGAGCAGCCAGCGAATGACTTGGTTTTGGTAAAAGATCAGCTTCCCGTTCGGCGTAAGGCGATGGTGCGGGAGCCCCGCCACGAGGTACCGCTGCCGCACGGTCCAGGATGAACAGCCGATGAGATCCGCGACGGCTTGTATCGAAAGCGGACTCCCCAGCGCTTCTCGAAATGCGACGGGTTCGGCCTCTCCTGGGTACGGGCAACCTTGCGGATAGGACTGCCCGAGGGTGGACGCCCTAAACGCCAGCATTTTCGCGGATTTGGCACCGCGGCTGAAACCCGACTTGCGTGCCTCGATGCGCCTCGGTTCCATCAATGACGAGCTCCGCGCCCATTCCCTTCCCGCTTGCGCTTCAACATCCGGTAAATGGCGCTGCGGAACCAGTGCGGGATTTGGCTCCACATCCACCACAGGACTCCCAAAGCACAGGCAAGGATGAAGAAGACGAAAAGAATCTCCGGATTCCGGAGCACGTGCTGGATCACGAGGGCAAGTGCCGCAATGGAGAAAACGGCGAGAATAAAGCCGGGAACCAGGGACAGCAGAAATTCCAGGATGGGTACCCAGAACGGAACCTTGGGTTGCGGGGCTGAAAGGTCGCGGCTCCCGCATTGGGAGCAGATCTCGGCGCTCCGCGGATTCACATGCATGCGCGGACAAAGCTTCACGTTGTAGCTCCGCCCGCAGTAGTTGCAGAAAAGCGGCGTGCCGACCGTAATGCGATTGCAATTGAAACAAATCTTCATTGGGATTTACCAAAGCGGTTGGCGACGATCGTCTTTCGGCCGCTGCCAGATGGGAGACCAAAAACCGTTGGTCTTCACGCCTTCGAACGTGGCAAACCAAAAAATCTTGTCGGTAAGTTCGGCGGTCGCCACGCGGAGGAAGGCGACTCGGCGTTCGGAATTCGCGACAACGAGCGTCCGGAATTGGGGATGCTGGAATTGGTCCTGGAACCTGCCGGAGACCGCATACCCTAAATATTTTTCAACTTTCCGCTTCCACACCGCTCGGCTTTCGGTGGAGAGATCAACCTCTGTGAACATGGGCACAACCCGTGCCGCAACCCCTATTTCGGCGTACCCGTCGGGGATCAACGAGCCCCCCGGTTCGACCGGCTCATAGAACGTCAACCATCGCAAAAACTTTGCATCCGCTCCAGGCAACGGCTGGTACTTCATGAGACAGTAGAGGTCGTTCACCCGGAGCTGGTGGTGCACGAAGTAGTCCGCGACGAGCGTCTCTTCGCTTCCTCGCCGGAGGCCCCGGTAGGGGACGCCCATGAGTTCCGCCCCTGTCCGCGAAAGGGCATACAGCGCCTTCGTCGCCCGACCGGTGGTTCCGATAAAGAATCTGCGCAGAAGCCCGGCGCGCACGAGCGAAAGCAAACGGGTGTTGGCGCGGGTCGTCGAGCCGAAACCGGCGACGCATTTCGCCTGTTCGCGATCAATGATGCGCATCACGGCAAGTTCCGTGAGCAGGTGCCGGTCCCGATCTTGGAGAACGATTCCCTGCCCTTTATTCCCAGTCATGGAGGGCCTCTTTGCTTGAACTGCCGACGATCGCCTGGCGGCGCCGGATCTCTTCTTCAATGTCGTTGCGGTTGCGCGCCCAGCGGGCACGGCTGCGGCCGAGGAGATCCGAGGGATCGATCTTCGGCTCGTCGAGGATCGGCACTACGGCTTCAACCCATCGCTCATGCCCGCTCTTCACCACCATGTGGCGGCGCGGGAGGTTCTTCAAAAGCTCCACGAGCGGCTTCCCCCCATCGAGCGCCGCGGCGATCTGCTGGGCATCGAGGCTCGAAAGCTGAAAAAAAATCTGTGAGCCGACCGCGAGAATGGCGGCGCGCATCTCAGCCGGATACTGATCCAAAAATTGATTGGCGCTCGTTACCGAAACCGAGAATTTGCGGCTCTCGCTCAACATGGTCTCGAGCCCGTTGCCGAACGCCACTAAGTTCTGGATTTCGTCGGCGTATACCGTGAAGAGGTCACGCCGCTTCCGTGAAAAGAGGGCATGTTTGATCGTCGACAACAGCAAACTGCCGAGGGTGAGCGACTGCTCGCCGAGCCTCCCCTTATGCAGGTTGAGGATGACCCAGTAGCCCTGGTCCATCGCGTCAAGAACGGAAAACGTCGAATGCTCCTGGCCCACGATGTGGCGGAAGTGCCGATCTGAGGTGAATTGCGACGTTTTGTTCAAAATCGGTTCTCGCATGAGCGCGCGCATAGCCTCGCTCACTTGGCCGTAGCGCATTTCGAAGTACTGCGCGATTTCCGGATTCGAGACCTTCTTCAGGCATGCAACACGGAATGCCGCGTGGCTCAAGAGCGGCGAAAGTTCGAGGAGCGTGAAGCCGTTTTCGGCGAGCACATAGAGCGAATTGCGTAGAAGCTCGTCGGTCCGCGCTCCGAAGGATTCGAGGTGCCACCGCTCGCGCAGGACTTGCGCGAATTCCGCGATTTGCACAAAGCGGTCGGCGGTACTCTCCGCCTCCAGCGGGTTCAACCCGACCGAGGATTCGGCGTCCGCCGGTTCGATCACAATCAGGCGGTCGCTCAAGTCTTTCTTGAGGATGCGCTCCTGATTCGCTACGGTCGCCGCCAAAAATTCGGTCGCATCGCCGTGCAGGTCGAAATAGATGAATCCCCGGTCCGACGCGATGTCCTGCGTCGCGAGATACCGCAACAGTGAAGACTTGCCGGTGCCAGTTTTCCCAAGAACGGCAACGTGTTCCGCGCGGCGGTTCTGTGGAATCGCAACGCGTTGGAAAATGGCATCGCCGTTCACCAGGCGGGCACCGAGATCGAGGCCGCGACCGCGCGCGACCGTAATCCGTCGGGATCTCGAACGATTCCAGAGCCGGACGATTAATTGTTCAAGCCATCGGGTCATAAGAAGATCGGATTGATCGCAAGTAAGTCGGCGAGCGATGCGCGCTGAAGGCGATCAAGAAAAGTTCGTGATCAGAAGTTCGCGATATCGTTTGCCGGGCGTTTGTTGCGCGCTGTACGCGAACGCGATCTCGCGAAATCTGAATTCGCGAAACAGTGCACGCACTTCCGGCACATCGTTCAGACTCAGGACGAACTTCCCGCGGATTCCTCGGAGACGCTCCGCAAGCTCCTTAAAATCCGCCTCAGCAAAATTAAACTTGTAGAGCGCGCGGCCAAAGTACGGCGGGTCCAAGTAAAACAAGGTCTGCGGCCGATCGAAGCGAGCGAGAATTTGCTCATAGGGCAGACACTCAATCTGGACGCGTTCGAGCCGGCGGTGCGTGTTTTCAATGAGCTCCGGAATACGCTCCGGATTGAACGGGCGCGGGGCGACAACCGAGTGCATATACGTTCTTCTGCGGATCAAACCCGCAAAACTGTTCTTCTGGAGGAAGAACGTTCTCGCGGCGCGCTGAATATCCGTGAGCGTCTCCGGGTTCTCCGACTGAAAGAGTGAAAACCATTTCCGACTCACGAGCGTGAACTTCAAATATCGAACCAGCTCCTCATGGTGCCGCTGGCAAATGCGGAAAAAATTCACGATCTCGCCGTCCAGATCATTCAAGACTTCGACCTTCGAAGTCTCTTTAGGTTTGTAAAAGAGCACTTGCGCGCCTCCGGCAAACGCCTCGACGTAGGTCGTGTGCGCTGGAAAGGTTGCGACGATTTGATTCGCAATTCGATGCTTTCCGCCGATGTAAGGGAGAGGCCCGGTCATTCACTTCGGAAAAACCGAACGGGGCGACAGGCCCGTTCCGCTCCATTACTTCACGTTTCGTCGAATGCCTGAAGCGTGCGATTAACTTTATCAGGCGTGCGGCCGCGCGAAAGACAGCGTATCTTGCACGCCGTACAAGTCCGCGTCATAAGGCGTCGACAGCCCCTCCTTATATATGCAGCCTGCCAGCCTGGCTGCCACTAGCCGAGTCCATGGCCTCGCATTGAATTCCGGCGGTTGTAGCGTACTTTAGGTTAGTCATCTCTGAGTGATGACCGTAACTCCTATAGTGGAACGCTTGGGTTATGGATTGCCTGAGGGAGCCGCCGGAAACTCATAAAAGTTAGTTGGGATATGCTCAGAGTCGCGCGTCATCATCGACTTCAAGCCTGACTGATCACCTTCCCGCTGCAGGGATGTGATGGGTCCACTGAGCTTAACGTATATGACGTCCTGCCGAAAGCGCATTTCGAGAACACGGAACCAGGGGTTTAATGAGTCCAGTTTTGTTTGGTCGAAAAGGTCATCGATCTCATATCGCAGAAGATGATCCGTGGATTCTTCGCCGGTGAGTTTGTTTTGATACCACCCCTCAACGAACCAGCGTGTGTAGCCGGAAAACCGTTGCCGGATCTCCATCTCTGTCCGCTCAAGCTTTTCTGTCTCCACGGCTTCCCTCGTTCCGTCGCTGGTTGGGTTGTAATACAGCGGCAGCAAGACCGTGAGCGTGAAGCGGGCTCCCGTGGTTGAATGCGACGCCGCTTCGGCCGTCGTTTCCTCCGTTTCCTGGCCAGGCTGGCCGTTCAGTAGCTGAACAGCGCGGAAATGTTTGAACGTCCCGTTCATGAAGACACACTCCTTCTCAGGCACACGACACACACGGCTCCTTGACGATAAGTACTTTATTTGGTTAACTAAACAAACGGTCCAGGCCACTCACAAGCGGACTTTCACGGGGGACCGGACTTCAAGGCAGGAACGCGCCCAATCGACCTCGTCGCCAGCCACGATCACAGGAGCTGGTTGCCGAGGGGGTCGATCTGGGTCCGGATGCCCTTTTCATCCGCTCTCGCCGCAAAGCGTCCAACTTCTGCGGCCTTGGGATCGGCTCCCGCAATCGGGGAGCAACAGCGCCGAGAGGCACGATGACCGTGCGCGGCTCAAAGGTCAAGCCATGGCAAATACCGCTTGGCCTTTTTTCGTTGCCCCGCCTGCGGGAAACTACACCATGATCGACGATCAGGAACAGAACTACAATGGAAGAACTTCGCGCAGGTCTGAATGAACACTGAAATTCCCGGCAATAACCTGAGAGGAAATGCTTTGTGGCGGTCGAAAAAATTTACGAGTTTGGTTCTTTGATTGTCGATACCGTCAAGCACGAGATCCGGAAGACTGGACTTGATTCGAAAGATGGACGGCCGCTTCCAACTCCCCGCAGACAGATATTCACAGCTCTGATCTACCTGATTGAGAACCGCGGTCGCGCCATACCCCTCGAGGACCTGTGGGATGCTTCACGCAGGGATAGTGGCGATTCGGACGCGGTCTTTTCGGAACCAGCGGGCTACAAGATTATCGAGCAATGCCGAAGGGCCCTCGACAATTCGCGAGAG
>Ga0181536_10003971_pt1 | contig 15893 bp, 17 predicted proteins | sample PEATcosm2014_Bin_41_FD_121105 | JGI IMG/M metagenome (GOLD analysis project Ga0181536, IMG submission 121105) | Peatland microbial communities from MTU Mesocosm Facility, Houghton, MI, USA - PEATcosm2014_Bin17_60_metaG | ecosystem: Environmental > Terrestrial > Soil > Wetlands > Peat | place... | reverse complement strand
CATTTGACGGTGTGCGAACACCGCCAGAGGAACTGGTGAATTCTGCCTCCTCATCAAACCTTGCGATCCAACTTCAGAGGAGCCGGGCCAACCAGCCTGACCCAACCTTTCCCCAGTCACCTGGGATTATCCTGAAACGGACAACTCAATCTTGCGATCTTTACCGCCCGCTTCGTTCTTTCAATGAACTGTGAACATCATAACTCAAATCCCCAAACCGACAATGAATTGATATGCACAGCTTGTTCACCGAAAACGCCCCGTGAACAACCTGCGAACAACTCGAATCAGCCAATGGAATCGGACTGTTCGCTCAATTTGAACGAAGAATTATTCACCGGATTTTCGCCGGATTTTCCGCGCGGTGAAGAAGTTTGTTTTTGAAGAATTTAAAAAAAATGCGCAAAAACAAAAAAAAGCCACCCGTTCGGATGGCCTTTTGATTTCTCGAAAGATTTACACTCAAGCCGCAGGCTTGGACTTCGTGGCTTTTTTCGTTTTCGCCGCCATCTTTTTGCGTTTGAGGTAGCTTTTCCGGCGTCTTCGATTTTCAACTTTGTTCGATTGTTTGCCCATAAGTGTCTTTACTTTGTTCGCGCGTTGCGGTTTTGTGAGGTCCACTATGAAAGTTTTGGCGCGACGATTCAACATCTATTTGGCGCTGGCATTCCTGCTGGGACCGGTTTGCGGCTGCCAGACCGACAAAAAAGAAAAGGAGCTGGGCGCTTTGCGCGTTCATATCGAGGTGAGTCCCGACCCCGCCGGCACGAGCCAGAACATTTCCGTGCTTCGCTCCAACCCCGTGCTCGTCACCATCAAGCGCGAACCGATTTTGACGGAAGCCAATATCATCACGGCCAAAGTCATTGACGCGCGCGGCGGTTTTGCCATCGAAATTAAATTTGATGAAAACGGCACCTGGTTGCTCGAACAATATTCCGCCGCCAATCCAGGAGGTCATTTCGCCATTTGGAGTGAATGGAGAGAAAATGATTTCTTGCCCTTTGCAGAGGATGACATTGTCGATCTACCATCCCTTGCCAGTAAACTAAAGCAACCAGCCGATGCGGTTTCCCGCTACCTCAAGAACCAGTTGTCCGCAGCAACGCTGGAAATTCTGACGAGCTACCAAGGCGCAAAGTCCGGCCCAGTCCCGTTGCAAACAGAACTCGTGAACGACCTTAACCGAATCATTGAAGGCCATTCAATCTATGACGCTCAGCGTTTTGCGGGTGTCGTTTTGCGCCGGCAAACGCAGCAACTCCTGGCTCAGAACCCGGAAGGAAACACCACGCAGCGCCTCAACCGTTTGCTGCTGGAGGACGCTTACCCGCTGGAATTGTCCAAGAAACACAAAAAGGTGACTGCCAGCCGCTGGCTCGCCGCGCCAGTCATCTCACGCCGTATCAGCAATGGCGTGCTGGTGTTCACCGCCGATTGTGAGCGCGATGAGGCCGATCAATTGGTGCTCGGCCTTAACAACGTCACGAAGCAAATCCACAAATCCGATCTAAAATGATTTTCCCCGCTGTTGACCGCGCTATTTTTTCCTCCGTTGCGCTGTTCCTGGGATTGAACGCCAGCCTTTTCGCGCAACAGCCGTTCCAATTCCCCACCGCCAATCACGCCTTGTATGAAATGGGCGACGAACTGAAATTCTTTGCCCCGACCGCGCCGGACAAACCGTGGACGACCGGCAGTTTCGGCTGCGTGCGCATAGGCGCTAACGGCCGGCAAATGCACGAGGGACTCGACATTCGCTGCCTTCAGCGCGACCGGCACGGCGAGCCGACCGATCCCGTCATGGCCACCGCCGATGGCACCGTGGTTTATTTCAGCACCAGGCCAGCGCTGTCGAATTACGGCAAATACGTCGTCATCCGTCACATCGTCGAAGGCATCGAGATTTATTCACTCTACGCGCATCTGAGCGAAATCCAGCCCGGCCTCGCCGTCGGCAAACAGGTCAAGGCCGGTGAAGTCATCGCCACGATGGGCCGCACGTCGAACACCAGCGAAACCATCACCAAGGACCGGGCGCACGTACATTTTGAGTTGAACGTGTTCGTCAACGAGGGTTTTGCCAGTTGGTATAAACAAACCTTTCCCAAACAGCGCAACGATCACGGCATCTGGAACGGGCAGAATCTCAACGGCATCGATGCGCGCGAAATTCTGCTCGCCGAACACAACCCCGCCGCCAAATTCAGCCTGCTGAATTTTATTCGCGGCCAGACCGAGCTTTGCCGCGTGTTGGTGCGCTCAACGAATTTTCACTACCCGAAACGTTACCCGATGCTGGTCCTGCCCAATCTCATCGCCCAAAAGGAGGGTGTCGCGGGATATGAAATTGCCTTGAATTACAATTGTGTTGCGTTCGCGCTGATGCCCCGCGCCGCCTCGGAAATCCATGGCAACGCCCGGTTCCAATTGCTTTCCGTCAACGAAGCCGAGGAAAGGGCCAATCCGTGCCGCCACCTCGTTGTTCGGCGCGACGGCCGCTGGCAATTGACCGACACCGGGATCCGCGAACTGGAGATGCTGACATATTGAGGCGGTTGACCGGCCAAAATTCCGGTGGCGAATTGTCCGGCAGCGAGTATTTTTTATTGTACCGTTCCGAACCATGCGCGTCAGCATCGCCAAACGTTCTCGGGTGCCGTCCTCCGGTGATCTACCCAAGGCGTTTACGCTCATCGAATTGCTGGTGGTCATCGCCATCATTGCGATTCTGGCCGCGATGTTATTGCCGGTTTTGTCCCAAACCAAAGGCCGGGCACTGTCCGCTGCCTGCCAGAACAACCTCAGGGAACTCGAAGCCTGCTGCCATCTTTACGGGATGGATAACGATGACAGCCTGCCGCCAAACAATTTTGTTTATGACATCATCTCCGACCAACCACTTGATCAAGGACCTTCCTGGTGCACCAATCTGGCCCCGTTTGATGTGAATCCGACGGGCATCCAAAATGGGCTGCTTTTCCAATACAATACTTCGGTTGCGCTTTATCATTGCCCCGCCGACCAATCAACCGTCCAAACCCACACCGGCATAAACCTGGGCCAGACGCGCCTGCGAAGCTACGACCTGAGCCAGTCGGTCAACGGCTTGAGCTATGACGGCGATTTGGCTTCATACATTCCGCACTACAGCAAGTTTACACAGATACGAAACCCGATACCGACGGAACTGATTGTTTTTCTTGATGTGCATGAGGATGAAATCATTGACACGATGTTTGGCATTCCCACCGAATTGGATTGGGATTACCAGGGATATTGGTTTGACATCCCCGGCAATCGGCACAATCAAGGCTGCAACTTGTCCTTTGCCGACGACCACGTTGAACATTGGAAGTGGAAGGTGCCCAAGCTCGTCACCGTCCCGCGCGGTTCGATGCAACCCGTCGCGGCCAATGAATGGAATGATTATACCCGGATGGAAGCCGGCTTTCGACAAAATTTGAATTAAGCCGATATAACCCGCTTGGTTTCCCGGTTCGCGCCGTTTAAGTTGCGGACGTGCTGACCGACATCAAATCCCTGACCCGTGACGAACTGGAAACCCGGTTCAAGACCTGGGAGCAGCCGGTTTATCGCGTCGGGCAACTGCTCGAATGGCTTTATGCCCATCGCGTCACGGAATGGGAGGCGATGACGAACCTGCCCAAGCCGTTGCGGGCAAAGCTCAAGGAAACATTTTCCCTTCAAACCTTGGAACTCGTCCGCAAGCAGGGGGCGCCCGTCCTCCGTAGCGGCACTGCGGAGGGTGGACGCGATACGACTCAAAAATTTCTCTGGCGGCTCCACGACCATTCGCTCATCGAAAGTGTTTTGATCCCCGCCAATCCGGCGCTGTACGGCGACGCCAGCGACCGCCACACGCTTTGCGTCTCCACCCAGGTCGGCTGCGCCTACGGCTGCAAATTCTGCGCGAGCGGTCTCGACGGCTTGAAACGCAACCTGACGCCCGATGAAATCGTGGAACAGGTGCTGGCAACCGAGCGAAGTGTGACGAGTGACGCGTGTCGCGTGGCGGGAACTGCAGTCGCGTCACCCGTCACCCGTTACCCGTCACGCATCGTTGACAACCTCGTCATCATGGGCATGGGCGAACCGCTGGCGAATTACGATAATCTGCTCAAGGCGTTGCGCATTTTGAATGCGCCGTGGGGCGGTGGCATTGGCGCACGGAAAATCACGCTTTCGACCAGCGGCCTCGCGCCGCAGATTCGCAGGCTGGCGGACGAACCGTTGCAATTTCGCCTCGCGATTTCGCTGCATGGCGCCACCGACGAAGTGCGCAACAAAATCATGCCGGTAAACCGCAAGTATCCGCTCAAGGAACTGGTCGCGGCGTGTGAGCATTACCAGGCAAAAAAAGGCCGGATGCTCACGTTCGAGTATATTTTGATTGCCGGCGTGAATGATTCGGTCGGACAGGCCAAACCGCTGGCTGCGCTCGCGCGCAGACTCTTTGCAAAAGTGAACCTGATTCCTTACAACAAAGTCGAGGGTCTGCCGTGGAAACGCCCGGACGAAGAAACCCAGGAAACATTTCTCGCTGCCCTGGAAAAGCAAAAGGTTGTCGCCACGTTGCGCCGCGAAAAAGGGCACGATATTGACGCTGCCTGCGGCCAGTTGCGGCTGAAAACAGAACGTGAACTCGGAGGGACAAGTTCCACGAGCCCCTAAATTCGGGCGTCATCCATCATCCTTGCGCTGACTATCGGCGGATAATTCTCCCTCTCCCATCGGATGGGAGAGGGCCGGGGTGAGGGTAAAATCCGTGTTTCATCTTCGTCCATCTGTGGCTAAATTGTCCTCGTGATTGCTTTGCTTGATTACGGCTCCGGCAATTTGCGCAGCGTCCACAAAGCGCTGCTCAAGGTTGGCGCGGACGTGCGCATCGTGCAAACGCCGGATAAAATCGGTGATGCGCGGGCGATGGTACTGCCCGGCGTCGGCGCGTTCGACGATTGTATCAACGCCTTGCGCAAACAGGAACTGCTCGAAGCCGCGCGCGAATTCATCAAATCCGGCAAATCATTCCTCGGCATCTGCGTCGGCTATCAGGCGTTGTTTGAGAAGAGCGAGGAATTCAACTCCTGCGCCGCCGGGCTGGGAATTTTCAAGGGCAGCGTCATCCGGTTTTCGGAAAAGCATGGACTGAAAATTCCGCAAATCGGCTGGAACCAGCTTGAAATCGTGAAGCCGGACTGCCCGCTGTTCCGCGGCGTGGCCAATGGCAGCTACGTTTATTTCGTGCATAGCTTTTATCCGCAGCCGGTGGATGCGGGCATCATCGCCACGCGGACGGAATACGGCGACAAATTCGCGTCATCGGTCTGGCGCGACAATGTTTTCGCCACGCAATTTCACCCGGAAAAGAGCCAGAAGATTGGATTGCAATTGTTGAAGAATTTTGTGGAATTGGCACAAAGCCAACAGCACTGCCTATGAAACTGAATAATAAATTGGTTTGCTATTGTTCACTGGTGATTCTGTGCGGCGGCTTGGCCGGATGCGTGTCTCCCGGCATGGTTACGCCATTGGGCAGCGGTTATGAAGAAAAAGGCCACCCGAACAGATTCGCGACTGCACCCGCCGACGTGCGGGTTTCGTTTCAGTACCGCGCACCGGACGGTAAAACCACCTTGATCTGGCCTTCCTTGTACGGCGTTGGCGAAGTCATCAAAGGTGATGTGGCGATCTTTGTGGGCGACAAGGCCTATGTGCAGCCGGATTCGGACGACCCGCGAGGCACCAAGCCCCGACTGTTTGCGGTGCGGTCACCCGCCCTGCCACTGGACATTACCGATGAAATTTTATGGCAGTGGTCGAAGGCATCGGAAAAAGACTTCGGGAAGGCTTTGGACTGGTTCAGCATGGTGACCCCGGCGGAAAAGAGCGGCCAGTTGGAGTTGCAACTGGAATTTTGGACGGATGAAAAGGACTGGCCCGATAAAACCACGATTCAACTGGATTGGAACCGGGTGTCGGACATCATGCGCGAAGTGAAGGAAAAGGGTGTCACGCACAAGGATTTGCGCTGGGGCACACCTTACGTAGAGTAGGAATTTTAGCTTGGAAAAGCCCGGTGCCACCCTGCGCGTGGACGGCGGTGTGGTGCGAGCTTGCTTTTAAAATGCGCGCGAAGCAATTTACCCAGAGAAGAGCTGGAAATGGCCCGCAATTTCTGAAAAATTTTGTGGGGCTGGCGAAAGGTTAAAAGATGGAACAGACCTTCACACAAAAATGTTTTTTTTGCCGCTCACCAAGTTCAATTGATGCTTCTCAAATAAGCAAATGGCTATGAACCGATTCGAATTGATAAAGTTGAACACAACAACAAGATCGACGACGAGATAGTTGCTGCTATTCGTGCTTGTAAATTTCTTGTCGCTGATTTTACAGGGCAACGAGGCGGCGTTTATTTCGAGGCTGGACTTGCTCAAGGATTAGGAAAGAGGGTCATTTGGTTGTGCCGGAAAGATGATCTCGACAATGTTCATTTTGACGCTCGGCAATATAATTTTATCGGGATTATGCACTTCACAAAAGCTGACTGTTTTTTAGGTTTTTTCGGCAAATTTCAAAAGCGCGTCAATCGCCTCAAGAATTACACCGCGTGGATTTCCTTGGTTGAAATCCTTGCCATCCAACCCTGCCAATCTTTTTGTCAAAGCATCGAATTGCCCATTGCCAAAAGCAATGTGCGCTTGGTGTATTGCGGAAATGAAATCAGGAACTTTTTCACGGTATTTGATTTCGACTGGATGGCTTCCGACAGTCCCGATATGAGTCGGGTGACGGAACAATTCAACTTCAGTTTTCCACTGCTTCAAAAATCTAACGAACTCAAGTCTTCTGTTTTCTTTGGCTGTTGCTTCCGATTCTTTTCTGTTCTCTCGCTCGCGTCGTTTGGCGCGGGCATCGTTAATAATCGGGATAATGAGCCAACTCAAAAGAGCCAGCAAAATAGTAATTTTGAGGACTGGGGGGAACATGGCCCATTATGGTTTAAGATTTTATTTTATTCAGAAGCTATTCTTTCTGGCATCGGAATCCGATATTTGACAGACGCGATATGGCCTAAATCAGACGCCAAAAATCCAACCCCGTCAAGCCGCGAAAAATCGCCCCAACATTGAGCGTTTTCAGCTATAAATTCTCTGCCAAATTGTAAGGTGTAACCACTTGACAAAAGCTCTCTTTTATGAGATATTTGAGGCATGAAAAAGAACGTGTTGCCAACGCCAAAAGACCTGACGCTCGACCAAATAAACCAGCGTTTCGCCACTGACGAAACCGCCCGCGCATATTGGGAAGCGATTCACTGGCCGAACGGACCGGTTTGCCCGCACTGCAAAAACGCCGATGCGAAACGGATTTGGAAAGTCACACCGAATGCCGCGAAGAAAATCCGCGCCGGCCTGCATCTGTGCGCCGAGTGCAACAAACAATTTACGTCAACCATCGGCACAATTTTTGAGGACTCGCATATCCCGCTCCGCAAATGGCTGATTGCTTGGTATATGCTTTGCAGTTCCAAAAAAGGAATCAGTTCACTCCAATTGCAGCGCAATCTGGACTTGGGCAGCTATCGCACGGCGTTGTTTATGACGCATCGCATCCGGCACGCGCTGAAAGAACCCGTGTTCAAAACCAAACTCAAAGGCACAATTGAGGCGGACGAAACTTACGTCGGCGGAAAAACACGCGGTCATGGCCGTCACTTCATGGGCAACAAAGTGCCGGTCGTTTCGTTGGTCGAGCGCGGCGGTCGTGTGCGTTCGCAAGTGATGAAGCATGTCACCGGCAAGAACCTCAAAGAAGTTTTGAAATCAAACGTAGTGCCATCGGCAACGATTATGACGGATGACTTTCGCGCCTATCGCAAGGCGGCAAAAGATTTTGCCAAGCATGAAGTCGTGAATCACTCAGCGGGTGAATATGTTCGCGGGCTGGCGCACACAAACGGAGCCGAAGGATATTTCTCGCTGCTAAAGCGCGGTGTGGTTGGCACGTTCCATCATATCAGCGAGCAGCACTTGCCGCTTTACCTTGCGGAGTTTGACCATCGCCACAACACGCGATTTTTGACTGACGGCGAACGCACGGTGATTGGCTTGAAAAAGGCCAATGGAAAACGGCTTACTTACAAACAGCCAAAGTGAATCAGAAAATGCAGCGGCCATGTTGACTGACTGGTAAAATCCAGATCGCCGCGAAAGTTTTTCAGGCGAAAGCGAATCAGGAAAAAACAACCCCGCCGGATTTCTCCAACGGGGTGTTTTCGTGGCGGCAATTAGAGCCGCATTGGGTATCGAATGTCCCTGCGTCTTGGCGGTCTAAAATTGACTGGCGGGCAGAATTTCCGTTTGATTGGAAACCACACCGGAACCGAATTTCTCGACCGCTGGACACAGTTCTTGCGCTTGCTCATAAAATGCCTTTCGGTTTTTTTGAGTTTTGGGCTTGACGCGCACCGCAGAAGGCTGTTACCGTCCTTATATTGGTAGGACGGACAGTTGGGCGGTGCGCCCGACTCAGTTTTTAGAGAGCCGAATTCGCGTTCGGCTCTTTTTTATTCTCACGTTTTCATAATCATTATCTCCGTTTCCATTAAAGCCGGAACATTCAGTCGTCCGGCCAAAATCACGGCCCCCATATATGGCGGTTAGTCACGTTTCAGCCGCCAAAACAAAACCGCCAAGACCTTGAAAGCCTTCACGGGAAAGGTGCTGCGTTAGCAGCGATCTTGGCGGAAATCTAACCAGTTCCGTGTATGGACTTTCAAATCCGATACAACTCTATCAGATTGAATTTTGAGATTTGGGGATGCTACGGGGCAGATTTGGCGTGCTTGATGGCATATTCCCAAATACTAGATGGCAGAGTTCAATATGCTAAACGGCATTTTTCGTCTGCTAAATGGCAGAATTGGCGTCCATCATTGTTTAAAAATCGAGTCAAGGATTTTTTGACTTTTTTTTGCGATATTTTTCCCACTTAGCGGCATTGGCTTTTTTGGCGCGTTCCTGGTTACAAATATGCAGCCATCGTTTGATTTCATAGAGCGTATCGCTATAAAGACGGTCTGGAATGCCGTTCACTTGATATTTCGCAATAATCTCGGTTGCCTTTTTTTCAGAGTGACCGTGGCCGCGCTGTAAATAATCTGAGAAAATCTCGTATCGTCTCCACTTATATTTGCCCCCTATTGAAGACCGGAGGAATCCATCTAATTCGTTCTTGGGCCGATAAGGTCCACGCTTTTTAGGTGCGAATCCTCCAAGGAGTGGGTCTGGCTTAAATTGTGGCTTAGGTTCTGGCTTTGTGATTGGAAGAGAAAACCCCAAAGCCCATCAGTTGTAAAATTCAAATTGTGCTGGAAAGACAATGCTCAATTTGCTAAAATAGCTGCGTTGAAATCGAAACCACAAAAACAGACTGGCGGCTTGAAACTCGACATGGATTTTGACGAAGCCATGCGGCGGGTATCAAAAATCAAGCCAGCCAAAAAGACCGCCAAGCGCAGAAAGTAAAATGAAGGCGCGAACGGCTAAAAAATCACTGTTTTTGAGTCAACTTTCGTCAAGTGCATAATCCCGAATTTTATTAGATGGGAGCTGGATAATTTACCACAGTTGAGAACTGATTTGAAAAACAGAATTGAAGCTACAATTGGAAAGGGGAATTTTCGCAAAGTTTGAACGTTCAATCTGATTTTATCTTCTCCGCACTTGCTTTTTCCCCGTCTCTGGCGCAATTTGATTTTCAAGGATTAACTAAACGAAAAGAAAGGATTAAAAATTATGGCACACGAACTACCGCCCCTGCCTTATCCCAAGGAAGCATTGGAACCTCATATTGACGCGCTGACGATGGAAATTCATCACGACCGCCATCACAAGGCTTACGTGGACAATCTCAACAAGGCCATCGCCGGCAACGCCGTGCTGGAGGCCAAACCGCTCGACGCGCTCATTAAGGACCTCGCGTCCGTGCCGGACAACATCCGCGGCCCGGTGCGCAACAACGGCGGCGGCCATTGGAACCATTCATTCTTCTGGAAAATTCTCGCGCCCAAGGCCGGCGGCGCACCCACCGGCAGACTGGCCGACGCCATCAAGGCCGCTTTCGGCTCCTTCGCCGATTTTCAGGCGAAGTTTGAAGCGGCGGGCATCGGCCGTTTCGGCAGTGGTTGGGCCTGGCTCGTCTCGAACGGCGGCAAACTGGAAATCGTTTCCACCGCCAACCAGGACAATCCGCTCATGGGCAAGGCCGTGGCTGGTTGTGAAGGCAAGCCCATCCTCGGCGTGGACGTCTGGGAACATGCCTATTACCTGAAATACCAGAACAAGCGCGCCGATTATTTGAAGGCGATCTGGAACGTGATCAACTGGAACGAAGTGGCCAAGAACCTCTGAATTTTAATCGTAGCAGCTGAGGTAACGAGGCTCATTATTTTCGATTTACGATATGGGATTAACGCGGTCTGCGTGGATCGAGGAATGATTCGTAAATCGTAAATCAAATATCGTAAATTCAGTCAGAGCCTCCTTACGTCGGCTGCTACGATGCTTCAAATCCCGCGCTCGTCCACGATCTTGTTCCCCTTGCCGAGGACGATGACGCGCGGCTTCCATTTGGCCGCCTTCTTTTTTTCCACCGTCGCAAAGTTCATGATGGTCAGCAAATCGCCCTTTCTGCCGAGATGCGCCACCGCGGCGTTCATGATGATTTGGCCGGAACCGCGCTTGCCGGGAATCGTGTAAGTCTCAAACCGTTCGCCGTTGGCCATGTTGCCGCAGAGGATTTTTTCATAAGGGCACAGGCCGACCTTTTCCATCAGATCAATGGCGATGGTGAGACTGCCCTCATATTTCACGTTGCCGCCCGTGACCGTGGCACGATGAATTTTCGATTTCAGCAAATGAACCTGCATGAGCCGTTGATTATAGCGCACTGCGCCGTTACTTCAACTTGAGAAAATTTTTAATAATCTGACGCCCATTCTCGGTGAGAATGCTTTCCGGATGAAATTGCACGCCCCAGATCGGCAGTTCCTTGTGCCGCACGCCCATGATTTCGCCCTCGTCGCTCTCGGCCGTGATTTCGAGACAATCGGGCAGCGTGTCGCGCTTGATGACAAGCGAATGATAGCGCGTGGCGATAAAAGGATTGTCCATCCCCACAAAAAGGTCCCTGCCGTTGTGCTTAATCGGCGAGGTTTTGCCGTGCATCATGCGGTAATTCACCACCACCTCCGCACCAAACACGTGCCCGATGCACTGGTGACCGAGGCAGACGCCGAACACGGGCATTTCGCGGCCGAACGTGCGAATGACTTCGTTCGACAGCCCAGATTCGCGCGGCGAACACGGCCCCGGCGACACGAGAATGCGCTCCGGCTTCAACTCGCGAATCGCGTCCAGCGTAATGTCGTCGTTCCGCCGCACCTGCAGCTCCACGTTCATCTCGCCGAGATATTGGACGAGGTTGTAGGTGAACGAATCGTAGTTATCTATGACCAGAACCATGTTCGATTTTTGATTTACGATTTACGATTTACGATTTTGTCGAGCGCCTGGTTGATCACATTTTCGGGCACGCGCTGGCCCCAGACCACCTTCCCGATTTTTCGGGCGAGCACGAATTTGATTTCGCCACCGCTGACTTTTTTGTCCAGCCTCATCGCGGCGAAAAGTTTCTGCCGTTGCGCCAGCTTCAACTTGATTTGGGTCGGCAGACCGGCACGCTTGAATAAATCCCGAATCCGCTCGGCATCACCTCCTGACAAACCCGTCAGTTCGGAGGACAGTTTTGCGGTGGCAACCTGGCCGATGGATATCGCCTCGCCGTGCAGATATTTTCCGTAGCCGGAGATGTTTTCGATGGCGTGGCCAATGGTGTGGCCAAAATTCAGAATGGCGCGCAAGCCGTTTTCCGTTTCGTCCTGGCCGACGATGTCCGCCTTGATTTCGCAACTCCGCGCAACGACGGCAGCGAGGGTTTGGGGTTCGCGCCGCAACAGCTTCGGCAAATCGCGTTCCAGTTGCGCAAACAGTCTGGCATCGTAAATAATGCCGTTTTTGATGACTTCGGCGAGACCGGAGCGAAACTCGCGTTCGGGCAAAGTGCGCATGGTATCGAGATCGCACAGCACCAAACGCGGCTGATAAAACGCGCCCACGAGATTTTTGCCGGCTTTCAAATTCACGCCCACCTTGCCGCCGACGGAGCTGTCCACCTGCGCCAGCAGCGTCGTCGGCACCTGTACAAACGCGATGCCGCGCAAATATGTTGCTGCGACGAACCCGGCCAGATCGCCGACCACGCCGCCACCGAGCGCAACGATGAAGGATTTGCGTTCGAGCCGGTGTGCCGCGAGCAGGTCGTAGCAGGTTTGAACGGTTTTCAAACTTTTGGCCGTTTCGCCCGCCGGAACCACAATCAGCGAGGGCGAAAAGCCTGTCGTGGCGAGAGAATTGAAAGCCGCTTTGGCAAACCGTCTGCCGACATTGGTGTCGGTGATAATGGCGCAACGCGCGCCGAGTTTCAGGCGCGCACATTCCCGGCCGAGTTGGTCAATCAAACCCGGCGCAATTTTGATCGCGTAACTGCGACTTCCCAGTTGTACGGAAACGGTGCGCACCGACCAAGAATAAAGGCTGAAAGTGCAGTGTCAAAGTTTTGCCGGTTATTTTCATCCTTGAAAATTGGTTGCGAATGGGGGCGCTGCAAAAGCAACCCGCCCGCAGGATGAGGCTCGTAACCCTGCGGGCGGGATTTGTAACCCCATTTTGCTAATTATATTCGGCAAGTGTCATCAACCCCTCTGGGTTGGCAACGCCATTGCCTTGAAGGAAGACAATGTGCTGATATCCGAGGTTCCGTAATCCGACGAACAAGGCTGTGCCGCGGTCGCGGAACTGGTCACCAATCTGCGGCTCGGTGTAATTCTCAAGGATCACCACTGCTGCCTGATGCTGGGGCAGCGTCATGGCCTTTGCCAGAACCATCTCGTTTTTCTCCCCGCTGGAGGTTGTTGGTCGAAGCATCTTGCAAGTCGTGTCATCCAAAGACGCGATGACCAACGCGTTATTGTCAATATTGTGAAACGCCTGCGGCGGCGGCGGCGGGGTCGCGCAGGAGGTCAATGTGACGGCCAAAGCCACGAGGGCGATTGAGTTGCTGATTTTCATAAATTTTATTTGATTCCGCTGTTTCAGGAGGTTTGCGATTTACTCATGTGTGTAACCAATTTATTCCTCCAACTGTCTGCCCTGGCGTGGTGCAGCTTTGATGCCATCGGCTGTCACTTCAAATGCTCAATACTTTTTCTTCGGGTGTATCACTTTTAGACGACTATAATTTTTTTAGGCATGTAATTTGGCGGGCGGGGAAACCGTCCTCCCAAAAATGAAATAACCGCCATTCTCCTTGATCCTTGGAATTAAAATCCCGTGGCGCGGGATTATGAGCCATGATGAAATTACGTTTTTATTTCCGGTTTTCGATGGCTCGCTTTTTGGCCCCACGAAGTGGATGGCTTTTCATGGCATTCCGACGCAGTTCCAAATTTCAAATCCGCCGAAAAACTGGCCGGTGGGGAAGGCCATGACGGTTGTTTGGGCCGCAGTTTCGGCATCCAAATCGCTCATTGCGTTTTTCATCTTCGCCAATTCCGCCTGCTCCTCCTTGACTTTCAATGTCATCAGGTTTGCCTGGGCGCGCTGATTATTTTGCGCATCGATGGTATCTGGATCCGTGCCGGCATAGGTGGGAGCAACGGCCTGGGCACGGGCGGCCGCACTGGCATCGGCTTGGACCTTGTCGCTGAAAGAATTGATGTCCGCCGCCAGTTGCTTTTTGCGGTTCAGAAAGTTTCTCACCGGGTCGGGAAGGTTTTTGACGAGAATGCCATCGGGACGTCCGGAACGGCGCACCGGGGAATTCCCCCGTTGGATAGCTCGTCCAAAATGGAAATGACTTGTACCGGCCGGTTCGTTCCGGCCAGCGAGGCAACAGCCTGGTTGTAGGCGGCCTGGCGCGCATTCAGAGCTGCGCGCTGTTCCTGGAGCTTTTGTTTTTTGTCGGCCAGATACCTGGCCGCCTTGTCGGGGTCATAACCGTATTTTTCCTGGTAGGGGGCCGGCAGGTTGCTCAACGCCAGTTGTACGATCCCGCCGTTATAGCTGACAACGGCATAGGCGGGAGTGACGCGGGTTATTTGGGCGTTGGTGTAAAATTGACCCCCGGCAGCCAGAACATCAATCACCGGCTCATTGGTTTGGCCGAACGTTGAAAGCGCCGCAAGCAGTAGAATGGCCGAAACCCTTTTCATGTTCTATCAAGGCAGCATTAAAGGGGCGGTTTTGCCCCCACAGACCTGCATCATCAGTCATCAAACCCGAAATTCAAGAAAAAACAAAACACCGGCAAAACCCCTGGTTTTACCGGCATTTAATGATTGGTTGCGGGGGCTGGATTTGAACCAGCGACCTTCAGGTTATGAGCCTGACGAGCTACCGGGCTGCTCCACCCCGCGATTCGAGATTATTAGTATGCCGAACGTTGAATCAGACGCAAGAAATTTCGGCTCCCATTCAAAATGGACAAACTCCATAGCGAATCCAATAACCCAGCATTTTCGCGTATTCCAGACGGATGCGGTTGCCGGTGCGGGTATGCGACCAATCGGCGCGGGCAGAGGCAAAATAGGACGGGCACGAATAAAATTTGATCTCCGGCGCATAATGCTGGAAACACGCCAACGCCCGGCGCGAATGATACCACGATGTTACGAGGATGACGCGCTTCACCTTCTGTTCGCACAGCAGCTTAATGGTGAACTGCGCGTTTTCCCTCGTGGTCCGGGATTGGTTTTCCAGTGCGATTGCTTTCGCCGGCACACCTGCATTGATCAGCAAATACCGGTTGATTTCACAGTCGCCATAACCGCTGACGATGATGCGCGGCGCGGCGTGATCCTTGAACAGCTTGGCCGCACGCTCATATCGTTCGTGCGAACCACCGCCCAGCAGGACGATTACATCGGCATTCACCGGCCCGCTGTCCACGCACAAAAACGGTTGCGGAAAAACAATCGCGGCCACGACCAGCAGCAGCAGCAAAACGAACAAACCAAGGACGGCTCGTTTGATTAGTTTTTTCACGCGCGAAAAGAATTACACCAAACGGCAGGCTTCGGCCAGCGTCGGATTTTGACCGCGGAAATTGAACAATAAAAACGCCAATCAACCGACGACGATTCCCCCTCTTGCCTCGAACGGTGAAAGGCTGGGGTGAGGTGGCGCATCCCGGTTCATCCTCCGCTTTTCTTGTTACTTGTCACCCGTCACATGTCACACGCCTTCACTCAGCCGTAAAGCGGGCCGAAATTCCGGCAGGCCAGATAATCCGCCGCCTGCAACTCCAGCGCGCCAAACAGATTCCACGAACTGGGCCGGAAGATTTTTTCCCCGGGCACGTTGTGCATCGCCACCGGGATGCGCAGCATTGAGGCCAGCGAAATCAAATCCGCGCCGATGTGGCCGTAGCTGATGGAGCCGTGGTTGGCGCTCCAGTTGTTCATGACCGTGTAAACGTCGCGGAACGCGCCCTGCCCCGTCACGTTCGGTGCGAACCATGTCGTCGGCCAGGACGGATCGGTGCGTTCGACGATTGTTTGATGCGCTTTCCCCGGCAAATCCACCGACCAGCCTTCGGCGATTTGCAGCGCCGGGCCGAGGCCTTTCACCAGGCTGATGCGGCACATCGTCATTGGCATTCCGCCCCGCGACAAATAACACGACGAAAAACCGCCGCCGCGGAAATACTCATAAACCGCCGCCGGCCACGAAGTCGCCTCCAAACATTTT
>Ga0181536_10003967_pt1 | contig 15899 bp, 15 predicted proteins | sample PEATcosm2014_Bin_41_FD_121105 | JGI IMG/M metagenome (GOLD analysis project Ga0181536, IMG submission 121105) | Peatland microbial communities from MTU Mesocosm Facility, Houghton, MI, USA - PEATcosm2014_Bin17_60_metaG | ecosystem: Environmental > Terrestrial > Soil > Wetlands > Peat | place... | reverse complement strand
TTCGCCCCTTCAGATCCGCTGGTCGCCCTCCAAATCCTGCCACACGAATCTCGCTGCCAACTCTGGACCCGGTTTCTCATCCCTTTTCAGAAAGTTGCTGGCAAGTATGCGAAGTCTCTGCTTTCATCCCCGCCCCATTTGCCTTCCACTCCCCTCCCGCGATACACTCACGGTTCCAATTCCAATTCGGGAGGCTTCAGGGATCAAGAGGTGAAACTCGATTGGGTCGACTATCTCATCCTCGGCGTCTACTTCGCCTTCGTCCTTGGCATCGGCTGGCGGCTGCGGAAATCGGTCGGCTCCAGCCGCGACTTCCTCACCTCGGGCCGCTCCGTCCCCGTCTGGATCACTAGCCTCGCCTTTCTAGCCGCCAACCTCGGCGCTCAGGAAGTCATCGGCATGTCGGCTTCCGGCGCGAAGTACGGCATCATGACCGCGCATTTCTACTGGATCGGTGCCGTGCCGGCCATGCTGTTCGTCGGCATCTTCATGATGCCGTTCTATTACGGCAGCAAGGCGCGCTCGGTGCCGGAGTACCTGAAGCTGCGCTTCGATGAAAAAACGCGCGGGCTGAATGCCATCACCTTCGCCGTGATGACCGTCTTCTCTTCCGGCATCTCCATGTACGCTCTCGGTCTCCTGCTGCACCTTGTGCTCGGCTGGAGCTTCACGGCATCGGTCCTGTTTTCGGCGGCCATCGTTTTGGTCTACACCTTCCTCGGCGGCCTCACCAGCGCCATTTACAATGAGGTGCTTCAGTTCTTCCTCATCGTTCTTGGATTCACACCGCTCGCCATCCTCGCGGTCATGAAGGCGGGCGGCTGGAGCGGCATTCAATCCCGGTTGCCCCCCGTCATGACCCACAGTTGGCGTTACATGTCGAGCGCCAGCCAGAACCCCATGGGTGTCGAAACCTTCGGCATGATCTTTGGCCTTGGCTTCACGCTCTCGTTCGGTTACTGGTGCACGAACTTCCTTGTCGTGCAGCGCGCCATGGCGGCTGAGTCCATGTCGGCCGCGCGCCGCACGCCGCTCATCGCCGCATTCCCCAAGATGGCGATGCCCTTCATCGTGATTCTTCCTGGTATCGCGGCGCTGGCGCTGGCCAAGATGAGCATCGGGTACGCCCTGCCGCTCAAGGGCGACAGTTACGATTACGACCAGGTCTTCACCACGCTGATGGCGCAGTTCTATCCTTCCGGCATGCTCGGCGTGGGTCTGACCGCGCTCATGGCGTCTTTTATGTCGGGCATGGCCGGCAACGTCACCGCGTTCAACACCGTCTGGACCTACGACATTTATCAAAGCTATATCCGGAAGGGCGCGCCCGACGCGCACTATCTGATGGTTGGGCGCGTCACCACCGTCGTTGGCACGGTGCTGTCAATCGGCGCCGCTTACGTGGCGCAGCGCTACAACAACATCATGGACATCCTCCAGCTCGTGTTCGGATTTGTGAACGCGCCGCTGCTGGCAACCTTCCTGCTCGGCATGTTCTGGCGTCGCAGTACCGGACACGGCGCGTTCGCCGGCATGCTGACCGGCAGTGTCGTGGCTTCGCTCACCCACGGTTTGACCGTCGCCGAACATAAGGGTGGCTGGATCGCTCCCCTGATCACCCTGCCTTCCACCATGGCGCAAAACTTTTGGATCGCGATTTTCGCCTTCAGCGCCTGCTTTGTCGTCACCGCGCTGGTCAGTTTCGCCACCAAACCCCGTCCTGCTGAGGAGTTGCAAGGGTTGGTGTACGGCCTGACCAAACTTCCCGAGGAGACTGGCGTAAGCTGGTACAGGAGGCCGGCGCCCGTGGCGGTTCTGGTCATCCTGGTTCTGGTTCTGCTAAACGTCTGGTTCCGATAATTATGCTCGACCTTCGTGCGCCCGCCGGCTGGTTCTTCTCCATACTGGGGATCATTTTGCTCGGTCTGGGTGTCTTTGCTCCGGACCTGCGGGCTTCGCTGACCACCTTGAACGTCAATCTGTACTGCGGCATCGTCATCCTGGCGTTTGGCGGCTTGATGTTGCTGCTGGCGTCGCGGAAGCGATCGTGATCCGCGAAGCCTTTCGGCGTCAATACGGAACCGATCGAGGCCTTCGCGTTTTTCGCGCACCGGGCCGCGTTAATCTCATCGGCGAGCACACCGATTACAACCTCGGCTTCGTCCTTCCCGTCGCGCTCGATCTGGCCTGCTACGTGGCCATCGCACCTTCTTCCGACGATCAATTGCGTGTGTACTCGGAGGAAAAGCGCGAATCGCGAGCCTGGCCCGCCGCCGCAATCGGCGATCTCGCGCCCGCGCACGATTGGAGCGATTACCCCGCCGGCGTGGCTCGCGAGTTGGTTCGCGCCGGCTACCGTATCGATCCCAAAGCGCTCCTGATTCACAGTACCGTTCCCGAAGGCTCCGGCCTAAGCTCGTCGGCCGCATTGGAAGTTTCCTGCGCCCTCGCCCTGTTGGGCGATCAGCCCATCGAGCCTCTGCGCTTGGCCGAGCTTTGCCGCCGCGCCGAGGGCGCCTTTGTTGGCACACCCTGCGGCATCATGGATCAGTTCGTTTCCGTGTTCGCCCGCAAAAACGCCGCGCTCCTCATCGATTGCCGCAGCCTGGAGGGCCAGGCAGTAGACCTTCCCGATAGCGCCGAGTTCCTTGCCGTCAACACCATGGTCAAGCATGCTCTCGGAGCCTCCGCGTACAAACAGCGCACCGAGGAGTGCGCCGCCGCGGTCGAGGCCATCCGCCGGCTCGATCCTGCCGTGTCCAGCCTCCGCGACGTCACCCCCGCATTGCTTGAAAAAGCCGCGCCGTCGCTGGCCCACGTCATCTGCCGTCGCGCGCGGCATGTGGTGACCGAGAATGAGCGGGTTTGCCTGTTCGTCAATGCGTCCCGCCGGAACGACATCGAGCGCATGGGCCAGCTCATGGTCGAATCCCATCTCAGCCTGCAGCATGATTACGAGGTCAGTTGCGCGGAGCTCGATTTTCTCGTCGACATCGCCGTTGGCATCGACGGAGTTCTTGGAGCGCGCATGACGGGCGGTGGATTTGGCGGCTGCACCGTCAACCTGCTGCGCCACGGTGCCGGTGAACGGTTTCGGCAGGAAATCTCGGACGCCTACCACGAACGTTTCGGCATCACGCCGCAAATCGTGGAATGCCATCCCTCGGGTGGCGCCGGGGAAGTAAAAAATCACGAGAATATTGCCGCCCGGACGCCACTCTCACGCTAAAGAATGCTCCTCCGGGGCGAGACATCTGCCCCTTGTTCCGCTAGTGGCACAGGCTGGGAGTCGAACGTGGCGCCCCCTGTGCCACTCGTCCTCTAACTAATTCACACTAAGGCATTTATAGAGATTGAATCGGCCTTTTTCCCCACAATCGGGAAATCACGCCCCGTCGATCTCTTGAGCAAAGGAGAAAGTATCATGAAGCAACTCATCTGCAAGACGATTTGGCGTTTGAAGATCTGGAAAGATCTCCGTGGCCAAGACTTGATCGAATACGCTCTGATGGCCGGCTTTGTGGCGGTGGCGGCGGGAGCCCTCATGCCGAGCGTGGCCTCCAGCATCAGCACGGTGTTCTCCAAGGTTGGGTCGGTGATGAGCTCGGCGGCATCGCAGCCGGGCAGCTAACGATGCACCTGCCGTGCGTGGCCCCTGTTCCACCGCGCGGCGCAAGCCGTGGAATTCCCACGGTTTACCGTAGGAAGCCGGTCCATCCGGCAACGGCTCTTGAGCCGGCTTCCGCCAAGTTTTTTGCTATGCTTGAAGTTCCACCTGCATGGCCAAAATTTTCCCTTTCCAGCCCCATCGTTATAGTCCGGCAGCCGGACCGCTATCGAGCCTGGTAACACAGCCGTACGACAAGATTTCGCCTGACATGCAGGCCCGGTACCTGGCTCTCAGCCCCTTCAACCTGGTCCGGATCATTCTGGGTGAACGGTTTAGCTCCGATAGCGACGCCAATAATGTCTATACTCGCGCCGCCACCTTCTTAAAGGATTGGATCGCGCGCGGCGTTCTGGCTCGGGATCCGGAGCCGTGCCTATTCGCCTATTCTCAGGATTTCTCAGTGCCGGATACCGGCGAGCGGCTTTCGCGCCTTGGATTCATTGGCTTAGGAGCCGTTGAGGATTATGGTGCCGGTGTCGTCCACCGCCACGAGCAGACGCTCTCCGGCCCGAAAAAGGACCGCCTCGAGCTGGTGCGCCACACGCACGCTCATTTTGGGCAGATTTTCATGCTCTATCCCGATCCCCAACGGGACATCGACCGGCTTCTGGAGGAATCCGCGCAAGTCCAACCAACGGCAGCGGTTACGGATGAGTATGGCGCTGAGCATCGTCTCTGGAAGATCTCCGGCCCCGCCCGCATCGACGCCATCCGCCGCTTGATGGACGACAAAAAGCTGTTGATCGCCGACGGACACCATCGCTATGAAACCGCGTTGGCGTTTCGCAACGAAAATCCGAACCTACCCGGTGCGGCGCGCGTCATGATGACGTTTGTGAAGATGCACTCGCCGGGATTGAAAATCCTGGCGACGCATCGGCTGGTAAACGGGCTGGCGAATTTTAACGCGAGCGAGTTTCTGAAGCGTGCCGGAGCGAGTTTTCACATCGAGCGCCTGCAGTCGCCTGAGCATTTACCGGCCGGCGCCATTGGCGCGGCGATCGGTGACCAGATCCACTCGTTGCGTCCACGCACCGCTACGGATCAACTGGATGTGCCGATCCTGCACGAAATGCTGTTGCGCGACGTGCTCGGCATTACCGAAGAAGCCGTGCGCGCGGAGAAAAACCTCCATTACGTACGCGGGCTCGACAAGGCCATCGAAGCCGCGCGCCGTGGCGAGGCGCAGATTGCATTTCTGCTGCGTCCCACGGCGATCGAGGACGTCGCGCGCATTTCCTTTTCCGGCGGTGTGATGCCGCAGAAGTCTACGGATTTCTATCCCAAGCTGCTCTCGGGATTGACGATCTACAAAGTCGACGACTGAGTGCTACGCGTTGAGCGGCAGCGACACCGCTTGTCCGCTTTGAACTGACCTCTTCGCGGCTTCAACGATCTCGACGACCCCAACATTGATATCCAGCGCGGTCAATCCTTCGAGCGGCTTGCTCGCTTCGAGCGAGCTCACCAGATAGGCAATGGGCTCAGCGCGCTCCGGCGGCAGCGGATCGAGCGTGAGCTGCTTCGTGTCGCGTCCCGTGCGCAGCTCCACGCTGCCGTCTTTCATATAGACACTGCCCTTCCGCCCGAAGATCTCAAGATCCTGAAAGCCCCGCGGCAGGTCCCAGCTTCCCTCGAAGAGGCCGACGCTCTCGCGCCAGGACAGCATCAGGTCCGCATTGTCTTCCACCTTGGGGAACTCTTGCGGTCGCAGGTGGTTCACCTGGGCGTACACTTTATCGGGACGGCCGAAATACCAGAGCGACCATAGCGCGTTATAGCAACCGAAATCCATGAGCGCCCCGGCGCCGTTTTTCTCCGGGTCCGTCAGCCAGTCGAAGAAATATTTGTTGAGACCCTGCGGGCCGCCCGGGCCGCCGTGCCCCACGATCCCGCGCAAGCGCCACGCTTGGCCGAGCGCGCCCGAGTCAACGGCCGCTTTCGCCGCGTAGTTGGCCGGCCACCACGCCATCTGGTAATTCGTCATCACCTGAATGCCATGCTGTTGCGCGAGGCGCCGCACGGCGAGCGCCTGTGCGTAAGTTGCCGCGAGCGGTTTCTCGAAAATCGCGTGGATCTTCTTCGGCGCGCACGCTTCCACGATTTCCAAGTGCCGATTATTCTCGACAAAGGCCCAGACGAAATCGGGGCGCACCTCATCCAGCATCTTGCGATAGTCGCTGAACAACGGCACTTGATCCGCGCCGCGCTTCTTGGCCTGCGCGATCAGCTCCGGCTCGGTTTCCGCGATGCCCACGAGCTTCGCGTGCTCGCCCTTCAGCATTGCCCCCAGATGGCCCCACACGTGGGCGTGCACCAGGCCAATCACAGCCATTTTGTACTCCTTCGCTGCGCGCAACGTCGACGCGGCCGCCGTCAATGCCGCCGCGCCCAGGAATTCCCGTCTCGAGTTCATGTGTCCGTCACCTTTGATTGTTTTCTGCATTCTATCGTTAATGCAGGTGTTAGGTGCCAGGTGTTAGGTGTTAGTAAGAATTTCCTATTCGCGAGACTTCAGAATGCCGCTGTCAGCCAGCCAGTCCGCGAGGCGCTGCGGCCAACCCTTCAGTGTCGCCAGTTTGGACCGGTACCCCATGTTGAAGCCGTGGCCGCCTTGCGCGAAAATGTGTGCCTCCACGGGAACCTTGGCTTCGCGGTACGCCTGAAGCAGCTTTACCGTGGGACCCGAGCAGCATTCATCATCATCCGCCGCCACGAGGAAAGCCGGCGGCGCATTTGGCGCGACGGTGGCGGGAATCCCGAGCGGTCCTGGATAAATCTGGATCAGAAAATTCGGCCGCGCGCTTTGCCGGTCGATGGGATCGGCTGCATTCGGATCGCCATCAGCCGGAGTAAATGTGACCCAGGAGGCAACTTCGCCGCCAGCCGAGAATCCCATGATGCCGATCCGGTTTGGATCGAGCCCCCACTCTTGCGCGCGGCTGCGCACTAACCGCATGGCACGCAGCCCGTCTTCGCGCGGATGTTTTTCGAGCGAGTACGGCGAGCCTTCCTCTCTCGGCAATCGATACTTGAGCGCAAACGCGGCAATGCCCAGACTGTTCAGATACCGCGCGGGCTCGTCGCCCTCGGCTTTGAATACCAACAGGCGATGCCCGCCGCCCGGGCAGATGACGACCGCCGCGCCCGTCGCTTTCTCCTTCGGCGGCAGGTACACCGTGATGGACGGGTTATTGATGTTGCGAATATAGTAGTCTTTCGCGATCTCGGGCTCGTTGCGCCGGCTTTCGAATCCCGGTGCGCCATTTGGCCAAAGCGGAATCTGCTGCGGTTGTTGCTGTGCCACGACGGGCGCGATGGCGATGCCGGCGAGCGGCCAGAGCAAGAGTCGGGAGATGGATGTCTTCATGTGCGCACCCAGCCTCCGAATTATAGTCATTTGCGCGGGGCAGCCGGAGCCTCTGGACAGCGATCCGCTACTTGCTATCTCCACGTGAAGTTGTGCATGTGGTGCATGACGGCGCAGCTGATATGACCTAATACGAACCAGCCCACGGCTTCGAGCACCCTCTTAGTTGTTGGCGTCATCAGGTAAGGTTAGCGTAGATCCGGCGTGGTGAAAGCGCCGGGTGACTTCGGGCGGGTCGGCCGTCTCGAAGAACAGCGTGAGCGCCTCGACGAGGTTGGTTCGAGCTTCTTCAATCGACGCACCCTCGCTCGCAATATCGAGCTCCGGGCACAACGCCACAAATCCGTCCTCCTCACGCTCGATAATCGCGGTTAGGCGCTGTGCTGGCTTCATGCTCCGAGTCTACAACCGATGGTGCGAGCTTCACTTTGGGTGCGCCCTGATCTCATACAAACGGTAGGTGTCCCCTTCGATTGCGAAATAGAATCGCCAAGAACCCGTCACGCGTGCCTGCCAAAGACTGCCAGCACCGCCGTATTTCTTCGCGCGCAACGATGGGTGTCGAAAGTCCTGAAGCAGGAGCGCTGATTGCTTATCAAACGCCCGTTGGATTGTAAGAGGTGCTTTACTATAGCTCCGCACAAAATGCGGCGAATACTCAAATCTCATCGAGGGCGGCGTCTTGTTTTCTTGGGATGCAGCAGTGCGGATTCTTTGTGCAGAGAAGCGATGAACTCCTTGTGTGTGCGGAAGGGACCCTTGGCGCGGCCGGCTTTGAATTCCGCAATGCTCTCCGCGATCCCGCGATCCACGATCGATTTCGGTTCGAAGATGATCTTGCCATTTCTCGCTTTGGCTTCCAGCACGTCCCCGATAGCAACACCAACTTGTTCCCGGACGCGCTGCGGGATGACCACCTGATATTTGTTCTTGACGGTAACGAGTGCCATGCGTTTAATGTTTGACAGTTGAACTGTTCACCTTAACGATAGCAGCCTGTATCCATCTGTCAAGCACAGGTGTTGAGCCAGCTATCTCCACGTGAAGTTGTGCATGTGGTGCATGACGGCGCAGCTGATATGACCTAATACGAACCAGCCCACGGCTTCGAGCACCCTCTTAGTTGTCGGCGTCATCAGGTAAGGTTAGCGTAGATTTGGCACGGCTGTTTCTGGCGATATCTTCCGCCGTACAGCTCCGTACAAAATGTGACGAGGTCTTGCCTTTAGAAACCAGATGCAGAAACTCTAGTCCTGTTTTGGCGAGAGGGCCTGTCGGGGATTGAAGACCTCGGCGCGGGAATCTTCGCCGTCTGCTAACATCCAATACAGATGCCGTTGGACAAGGTTCGTTCTTTGGGCGAATTCAGCGAACAAGTGCACCTGATCCGAGCGGACTGGGCGGTTCCAGAGCACAAGGAGCTTTGGTTCCGAGGCGAAAAACGGGATTACGCTGATACGCGGTTGCGGCCTGCTCTCTATCGCCCACCGAAAGGACGGAGTTTGAAGCCGATTCCTGACCTTCTGGAAATCGAAGATGACCTCTTTAACACATTTCAGCGGTGCAACATGCAGTTATCGGACACCTCGATTGAGGAGGACTTCGACAGTTATCTGCTTATGCAGCATCATGGCGGATCCACCCGACTGCTCGACTGGTCGGATGGATCATTGATGGCGCTCCATTTTGCACTGCGTAACAAACAGTCGGATGAAAGTGACTCCGTCGTATACGTGCTCGAACCTTATCGCCTTATGGATAAATTGGACAGCCTGCCTGACTCTTCTCTTCGTGAAGAGAAATGGAAGGAATACGCCGAGGAGCATCCTGAAGATGCCGAGGAGGATGCTTCCATGCTCTATTTGCCATTCGGCGACGAAGGCGATCGAGACTTTGAACTTCCCCGTATCTCCTATGCTCCTGGATTTTCCCCAGATATCCCGTCGAGTCGCCGCACAGCGCAGCCAGTTCATCGTGTTTGGCTCTGATCCCTCGTGGCTATCGGATGAGATCAGCAAGACGGACTCTACGATTCGCCCCATCACGATCGATGGGAAATGTACGCGGTCGCTTCGGGTCGAACTGAGGGACTGCGGTGTTACTGAATCAGTGATCTTCCCAGACCTTGATGGATTAGGCCGGGAACTGAACCAGTTGTGGCAGGATCGGCAGTAGCACCTCGGGCCGCTGAAATAGTGACGACAGAGAAAGGCCTCCAACCTAGCACCTGAAACCCAGCACCTGGCACCTGACACGTGAAACCTAACACCTAACACCTAACACCTGACACCTGACACCTGAAACCTAGCACCTAGCATCTGAAACCTGGCACCCGAAACCTTCGTTACAATCGTTCTGATGTCACTCGTCGTAGTTGGTTCGGTCGCATATGACGGCTTGGAAACGCCGCATGGGAAAGTGGATCGCATCCTCGGTGGCTCGTGCACCTACATTTCGCTGGCCGCGAGTTTTTTCACGCCGGCGAAGATCGTGGGAGTGGTCGGCGATGATTTCGCTCAGGAAGACGTCGACTTCTTGAAGAGCCGCGGCGTCGACGTTGAAGGACTTGAACGCGTTCCCGGTAAAACGTTTTTCTGGGCGGGCGTGTACTCTGCGGACATGAACGATCGCACCACGCTCACCACCGATCTCAATGTTTTCGCCGATTTCGATCCCAAGCTGCCGGAGGCGTACCGCTCCGCTCCCTATCTGCTGCTGGGCAACATTCAGCCGGCGCTCCAGCGCAGCGTGCGCGCACAAATGAACGGCCTGCGTTTCGTGGGAGGCGACACCATGAACTATTGGATTCGCGACTATCGGGACGAACTGCTGGCAACGATCAAAGAGTGGGACTTCCTGCTCATCAATGACAGCGAAGCCCGCATGCTCGCCGGCGAGCACAACCTGCGCCATGCCGCCGAAAAGATCCTCCGCATGGGTCCGCACACGCTGGTGATCAAACGCGGCGAGTACGGCGCCATCCTGTTTCAGGGCGGAAAACATTTTGTGGTGCCCGGATTTCTGCTCGAGGACGTGTTCGATCCCACCGGCGCCGGGGACTGTTTCGCCGGTGGCTTCATGGGGTATTTAGCGGAGCGCGACATTGACCCGCGCCGTTACATGGACCACCAGGATCTCCGCCGCGCCGTGATCTATGGTTCGGTCATGGGCAGCTTCTGCTGCGAGAAATTCGGCCCTGATCGCTTTCGTACCCTAACCCGCGCGGAAATCGATGCCCGTTATCGAGAATTCAAAGCCTTCACCGATTTCTGAAACCGCGCCCTCTGCCCAGCCCCGGAGTTGGCTGCCCGTTGCCTCGGTGGCCTTGCTCGCGAGCCTCCTGAGCGCTGCCGCCGTGTGGTTCGTGTGGCGCAATGGTTGGACGCTCTACTATGGCGATGCCGAGGCGCACCTCAATATCGCGCGCCGCGTGATCGACTCGCGTACGCCGGGGTATGAGCAGCTCGGTACCTCCTGGCTGCCGCTCTTGCATATTCTGCTTCTGCCGTTCGTGGCGCGTGATACGCTCTGGCACAACGGCCTGGCCGGCGCCATCCCCCCGGCCATCTGCTTCATCGCGGGCGTCACGTTTCTGTTCGCCGCAGTGCGCCGCGTCTTCTCGAGTACCGCGGCCGGCGCTGTGGCGGCTGCACTCTACGCGCTCAATCCCAACGCGCTCTACCTGCAATCTATTCCCATGACCGAGCCGCTCTTCTTCGCGTCTCTCGCTGGCGTGTTCTATTTCAGTGTGCGATTCCGCGAGACGCAATCGCTCGGGAGCGCTATGGGTGCTGGCATCGCGGTGTCTCTCGGCGCGCTCGCGCGCTATGACGCCTGGTTTCTAATTCCCTTCGTCACCGCGTATTTTCTGTTGACGGCGCGGCGTCGATTCCGAGCGGCTCTTGTCTTTGGCGCGATTGCGTCCGTGGGTCCGATCTTGTGGCTGGCCTTCAATGGATGGGTCTTCGATAACGTGCTGGAATTTTACAACGGAGCGGCGTCGGCGAAGGCCATCCAGCGCGGTCTCCCTTATCCCGGTAAGGGCGATTGGCAACTCGCGCTGCTTTATTACGGCTGGGCCGCGCGCGCGTGCGCCGGTGCGCCACTGTTCTTCGTGGGCGCGGCGGGTATTCTCGCGGCGCTATGGAAACGCGCCTTCTGGCCGTTCGTGCTGCTAGCGCTTCCCGTTGTGTTTTATGTGCTGAACCTGCACTCCGGTGATACGCCGATTCATTTATTCAATCTTCCACCGTACGGCATCTACAACACGCGATACGGATTGGCGGCGCTGCCGCTTCTGGCATTCTGCGGCGCGGCGTTGGTAGCGCTGGCGCGCGACACTCGCGTCGGCCAACTTCTGCTCGCGTTCGCCGTCCTCAGCGTCGCGATTGCGCCATGGCTGGTCAATCGTCAGCCCGACGCTTGGATCACATGGAAAGAGTCGCAGTACAACTCGGTCGCACGCCGCGCGTGGACGAAGCAGGCGGCGGAGTATCTGGCGCTTCGCTACCACGCCGGTGACGGCGTGTTCACTTCCTTCGGCGACATGACCGGCGTCTTCCGCCTGGCCGGGATCCCGCTGCGCGACACGCTGACCGGCGACAACGGCCTGGCCTTCGATGTAGCCCGCTTGCGGCCTGACCTCGTTCTGTGGGAACAATGGGCGGTGGTGACGGGCGGCGACCCTATGCAAACGGCTATCAATCGCGCGCGGCGCCGCGGCCCTAACTACGACCTCATGCAGCGGATCATCGTGAAATGGGCGCCGGTCCTCGAAATCTATGAGCGGCACACCGCGCCCACCGACTGGCTTCACCCCATCCATGAAGATTTCATACCTGAAAGCGCACGGCGCGAAGAATGATTTTCTGTTGACCCCGGTCGACGGCGTCGCAGCGGGTGTCTCGCTGCCCGATGTCGCACGCGCCATCTGCGATCGCCACACTGGTGTTGGCGCCGATGGATGGCTGCAGGTCGGCCCAGGCGGTGCGGACGTCGACGGCGAAATCCATCTCTTTAATGCGGATGGCAGCGTCGCCGAGATCTCCGGCAACGGCACGCGATGTGCCGCCGCTTTTCTCCTTTACCACGGTCTCGGCGCGAACGATGTCCGCATTAAGACCGGCGCGGGCGTCAAACACCTGCGGCTGGTGGAACGAGCGGGCCTTCGTTTCACCTTCGAAATGAACATGGGGACGCCGGAAATCCGCGCCGGCCGTTGTTCGCTCGCGCTGACCAGCGGTGTGTGCGACGTCACATTGGTATGGGTAGGAAATCCGCAGTGCGCCGTGCCTGTGGAAAAATTTGATTTCGACTGGCGAAAAGTCGGCGCGGAAATCGAATCTCACCCTCATTTTCCCAATCGCACCAACGTCTCGTTCTTTCGAGCTGCGGGCCGGCACAGCATTGAAGTCGTTTTTTATGAACGAGGTGCGGGCGAGACATGGAGTTCCGGGACGGGCTCCACAGGCGCCGTGGCCGCCGCCATCTGCCGGGGCCTCGTGGAAAGCCCGGTTACCGTCCATACTCCCGCCGGACCCCTCGAGATACGGGGAAATCCCGATTTGTACTTGGTCGGGCCGGCTGAGATCATAGCGGCTGGCGAGTTTTATCTGGGAGAATAAGCAGGCATGAACACCATACAAGTCGAGACACCCGCAACCGCCCGGCTACTGGAGGAAAGGATTCGCACGCGCCAGGCGAAAGTTGGAATCGTTGGTTTGGGTTACGTCGGACTGCCCCTGGCGGTCGAGTTCGCTAAGGCGGGGTTCGATGTCACCGGGATCGACCTGAGCGATTCTAAGGTCAGTCGAATCAACGCGGGCGATTCCTATGTTGGTGACATTGCCAGCGCCACGCTTGCGCCGCTGGTTAAATCCGGAAAGCTGAAGGCCACCTCAGATTTTTCGGCGATTCGCGATCTCGATACAGTCAACATTTGTGTGCCGACGCCGCTGCGCAAAACCAAGGACCCCGACATGAGTTTCATCGTGTCGGCCTGTGGCGAAATTGCGAAGTTTTTTCACGCTGGGATGCTGGTGATCCTGGAATCAACGACTTACCCGGGAACGACGGATGAGCTGGTGCTGCCCATGCTGGAACAAAGCGGGTTGAAGGCGGGCAAGGATTTCTTCCTGTGCTTTTCACCGGAGCGCGTGGATCCCGGCAATCCGAAGTTCAATACCTCCAACATTCCGAAGGTAGTAGGAGGAGTGACGGCGGCGTGTTCGGAAATGGGCCGGCTGTTTTATGCGCAGGCTTTGCAGCATGTAGTAGCGGTGAGCTCGACGCAGGTGGCGGAAATGGTCAAACTGCTTGAGAACACTTTTAGAATGATCAACATCGGCCTGGCGAACGAGATGGCGCTGATGTGCGACCGTATGGGGATCAATGTCTGGGAAGTGATCGAGGCGGCTGCTACTAAACCATTTGGTTTCATGCCTTTCTACCCAGGGCCGGGTCTCGGAGGCCATTGCATTCCGATTGATCCTTTTTATCTCTCCTGGAAAACCAAGCAGGCGGGCATTGAAGCGCGCTTCATCGAGCTGGCGGGTTATATCAACGGGCAGATGCCGCATTTTGTGGTCGACAAGATTCAGAATGCGCTGAATGACCACTCGAAACCAGTGAAAGGCTCGCATGTCCACGTGCTCGGGGTGGCGTACAAAAAAAACATTGAGGATGTGCGTGAATCACCGGCGCTGGACATCATGATGTTGCTCAAGCGCCGTGGCGCGCGACTGACCTTCTCCGATCCGCATGTGCCTGTGCTCGAACTCGAGGGTGAGCACCTGAAATCGCAGGACGCGAGCCTGGCGGCATCGGCTGACTGCATAGTGGTGGTGACGGACCACGCCGCATTCGATTACCGAAAAATAGCGGAGCAGGCGAAGCTGATTGTCGATACGCGCAACGCCTTCAAGGGGATTGCGTCTCCGAACATCGTTCGCCTCTAAAAATCTCCGCTGAATCTGCAAATCTCTTGTTAAGAGTCTGGATTTTTGGGATTTCTAGTCGCGGCAAGCATCCATAACTCATTTATTTCCGTTGTGTTTAGGAGCCGCAGCACACTCCCACTTCCTGGCGCCGAGAGCTAGCCGGATGCCCATTTCGTGCGCACGCTGGGTCACCGAGTAGGACTTCACGCCATAGATTCCAACCGCGGCGAGTAGGGGCGAGCGAATGCGGATCGCCAAGCGCATCGACGAAGGCGAATTCTGCGCTCTGGGTCAGTAAAGAGTGACGTCGATGAACTCAACCGGAAGGTGCGCGAGTTGTTAACGCCGGGGCCGTCTCCGGGCTAACGCAGTGCCCGCAGTCATTAAATCCTGGGCTCGCAGGGGCAAAGCCCCCGTGATTTTGTGGCTTTCGACCGCGCCAATCTTCGTTGTATCGCCAAGCCGGCGATGCAGGTGGCCAAGAGCAGAAGCGCGCTGGGTTCCGGAATGGGGGAGGGAGCGTATTCTCTGACAGAGTTAATGGTAGGGTTGCTCGAGCCGGTGCCGAGATTTCCACTTGGTCCGCCTAACTCCGTGGCCTGAGAGGTGGGCCAGCCAGTAGTCGCTGTGCAGGCGGTTGAAATGACATTGGTATCCATGGTCACTGCCCCAGTTTCGGCCAGGGCGCGACCGCACGGAATTATTGCACTGGTATCGAGCGTAATGCTAGCTTTGGCCAGAATGTTCCCCTCGAACACTGTGCTGGTGCCGAGAGTCGCAGAGCTACCCACCTGCCAAAACAGGCCGTCATCTGGTCCGCCGTTAATTATTTGAACGACTGAGCTGCTCGCCGTGGTTAGTGTGCTCCCGATCTCGAAAACCCACAATGCATTGTCGCTGCCGTCCGCGTTGAGCGTGAGTGTCCCGGTCAACTGTGCCGAGCTATCAAAACGATAGACACCAGGCAGGAGCGTTAGCCCGCCCAAATCCGTCCCGGTCAAATTTTCGTTGACTGGCAGTCCAGCCAGCGTATTGTATGCGGTGGTGAGATCACTCTGTCCATTCACCGCGACGGCATTGGTGCCAGTGTATATGGTTCCTGTCACGCTTCCGGGAGGGAAGCCAGTGACCGCGGTACCGGGCGACACGCCCAGATCTCCGCCAATGGTGGTCGAGCCAGTATTGGTCGCGGTCGAGCCAGCCAACACAGCAAAGCTATCCGCAGTTCCAAGGATATCGGCACGAGCACTGGGAAGTGACAGCGGTAAAAACAAAGCAAATAGGGCGCATAGTTTCATGTTCTTCCTCCGAGGGGTTGATGAACGTATTCGTCGCCCATTGCGGAGGCTCGTCGACGACCCAACTCGTTGGACTTGCCTTGCCCGGTTGCATGCCGACTGACTCCGAAGTGGCGGATCAGTCTAAGTTAGCAAAGAGATCTCTTGCGGTCTGTGCAAAATTGCTCACCGCTGTTGTATTGGTTGGGGCGCGCTGTTAAGCTCTGGTCGCCGGAATCATCGTATGGCCGGGGCCCAGAGCACGGCATCGACGACGCTGAAGATTGCCGTATTGGCACCGGCGCCCAGCGCGAGCACAGCGACGGCGGTGGAATGAGGCGTCTTGCGTAGGAGCCGCCATGCGGGAGCATGGTGCATAAACGATTGACACGGATCGGGGTTACGGCCTCGTTGTTCAGAAGCGTAACGCTCCGGGGCATGCCATTGACACCTCAATAATATAGGAGCATGATCGATGGTAGAGGCCGCCCCATGAGATCGTTAATTCAGTTGGTTGTTGGAGTTTCGGCATTGGCTGGGGCAACGAGTTTCGTCGCTTCAGCTCAGTCGGTGATCTCGGCGAAGTCCGGGCTGATCCACTACGTGGAAGGCCGGGTTTTCCTGAATAATCAGTTGGTGGAAAC
>Ga0181536_10003965_pt1 | contig 15904 bp, 15 predicted proteins | sample PEATcosm2014_Bin_41_FD_121105 | JGI IMG/M metagenome (GOLD analysis project Ga0181536, IMG submission 121105) | Peatland microbial communities from MTU Mesocosm Facility, Houghton, MI, USA - PEATcosm2014_Bin17_60_metaG | ecosystem: Environmental > Terrestrial > Soil > Wetlands > Peat | place... | reverse complement strand
TCGAAGCAAAACTCAAACGGCAGGCCCAGCAACTTGGCTACAAACTGGTACCCATCGAAGAAAAACCTGCAGCGTAGCTGGCTGAATTGAAAGGTTCGCGGGGGGAGTTCCTTAGGAGGAGCACCCCGCGGAAATCAATAACAATCCGATAGAATTGCCTGTAACGGAGCGAATGTAGGTTTGACGAATGAGCGGGCTTCTGATGTTCCGCTACTGATCTTCGACGGCGATTGCAGCTTCTGCCGCATCTGGATCGGATATTGGAAGCTGCTGACCGGCGCCGGGATCGCTTACGCGCCGTATCAGGAAGTTGCTGAACAGTACCCGCAAGTTCCCCGCGAAAATTTCCAGCGCGCGGTCCAGTTGATTTTGCCGGACGGCCAAGTGCTGAGCGCGGCGCACGCCGTCTTGTGGTCACTGGGGCGAGTGCCGGGGTGCGCTTGGTTGCTATGGGCGTATCAGCGCGTTCCCGGATTTGCCGCGGCTGCTGAATGGCTCTACCGACGCGTGGCCGCGAACCGCACCTTGTTCTATCACGTCACGGTTTTGCTGTGGGGCAAGCATCCCGAGCCCGCGAGCTACGACATCGCGGTGCGCTGGTTCTTCCGATGCTTGGGGGTTATCTACGCCATTGCCTTCCTGTCACTAGAAGTGCAGATCACCGGACTGATCGGATCTCACGGGATTCTGCCGGCGGTGCGTTTTCTAGCGGCCATTCGTGAAAGCTATGGTGGCTGGGCTTGGCTTCGTGTACCGACGATATTCCTGTGGGGAACGAGCGACACGGTCCTTCGGCTGGCTTGCATATCCGGTGCAATCGCGTCACTCGCTATCATTTTGGGCTTCGTACGCCGGGCCGCGCTTGTGTTAGCGTTTGTGCTGTACCTTTCGCTGGTTCATGCGGGCCAGACCTTTCTCTCGTTCCAGTGGGATTACCTCCTGCTGGAAGCTGGTTTTCTAGCCATCTTTCTGCGGCCTGTCCTGGCGCGAGTTTGGCTGTTCCGCTGGCTGTTGTTCCGGCTCATGGTGCTATCGGGAGCGGTAAAGCTGCTGAGCTACGATCCCAACTGGCGGAACCTGAGCGCGCTCCGCTACCACTACGAGACACAACCGCTGCCGACGCCTTTTGCCTGGTATTTCCACCAACTCCCCATGAGCTTCCAGAAGTTCTCGTGCGCGGTCGTGTTTTTCGTCGAGCTGTTCGTCCCCTTTCTGCTGTTCGCGCCACGCCGCGTCCGATTTTTTGCCGGTGGCGCAACGATTTTGCTCCAGACGCTCATTTTTCTCACCGGCAATTACACCTTCTTCAATCTGTTGGCGGTGGCGCTCTGTCTGCTGCTGTTCGATGATGCCGTGTTCCGGCGGAGTGCACAGGCGCCGGCGCCACGCAGGTGGAGCACTGCATTCGAACGCGCAGTGTCGGTAGCTCTCGTTGCCTTCCTCCTGCTGGTCAGCGGCTTCGAACTGGAGGAGACATTCTCGGGCTCGATGCCGCGAGTGGCCGCCACTGCGTTGAACGCGATCGCGCCGTTCGGCGTCGTCAATACATACGGCCTATTCGCGGTAATGACGACGTCGCGGCCGGAGATTATCGTCGAAGGGTCGAACGACGGCCAGACCTGGCTGGAGTACGGATTCAAGTACAAGCCGGGCGATCTCAAGCGCGCTCCCGTCTGGGTGCAACCCTACCAGCCCCGGCTGGACTGGCAAATGTGGTTTGCGGCGCTTGACGGCTACCAAACACAACCATGGTTCGTCAATTTCATGGTCCGCTTGCTCGAAGGCTCACCGGACGTGCTGGCGCTCGTGGCGAAGAACCCATTTCCCGGCGCTCCGCCCCGCTACATCCGCGCCCAGCTTTACGACTACCATTTCACAACCGCCGCTGAGCGCCGCGCGGCTGGGAACTGGTGGCGTCGCGATTTCAAGGAAGAATATTTTCCCGCGGTTTCTCTGCGAGCGGCACGGGCGGAGTAGAATAGCCGCATGATTTCCCGTCGCTGCACTTTTCTTGCGTTCCTAGCGTGCCTGGTTTCCTTGCCCACTGCGTTTGCCCAGCCGAAACTGATCGACGCGCACCTGCACTACAATGGCGATCCAGCGTTCTTGAAATTGCTTCTAGCGAAACTGGACTCGGTCGACGGCCTGGCCTTCCTGCTGGTCCAACCAAAGGACCTGGACGGTGTGAAGGACGCCATCCAGCAGCACGCGAACCGCCTGGTTGGCTTCGGCGAAATCGAGCTCGATCATCCTAAGGTGCTGGAGCAGATCGACCGATTCCACGCCGCGGGTTTTCGTGGCCTGGGAGAACTCTCCGGACCCAGGAAAAGCTACGACGACCCGGCCTATTCGCCGGTTTACGCGCGCGCGGAACGGTACGGCATGTTTCTTCTTTTCCATACCGGCATCGTGAACCGCACCACCCCCGAGATTCCGGCCGATATCAGCGTGGATCGTATGCGCGCCACCACGCTCGACAACATCGCGCGGCGATATCCGAAGATCACGATCATCGGCGCGCACCTGGGGAATCCCGACTACGCCTGGGCGGCGGAAATCGCTCGTTGGAATCCGAACATTTATTGGGATCTCTCGGGTTCGACACTGATCAAGAAGCAAGAAGACTACGCGTTTTTCAAATCGATCTTCTGGTGGTCGGCCGTGGCCAGCCCGCATACGCCCAAAGGCGCGCCAAACGCTTTTGAAAAGATTGTTTTCGGCTCAGACGTTTTCGGCGGCGAACTGGAAGAGTTCGACCGCGAGCTGGAACGGTACCACAAGATGCTGGAAGCGTGCGGCGTGCCGGCCGAGGCCCAGGCCAAGATTTTCAGCGGCACGCTCTGGCGCCTGTTGAATAAGTAGATGTTCAAACCAAGGAGGCACTCATGCTGAACGATCTTACCCGCCGGAAGCTTCTCGCAGCAGCGTCCACCGGCCTGGTGGCGACGCACGCGGCCCGGGCGACCGGTAACGACAAACTTGCTGTTTTGAGCGGTAGCCCAGTGCGCACGGCGCCTTTCCCGTCGTGGCCCGTGATCGACGAAACCGAAGAGAAAGCGTGGATGAAGGTGTTGCGCGGCGGCAAGTGGAACCGCCTCGACGGCGATAATGCACGGCAGTTCGAGGAGACCTGGGCGGCAAAGCTCGGCGCGAAACACTGCCTGGCGACGGCGAACGGCACCAGCGCGCTGATCATTTCGCTGAGCGCTCTGGGCATCGGGCCGGGCGACGAAGTGATCGTGCCGCCATACACTTTCGTCGCCACGGTCAATGCGGTTTTGATGCACCACGCGATCCCGGTTTTTGTCGATACCGACCCGGAGACGTTTCAGATCGACGCGCGCAAGATCGAAGCAGCGATCACCGAACGCACGCGATGCATCCTGCCGGTGCACCTGGGTGGGTCCCCGGCGGATATGGACGCGATTCTCGATATAGGCCGCAAACACCGCCTGCCGGTACTGGAAGACGCCTGCCAGGCCCACTTGGCCGAGTGGCGGGGGCGCAAGGTCAGTACGCTCGGGGCGCTCGGCTGCTTCAGCTTCCAGGCGTCGAAGAATTTGAACTCGGGCGAAGGCGGCGCGATTCTGACCAACGATTCCAATCTCTACGGCGTGTGCCAGAGCTTTCACAACAATGGGCGTGGCGACACTGGTTCGGGGTTCGCCTACGTGCGCAACGGAGCCAATTTGCGCATCACCGAATTCCAGGCCGTGCTGCTGACCGAGCAACTGAAACGCGTCGAGGAGCAGTCCCGGCGGCGCGAGCAAAACGCGGCTTATCTGACCAAGCAACTCGCCGAGATCCCCGGCATCCGGCCGGCGCGAATGTATGCGGGCGCGACGCGCAATGCATATCACCTCTATATGTTTCGCTACGACAAGACCCAGTTCGCGAACCTGGCGCGCGCGCAATTTCTGAAAGCGCTCGAAGCAGAAGGCATTCCTTGCTCCGGCGGCTACTCACCGCTCAACAAGGAACCGTTCCTGAAGAATACCTTCGACTCACGCGCCTACCGCGCCATCTACCCGGCAAAACAACTGATGGAATGGACCGAGCGCAACCACTGCCCCGCCAACGACCGGCTGTGCGAAGAGGCGGTGTGGTTCACGCAAACGATGCTGCTCGGCCGGCGCGAGGATATGGACCAGATTGCCGAGGCCATGCGCAAGATCCAGAAGCACGCGGCCACGTTCGCACGGGCCTAGAGAAAGACGGCGAGCCGTTCGGGTACAATTAGATTGTCTCTGTGCGCCCGTAGCTCAGCTGGATAGAGCGTTTGCCTCCGGAGCAAAAGGTCGGTGGTTCGAATCCACTCGGGCGTACCAATCCAAGTCTTCCCCGCTCTTAGATTTACGGCCCTCCGTCGATTCCCCTTCCGCAACGGTGCTTTCGGCGTTGTGCCCAGATTTGTGCCCACCCTGAACCTCGCGCGCCTTTTCCATTGCCGCCCGCCCGGTGTCCATGTTCGGGTGAACGTAGCGCCGGGTGGTGCCGAAGTCACTGTGCCCCGCGAAGTACGCCAACGTGTACGGGTCCATGTGTGAAGACCACCGCGTCAAGCAAGTGTGCCGGAAGGTGTAGAACGGCAACCGCTCGATGCCCGCCAGGTCGCACGCCTTACCGTGCCGCTTCACCAGGGTGGATTGTTCCATGTGGCCGCTTTTGGTGGGCGCCGCGAAAACCCATTCCGAAGCCGCCGCCGATTTCCGCATGTCGAGCAAGACCGCCGCGCGATTCGGCAACGGAATGGACCGCCGCGCGTTCGCCGTCTTACCGAAGGGAATGTGGAGCGCATTGTCCCGGACGTGCTCCCAACGAAGCCGATAGCATTCCTCCGGGCGGAGTCCGCAGTCAAGCAAGACAGTGGCCACGTCGCGCAACAGGTAAGGATCGTCAGGCTTGATCGGCTGTTCGTCGCGCGCGGTTGCCCGGATGCCCTCAAGTGCGCGCTCATAGGCTTCCAGGATGCCTTCACCAATCTGTTGCGTGGCCTTCAAGTAAGCGGCCTCTTCGGTGGGACTCAAGACGCGCTCCCGTCGTCGCTCACCCGGAAGTAGCGAGATGCGCGGCGCGGCCTTCTCTACCTTCCCCCATTCGACTGCAAGGCGAAGCATCCGGCGGAGAACCTGCAAGGCGCGGTTGATGCTGGATACCTCATATTCAGCCGCCCGCCACTTTTCCACGAAGCCGGAGATTATCTCCGGTGTGATGGCATCAACCGCCGCGCCCGCGAACGGACCGTAGCCGGTCAAGTGCTTCACCTGAATTTGGTAGTAGGCCAGCGTTGCCGGCTTATCAGCGAAGCGCGCCCGGACGTGCGGCATGAAGTCGTTCTCGGAAAACTCCGCAACCGTGGGCGCGGGTTTCCGTTCCCGGATTCCAACTTCCCCCTTCGCCAGTGAAGTCTTGTCTGCGGCTTCCATCTGTTCCGCGACGCGCTTGTTCGTTTGCTTGGTGCTCTCCCGAACCGTCTTGCCGTTCCAGTTGAACTTGTACCACCAGATCTTTCCGCGTTTGTAGACCGCCATGCTACGCTCCCACCTTTTCCGGTTCCTCAGCTTCGAGAAGCCGATTCATCCAGTCTTGCCATGCTTCCGGGTCCGCCGTGGTGCCCGCTTCCCCCGCCATGCGGTCCCAGTCCGGTTCGCGATGAAGCCGGATGTAATCCCGCTCCGGGTCCCTCGGGACGAAGGCGAACGCCAAGAACAGATCGAACCACCGCGCCACCGCAAACGCCTGTTGCATGGTGCATCCGAAGCGAAGAGCCATACGCGCGAAGTTCTCAATATTCCCGGTCCGCCGCACTTCGTTCATGAAGTCGATTACCGCCGCTTCGCCAATCTCCGCTATCGGGTCGGGAAGGTCCGGCAATTCTCCAAGCTCGGGAAGCTCCCCAAGGTCCATACCGCCCGTCAGCGAGTCCGCCGGCATCGTCGCCTGCTGGCCCACACCCGCCGGTTTTGCTTTGCGCAACCACCAGCCGCCGCGCCATGAACAGACGTTCGCCTTTACCCATGCCACGGCTTCCGCCCGGTTCAGTTTGCCATCCGTCCTGACGGGAAGCCCAATCCTGCACAGTTGCGTGATGCGCGCGCGGGACAAGTCGAGTTCCCGCGCCAATTCTGCCTTCGTGATTACGTCAGCCACTGATACCCCCCGTGAAATGGAAACCTGTTAAGTGGATTTTTGTCTCTGCGTCTAGCGCCGTGGTGCCATCGGTATACCCGTGCGCGGCAACCGTGCCGGAAGGACCCGCCGCTTTCGTCATTGCTTCCGGTCCCCTTCGTCTTCGAGTTCCCGCCTCAGTTGCTCTTGCCGATCCGCCGGCAACTTCTCCAGTTCGGCTTTCAGTTCGGCCACCTTCCGGGCGAACCATGCCCGATCCTTTTTCGGTCCCGCCTTCTTCGCCTTGCCCGTCCGCTTCTTCATTCCTGCCCTCGCATCTTGCCGCTTTCCCCCAATGCCGCACCTTCAAAAACTACAGAAACCCCGCCTATGCCGCCCGGAGTGCTTCCGCCACATACTGAAAGCGCCATGCCGTCCCGCGCCGGGTGGTGAAGCCCTGCCGGTTCAGTTCGTCCGCAATCTGCCGGGTGGTGCGGCCCGCCGCCTTCAATTCCCGGATGCGGGACAGGATGCCTTGCTCTGCCGGGTCCGCTTCCAGGTGCAAGCCGTCCGCCGCCATGCGGTATCCGAAGGGGACAGTTCCCACCCGCTCACCGTTCGCCCGCTTGTGGTGCATGGCGTCCCGTGTCCGCTCTCCTATGGCTTCCCGCTCCCACTGGGATACCGCCGTCATGATGTTGAGCACCAGCCGGCCCGCCGCCGTGCCCGTGTCCAGCGATTCGGCCACGCTCACCAGGGACACGCCGCGCCGGGTGAACCGCTCCAACAGTTCGGCAAGGTCCTTCACGCTTCGAGTAAGCCTGTCCAGCTTCGCAATGATGACGATATCCACGGCGCCGGCATCCACCAGGGACAGAAGCCGCGCCATGCCCGGACGGTTCAGGGACTTTGCGGATTCGCCCGCGTCAATGATGACTTCCGCCAGTTCCGCGCCTTGCACCACCGCCATAGCGCGGACCTTCTCCGATTGCGCTTCGAGCGAAACGCCGAAGTCCGCCTGTTTCTCCGTGCTCACTCTGACGTATCCTATTGCCTTCATGCTTCGATTATACCTAAGACCCCGTGTTAGGTAAAGAGAAATATTGCTCTCAGCTAAGAGCCGGTTTAAGATTGGTTCATGGCGAAGAAGAAGCTTCCACCCGAAGTTCTGGAATACTTCCGCAAGCAAGGCGCGAAGGGTGGAAAGATCGGCGGAAAGATCGGCGGAAAGCGTTCCCTTGAAACCATGACGCCAGAGGAACGCACGGCCCGCGCGAAGAAGGCTTCCGCCGCCGCCACTGCCGCGCGGAAGGCGAAGAAGAAGCACGCCGAAAAGTAGCCGCCGCCCGCCGCTTGTCATTCAACCGTCCCGTTGCATGACAGACCCGCCAGCATTTCCCGGCAAGCCCGCAAGAGTTCCCGATATTCCGCCCGTTCAGCTTTGATCCGCTTCGAGTATCTGCCGTGCTTCGTCACGGCCCGCCGGATGCGCTCGATTCCTTCCGCCGTCTTTGGCCCCGTGCTCAATCCACCATGAAGCCGGCAACGCCCGTTTGCCATCGCGGGACACTGGCAAGGCGTCCCGCGCCTGGTTCCCGCGCCGCACCGTGCAGCCTTCGTGAAGTTCCCCGGCGGGTTCCCGTTCTTCAGCCACCCGCGCCGCGTCTCATGGGGTGTTCTATCGGTTCTCTCTGTCATCCCCCACCCCCCGGCCCGGTTCCTTCGCCGTCACTGTGCCAACGATGGCTTGCCCGCCTTCATGGACATGGACGTGCTCCACCGTTACTGTCTGCTGGCCCGCCTTGCCCCGAAGCCGTTGAAGCGCGTCAGTCTGTTCCACGAACACCCGCAATAGCCGCACCGCACGGTTCGTTTCGGAAGTCGCGCCATCGAATGTCTGCCCCGGCAAGAGGGACCGCCGCATGAACTCCATTGCCAGGTTGTGAGTGCCAAGCATCTGGGCACAGAGCAACCCTTCAACGGTGGTTTGAGGATTCAGCCCTTCGAGACTATGACAGACTGTTTCCACCTTCTGAGCGGCGTCCCCTTGATTGCAGCTTGGAATAGTATTGAGCGATTGCTCTATCAGTGCGTGCGCTACGCGAATTGAGTCCGTCCCCACCAGCTTGGTTGGATCGGTGGCAACGGTAACAGTGGGCTTTCCCGTTGCCGGATCGGTTTCCGCATCGACGCGAGATATTGCGCCCCGCTTCTCCGTGCCGGCGGGTGCCGATGGAACTGGTTCCACAGCTTTCGGTCCCTCGGCCCGCGCAATTGCCGTCTTAGTTGTGGACCGCTGAATCTGTTTGCTCTCTCGGTTGGTCTTGCCGCTTCGTTTCATCGGGAATTGCCCTCCGCCGCGCCATAGATGGCGCGGATTCGTTCGCATAGGTGCCGAAGGTCTTCTAGTATCCCCGCCATCGGGAAGCCCCGCCGCGCGGCTTCTTCCGCGTAATTCATGGCGTCCAGAAGTTCTTCGTCCAACTCTTCAAGTGGGTGCCCGATGAAGACGGGTCCGTATTGCTCCCGGCCCCGCCGCCACTTTGCCGCCCGTGCTTCTTCGATTGGAAGGTACATCAGGTTCTCAGCCATTGCCCGCCTTCCGCTCACCATGCCGGACGGTTGCCGCCGTGATGCGGCCCGGTTTCCCGGTGGCGCCGCGCTCTTGGGAAAGTCGGTTCAGCGCCGCCGCCTTCCACTCCGCCCACGGGATTCCCTTCGAGCACCAGCCTATTTCGCTCAACATCCGGTCCCGCACCTTCCAGGGTTCTGCCGGGTGCTGCTCCATTGCGGCAAGCACGTTCATGGGGACGGGTTCACCATCCACCCGCCGCGCCTTGTACCGCATGGGGACGCCGGCCCCATCCAGGTAGCGGACGGGTAGCCGATCCGATCCGAAGGTGCGAAGCGCCGCCCGGACTTCCGGCCCGTCCAAATCGCTCCACACCCCGATGGTTGCACCGCCCTCAAGCGCCATGATGCGGACGCCGGCCCGGTTCAGAACGGCGGACGCGCGCGCCAACTCCGCCGGGTCCGGCCCCGCCTCAATCTCGGGAGATTCGGCGGAAGTGGCACCTACAAAAACTACAGAATCCGTTTCTGATGTTTTTGTAGGTTCGCTCTCCGCCGTGTCCGCCGAGATTCGCAGCTTCGGCTTCCAATCCATCCAACGGCTTCGGGACGCCGAATGAAGGGTGGGAGTGCTCATTCCCACACCCCCGGATTCACTTCGTAGCGATTGGACGGGCGCCCACGGCCCAAAGGGTCGGATGATTCGCCGCACACGTCCCGGACCCATCCGGCATCCTGAAGCACTTCCGCCGCCTGTTTCACGGCTTCAGGCGAGTCCAAACCGCTCCATCCCTTCAGGTACACTTCCCGGCAAGAGAAGAAGCCCTCCGTCCCCACCTTCCGGTGTTTGATCTTGTCCGCCAGTTCGCGCGCGGCCCGCAGTTGCGGAGTCACGATGCACGAATAGACCCGCCGCGCGTGAGACTCCAGGTATTCGCACCATGCCGCCGCCTGTTGCGCGTGGCGAAGGGAAACGGTATCGGCATCCCCGTTACCCGCCGCCGTTTCTGCCAGGTGAAAGAGAACCGCCAGCGCCGGCATGAGACTCCTGTACTTGCTCAAGTGGGAAACGAGAGCCGGGTGGAGTTCGTCCCCGCGAATCTTCGCTTCGAGTTCCGCAAGCCATTCGATGAAGAGTTCCTGTGCATCGGGTGCGAAGTGGAACCTCGCCGGATTCTCCGCGTCCAACTCCACCAGCTTGCGGAAGACCCGCGCCGCCTGTTGCTCCGAAGCCGCATCGGGCGCCCGGTCCACATAGTTCCAGTCGGGCGCCGTGTCCGGCCACACCAGCAGTTGAAACCGCTGTATCAGCCCGTCATTGCTGGGACCGTCTTCGAGTGCATCCACCAGATAGGAACGAAGCCGCCCCGGTTGGATGCCGCCCAACATGGACATGCAGCACGCTTCAACGTGGATGGTTCCGCGTCCGATTCGGTCTATCGTGTGCCCGGTGTCACCGTTCCACGCTTGAAGACAGAAGGCCCGTTCACCTTCCCGGCCCGCCCTGTCCAATTGACTCCACCAGCCCGTGAGTTCATCGCGGATTACCAGGATGCCCGCCGGGTTTTCGCTCATGGTCTGATGAAGCGCCTCAAAGGTGGCATCGTTCACGATCAGCCGTCGCAACCTCGGTTCTTCGGGGTCGTCTTCCGGCCTGTCCGGTGCTGTGTTCCCCTTTTTCGATGCCGCCTTGTACTGTTCTTTCCACGCCGCGCGCCGAAGTTCGTATTCCTCTTTCTCCCGCGCGTAGTCCTTCAGCGCCTCTTCGTGCTCCTGCCGCCATTCGGTCTGAATCTGATTCAGGGGACGGGTTGCCGCCTGAATGACAGGGGACTTCATGAAACCCGGTGGCGCGATGATGCCGCCCCAAAGGTTCGGCACAATCACCCATCCCGTGTCGTTTGCCTTCGGCTGAATAGCGGCCCGCCGGTTTACCGCGCCGGCAAGACAGAGCACTATCACCACCGCCGGGTAGTCCATCGGGACTTGCATACGCTCCGCCACGTCCGCCACCAGGGGACGGAAGGAATCCGGGAGAAGGTCTTCGGAGAAGGCTTCCACGGGTGGAAGTTCGCTTTGGATCGGTTCCGGCTTCGGCCAATCGTCCGCCGCTTCCGCGCGCGCCTGGTGGCGCGGTTCGTCTTCCACCAGTCCCCACCGCGCCCTCAGTTCGGAAAGCGCCGCCGTGTCCATCGGCGCCGCCGCTTCGGTCAGTTCCCGGAACCGTTCGAAGGTGCCGCCCGCGTCCCGCCAGTCGGTAACGTCACCTTTCGGCGGCAAGCCGGAAAGCTCCACCATGCGGACGGAAGCCGCCACGCTCAACAGAGCCGCAGCAACCGCCGCCGCGTGCTTCCGGCCCGGTTCGTCATTGTCGGGCAGGATGACGATATGCCGGCCCCGGAAGTAGTCCGTCCATCCCGCGTACAAGGTGCTATTCCCAGACCCGCCCGGATTGCAAGACGCCACCAGTCCCCAACCTTCCACGGTGTGAACGTCCTTTTCCCCTTCGGGCAGATAGACGGTTTCGGCATTGAGCAATTTCGGAAGCCGGTAAGGGACGCGCGGGCAATTGCGGAAGCGGTACTCCGCGCCGTCATAGTCGGTATAGTCCGCCGCGCGCTTCCAGGTGGTCTTCCCGGTTGCGCGCGCGGCCCTGTCATCGGGAAGGTACCTGCCCGCATCCAGTCCCACCACAATCCCGCCGGCCTCGACTCCGCCGGTCCGTGCCGGGTCCGTGGTGCCCGCCGCCTCAACTCCGCTCGGGCGGACTTGAATGAAGGTCTTCGTCCCGTCCGGCTTCAGGTAGCGGACAACCTCGAAGAGAAGGCTTCCGGCCCGATCCACATACGGGTAGCGCGCCACTTCCCGCCACCCGCCCGCCGTGTTGGTGGATTTCGTAGTTTTTGTAGGTGCCGTGCCCGCCAAATTTCCGTTCGTGCGGGTGCCGTTGTGCCGGTATTCGGGTTCGCTGCGCCCCACCAGCCGGAAGACTTCGGCCTTCCGGGTCGGGAAGTCCCCGCCGGAGAGAGTCGCTTCGAGTTCCAGAATGTCTCCGCCGCGTCCGCAATTGGAGTGACAGAACCACCGCCCGGTTGCCGGGTCCACCGCGAAGTTGTCATTCTTGCCGTGGTGGATCGGACAGGCGCCGCGCCACTCAGGCGCCCGCCGCTGTTTCAAGCGCGGGACGCGCGCCGCGTAGTAGACGGAAACTTCGCCCGAAGTGAATATGATGGCAGAGTCCGCCATCTACCGCGCCTCCGCCTGGTACCCGCCGCCGGACGGACGGGATTCGATCCATGCCGAAATATCTTCGGGCTTGTACCGGACCGCCGCGCCGATCTTGATGTACTTGGGTCCCTGACGAAGAAGCCGCCACCGCCGGACGGACGCCACGGACAAGCCGGTGATGCGCGCCACTTCGTGCTCATTCAGAAGTGTTTCAAGGGTATTGTTTGCCGTTGCCATTTGATCCTTTCTCGGGTGGCTTTCTTGCCCGCCCAAGAGAAGGATTGCTCCCCTCACTTAGCGAGGAACAAGGCGAGGAAACGCGAGGAACGCGAGGAAAATGGCATTCCAGGTCAGATAATGCCCTTCTTCTTCAGAAGGGCTTGAAAGTCAGTCGGGTTCATCGCCAAGATGCGCCCGAAGTTCTGATTGTCTTGAGCCGTGGCCTTCGCGTCGGATGCCTGCCAGAACTGAAACTGCCGTGCGGTGGTATGTCCAACCGCACGCCAAATATGCTTCCGGTTCACCTTCAGCGACACTTCCTGTTTGCATTTCAGGATGAAGGCATCCACCGCCGCGCGCATACCATTCCCGCGGCCGTTTGCAGTTTGCTCCGCCTGAGTCGCCTTCACCGCTTCGGTAACAGGTGTGACAGGTATGTTATTCAGCAGACGCCGAAGGTCATCCCGGACCCGGTGGAAGGGTTGAGCCAGGTCCTTCACCTCTTCGGTGTCATCCTCGAAGGTGACGGCCAGCCGTTCACAACTTGCCCGCCACGATGAAGCGACTTCTTCCAGGATTTCCGCCGCTTCGTCCCGGAATACCCGCATGGCTTCATCCCCGCGCAAGCCCCGATCAATCAGGTTGTTCGCCTGGAGTACGGCAAGGTCATAGGACAACCCGGCAACGGCGAAACTCAGTTTCTCGTGGCGGTCCACTTCGGCCATACCCGCACGCTCGTGGCTTTCGATCAGGACGTGGTATCCCCGCCAAACGTGATCTTTCCAATAGGCCAATTCTGCCTTCGGATCCTGTAAGCGTTCGTGCGAGTGATCGTAGAGCCAGTAGCCGAATGGGTACCGCGCCCGCTGAAGCCCGGTATGCTCGGTGGTATCGTGCGCATCCGCCTTGGAGTTCGCCGCCTCCGCTTCAACGTGCGGGCGGTACGCGCTACGCGCTGATGCGTGCTTCGCTGGCTTGCTTACGCTTGGCGCGGGTGCGGAAGCCGAAATCGATCGCTCAACGTGGATTCTCTGGGTTTTCAGTTTCAGTCTTGCTTCACGAACTGCCGATTTCGCGGCAGTCTCGATTTCCCGGTTTCCCGCGCCGGTGGTGTGGGGAGTCCGGGTTCTCTGTTCCATGAGGTCAAGTTCCCCACGATAGGCACTAACAGTCCCGGCGGTCATTTCCGCCGCCGTCTTTTCGAGCGCCTTCTCTGCCCATGCTTGTAGGGGAACGGAGTACACTGTGCCCGCCTGAACCCATGCGTCGGCCAAGGCAAGTATCTCCGCCCGCAATTTCTCCTGTTTGCAGTGGATCAACGCCGGAACGTAGCCGCCGGCATTGCCTCTTGCCCTGACTTCAGCAAGCGCCCGCGCCTGCTTCTGCGCATACTCGTTGGTCCTGCGGTCAAGGTCCGCTTGGAATTTCTCGTTGGCGAATTGCTCGATTTCGAATCGAGATGGAGAGGACATTGAATCGCTCCCTTTGCGATTCCCCAAAGTGAAGTAGCCGCCCCTGGGTAGGGTGCCCAGCCTTCGCCCCGGTTCATGACGCCGGAACTAGGCGGCTACCCCAAACATATCACGGCCAAATTGTCGCGGCTATTTCTTGGTTGGGACGCTGTTCTTCTTCAGAATGCCCTCGCACTTTTCGACCGTCTGAGCACACTGAACTGACAACTCCGCCAAGGCCTCGACATACCTTTGGTACAAAGCACCAGCATTTTCACTCACCGTGTAAATAAGCGTGGAAACGTCCGTACAGCTTTGAGCCAGATGAAGCAGGGAGCGCGCCTTGTCGGCATTGCCGGCCATCATCTGTAACGCGGCTTGTGTTGAGGCACCGTTTCCGCAGAGCAAAGCGTTTCTATCTGCGTCATCCAGCCACTGGAAGAAAGCGAAACCCAGTGGCCCATTGAACCCTTGGGGCTTGCCTTTGAAAGCCTTCACCGCCATTTCCAACGCGCTCACAACTTGGCGGTCGTTAGCGACGGCATCAGTAACGCTCTTGCCGATTTGAATTTCTTGTTGGTCAATGAGGGGCTTGTACTGTTGTATCGCCCGTTCGGTCTGAGTGAGCACGAGATTGATTTCATCATCGGTGGGAAAACTCTTTTGAGCTTGCGCATCGGCGGCAACGGCAAAGGCGGATAGAAAAACGAATGCGGCGGCGGACCGAAACCGGACCATAGAGACACTCCTTTCCATTTCCGAGTATTCCGGACGTGGCTGGATAGTAGCACATCCCGCATTGAGTTCCGGCCCGCAGCATGTGCCCAATACTGTGCCCACGCCACGCATAGAAGCCTTGCGCCGGTTCGCTAGTCGCGCGGTTCCGATGCCGCCGAAGCCCTTGCAGCTTGGTAACTTCGAGCAATCCATCGCAACTATTGCCTACGCTTGTAAGTTTCTGATTCTTCGTGGGTTCCTGCCTCCGGAGCAAAAGGTCGGTGGTTCGAATCCACTCGGGCGCACCACAATTTTCTCGGTAACTTTCCTCAAATCAGTAAAGTGGCGGAAACGGTTACGATATCTTCCGCTTGTGCAAATTCGGTGTAGATGGGCCAATTTGGGCCACTTTCCGGGCTGTGGGTGGCCCAAAAGGTGGCCTGGGCCACCCCTCCGTCTCGTAACTTCCGGCCTCAGATTCGAGCAGCATTTTTTCGAGCTCTGGTCCGGATGTTTGCGTACTCGAATACCACTCCATCGCTCGGTCCATATCAGCTTGGCCGGGATGAACATAGCGCATGAGCAAGCTGAGATCCGCATGCCCCAGAATCTTAGCAAGCACCGGTAGGGATCCACCGGCGAGGGCGAATCGTGTCGCGAACGTGTGTCGCATGTCGTACAGCCGACATTCAATGCCGCAGCCACCTTGGTATTGGCCCTCCCTGTTGCTCTTTCCGCAGATCGTCCGCTGATGGGCCTTCTGGAGAGTGGTACGTGGGCCGTCATTCTTGGAAGAGGGGAATACCCAAACGCCTGGTATTGATAAGCGCCTTGCGAAGATCCGGAATGTTTCCTCGGTCATTTTCAGCTTCCGATGCGCATTCTTTGACTTGCCCTCAGAGCCGTTATCCCAGATCGTAAAATGGCGATCGCGCAGGTCTACATGCCCTTGCTGCAGCGACATCACTTCATCTGGGCGTGGGCCCTGCAAGAGCATGATGGTCGCTACGTCGGCAAGGTCAATGCTTTCGCGTTTCGCCGCTGTTAGGTACTGAACCTCTTCGTCGGGCGACAGGACTCGCATCACATCGGAGTCCTGTTCGCGGGGGATTTTTACTTCGGCGTCCTCTCCCTTGGCGAACGGATCCCCCTTTACCCAGCCTTGCTTACGAGCGTACCGAAAAAACTGGCCGAGCAACAGGAGTTGCTTGCGCAGTGTGTTGTCATGGATGTTGTTTTCACGTCTCCAGGTTTTGAAGTCCTCAAGCTGCGCTGGGCCGATGCATGCGAGAGGACACTTCATCTGCTCGAAGTAAAACTGAAAAGAAGCCATCAAGCTCGCAGCCCATTTGCATTTCCGGTTCTGGTGTTCACTTCGATACCAGGACACGAATTTTGGGACGGCATGATCGAGAGGAGTGATGACATGTCGGATGAACGGCTTCCCTTTTCTTAGTTCTTCGATGTGCGCGGCACGTTCCGCATGCGCTTTAAGTATGTTGTCTGGAACGGCCTCTAAATCGGTGACCCGAGAGTAGGGTTTTCCATTCATCTTGAAGCGGTATTCCCATTTCCCGTTCTTCTCCCGGAGACCTTTCTCGGTGGGATGT
>Ga0181536_10003960_pt1 | contig 15916 bp, 20 predicted proteins | sample PEATcosm2014_Bin_41_FD_121105 | JGI IMG/M metagenome (GOLD analysis project Ga0181536, IMG submission 121105) | Peatland microbial communities from MTU Mesocosm Facility, Houghton, MI, USA - PEATcosm2014_Bin17_60_metaG | ecosystem: Environmental > Terrestrial > Soil > Wetlands > Peat | place... | reverse complement strand
CGCGCGCAAGAAAACATGCTGGCGAACCGGCCGGCTACTATTGGATTACCCCGCGATCAACCGAATCCCGGCCGCAGGGCAGCACCAGGGCAGCACGTCAGCCCTCCATACGGCCATAAACGCGCTGGTCGCGAACTGAACTGGACCGAAAACGCAACTACTTAGACCCAACTGAACCGAACTGAACTGTAAAGTAGCGGGTTCGATTCCCGTTAGCGCTACCACAAACGAAAGACTTACGGGCAGCAGGGCAGCACGCGCACGGAACGAGCAGAAAGACTCCGCCCTGTCGCGCCTCATCCTTGGGCCGTCATGACAGCCACATTCTTCCCGAAGTTCCGAGGCGTCGCGATAGGTCAAATCTCGGAGAGGGCAACCACATGCCTGCTGGAGCTGGTTCCGACCGCACGTTCCGAGCCTGCCGTTGCCCCGCGTATCACGGGATCTCTTTGGTTGTAACTGATCGGTGGAGACAAGCGTCTGTCGGTCCTATTACGGGCCCCACAACACCGTGCTCGACCTTCGCTTTATTATATGCAACTACTGTCGCTTCAAACTCGCAACGTTGATTCGAACACGACGAGGCTGGCCCGTAACTCGACACCGGGTGATCCGGCGGCTCCCGGGGCGGTAGGAGTCAGCGAAGGACAGCGAAGTTCCGAACGATGACAGGCGGTACGGTCTCTGTGAGCAGGGCGAAGGCCGACAGCGTAATCCGCGTTTGCAGTGCGTCGTCGTTCGGAGCGCCCAGAGGATATCCGAACGGGAAATCCACGAACAATGCCCGAGGCGGAGCGACTCGTTCCGTGATCTCGCGGCACAGCGTCACGGAGACCGTGGGAATGCCGGCCTTCTCGATGATGCTCTGGATCAGTCCGACCGACTGATGGCACATCGGTCAGACTGGCGTCAGCAGAACGGCATCCACCGCGTCTTCCACCAGAATGTGGGCAACCTCCGGCGCTGTACTGTTGATGAGGCGGCCAGGCGCGGAGATCGAACCCATGAAGCTGAAATGATGTGGCGCAACGGAGCCGATGACCCCCTTCTCCGCCAGGGACTTCAGCCGATCCAGCGGCAGAGCCAGATTCTTGTCCGATGCAATCCCGCGGATGTCAAAGGCCTCGCTTCGGTGAGCGATACCCAATGTACTTAAGACGGTATCCAGGGGCAGCACGCGGTAGGAACAGTCTCCTCCACGAATGGAGCCGTCGAACGGGAGTTGGTCCGGCTTGAAAAAAGCCGCGGTGGTGACGACCGCGACCCGAGCCTCGCCTAGCGGCTTGCTTAAGCGCGCGCCCGGGCGCCAGTCGACTTTGCGGTACGGGTAGGCCCTCATGAAAATTTGGTAGGTCAGCTTGAGATCGGAGAGTTTCGCCATGTCGTTGTCTTCTTTAGATCACGCGCCGCGGCGCGCCATCAAGACGACGGGCCATCGAGCGCCGTCACGCCCCGGATATCGCCGCGCAAGCCGAACAGACGCTGGAACCGGCGGATCATCCCGAGAAGCCGCCATGTTATTGCGCGGCAAGCCGCGTGAGATCTTCCGGCCTGTCTACGTCGAACCACGCGGGTCCCAGTGCCACACTGAGCCCGCAACCCGTCAGCGCCTTGACCGTATCGCTAAGCGTGTCGCCGCTAGACCATCGAACGCGCTCGAACATAGCCGAGGCTATTTTGCCGCAAGCGATGGCGTAGAACCCGCCATCGTCCACCGGGCCCAGGGATACATCGGCAGGGGAGGCCAACAAGGCGCTGATGTGCGCCGCCGGCAGCCCTGGGGAGTCGCTGCCGAGGATCATCGCCTTCGGCCGTCCCGCCGCGAGCGCGCGTTCGAGAGCCGCGTAGATCCGTTCCCCCAGTTGACCGGCGCACTGCACCGACCGCGCCACCGGAAACTCAGACCAAGCCTGCGTTGGCTCATCGGTGGAGAGTTCCACGTCCGCATCGCCACGAAAGGATTCCAGCATGACCAGTGTCTGGCGAACGAACGAGGAGTGAAGATCGGCTGCGCGCTGCGGGTCGACTCCCAGCCGCGTCTTCACACGCCCCGGCGCCGGCGCTTTCCCGAATAGTACGATCAGGGGGAGCAACACTCGATTTTATGCCGAAAAGGGCCTCACGATGGGAACTGGAGTGTGGGAACGACTTCACCGGACAGGAGGATAAAGTCGAGCCAGTAAGTGAGGCGGAACGCCCAGATAATACAGCCCCTGGATCAGAAGCCAGCTCCCCAACGTCCGAAACAGCCCGGAGTTACGCCACCGGCGGTCGGAAACCCAAATAGGGAGTTCGAGCAAAGCCAACCTGCCGGCTTTCGACAGCCGCCGTGCAAAATCGTAGTCCTCCATGATCGGCCACAACCGGTACCCGCCCAGTTTTTCAAAAACCGTCCGCCGGCAGAAGATGCCGGAATCGCCATAGACTATCCCCCCTTTTCGACGCCAGCGGTTGATGCGTGTGAAGGCGCCGGCGGCCCAGTCGTTTCCCTCGTACCGAATGTCGAAGTTACCGCCCACGATGGCGGCATCCTCCATGGCGCGGCGGATCTGGTCCAGGGAGCCCGCCTCGAGGCGAACGTCGGCGTGAAGGAACAGCAACGTCTCACCGGAAGCGGCCGTCGCTCCTGCGTTCATCTGCGCCGCGCGCCCGATCTCACTTCGGACAAGACGGGCCCGTTGCGACGCAAGCTCCGCGGTCCTGTCGGCCGATCCGCCATCCACCACGATGACCTCCGCAAACTCCTGGTCGCCCAGGTTGTCCAGCAACCCGCCGATGGCGGCCTCTTCGTTGTACACGGGAACGATGATCGATATGGCCGGAACGGGAGGCATCGGGACCAGAACAGATCAGCTTAGCAGGCCGTATGAAGAAGACTGGTACACTTCAATGAATCCGAAAATGATCAGGCCCCGACACCCCGACGGACTCGATTTGGTGAACCCGCGCGGAGAACCTCGCGGATTCGTGGACCCCAAGAACCTCGGAGGCCAGCCCGTGCTGGAAGACCTATGGGTAATGCAAGGCTCTCTCTGCGATCTTCGCTGTAAGCACTGCTATACGGCGTCATCCCCTTCGAACAACCGCCTGGAGCAGATCGCCTTCGCCGAACTCGCGCCGCATCTGGAAGACGCCGGACGCTTCGGTGTTCAAAAGATCTACTTCACCGGCGGAGAAGTGTTTGTCAATGAGAACGTGCTGCGAGGCCGGGCGGAGCGGAACGACCAGTTCCTGGAAAGCCTCGCCCTCGCTCTCGAAATCGCGCCAGTCGAAGTGCTCACAAATGGTCGCTTGTACATCAGGAATCACTTTGCAGTTCTGCGACGCCTTCGCGAGCGCCACGGCGGCCGCTTGACCCTGCGCATCACGCTGGAGAGCCCGGACGAACAATACCACGACGCCATCCGCGGGCGAGGTACGTTTGCTCAAACAGCGGAAACTATCCGGCTACTGGCCGAGATGGGTTTTCCACTCGTGATTGCCGCAGAGCGGTCGTTGTTGGACGGGCGGACCGACGTCCAGATTCGTGAGAGCTACCGCTCTTTGTTTCCCGGAGCGGCCGTCGAAGTCAGCCTGATCGAGAATATGCTCGAAATGGGCCATCATCTGACCACCCTTGCGCGCCGCGGCGAATCGGCACATGCCGAGGTCTTCGTGACTACAAACTGTTTCGCGGCCCTCTCCAAACCCCCTGAGCAGCTGATGTGCCACTTCAGCCGCTCGATCCAGAAGATCGACGGCGAACTCCGCTACTATCCGTGTCCTGTCATCTGCGACGATCCGCGATTCGAGATGGGCGCCACGCTCGCGGAATCCATTCGGCGCGTCTACACCGCGCACAAGAATTGCTACGACTATTGCATGAAAGGCCGGGGGGCAACTTGCCGCACGCAAGCTATGTGATCCTCCCGATTGATTTGGGGCAACACGGCGCAGCGAGGTTCACTCATCCACTTGGCTGCCAACCCCGACATCTGCACTGAAAAGAGATTGGAGCAGATTCGGCGCGAGCAGTACCGGGAAGTCGGCCTGTGGCCGGAAATCCCGAGGGCTGGCGCGCGTCCGTACCAGCCCGACAACGGATGAAATTATTAGAGGGCACCAGGTAGACGCTGATCGTCACTGAAGTTTGTTTCCCAGGCGATCCCCGGCTCCCCGGCGCTGAAACTCATCCCACCGCCGCGCCGCCTCATCGTCTTGGCCGCGCAGGCGTGCGCGTATACCTCCGCCGTCGTCCGCACCGAAGAGTGCCCCAACCGCTCCGACACCACCGGCAGCGGTACCCCATCGGCCAGCAGGTGCGACCCGTGGCTGTGGCGCAGCGAGTGCAGGCTCGCCCCCTTGGGAAGCCCCAGCCTGCGGAACAGTAGCGAGACTAGGTGATGGTATCCCGTCCGGAGATTTTCCCGGGCTCGGTCATGGTGAAAATGATGCGGCTCAGCACGATAAGGATCGGAGGCCCCACAACGAGGAAGCCAAGCAGCAGGGATCCCCTAGCGCTCCAGGACATGCTGCGTCTGGTCCGCTTCTGGATTGATTCGAGCCCTGCAGTACTTGTCGGCGGCAAGTTAAGTGAGTTCATGGATTCGTTTGCCCGGAATTGGCATGTCTCCTGGCGAAAGGGGACACCCGATCAAGTTTTTTCCTGGGTCAAAGAGTGCTCTGTAAGGGACATGGCTCCTCCCGGTCGCGGCGACATCATGATCATGGGAGGCATGAGCGACGCCATGACCGTGGAGTGCATGAAAAGGCCCTACGGAGCGGTACGCTTTGATTTCCCAGCGCCATTCTGGAATGGATACGGAGTCGTAGATTCGGCAATCGACGTCGGAGTTTCTGGGAGATTTCATGTCATAGGCAAGGCCTCCGACCGGGAGCTCTATTATTTGAGCCATCGATAGGGGCCGCTCCACTTACTTCGCCGGCGTTTTCCTCCAAGGCCCAGATCACCGAAGCGTAGATACCCTTCAAGAAATGTTTCAGTATGAAAGCGTTAGAGGCCCCTTATTGAGAGCTAAGAACAACGGCTTCTAACTTGGCGCACTTCAGCGCTGGCCGGCCATCGAAGAGAGTTCCAGCATCGTAAGCCACGGACAAACTCAGCGCGACAGGCGTGCTACGACAGCGCGCGCAATCGGGTCGCGCAGCCCTTTCTTGGTGGTCACGTCCGGCGCGTTTAGGAGCCTCTGCGCCTGCTGGACGGAGAGCCAGTTCCCGACCCGAACGCCGATGGACTTGGCACCCTTCACGCGCGTGATGCCAGCGGCCAGTTCCGGCGCGAGCAGGCCGTTGTCGGCCGCCTCAACCGCCAGTTTCCGCACCGCCGTGATGCGGACGTTGATGGAGACGGACCCGAGGCCGCGTGCCTCCAGCGCAACGCGCCAGGCGCTCACGGTGGCCTTGGTGAAGCCCGCGCGGGGCTCCTGCGCGAACCAAGCGAAAAACTCGTCCAGTCCCAGGTTGTACACCCGCTTGGTGATCGGAGAAGAAACGCTATCCAGGACCAGGGCCTTCAATCTGCGCCAATCCGCCGCTCTGTTTGCAATCGCTATCTCGCTCATTTCAGTCCTCTTAATGGGCCTTACTGGAACTGGAACCAGTTCAGGTTTCCGATGCCGCCGCTGCTTCCGGTGGAATCGAATACCACGTAGAGGTCTTGCACCCCCGTCGCACCAGACGCAGGAGCAGTTACCGTCGTCCAGGTTTGCCAGCCGCCAGTGACGGGAATTGGGGCCTTCGCGATCAGAGGTCCGATGGGGCTGCCGAGGTGAAACTCCAGGGTGCCGCCTAGGCCGGCGCTTGCCAGGCGGACCTTCACGAAAGTGACCCCGAAGCCGAAATCGACGGACCGGTACTCCGACCAATACCCTTTGCTCGTGTATCCCAGATCAAATCCGCCGTCAGTGTCGCTGCATGGTTCCGTTTGCAGACCGGAAATGTCGTTATAGCTGGACGCCTGAATCTGCTGAACTGCAGCCACCGTGTACATCCAGCATCTCCTCCGGTTGGGCGGTCCAATGCGCGCTGGACCCGAAACAGCACGCGCCCAGGCGGCGCAGCCAGCCTCTATGGGGGCGTTCCACTGGAACGTCGCCCCTGACAGGGCGGGCAAGGTGTAAGTCAGAGATCTCGCGTTCCAGACCACCTGAAACGTCTGGGTGGAGGCCGAATCGTTATAGACCACTAGCACCCTGGACCGATCGGGGTTGAGGAAGGCCGAGCTTAGGAGACCGGGGGCGTTGTTCGACCAGATGCGCACGGCCCCGGGCAGCACGAACTTGCTGAAATGCCCCAGGGTGTAATAGTCGATGGTATTCGCCACGGCGCCGGTATTCTGGTCGACAGTGATCAAGCCGCTGCAAGTGTCGCAGCCGCCTGCATGCGGCCCGCGGTTCTGGTCGAGCGCTAGTCCCCATTTGACGTAGGCTTTGCCCCAACTCCGCATGGAGTGAATAATGGCTTCAAAGTCCGTCCGCACCTCGTCGGCGATCCACGTCCCGCCGGAAGCTTCGGTTACGTACTGGCCGAGGTTGGGATAAAGGTTGTGCAGCGTGGTCATAGAGCCGGCAGTTCCGCTGTACCAGTGCCACGCAACCCCGCCGACCTGCTCGGAGCCGGCGAGCGCGGCATCGGCGAGGACGGTCTCGGGGTACGAGGGGGTGTCCCAGTTGTGGTCGTAGACGAGGATCCTGGTGCTAAGGTGGCTGGCTGCTAGGGCGGGGAGCACAAAGTTCTTCAGAATGGTGAGCTGGTCGGTGGCGGGCATGGACTCGCCGGGATAGTCGGTGGGAACGTACAGGGGCTCATTCTGGAGTGTGAGGTAGTCGACGGGCACGCCGGCGGCCTCATAAGCCTGCGCATACTTCACCAGGTAACCGGCGAAGGCGGTGTAGAAGGAAGGCAGCAGGGACCCGCCGATCATGGAATCCGTGGTTTTCATCCAGCCCGGCGGGCTCCAGGGCGATCCAACCAATTTGATCTGTGGGTTGATGGTGCGGGCCTGACGGAGGAGCGGCAAAATATCGGTTTGATCGTGGGCGATCGAAAAGCCCACGAGATCCGAATCGGTGCTTCCGGCGGGGATGTCGTCATAAGAATAGTCATACCGTGCAAGGTCGGAAGCGCCCATGGGATTGCGCAGAAAGCTGATGCCGATTCCCCTGGTGCGATCGAACAGCGACGTCATGACATCGTCAAGCGCAGCGGAGGCGACCTTCTCGTTCAGGAGGAAAGCGGCGGAATCGGTCATCGAGGCTCCAAAGCCTTCGATCGATTGGAAGGCCTGGTTTTCGGACACGAAGATGGTGGGGGTAGTGGCGGAGGCTCCGGCGGAAAAGGAGACCAGACTCTGCGGCTGCATCAGTGTGTTCTGGTCGTCAGTGGTGAGCCAGACGCTGACCGTTTGGGCGTTCATCAGGCCCGCGCCGGCGCCTAGGAGCCACAGGACTGCGGGTCTTGAAAGCAAGCTCTTTCGGAGCATTCTCTCTGCTTTTTCTGGTTCTGCAGCCACTGCTCAATGCACACCGGCTTCTGCCCCACAATCAGGCCGCAGGCAAATTCCGCGGTGAAGCATGGTAAGGCAATGCTTGATCGTCGTTTTCATTCCTGACGTCATTGCTTACACTTCCTAAATGGCACCAGTATACACCGCAAGATAGACACGGGGGAGTATCCAGATCGTTACCCTCTACCGACGCGTAGCGTCCGTCGCGCCAGGCGCTTCGTTGTGACGCCGCAGGGTAGACCGGCGCGCTCTAACTCCGGGATTCCACGCCAGCGTTAAGGCGCGATATCGGCAGCTTGCCTCCCGCAAGTTGGCGTGATGGCTGTCGTGGCTTCCAGCGGGAGGCGCATGCATTCCTAGCCCACCGATTTGGCAGGGCGGGGAATGGTTCAGTACCGGGGATTTCCGGCGCCGCGCTTTCCCGATCATTCCCATCCTTCTACTTTCCCGCGGCCCACGCCAGTCCGTCCACCGACTCTCGTGCATCCATCAGCCGGTCCACTGTCCGCGTGGATGTCTCGACACCGAAATAATCTATCACGGGCGGCGCCGTGCCGCTCGTTGATCTGCGACCGCTGAGCGTCGCCGATTACAGGGGGGTGGACGGAAACGCCTTCGTCACGGCCATCCAAGCCATGTTCGCATTCGCCCAACTCACCCGCCCTGTCGGCGATCCGTTCGTCGATGTCTGGGCGCGCGTCAGGTAGTCCTTGAAGACCGGATCGTTCATCGCAGGGCTGCCGTTGGCGAGTTCAGGCGAGACCACGGCGGTGATGCCCGGTGGCAAGCTCTGCAGTATTCCCGGCGGGGGCGGGTTCGTCGGAGGACTGAGAAGGCAGGCGTCCTGGTAGCCCTGCATGAACCTGTCTTCGAGGTTGATCAGCAGCAGGCCGTCGTCGCCCGGGTTAATGGGCGCTTGCCAAAGGCCGTTGAAGTTTAGGAAATCGTAGCGGGGGATCGGGCCCGTCATCGGGGGGAGCGGTCCGCGCGTAGGCGGCCCCGGTATCGGGATGGTGAATAACTGTTCGATCGGGCCTATGCGATAGATCGGGATCTGGGCTTTGGGCTTGGCAGCGTTCGTCGTGCAACGGTCGATGACCATCAGGTTGCGCACGCGTGTCATCAGCGCGTTAAACGAATTCGTGTAAACGTCCAGCATGTTTTTGGGCGGGGCCTGGACGTTGACATTTGGCGTGTTGAAATTGTTGTAACTCATGATCGCATCCAACTCGAACGACACAATATGCGTCGCGCCAGCCTGCACGGCGATGTCGATCGGGGTTTGGTCCAAGACTCCGCCGTCGACCACGACGATACTCCTGGTAGGGAGCGAGGGATTGCCCGTCGAGTTCCACACTGACGCATCCTGCGTAATGGCCCAGTCAATGGGGGGGAAAGCGAGCGGAAGCGCCGCAGACGTCATCACGGCGTTCACGATCGGGTTCGTGACGCTGGGGCCCGGCCAGAACGCATATTTCGGCGGACCCTGTCGCGTCGAACCCGCCAGATCTACGACCCACGTCGCGTCGTTGGCGATCTTCGCGATGTTGGCCGCCGGCGCCAACGCGTAGATCATCAACCGGCTGTCCGTCAAATTCGCGCCGGTCAAATACAACTCGGGCGGCGGCGGACTGGCGCTCGAGCGACTCAGCCAGTCGGCCCTCACCCCGGGATCGCCGGTGCTGGGCACGTTCGGCGATTTTGTGAGAAATGTCTGAAGGGCGGTCCGCAAGCCTGCCGGGGAGAGCAGGTGATCGGACAGTACGTTCGTCGCCAGCGCAACGCCTTCGGGAGTGTCGGGCGAGGGTTGGACTTGCCCCGGAGCGACTTTGCTGGCGACGAAGAAGAAGGCTACCAGCTCGAGGAAAATCGTGAGATTCGCGATCAACTGGACGACGTCTGCGCCGAGATTCAGCGCATCACTAGCCCCTTGCGCGCCGGCGACGGCTAGATTGATCGAGGTCGACCCCAGGTTGCCGACGTCGGTGGCGACGGCACTCAGCTCACTTGGGAGGCTACTTGCCAACGCGTTCGCCGCCGCGCCCAGCGTGCCGAGGGCGGTGGTCAACGTGGTGATGATGTCCTGAGGCAACTGCGTAATCGCACTCGTCAGGCTCGGCACGGCTGTCACCGCGCTCGACGGGTTATTGAAAATGCTCAATATGCTGCTGACGATATTGCCAAACGGCGATCCTGTCTCGAAGAGCGCGGCTGTGCTTCCAATCGTTGTTGCCAGTGAGGTGGTCAGAGTAAGACCCAGGCTACTGGAATCCCTGCTGAGCGTGTTCATCTGAGTTTGCAACGTACTCAGGTCGGATTGCACTTTCTTCCAGTCGCTCTGCAGGTTCTGAACCGTACCTATGAAGTTCGCGATGAAAGGGATCGGCTTCTGGTTCGTTATGTAGTCGATGAGCACGCCCGGTTTCAGGAGCTGCTCCGCCGCCTGATTCGGGGGCGGCCCCTCTGCCAGTGACCGCCAAAGAGAACTCTGACGAAGCGCGTATGGCGCCGTGCTGCCGCCCGGATACATCAGCTCGACCCACAACGCGTACCCGACGATTGAGCCCACCGAAGTGGCGGCTATGATGTCAGGCCTCAAAGCCGCAACCCCCCCCTGCGAAGCCAGGAGCTGGGCGAACCCCTCCATGAGCCCTGCTTGATAAACCCCTTTCGCGCCGCCGCCTTCGAAGGCAAATGCCAGCTTCATGCTTGGGTTCGACTGGCGCTCCTGAAGGAGCGTTTGAATCATGTCCGAGATCTTGCAGTAGCTGTCCGCAGTCGTTGCCATCGCGTGTCACCCTATCCTCGCCGTTCGGTGGCGAGACTGAAGAATTCTTTTCAAGACGCTCCCATCAACCTTGTTGAACCGGATTGGTCCCAATTCAAAAACCAGGATTTCTGCCTTGCCGTCCTGGTAGCGCCATCCTGGCTAGCATCGATTGTACATAAAACCCTTTCGGTTTCAAGAGTTTTCTCATCATTTTTATCCCAAATTCTTCCCAAACGACGCGCCAGGATCAAACCCCCAACCTAAACCATTGAAAAAACAAGAACAAAAAGGCGGAGTTTGAGTGAAGCCTGACGCTCCTGGTCGCCCAGGTTCTTCCCGAAATTTCGAGGACCCGCCACCGTGCCCGGCCCGACGTTAGCCGTGTAGCCGCGGCACCCGTCGCGCGTGATGGCGAGCATGTGCGATTCCGGCTGCCCGGTTGAAGCGCCTCCTTGGTTGCTTGCGCTGCGGGGCATTCGCACACGAGGCTCTCCTCGTATCGACTCCAGTTGAACGTATTGTCGCCAACCCGTGGAATGGACCGGTCGCCGGCGCGAGCGTCGCTCGAATCCTCGGGCGTTATTTACCAATATCGGAAGCCAACTCTAGAGTGCCCTGCGCCTGTTCCGCTGCCAGGCGGGTGCGGGAACCGCCGACAGCTCATACCGGGGTCCGTGTTCTTCGCTTCCGTCTGGGGAAACGTAGACGATCTGGGCGACCAACGGCTCGGCGGGCGGTGCGAGGCGAGTTTCCAGTTCTTCGAGCCGTCGAGTGAGATTCCTGCTGGTCATCGTCCTTTCCTCCAGTCTGCCTCCATCGGCGGGCTCACTGAATCGGGAAGCTTTCAATCCACCTGTCCAGTTCGTCCTGGGTTAGCTCGTCAGGCCCCTGGTTTCCTTTGTTGAACCGCACCATCTCAAACAGCGTGCCGTTGGGCCACAGCGTCCCAATACACGTCGCCCCTTCCAAACTCGGCTTGGCCCAAGCCATCTCTACCACCATTCGAACGCGAGGCGGTGGCCTATCCGCGCTCCAGATTTGATTCTCAAGCCGGCGAGGGCGCCCGGTAACTGTCTTCATGGCCTCTGTTCTGCTCCTCGTTCCAAGAATTCCCGGCGCGCTTCCTGCTTGGCGGCCTCGATGGCCACTGGGTTGCCGCCAAAGGCGATCTGTTCGAGGTCCGCGGTAAGACTCGCCCGGTCGGGGTCGCTCAGCTTTCGGACGAACGATTCCAGCACCTCTTGCGATACCAGGCCCACTGCGGGGTCATCGTCCCGGAGAGAGTTGAAATCTATTCCGGTCAGGCGTAACGCTGCCTCATTCAGCGCCATCTCGTACCGGTCGAGTGCTGAGGGTGGCCACATTACTCGTGCCGCTCGCTCCAGTTTCTGCACTCGATGTGAAAGCCTCATATCCTGCCCTCTCCGCGTTTTCAGAGCGACGCCGGTTCGTCCGGGGTTGCCTGCATGACGGCGCGCACACCCTCCAGCGTGAGCCGTACGTGTGGCTGGCCCGTCTCGTAAAGGCGGACCTGCTCTTGCCAGAACGACAGCCATTCCGGGGAATCGGGCACCAGGCCGCTGCCGTCCGTCCATTGCGTTTCGAGTTCTTCGATTCGCCGAAGGAGGTTCGATCTCCCGGGTTTCCGTTTCTCATCGTGCCTGCTTGGATGCATCCATGTTCCTTTCCAGCTCGGCAACTCGCGCCTCGATGTCCTCGATCTCGATGGCCTTGGCCGCGTGATTGAGGATTGCTTCGGCTGCGCGCACGCGGACGGACGGTGGCGTACCGGGATCAATCATCGTTTTCAACAGAGTGGTCGCTGCCGCCGGGGTTCCTTGCTGGAGCCGGGCGACGGATTGTCCGAACGCCGCCCGGCGTGCCCTCCGGTATGCCGAGTCGAACTCGGGGTTCTTCATCCAGCGGATGAGCGTTCTGGTCCCGATGCCAGCGGCCTTGGCAGCTTCGTCAATGTTTCGTTGCGACAGGAGCGCCGCGATGGCGTCTTCCTTTTTCCGCCCGAACTTTTCCCCGTGACCTGCCATCAGGAGCCACCTGAAGCCATCAGTCCCATCGCCATTCCTTCCCCTAAGCCACAGAATCCGCTTGCTTCAAGTTCCAACCAGAGCGATTCATGTCGTGACGCGGTGATTACCGCCGAGGAGAAAAAGCCATGAAAACGATCGAAAACGATGCAACCACCACCCCGGAGGCGCAGGCCGCCCCCAATACCGAAACCCAGGAGCAGAAAGCGCCCACGAAGGCCAGGGGTGCGAAACAGGCGCGCCGTGTTGCGCCCGCCAAGCGCAAGGCGACCAAGAAGGCCACCGCCGCCAAGAAGGCGCCCAAAGCCAAGCAGGCCGCCAAAGCGCCGAAAGCCGCGAAGCCGAAGGCGGAGGGCGTCCGCGAGGGCAGCAAGACCGCTACGGTCCTTGCCTTGATTCAGAGGGCCAAAGGCGCCACGCTCGCCGAGATCATGGACGCCACGTCCTGGCAGGCCCACAGCGTGCGCGGGTTCATCAGCGGCACCCTGGGGAAAAAGATGGGGCTCACGGTGGATTCCACCAAGCGCGAGGACGGCACCCGCGTTTACAGCATCGCCAAGTAGGGTCAACGTCCCGCCCCTTCCGCCCGCCCGGCTCCGGCCGCGGCGGGCTTCTCTGCTTCGAAGGCCTCCTTGCCAATCTGGTCCTCCCACTCACGCAGCCTACCTTCCTTCACGTGCTCGAAGGTCGCACCCTTGTAGTCGCCATCTCCCAGGACGGCTTGGCTTCCCGTGTACTCCTGATACCGGCGAACGATTACGTCGGCGTACCGCGGATCGATTTCCATCAGCCGCGATTTGCGATTCCGGCGTTCACAGGCAATCAGCGTGCTGCCGGATCCTCCGAACAAGTCAGCTACGATATCGCCGGCCTTGCTGCTATTAAGAAGCGCGCGCTCCACCAACTCCACCGGCTTGGCGGTTGGGTGCAGACGGTTGGCCGCGGGCTTCTTCTCTTCCCACAGCGTCGATTGCGACTTGTCGCCGTACCAGGGATCTTTCTCACCGGCCACATGCGCATAGAACATCGGCTCGTCCTGAAACTTGTAGCGCCCAAATCCCCACGCGAAGGTGTTCTTGGCCCAGATAATCTGACAACGCACCTGGAAGCCTGCGGCTTCCATCGCGTTCTGAAACTCCCGTTGCCAGGAAGAAGAATGGCAGACGTAAAGCGAACCGCCGGGCTTTACGAAGGCCCGGTAGGAGCTGAACGCTGTCTCCAGGAACTGCTTGAAGTCGGCGTCGGACATCCGGTCGCCTTTGATCTTCAGGCGGTCTTCGGTGTAGCCTTCGTAATCCACGTTGTACGGTGGATCGGTAAAAACGAGATCTGCCAAGTCACCGGCCATCAGTCTGAAGACTTCCGAGCGAGCCGCCGCATCGCTGACCAGTAGTCGGTGCTCGCCGAGGAGCCACAGGTCCCCAGTCATAGATACGGGCGTTAGCGGGAGTTCCGGGACCGCATCTTCATCGGTGAGCCCTTCGCTGGCGTCCTGCGCGGCGAGCAATCGCGCGAGTTCCACGTCAGCGAATCCTGTGAGGCTAAGGTCGAAGTCCGCGTCGCTCAATTCCTGCAACTCCAGTGCGAGCAGCTCGTCGTCCCAGTCGGCCCACGTCACCGAGCGATTTACCATGAGGCGGAAAGCCTTCACCTGTGCACCGGTCCACTCGTCGCAGAGAATAACGGGGATTCTGGTCGTGTCGCCGCCAGGCCAGGATCCCAACTTGCGCGCAGACTTCAAGCGCAAATGCCCGTCAACCACGGTTCCATCGCTGCGCGGGAGCACCGGGACCTTGAAGCCGAACTCCCGGATGCTGGCGCACATGCGATCCACGGCCGCGTCGTTCTTCCTTGGGTTGCGAACATAAAACACAAAGCGGTCTATGTTCCAGAAAATGATTTCCATTGACTGCGGCGACTTGATCATCTCGGCGCTCCTCCTTCAGCACCCCACGCGGAGGCTTGCCGGCCCGGCGCCCCGGATTTTACCGGCTGCCCACTCACGCGCCGCGCAAGATCCTGGAGCAGCAAGCACAATTATAAGACTCCGCTCGATTTTTGCAAAGTACTCTGTTATATAGAGTTAAGCATCGCTAAGCACTACCCAGCTTGACTAGGGACGACAGCGGGGCGGAATCAACTTGGCGCCGCCATTAGATACCGGATCGCTCGCGACGTTCTTCCCGGCACGGTCCGGTGCGCCTCGAACTTTTTGACCCAAGCCTGTCCCGAGTGTCCCGACTTGCTGAAATCGACTCGGGACGCACGAACCCCAATGTTTATGGCATTGTCCCGAGTGTCCCGAGTGTCCCGACTGAGAATAATCGGTGCGCGGCAACTTCGCCTCAACTCCAAGTCGTCTGAATTGAGCAGGATTGCTCACCACGTTGAAGTTGAATCCCCACAAAAGTCCCCACAGTGGGGCCGTTCAGCGGAGTTCTGGCCCGGTCCAAGGCGTGCAAGTGTTTGAAAAGGTTTGGCTCATCGAGTGCGACATTGCAAGAAATGGAATTGGTATGCGCGACCAGAGAGTCTGTAAGCCATTGATTTGAAAACCACCTCGGTAAAATCGTCGACACGGAAACAGGTTCGCCGCTAGAGAGCAAGTCAGTTTGTTCCCTCAGTCAAGCGGGGGACAGCGATTCCGCAACCAAAGGGATGCGACCCGAGCGCCGATTCAAGGGCCGGAATGGCAGGGGGCGCGCTCCCATAGCCGCCCCCAAAACTCAACCCCAAGACCCCGCCGGGCATTAGCTTATTGTGGGCAAAAATGGTCTTTGACAATGGGGCCACTTTAGTTCACAATTTGAAGATGAGAACAGGCGCAACCATTTTCGCTCTCCTGGCGTGCGCAGCGGTCTCCGCGCACGCTGGCCCTGTTACTGTCGTCTGGACTCCCGGCCAAACGACAAGTACCGTGTCCGGCCTCTCCGGCACCGTCACGTATCCCAGCAGTACGATTTCTGACTCCGGCGGTGATGTCACCGCTTCGACAACTACCAGTTACGGATTCAATCAAGGGAGTTCCCCATTCGGCGAACTTTACTGGCTCAGTCTCACCTCCAACCCCGACCAGAATATCACGTTCACTTTTGCGCAGCCTGTCGACTACGTCGGCTTCTTCTGGGGATCAGTGGATAACTCTAACTGGGTTTATCTCTACGACGGCTCCACACTGCTTGGATCTTATGTAGGCCTCACATCTCCCATCGCTCCCGGCGGCAGTGGTAGCGGCTATGCGGATTTCTTCGCCGGTACCGGTGAAGAGATCACTTCAATTGAACTTGCTAACTTCGGCTCCTTCACCTTCGAGACGGACAACCTCTCCTATCAAGAGGAGGCACAGGTTACCTCTACTCCCGAGCCCAGCTCTTTCCTGCTTCTGAGCAGCCTGGCAGGACTGGCCATCATGCTGCGGCGCAAACTAGGCGCGCGCGCTTCCTAGCGCGGTTTTTCCGGCTTCCAGAGCGAAGAACTTCGCCGTACTTCTGCTTGAGTTGCCCGACCGTCATGTGGCGCATGGCTTCAATCCCCTCGCGCATGGCGGTCGAGCTAACTATCTCTTTTCTCATGTAGTTAACCCTCCGTCACATGACT